>Ga0208563_1002642_pt1 | contig 9931 bp, 10 predicted proteins | sample June2015DPH_17_1_2_FD_184717 | JGI IMG/M metagenome (GOLD analysis project Ga0208563, IMG submission 184717) | Peatland microbial communities from SPRUCE experiment site at the Marcell Experimental Forest, Minnesota, USA - June2015DPH_17_150... | ecosystem: Environmental > Terrestrial > Soil >... | reverse complement strand
ATGGTGTTTGGGAGGGCCCCACAAATCGACAGGCAATGCTTCCGAGCGAGCCAAGTTAACTGAACTAGAAGACACTCTGTTGCATGAATGCAACAAAATCGCAGAAAAATACAAGGTGTACCGGCCAAATCTATCGGGCATTGTTGCCGCAGTTGCATCCTCGACCAATCTTTGTTGCATCATTGATGCTATTTGCAACAGAACTTCAGAGAAAATCGATCCATATTATTTGAGCAGGCATGTTCTCGCGGTTAATCTCATCGTCGAGGCACTGTACGATAGATTGAGTACTCTTCAGTTCAAGGTTGGGGTAGGAACAGATGTTCATGGAAAACTAGGCATATTGGATATCCTGCTGGGACCAATCCGGTGCACCGTAGAACCATGTAACAATGACCACAGAATTGGGATTGAAGTCAAGACAGGGCTCTCAATGGACTTTGCCCAGCTCTTTCGATACCTAATGGATGTTGATACATTGATTTTAGTGAGAACACTACCTAAACAGGTCGTAGCGCTTAGGCAGTCAGACTTAGTCGAACCTCTATCGGCCGTTCTCTCGGCGTGGATTTCGCGAATTAGAAGACTCCTATCCGATGATATTCCAATCTGCCCTCACAAAAAGCAACATATGCAACCATACTTCCTCAACAGCCACGCAATTGAATTGGACATTTTAACATTCGCGAAAAACTTGTGTGATGTGTGCAGTCCACTTCAAGAACGAGTGGTAGTCGAGCTTAAACGATTCGAACAATGCATTACTGAGGTCTCTGGTCATGATGTCGGATGACCAGACTGTTCGAGTTGATGGTTCGACATACAGAGTTAAATCGCAGAGCGGCAACGGCTGGTACCTTGTAACAAGAAAGGGTGAAGAATGGTCTTGCCAGTGTCCCGATTTTCAATATCGAGGGGCGTCGCGACCGTGCAAACATATTCGGATCGTCATGTGGGCTCCGACTGTTCAAAACTCGATTATTACTTCACCCGACACTATCCCCCCAACTCCCGAAAACACACCTGACGAATGCATTTACTGCCAGAGCTCTCGAATCGTCAGGAGGGGAACTCGCAAAAACAAGCGAGGCCAAACCCAAATCTACTGGTGTAAAGCCTGCAATCGCAGATTCGTAGGAGACCATGGATTCTCCAGAATGAAATGTACTCCTGAAATCATAACACTTAGTCTGGACTTGCATTTTAAAGCCTGCTCGCTGAGACAAATTAGCGACCACCTGCATCAATTCTACGGTGTAGATGCGAATCCCTCTACCATCATGCGCTGGATTCGACGCTACACAGATTTAATGACAAAATACGCCGATGCATTGGTTCCTGAGGTCTCAGACAAATGGCATGCAGACGAAACCACTGAAAACTCCAACGGGAAAATGAGATGGCAATGGAATCTAATGGACCATCGGTCACGCTTCTTGATTTCATCACGGCTTACGAAGTCCCGAAGAGATGTCGATGCACGCAACCTCTTCCTAGATGGGCTAGATCGCGCCCGGAAAGCCCCTTCCGTCGTTGTTACAGACGGACTCACATCATACGCGAATGCATTAGATGAGACACTGAGATACAAGGGTACGAAGCACATCAGCAAATCTAGATTCATCAACAAAGCGAACAATAACCGCATTGAGCGGCTTCATGGAACAATGCGGGATAGAACAAAAGTCATGCGAGGCTTTGATTCAGACGCCACAGCAAACGACGCTATGCAAGGCTATCGGGTCTATTACAACTTCATTAGACCTCACGAGGGTTTAGAAGGACTGACGCCGGGGCAGGCAGCCAATGTGAACCTACCTCTCGGTCGAAACCGTTGGAAGTCCTTAATTGAACTCAGTGCCGAACGCAGGAGTCGTCCCCCCAAGAAATCTGAAGACAGCGCGAAGTATAGGAAACACGCCGCCATTGGAGTGCTTCGCAGATACAAGAAAGGCAAAGCAAGCCTAACATGGCTGCAAGGCATGTTCGCCTACCTACGTAACAAGAAGGGACTGACGAATTCGGAGATCAAACAAGTTTTAAGATACGAGAATGCCGAGGATCTTGACCACCTTTTATAGAGAACTCATGGTCCAACGGTGAGCAGCTAGACGCCGAGGAACCAGAGAACTTCTTGTAGAGCTACCGCCTATTTTTTGAATATATCAGGTATCATATATCAGTCTCAGGGAGTCGGCTCGATGACTAGGAAAAGGCGATCACCAAAAGGACGTAAGCGCCGTTCTCGTAGCCGTAGCTTCTGGGACTTGTTCTGATAGGTTGAGAGCCTACATAGAAAGTTCAGTTCTCACAGATTGGTTCTTCGTTAGCACGATGAGACCCATTAGCAGAAGGAAGCTAAGGAAGACTGTTCATAAATCCTACATTCTCGTAAACAAAATTATTGAAGGCGCATTTCGAAAAGATACCTTTGTGACCTCGGTCTGGGCTGTGCTAGAAGCTATCGGTCGCTTGAAACGTTCCCGAATTGAGTTTAACATGATAACGGACAACACGAGTCTCAGTTATTACGACGCTTTCAAGGACAAGCGAGGATACAAACTCGATTCTTATCAGACTCACGAAATTCAATTACTCGTTCGCAGACTAGAACGCACTCGAAGCCTAGGCTGGTCCGATTTAGGAATAGAGTTTCAGGGTGTACTGAAACATATCATGCGTGGGCTTGATCCACCGGATGCGGTACATGTTCAGGTGGCTGTTATCGAGCAATGTGATGTCATGGTCACACGAGACAAGGACTTCACCGACAGAACAGGTGAGTTGAACAGATGGTTTGAGGTCATGCATCCTGCCACGGCGCTCGCGAGACTTCAGATGAAGAGGAGAAGAAGACCACCATCCTTGTACGATACCGACCCCCACATCAAATCCATGTTAAGGCGTTAAAGGGCTCTGTCAAGTTGCCGTCGGTTGTAAATTTTGTGAGCATTGTCAACGACTATCAAAAACCGTCGGATTGAGAGCTAAAATGGAATATCGGTATAGGTGACGACTAGACCGAGCTAAGAGTCAAGTTCAGGTACTTCTTGGATTGGATGTACGATTTCATGTCTCCATTCTTTATTGAGTCGCGACTGTTTCCAAATTCCTCTGTACTGCAAAATACTTCATGTACTTTGTAACAGGTGTCTGTTTGCAGTAAGGTACCACCAATCATAGCTGTGCCTTTCCGCTTCGTTGCGCTGCAAATCGGACACGCACAAGCAGAATCAGGTTCCTTCCCTGTTGAAATGTCTTCAAGTTTTGTCTCCCCCAGCGTTCCTTCGACGAATTTTCTGATCCTCTGAATGGGTTTGACCTTAAGGGGAGCCAAAACAGCCCTAGATTCGAGGGCAGTCGTGTCAATCGAATATGTCTGTGGCAAATGCATCTGCGCAAGAGAGGTTGCTCGTGACTGGAATCTCGGAACATTGGATACATGAATCCATAGATTCTCCGCACCGGCAACTTCACCAATTGCGCGAAAGTTAGGATATTTGTCGGAGTGTGACCTGAATGCAAGCCCCAAACATCTTATGTTAGGAATGTTCTGAACAACTTTCGACAGCTTCTCACGGAATACTGCATTATCGTTCTTCATGTCAATATACGGCATCGGCTCTGCTCCCTTGTCCTTTATGTAATCGCTAAATCGCTGAACATTACGCTCAAAGTCGTCAACTTTACCATCAATCGCAGGTTCCGGTATAGCGATAATGTCAAATTCACTGTACAACTGAAGATCCACAAGCGAACGGATATCTCTTTCTTCGAGAACGGGCTGTTTGTCAATTCGTGGATAGAATTTCGTTAGCACAGATGAGTAACGATGTACATGTGACCGATACGCTTGCATTCGTTTGGCAAACACTCCGTTTTTTAGTCGCAAGCTCTGAACTTCCGGTAGAGAGAAGTGCCCAATCAATTCAAAGACAGGATTTTCAAATGGTTCGTCCATCCCATCTGGAACTGCGGTAAGGATTTGCGTTCTGTAATTTGATTCGGTACTTGTTAATGCTCTCGCAGGAGTAACAAACTCAATCTTATTGCTAGAGACCCGAACTCTTCGAGCTTCTAACCCTAATCCTATTGATTGATCGCTGTTGATGAGTGCGACATTGTTTAGCTGCAACGCTTACACAGTAGGCGACTATCCTACTCTGGCATTATCTAACTTTGTCTGAATTGCTCGGAAACGGAATAGACTATACGCAAGAAAGAACGCTGGTATACCAGCCGCATATTCCATTATTAAGATTGGATCAAGTCCAGTTTTCAAGGCAAGCGAGAACAGCATAAATGCGATTATTGCCGCTATGATGCTTAGCAAGGCAGCTGCGTTTCGGATGTGGATCTTTCCCTTTGCAAGTTGCGACTGCCATTCGTCTGCATCTGCTCCTATGCGACGAATTTCAGACAAAAGTTGCTCTGTGAGATCATCGATAGGTATGGGTAGGATTGCGCCGGACACTGGCTTCGGGGATTGTCTAAGCCTGAATATCTCTTCAATACGCGAGGCAATTTGGTTATTCGCCTGTACTCTCAATGCATTTACTTTGTCTTTGTATTCTTCCAAGAAACTGCCCGTTTGGAAGTAGAGTTGCACACTAATTGCAAACAGGCCTATGGCAAAAACGCCAATGGGGACGAGGGTTAAGGCGTCTGTCAGCGTTTGGTCCAATAATCCCATCACTCCAACATACCAGCAATCTTAGACTTAGTCGCATACTCAGGATAACGGGTGTAGACTAATCTGACAATCCCTCGATATCCCAACTGATCCCAAGCTCGGCGTTTTCGATCAAGGAGCTGCTGGATGTGCGGTGCCAGTCTCTCGAAAGCAATCTGAGCTTTCCGTTTGCCTTCATTCGTGAGCTCAAAAACGAAATCGCCTCCGCTTCCCTCGACATTGACCAAACTATCTTGGACAAGTTGGTCAATGAGTTCAGCCAGCTTCTTGCTGTACGGTCCCAAATCATATGGAAAGAACTGCAAATCTTGGTCCAAAGATTGATCAATTTCTTTTGCGACGAGAAATACCTCTTTCACGAACATGAGCTTTCCAAATATCGGTTTCTGATTGTTTGCATATAGGATCGCGAGAACCCAATCCGTGCTATTCAAGTTCGCTTGCATCTCAGCACGGCTCCCCAATGAGTAATTCACGCAAGCTAGATAAAAAATGGGCAGGTTACATCAGCCCAATAGGACAACGACAGTTCAGGAGACCACAAAGTCTAGCAAGGCAATATAAGCTGATACGGCCAGGGCTACGAGGCTCGTCTCGAAGTTGCGTTTTGCTATTCGCATTATTGTTCTTGGAGCATCATATTTCTGAATGAAGGATTCCGTTTCTTCTCGGCTAATGTGGGAGGGCCAGCCGCCGACTGGGCTCTGTTTGAGGGCTTGATAGATTGGCCACTTCTGCAATCTCAGAAGAAACATCAAGTCTCTCACGAATAGACCGCCAAACACGATTGCTGGAACTAAGGATAACCAACGCAACTATTTCTTCTCCCGTACGTTTGTAATGCCGTACATGAGACACGTATTCAAATGAATCTTCACGAGCCCGCAATGTGACCTTTTTGGTTACGTTTTGCATAGCTTGTCTCTACACAGTGAGAACCTTGAAGACATCTTCTTCCAGCTCATCAGTCTCTTGGTAACCATTTCGTTTCCAGAACTCGAATGATCCTTTACCTCGGGTATCCTCAGCCCACACTCGATCAAATCCCTGCGTTTGGAGCTTCGTCTCTATTACTCTAAGCAATCTGGAGCCCATCCCCTTTCTACGGTATCCGGCCTTCACCTCGAAAAGCTGAATCGATGGAGCATTTTCTGCCATTTCACTTTCATAGTTTGTTGCGAAGGCACGACCGATAATCTGAGAACCTTTCTTGAATTCGTAGAGAGTGGAGGTATCTGGGCAAAATTCAGTCAAATCACTAATGTGGATTCCCGTAGTCACGTGTGTGCTGATCCTTAGTCCTTTTAACGCAAACTTCTCTTTGCCATGATGCTGTGTTCCAATCACGCCTCTCTTTGCTCTCTTATGCAGAAAGTCTTCAAATTCTTTAGACTGTCCTCCAGCGAGTCGTACGCGCGTGAAATGTTCTTCCTCAAATCCGATTGCTTCGAACCTCAATTGGTTACGGATGGCGACTAGCATCAACTGATTTGGCTGGACAGCGAAGTTGTGATTACTGAGCCATTTAGCAAGGTCGAGCAAAAGCTTGTGCTCATTTTGAGCGGGTAGCCAGACATGAAAAGTAGTCTCTGTAGGATTTGCGACTATGTATGAAGACTCACTGAAATTTCCCCAATCCAAAGACCATCCGTCGGGCAAAAGACCGATCAGCCAATGAGTCTATGAAATAGCGCTTTATGCCTTAAGGGCATCAGCAAAACATACGTCATACAGGAAGCGACAACAAGCCACACCCTAGATACTACGACCAAGAAATCTTAGCATCAGCGGGATCGCTATTTATGGGTCGAACGGACCTCCTTCAATTGTTTCCAGCTGCTAACCCCATTTCAGAAGATGCCACGCGTGCGCAACAGATGGTGAAAATGCCGCTGAAATGCAACAGAGGGAAGAGATGCCGCATTCCCGCAACAGAACCGGAAAAGTGGTTCTGCTGCGCAGTCGAGTCTTCCTCAAGGGCTGCTGCATTACCGTGGCTTTTTGGCCTACAGGGGGCTTTCTAGTTGGTTTTTGAGAGCCTCGCCAAACGACTACAGAAAGCAACCAATCATAGGTATGCTTGGTTCGGTGAACTCTGGCCTTGGTTTCTGTTCGTTTCAGTCGCTGGGTTATTGATTGTTAGTGGGATTGCTAATGGGTTCTTGAGATCGACATTCATCGGAGCATTCTTCACTAGCAGCAACTTTGTGTGGCGATTGCTTCTCGTTGTTGGGTGGTCGTCCACTATCGTAGCTATTCCATCTCTACTTCTTGACGAGACGCTGGCCGACTAACCAGACTTCACATCAATACAAACTGGTACTGATGTCAAGGAGGTAACATTGAGTTCAGGATAAACGCCGAACCGTTCAACCTGACCAGATTCTTCGATGGATACAAAGACAGTCAAAAGGACACCGGTTACGTATGCGTGTGGGTGCCCGAACATGCTTCCGTTCACTGGCAAGTAGTCATAAAACGTTAGGTTTGCTCCGTGCACTGTCCACCATGTGTTCGGTATGTGTAGTGGTTGTGTTGGAACTAAGGGGATATCCGTCATTCCATCGGAAAAAGAGGTGCTATTCATTGTGAGTGAGACATCCACGTAACTTACGGGCAAGTTAAGACGATTCGTTACGTAGACATAGAGTTTGTAAAGGCTTGTTAGCGTCGTCGTGTTTTGAACTAAACACGCCTTGGTGGCTCTGTCGTAGAAATCCGTAGGTTGAAGTGCCCTAGTCGAAGTGGGAGTTGAAGGTGGGCTTGGGTACAGAACGCTGTAGATTACCCACATAATGACTAGTACGATTATGACAAGACCGGCAATCTCGCCTTTCGTAAGAGATTTCTTTTCCCGCTGATTGTGTGACATAGGAAGATGCCCCACTTCTATCCGAATTTCAAGGTCGGTTATGCGCCTATTTCCTTCTCTGACGATACTGGCTTGCCACTCACAACTTCAACTTTCTTCTTCGGCTTGACAACAAATGTGATTTTGTCGGGATTACCTAACGTCTCCATGACTGGTTTGGGAATTGAACTCTGGTAGCCTCTTGTTTCGTTGTGATTGACGCTTACAGTGAATTGATTAGCGTCCTTCTTCCACTTAGGCAAGGCTAGGCACTATCTACGTAGACCGCATATCTACGTATTTAAGCTATGCGAGTCCTCCACTTTATCTACGTAGATACACAAGGTTGATATATCTACGTAGATATAATCCATGAACGTTGAACTGCCATGATGGTTGACCAACGACCTCAACGAGCACTAGCAATCTACGCTAAAGGCAACCAAATCAAGCGAGTTGATGCTTCGACATACAAAGTTAAATCGCAATCAGGAAACGGCTGGTATCTCGTAACAAGGAAGGGTGAAGAATGGTCGTGCGGATGTCCAGATCACCAATTTCGCCAAGTGGCTTGCAAGCACATTCAAAGTACACTTTTCAGTTTGACGCTTCGAGACTCGATTATTACTTCACCCGACACAATCCCCCGCAGCGAAGAAGCTGAACCAAGCGAATGCACCTACTGCTCAAGTAGCCGCATAGTCAAGAGGGGAATACGCAAGAATCAAAGGGGACTAACTCAGATTTTCTGGTGCAAAGCATGCAAGCGCAGATTCGTAGTTGACTTAGGATTCTCCCGAATGAAGTGCAGCCCACAGGTCATTACTGCAAGTCTCGACCTGTTCTTCAAGGGAATTTCGCTACGGAAGATAGTTGACCATCTCAAGCAATTCTACAATGTCAATGTGAACAACTCGACAGTTCTGCGATGGACTCAGAGATACACTGAGCTAATGAAGGAATACGCAGACGAACTAATGCCTCAAGTCTCAGACAAATGGCATGCAGACGAGACAGTGGAGAATGTGAATGGTAAGTATCGTTGGTTGTGGAATTTAATGGATAGTGAGTCTCGGTTCCTGATTGCTTCTCGACTAACTAAGGCTAGGACAGATAGAGACGCTCGCAACCTATTTCTTGACGGATTGGATCGCGCCAAGAAAGCCCCAGCAACCATCGTAACAGATGGTTTAGTGTCCTATGCAAATGCCTACGATGAAACGCTACGATACAAGGGAACCAAGCACATTCGTAAGCCACGCTTCATTGATCTAGCCAACAATAATGCCATCGAGAGACTACACTCAACAATGCGTGAAAGAACCAAGGTCATGCGTGGCTTCGACACTGACCCAACAGCCAACGAGACAATGCAAGGCTATCGCCTATACTACAATTTCATTCGCCCACACATGGCTCTGGATGGTCAAACTCCTGCTCAAGCAGCTAACCTCGAACTAGGACTTGGAAGGAACCGATGGAAGTCAATGATTACGCAAAGCACCGAGAATAGGAGTAGTCCCCCCAAGGAAACCGAGAAGAAGGCGAAGTACAGGAAACGCGCTGCTATCGGAGTGGTTCGACGATACAAGAAAGGCAAAGCAAGCCTAACATGGCTACAAGGCATGATAGCGTATCTGCGCAGCAGGAAAGGACTTACTGAAAGTGAAATCAAAGAAGTTCTGAGAAAAGAAGGTGCAGGTGCGCTTTTCAATTCACTCTAATTTCATTTGACTTTAGTTTGAAGAAGATTCTTTATGCTGGCATACCATTTGTCAGCGAGCGCCAGATCAGACGATGTGACTACGTATCTGCGATACCTAGCAGTCTCGCTCAGGGCATTTAGTTTTCTATATTCGTAGGCGATTGGCCTTAGGTAACTGCTGACTATTTTCCTCCGATACTTATGACCTCTAGGATGGATGGGGGGCGTTAGTGTGGAGAGGAATGCATCCACATAATGAAGCGCTGAGTAGAAAACTGTCGTCACTTCCCAATCCATGAACATGTTTGGAGCTTTGAGCAGAGTAGCTCTTGCTTGCAGATTGTGGTCTTTCTTAGCTAGGTGCCACGATTTATCTGGCAATCGTAGCCAAACCTATCTATTCATAATCAATTCTGCGTTAGGATAATCAGTGATTAAGAATTCTGATTCTTGGATGTGTTCGAAATCGAAGAAGGTGTTCTTGAATCGCCTATCGAGTTCGGTTTCAAAGGGAACTACAGCCTCTAGGACATCTGCCAAACTCGCATTGTCCTTGTAAATCATTAGGACTTCGAAGCCATCTTCTGTAGCCACTGCGTAAGCTGACTGCAAAAGTGTAATCTCCTGTAACCGTTCTCTAAGCTGCTCCAACACATTTTGATCGTTAAAGGGAACGCCAATC
>Ga0208563_1002616_pt1 | contig 10001 bp, 11 predicted proteins | sample June2015DPH_17_1_2_FD_184717 | JGI IMG/M metagenome (GOLD analysis project Ga0208563, IMG submission 184717) | Peatland microbial communities from SPRUCE experiment site at the Marcell Experimental Forest, Minnesota, USA - June2015DPH_17_150... | ecosystem: Environmental > Terrestrial > Soil >... | reverse complement strand
CGCGACGTATCGCCGGGAAGCATCAATCTGCCGCTCGTATTCGAGCTCGATTTTGCGGCGCGCCGGGATGTCTCGGTTTTGAATCTCCTCGGTGATTTCCTTGCTCCGCTGCGACATCTGGACTAGCCTGTCATTCTCGAGGGCGAGCCAGGGCAGCGCATTCTTCTGCGCGTCCGTCAGCTTCCATTGTGCATCGCCCAGTTGGGTGAAGAGCCCAACCGCTTCGCCAACGTGCTTCGAATGCAAGCCCAGAGCCTTGTCCGCTTCCTTTTCGAGCTCGAGCTGCTCGGCAGCATCATGCTTCGACATGGTCTCCCAGAGCTTCTCGTAGTGCGCTTCCTCCTTGACGAGCTCCTGATTGAACCTGTTCAGTGCCTCAAGGCGGCGCTGCTCTGCTGCAGCGGCCCGCTCCACAGCCGTAGCCGCATCTTTGGCCGCCTTCGTTTCGTCTTCAGACAGGATTTTAGCTAGCTTGTCCCGAAGTTCTGTTAAGCGAGCAAGCTCCTTCTGCGCTCCAACAACGTCCTTTGACGCACCAAACCATTGGTGATAGAGGGTAACGATCGGAATCAGTGCCGCCAACTGCTGCGTCTGTCCCTCGTCGGCTTTTTTCGCGTTCTCCAGGTTCGCCTCGGAGACCATTGTTGCGCCGAGGAGCAATGTCACTTGCGACCGCGCATAGTCTAGACTATGGCGGGCGAGGTTTTCCATGATCGAATCGTTCTCTCGCCCTACAGAGGCCATGACCTTCTCGGCGGCAGCAATCCCGTTGAATTCATCGGCGAGCTTATGCACCTTTTCGGCAAACTTCACCACTTCCTCGACGGCAAATACTCCGAGAAATGCAGTCCCAAGACTCGCGATGTCGGGGAGCATTTGGGCGATCGCGCTCGAGACGGCGCGGGGAAGGTGCACCCCCGCCTCTTCGGAAAGCAGCCGCACGGTTTCGCGGTTGCTCAGCAGGGCGTCGTTCAACGGTTTGGTAGCGCCGGCCGCTTGGTTAAAACCGGTCCCTACATTCCCTGCAAATTGGTCGATTGCTTCTTGTGCTTTGGAAGGGTCTGCGTTGATTTCGAACAGAAGGCCGATGCTGGAGTTTAATCCGCCCATGATGTTTTTATAGGGCCAGGGCTTGTTCTGCCTTCGCCACCCCAATAAATCGCTGTGGCCCTATTTGTTTCCTACCAGTCGATAGAAACTCCAGTTCTCAATCCTCTGGAAAGCTGCAAAAATGGGGTGCGCGTCCATGATGCCCCAAAGGAGGCGCGCCATGAAGGCGCTCGCCGTGGTTTCGGTGGCCCACGGGGAAAATAAGGCCAGGACGCGCACCCTTTGCACGCGCTACAACGTGCAAACCTCAAAACCTAGTCATCACGCGATTCCGCGAGCCGCAGCGCTCTCGCGCGATTCCAGCACGCCAGCCCGTCTGCGCAGTGAATTACGGCGCGTTCGGCAACGTCATGCGTCTCGCCGCAGTCGCTCATCTGTTGCGCGATCAAATTTTCGAGCTTCGCCTCTTCAACGGTCAGCGACGCTGCGTTGTGGCTGAATGTTGACTCAGGCGCATTGTCGGCCGATTCCGCCATCCTCAGCTTTCGGGCCTGCTTCCATAGCGCCCGGCCCTCGTCTGTCCGGGTTACCGAAAGCTCAGCGAATTGGCGAGTCTCGCCGCCGTCAACCTGCTGCTGAATCAGATATTCGATGCGCGCCTCGAGGCTGCTTCGAGTCAAACCGTCCAGATTTAGCATAATTTCCGTCCTTTGTGGCCGGAGAATCCTGATGCGCGCTTCCATGCGCCGCAGTTCCAAGCCGTCAAGATTTGGCAATTTTCAACCCTCCGCCCGCGCGATAGTGCTTAATGGGCTCCCCCCAAGTGTACGCCCGGAACCGGCGTCCCGCGCCTCTCCAAGAGATAAGCCTCACGCCGTTTTTGCTCCAACTCCCCGTGCTTCTGTTGAAGAAAATACTGCATCATTGAGCCCATCGGCCCCGCCTCCGCCTTCGCTGCCGCGAACGCTTCCACAGTCATAAGCGTGGGTGGCAGGCACGCCCACCCAAAGCCGCCAGGCGCTGGCCGGTCATTGCGCAGCAACTCCCGAGCTTCCTCTTCGGGTAAGTAGACCGTTTCCCCGAATGACAAAACCCCCGATTGAGCCAAGGTTTCCGCAACCTCGAATTCCTTATCGACCACTACGTAAGCCGTCAGTTTTTCAGACTCACCCAGAAAAACGGCCTTCCAAGCCGCCGATGCGGACAGCAAGTCGAACGAAAGCGACTCCACAAATGAAGCGGGAATTCCAGCCTCAGAATCACATCTTAATTCGATAGTGGACGCGAGCCTTTGCATTAAGCTGGCGAGTTCCTGGCGCAGCTTCAGGATCTTGTATAGCTCATCTAAGAGTGCTTGGCTCTCGGCGGCTATCCCCACCAGCGCGACCGCCAGTTCCGCGAGCTTTTCCTGTGTCTGTGCGCGGTATGCCGCCCCAGCCGCGACGGAGGCGCAGAAACCGTCCAAGTTCGCTTGGGCTTTTTCGGCCTCTTCCGTATAGACTTCCACAAGGCGCCGGGCGTTGTCCATTTTCAAAAGCGTTTTAGCAAGTGCATCGCCTGCCCAAGCTTCGCCGCCTATAGAAAGCCGCAGCATGCGCTCTTTCTCTTCTGTCGCGCTTTCCAGCATACCTACTGCCGTAGCTTCCTGTGCCTCACGGGCCGCCAATTCTTTTTTGAGACGTTGCTCTTCGCGAATAGTCTCTCGGCTCCGAGGTGTCCAGGCCCGTTGCGGCGCCGGCACGCCGGCAGCGCAATCTAACGGCGCTCCTGGCTCCGCTGTGAGTGCTTTCGCTTCGCCTGTCTCGACAGGGGCTCGCGGGTCTGCCGCGAGCGCTTCTGGTCTGTCCGTCTCTGCGGGAACTTCCGCATTCCGTTCCGTCCCGTTCATCATTTCCGAAACTGCCCGCACGTTCATCGCTCCCCCTTGCCTTTTTGTGCCGTCTCACCTCTAAGGCAGCCTGCCGATCCCGCCCGTTATCCCGCCCAGTCCTTCATGCCGCCAACGGCGTATTCCACCGTCACCTGAAATTGCGTGGCATTGCCGATGAAGGTATAAAGGTTCGTCTTATCGAAGCCCAGCTTCCCGCCCGCAAAAGAATTTGTGGGGTCGGTCGCACCTTGCGATGTGTCGAGCGAGCAGATGGCTCCCACCGCTCCGTTTCCGACCGGAGTCAGGGACGCGCGGCGGGGCACGGCAGGCAGAGCCAGGGGCCAGGGTACCGTGTTCGCCGCATTTGCCGTCAAGCCTGTCGCTGCGAAGGTTTCAGTGGCGATCCAAGGGCCGTCCAGGCTCGCATTTATGTTGCGAATAAGGCTGGTCATCTTTGCAGGCATCGAATAATCCTCCTTAAGCTGGCGCGGTTGGCCGCGAAGCTTCGTGTGCAAAATCCCGCCGCGAAGATCCTGCTGGTTGCAGCATTTGAAGGCGTGCTGCCCGGCTCCGGCGCGCTTCACGCGCGCCAAGGGCTTCCCGACAGTTTCTTTGAGATTGCGCGCGAAGCCAGCGGACGAAACTCTCGACGGGATAGATAACCGCGCCGCGCCGCCTCAGCATGAACGGAGGCCCCTGCTGTTTGCGCCGCCAGTCCGCCAGCATCCAAGGCGAAGTCTTGAGCAGCGCCGCCACTTCTGCGGGCGTCAGGAATTCCGCCGTCAAGAGGGATACAACTTTGGAAACTTCCACGGCCTCAACCGCGCGTGACCTCGCAAGCTCCGGAATTTCTTTTCGATCCATGTCAACGCCCCGCGCTTCGGCCACGGACGCTCTGCCTCCGCAAAAACCGCTCCAAATCTTCCACGCGATAGCGAACGACATGCGGTGACAGCTTGATGAAATCCGGGCCCCGTCGAACCGATCTTATGCGCCACCACTTCAGCGTTGCCGGGGGCACGGAGAGAATCGACGCCACTTGGTTTGTAGAAAGCAGCGGGCTTCCCAAAAACTCTTTGAACATCTCCGACGGTACTCGCCTCATGTCTTCCCTCTTACCAGTTCAAACTTGGCCACGATCAGTCCGCGAATCTTGAGAGCTGACCGAGAAAGGCCATTCACAAACTCAGGACCGAATTTGCCCCGCGTTTCCCACAGGACCGTTCGTAGTTTAACTCGGGCCATCGGAGTACCTTCTAGCTGTGGGCCACAGCTAGTCCTTGCATCCTGACGCTTCCTCGGGCCATTCCTGAGAGGCACCGGAAGAAGAGACTGCCGTTTTCGCGGCCATCGCCGGTCCCGGTCTTTTTGCCGATGCTCCGCATTGAGGTAAACCTGATTGCTCCGCGCTGGCTCGAATTCTTTCCCACACGGGCACGCGCATATCAACCGTGGACTCCCGAACTCGCAGGAAACAAGGCTCTCACGATTCCAAGAATTTGGCAGCCAGGGTAGAGTCGGATTTCCCCTGCCACCTCACTTTCTTCCGGTGCCTCCCCTCCGGGTTCGAACAGTCGCGCCAAATGGACGTGTTCCTCCCCACCCCTAAAGGAGAGGAACAGAGTAGCCAAGTCAGCAGGCAAATCATGGACGCCACGCGAATAGTCCATTCCACCGTGCCTGATCGGATGAAGGAGCTCTATTTTTATGGGACGCGTCCACTCGCCAAGGCGGACCGCTTCAACGTCGCGCGGTTCCCAAACAGTTTGCGAATCCCCAAAGGGACCGATAGTTACGACAAAAGAATGCCAGGGACGTTCGCGCGATGCGGAGCCCCCGAACCGCTTGAGCAACAGTCGCCCTATCAGCAGCCCTCGGCGCCATCCAGTCAAGTTCATCGAACCTCTGGCATCAGCCAGGACAGTCTGATTCAAGAAAGGCCGTAAGTCGGCGGCACCTTTCTGGGAGATGTCGAGGATAATGAGCTCGCCAGAAGAAACCAACGGACTAGCCTCGTTTTCACTGGCAATGAGGCAAACTGTAGAAAGTGGATTGGGGACTTCCTCTGCCGAAACCGGCAGCAGACGGCCCGTTTCTTCGTTGCCTTCTGGCATCTTCCGAACAATTGGAACGCGCACGATTTCGGTGGCGGGCCGGACTATGCCGCGTTCTTTCGAAAGTTTTTCAGTCGCCGATAGGAGGGCCTGCTCACTGATTCCGGCCTGCTCCCAAAACCACATGCAGTCGGGATAGGGCGCCAGATTCCCGAGCTTAACCCACGCTTCAGATGAAGGCAAATTATCGCCCCGCTCCCATGCGGACACGACCGTCTGCCCCACGCCGAGAGCATCGGCGAATGCCTTCTGGCTAGGGTAATGGGCCTCACGAAATTCCTTGATGCTTTGGGGGATTTGGGCATTCTTTTTCATTTTCTTCCTTCTATCGCCTCCGTGCAAGGGCTCGGGTCGGTTTCCCGTAGGGTCTAAAAATAATCTTGACAAGCCTCCATTCATCCGTTAAGCTAGACTCTATTGTAATGGAGGACTAAGGATGTTCCAGCCTAATCTTCCGACAGAAACTTTCCCTAAAACTGAACCCGAAATCTTGAGACTTGGCGCTGAGGTCCGCGATTTGATGACCGGAGCGATGAAGCGCTCGGGGAAAAATGGCGCTGAAGTTGCAGCAGAAATGACCCGGCGCCTTGGCCGACCCATCACGGAGAGCATGATTTATGAGCTTACCAGAAACGGTGAGCCAGGGCGAGAAGTTCGCCTGCTGGCAACGTGGGTTTCGGCCTTTTGCGAGGTTACAAACGATGACCGGCTGGAACGCTGGCTCGCGGGGCCACGGCTGCGTGAGTTTATCGAATTGGGAGAGCGAGTGTGCAGCCTGGATTCGATTCTCGGACAGATGCAAGATGCCGTTGGAAAGTTAAAGGGGCAAGGACGCCGCAGCAAGCCGAAAGGGAAGCGCCCTCGGAGGGCATAGCGGCATGGACCGGGTTGAGCATATCAGCGTAGAAGAAGCGGCGCGGCTCGATGGCCGCAAGTACCGGGCCGAACTACGATGGCTTGAGCGGAAGCGGATCGTCCTCATGCCGGATCCCGAGGACGCCCGCCGAAAGCTGGTCCCGGTATCGGCGCTGAGCAGCACGGCCTATCAGTTGTGGATGAAAGAGCAGACCTCCGCCGCACTCCAAAACGTCAACGGAGAGTCTGACTCCGCCTCTGTACCAGCCAACGGGCCACAAGCGCTTTTGCCTTTCGCCCTTCCTTCGCAGAAAGAACGCGGCTTACGCAACGCGGCGCCAGCCGCTATCCCGGCAAAGCACCAAACGTTTATCGGGCGCTGGAGTGAAGTTCTCGGCAATCATGAGAATGGGGGATGGAAGCGGCATGTGGGCTTCTCCGAGGGCGGTATTCTAATTCGGCACCGTGGGGACTATATCCGCGTGCCTCAGAAACTCTACGGTAGAGGTTTCGCTCCCTCCACGATTCGCGCAAAGATCAAACTATTGAGAGAGATTAACTCTGACCCTGCTATTGCGCCAGAAGATAAGATGTCCGAACTTTGGAAGCGAATCCTTCCAAACAACCGGGCAGGGCGAAGCCACCACACATTTTTTTGTCAGCCTGAGAACCTATGGATGGGTCCAAAGCTGGAGAGTTTCTACTTGACGCAGGCTAGGCGTGATGTGCCGGCGGCCCGGAGGCTCTTGCTCAGAGAAATCGACGCCAAGGAGAGGGCGTGGCAGGGACAGAAAAAATGGGAAAGGCCCACACTCCACCAGTGCCGGACATACCTCAAGAATATAGATTTTCCGACCGTTGTACTCGCGCGCGAAGGCGACGAGGCCTACCGGAACAAATGCGCGCCCTACATCAAGCGGCGCCCGCCCGAGCATTCGGCAGATTTCGTGGTCACAGACCAAAAGCTGCTCGATATTCTTGTGCGTGATTCCGGCTGGCGGCTGGGGCGTATCTGGACGGTCAACTATGTCGATGTCGCGTCCTGGCGGCGCCTGGGCGGAGCCTACGGTCCGGCTGTTTCCGGCGATATGAACATGGAAGCCGCCGCATGGATGCTTGGTGAGGCGTGCGTACCGGGCCACGTCCAGATGGACCTGGGCAAAGAGTTTGTCGGCCAGCGATTCAACGGCGGCATATTCCGCATCTCAGGAGAACGGCTGTATGCCGAGGCTGTGGGGCTCTGGCACCGCTTAGGTATCAAGCCGGTTGAGGCGATTGGTAGAAACCCACAAACAAAGCCCATCGAGAGGATCCATCGCTGTCTCCGCTCCTTGGAGCAGAGCTTTATCACCTACACGGGACCGAATCCACAGGAGCGCCCGCCACGCCTGGCCCTGCTCGAAAAGCAGGCCAGGGAATTCAAGGAAGGCAGAGCTCCGGCGCCGCCCATTCCGACTATCGAGCAGGTGATTGCCGCGTCGGAATGGTGGTGGGCGAACCGTTGGAACTCCGGGCATCGGGGTAAAGGCCGCTACCTTCAGGGCATGACGCCTGACGAAGCATGGAACGTCAAACGGCCCGCCGAAGGCTTCCGCACACTCACAGAAAGCGAAGTTGAGTACTACACCGCAGACCGTCACTTCCTGAAAATCGCCCGCGGGGGCCAGGTGAATCTCTCCATCTATGGGCAAACCATCGAATACGTCGCGCCTGAGCTTTTCCTTCATCAAGGGGAAGAAGCCGAAGTCCTTGTCAGTCGCCGCGCGCTCGACCAGGTTACCGTGATTTATCCCGTCGCGGGCGGAACGGAATCATGTGTCGCGCGACTGAAGCAAGAGGTTCCGTGGGGTTCGGAATCGCGTGCCGAAGTCAAGCTCCGGCTGCGCTGTATTCACGCCATCAAACGCACACTCAAGCGCAGCCTTCGCGCGATCGGCGCGGCGGAAGATGTACTTGCCGAAGCCCCATTCCTTCCCACGGATGCCCTTCTCGACCAGACGGTCTCCCGGCAAATCATAAATCCGCGCCAGTTCTTTGGAACGTCAACGGGCACGCCCCCGCCCCTTGGTCATCCTGAAATTTGCAGCACGCAGTATGTCGGCGAACGCATGAGGCTCCGAAAAGAAAGCCCGCGCCAGGAGACTTCCGAAGAAGTGGCTGAGGCGGCATGGCGTTCGTATCAGGAGGGGAAATGACGGCCACAGCGATTGCAATGGAACGCCAGACGCCCCGCGATGCGGCGCGAGAAGCCCTGCGACTTTACATGATGCGGACCGGCCAGTCTGTCGGGCAGATTGCGGATCGGATCGGAATGGCGCGCAGCTCCCTGTTACAGTTTCAGGCGCACGGGAAATATGGGGACGGCCAGGGTATCGGCACGGCAGAGCGCATCCAGGATTTTATCCGCTCGAATCCCCCGGAAGCACCGGCCAAACCCGGTGAGCGGCTCTATGAAACTGAGAACGTCCGCATTATTGACCACGCCATCCGGCAAGTACAACGCGGGCATTGGGTGCTGCTCTATGGAGCGCCTGCCACGCAGAAGAGTTTTGTTTTTGAGTGGCGCATGGCTGAAGCCTGGGAGAAAGCCCTTGAGCCGGCCGTGGTCTACATTTATGCCCAGGTCAATATGGCGCCGCTGGCCCTCCTGCGGGCCATCGCTCTCGGCCTGGGTGCCTATCTTCAAAACGACCGCGACGGCATGGTCCGCAGTATCCTCTATGTGCTGCGTCGGCGCCGGTCGCCTGTGGCCGTGATCGTGGACGAAGCTCAGCACCTGGCGAAGCGCTTGGACACGCTCGAAATCTTGCGGGAGTGCGCCGATCGTGGGCATATCGGCCTGCTCGTCGCCGGGCATGATAACGTCGAGGATATCTTCCAGCCGCGTGCCGATTGCCAGCTTGAACAATGGCGGTCCCGCATCGAGCAGCATCGCTACGCGCTGCCGGGACTGGCGGAGAAAGAGGCGCGGGAGATCCTCGCTGGGGAATTGGGCGCTCTGCCCGAGCGCACCATCCACACATTCTGCGAAGGCAGTGTAGTGAAAGACACACGCAAGCGGAACGACTATATCTCGGCCCGCCGACTCTTCAACGCCATCCGCGACTTCCGCGAGAAGCGTGGCGGCGCCAAGGCGAATTGATCTTGTAAGGGGAACGGCCCGCTGCATTGACAGCGGACCGCCCCCATTTCAGGAGGTGAAGATGGCACCACACAAAGCTAGAAAATCCTCGATTTCAGTGTCCCAAAGAGTGCAAGATTTTCATCGCACTGTTCTTAGAGATTTCCGCACGGACCGCCAAGTAGAAGCAGTGCTTATGCCCGCTGTGGCTCTAATGGGACTTCTCTCCGAGCTGGCTGAGGAGGGATCCCCTCACATCAGGGAGAAAGCCGGCAAGTCTCTCCGTGGTCTGGTCAACGTGGGCAATCTAGTGCTCAAGAAGCTTAAAATTCCTGAGTCCGAATAATCAATGATTTTGGGGCGGGTTCCGGCCCGCCCCGCCCTTCCTGGGTGCTCTTTCGACAAGCCTTTTCACCTACTCTTTTGCATACCTTTTTCGGCTATCGTTCTTCGCATGATTATCGCTCTTGTCAAAATGAGATGTTTGTATTGAGTGTTTTTATCAAGATGTTAAATTATGCATTGTTCTGATGCGCTTTTTCGACATGCTATTTTGATATATTTTCTCTCTGCTCGCCGTCGCCGATCCGCCCGGCTCCTGGCCCCTGGAGTGAAAATGGCAAAATCGATGTCGCATAATTGTCGCAGATTTTTTCGCCAAATTCCAGGCTGTCGCAGAATTATCTCCTGGATAATCAGATACTTACAGTGAATTATGGCCGTTGTCGCCGATTTCTACACTAACTACTCGCCTCTGCCTTTGCAAGTCATTGATTCTACACGAACCCTCACCTAAAAATCTGCGACATCTGACGCTTTTTTCTAAACTATTCTCGCACGGCCCGCCCGCCGCGCCGCGCCCGCCGCCCGTAAACCTTTTATTTTCACCGGTCATCCAAACTCCTCTAAGCTCCTCCAATCACCTCTAACGTCCTCCAACTCCAGACTACTCCCCTCTCTCATACCGGCACGCCGTGCGAACTCTGTGCCG
>Ga0208563_1002609_pt1 | contig 10023 bp, 12 predicted proteins | sample June2015DPH_17_1_2_FD_184717 | JGI IMG/M metagenome (GOLD analysis project Ga0208563, IMG submission 184717) | Peatland microbial communities from SPRUCE experiment site at the Marcell Experimental Forest, Minnesota, USA - June2015DPH_17_150... | ecosystem: Environmental > Terrestrial > Soil >... | reverse complement strand
TATGGTCTCTGCTGTTGCCCCACAGAGACCTCTCCGTTTTGTCTTCTCGGGAACTCCCTCTTTCTTTTTAGGGGCAGGGACCCGGCAAGGCCCCATCCCGCAGTTCTTACAGCAACTCCCCTCTGCTCCAATGGGGCAAGGTTTCATCGCCTCTGCTCGGTCAAAAATCGTCTCGCACCCATCTACTGCTGCCTTTTCAATCATTATTTGTGTCGCTCTATCAACGCTTTTCTTATCTATCTCACCCATTGGAGCCTCCCTTCATCCTAAAGCTAATTCATTTTCTTACCATCGGTGAACCGCATTTAGGGCATTTCACAAAGTAGCACGGCGTTCCTGCTTCATGAGCAACAGTCGTTCCGCATTTTGGACACACACATTCTCCAGCCGGACCTGCACCGGCTCTGGAGCCGCCCATTCTTCCCCTACGAGATCCACCCATTCCTGCACCTCTGCCCCTACCAGGACTGCTACCCCCGGGAGGACCTGTTCCGTCTCCTCTTGGCATCCTGATCACCACCTTTCCACACCGTTGGTTACAATGATGGGCGAGGGGACCGGTCATTGGTCAAACCCCAGAAGAGATACAATTGACCTTTTAAAAATGACCGATCCCCCGAGCCTCATCGCTGGCCCCCATGCAATCTATCCTTTGCCACTACCAGCGACGAAACCCTCGCCCGCCACCAAAGACTCTACCACGGCCACCACCCCATGGAAGCCCTCCACGGCCTGCTCCGAAGACGGGCCCATAAAAGGGCCTTCCATAAAATGGATAACCACCGGGAGTTGGATAATAAGGTGCCCGCATGGCATACCCATATGGACCGTAGCCCCTGTATGGCATAGCGCAGAAACCTCTGCCCCCTCCGGTCATCGAACCCTGTCCTAATGGCCCTGTTCCATCAAATCCTGGCATGAAAATCCCTCCTTTCATTTTAAAAATAACGTGTCAGTGTCACGGGTCTCGTGTCCGTAGCCTATTTCTTCAACTCTTCGAGCCTTTTTTCAATCTGGCTAAGCTCTTCTCGAAAGAAATTGGCTTCCTCTTCAAGAAACCTAATCTCCTTTTCCTTGGTTGGCGGTCCCCATGGTGGAACGGGTACTCCGTACCACCCGGGATTCCAACACCTCCCTCTGCCATAACCGTAAGGATAGTATCTCCATCCTGCCGGTCCCATTCCGTATGGCATAATGCTCCCTCTTATCTACCTTGATAGCCATACATCATCTGAACCAATGGATAGCATAGCTAACCCTCAATTCGAATTGCAGCAAAGCTGCGTTCAGAGTGATGTAAGGTATATCAGTTAAGCTAAAGTGCTATCTAAGCTTCATGACGGCTTCTTCTGCCGCATTCACTGTCTGGTAGGCAATTGGTGAAGCGCACAGTGCCGGATGGGTACCCATCTGAAACAGTGAAACCTGGTAGGCAGTCATGTTATGCTGGATACAAGCACTGATGACGTTAATAAGCTCGCCCACTGATATACTTCCTGAAGCTTCGCCGCCGAGCATCACCCCATTGTTTTTAGAGAAAATAAGTTTCACTGAAGTTGGCACCGCGCCTGGCATCCCGCCTGGATGCTTGCTTGGCGCCTTTGCCTGACCAACAACGATATCATAACCTTCTGCGAGTGCCTGTCTCTCGGTCAGACCGGCGGCAGCAATGGCAAGTTCGCCAATCTGCGTGGAGAAAACACCTACGACACCCAGCCCTGCATATTGCGTCACAAACACATTGGATGCTGCAAGACGGGCCTCATTGGTAGCTATGGAAGCAAGCCAGGTTTTTAGGGGTTTGCCGTTATAATATGAGACCTTCATGGCGCAATCGCCACAAGCCAAGATATCGGCGTCGCCTTCAACGCGCTGATAGCGGTCAACAACTATTCCACCCGTCATATCATCAACACGGAGGCCGGCACGCGCCGCCAGCTCTGTATTCGGAGATACTCCTGTGCTCACGATAACTACGTCAGCCTTTATCTCGGAGCCGGTTAAACGGACCGACTTCACTTTGTTATCACCGAGTATAGCCGCTACGGTGTCGTTACCAACTATTTTTATCCCTCTGTCTTTAAGAACCTTCTCAGCCTCAATGCATAATTCATCGTCAAATGCCAATTGTAAGCAATGGGGAAGCTTCTCAATAATCGTGACGTTGGCCTGACGGTTTTTCTTACACTCATCAGCGAATTCCGCTCCAATGAAACCGCCTCCTATGATAACTATGTCACTGGATTTGTTAACCTCTTCGAGCATTTTCTGAAGGTAGCCGACTTCTTTTTTTACTATAAAAACATTCTCTTTCTCAATACCTGGAATAGGCAGGACAACAGGCGAGGACCCTGTAGCCAGAATAAGCCTATCATAGCTTATCTGCTCACCTTTGGCTGTGTGAACGAGCTTCCTTTTCCTGTCAATTTTTTCGGCAGCACTAATAACGATTTGCACTCCATTACTAGTCAGCAATGTGTCAGGAATTAGATTCTTTTGCGGACTACCAAGGGTTCCAAAAATATATGGTATACCACAGGGGATTGACACCTGCTCTTCCTGGCGTATTACGGTGATTGACTTGCCAGGATTTCTGCGTTTGCAGCTGACAGCTGCGGTAGCTCCGGCAGCACTGCCTCCGATAATAACTATGTCAGCACGTTCCATAAGTTCTTCCTCCTCTATTTTTTATTTTCAATTTAATTCTATCAACTTTGTCCTTCGGCGTAATCTTGATGTCTTGATTTTCAATGTACCACTCAGGCCCTAAATGGACAGAGATAGTTTCCCGGCTGGTCCTCAAGACCAGATGCACCCCAGAGGACATTCCCTTCATGGGAGTTATAAGGTTCACGCTCACCACTTCCCCATAAGAGTCTCAACGGTTTTGGGGTCATACATCCTGCTGTAGGGAGTTCCCATCCCCCATCCGCCACTTCCTTTCCACTTCACTCCTCGCTGTGCAAAAGATTCGGTAGCGAGAAAAAAGCTAAAAATGGTGATTACTGCTAACAAGATTCCGATTTTCTTCATTTTGTATCCCTCCTTTATTTTAGCCCACCCAATTGTTCAGCTAACGCCCACACATGAGGTTCAGGGCGTGATTCATGGTTTATGATTTAAACACTTCTGCGGCGACCCATGCCTCGGCCTCCGCCCATTCCGAAATGAGGAGGAACCGTAGGTCCACTTGCCTCTTGGAGTTTTCCTGCTTTAAATGCCGCCGTTACCTCTCCTACCGTTCCTCTGGGAACCAAATGGACTTTAATCCCCGCTGCCGACAGAGCCGAGGCAGCATTAGGCCCAAGATTACCCGTAATGACGACGCTCGCACCTCTTTGGGCAATAAGTTGTGCGGCCTGAACCCCGGCACCGCCCGATGCCATCAATCCCTCGTTCTCGAAAGCTTCGAATGCCATGGTCTCAGGATCGACAAAAACGAAATACTGGCATCTTCCAAACCTCGGATCGATCTGGCAATGAAGGTCTTTTCCTGTCGCACTCACAGCAATTTTCATCGTCCCTCCTCCTCGCATCCATGATCATGCCCGTGATGTTCACAAGCCACGACTCCCTGAATTTCACCTCTGAGATAGGCCTCTACCACATCCCTTACTTTCCCCTGAGCGCCCGTGGCCACATCGATCCCCAATTGATTGAAGAAGTCGATAGCCCTCGGTCCCATTCCACCCGCGATCATCACGTTTGCCTTTTGAGAGTGGATGAACTGAGGGATCACTCCGGGTTGGTGGTTTGGATAGTGGGGATTCGCAACTACCTCAAAGCCCACTATTCGATCTCCTTCCACATTGACAAACGTGTAGAAAGGACACCTGCCAAAATGGGCACTGAGTGCTCCTTCGAGGCCAGAACCATCTTCGCTGGCTAATGCAATTCTCTTCATCTCTTTACCTCCTATTCTTTAAAATGGTATGGAAATTTTTCTCTTTCAAATTGTTTCTCAATCTCTTTAAAACCAACATACTCCTTACAGCGTTGGGCTATCTCCCCAAAGGCCTTGGTTGCCTCAGAATTTGGGTGGGCCATCACAAAGGGCATCCCTCTGTCGCAATCGGTGACCATCTCGGGGTCAATGGGTATCTTTCCAAGAAAGGGGACCTTTAGGTCACGGGCAGCTTTTTCTCCTCCGCCCATCTTGAAAAGAGGAATCTCTTTATGGCAGTGCGGGCATTCCAATCCACTCATATTCTCAACAATCCCAATCACTGGAATACTGAGCATCCTACTGAAGGTAACCGCCTTTCGAGAATCAAGAAGGGCAACATCCTGGGGAGTGGTTACAATAACGGCTCCGTCCACGTTTTTAATCAAATGAGCCACACTTAGCGGTTCATCTCCTGTTCCCGGAGGAAGATCGACGACCAGAAAATCGAGAGGTCCCCATTCCACTTCTCCCAGAAACTGGCTGATGGCACTGTGTTTAAGCGGACCTCGCCAGACCACCGGGTTATCCCGATCTCCAATGAAAAAGGCCATGGAGATGACCTTCAAATTCGGGAAGACCTCCACGGGGATCATCCCCTTCCCAAAGGTTTCTACATGTTGAAATTCGATTCCCAGCATCTTGGGGATATTGGGACCATGGATGTCAGCATCCAGAATTCCAACATTGAGTCCATCTTGGGATAAGGCTACTGCTAAGTTCGTTGCTACAGAACTCTTTCCAACACCGCCTTTCCCACTCATCACCATGATTCGATGTTTGATGTGCGAGAGCTTTGATCTTAATCTCTCCTGGGCATGGGTCTCTTTCTCCTGCTGGCTGCAAGAATTGGTTTGATCACACGTTTCACAGGTTGAATCTTGTTCACACTTTTCTTTTTCCATTTATGTTTTCCTCCCTCCGGAACCATTTCTCCGAGCACAAAAGCGTCTTCTTCCTCTTCTTTCACAACAGAAGCCGGGTCGAAGCCTTCCTTTCATGAAAAGATCAAAGACGATCTCGGCATCTCCTATGACATCTTGAACGACATCAATACCCCTACTTCCAAGTTGACTCTGACAAAAACCATCAATTCCGCCGCAGATGACTTTATCCACCCCGTTTGAGGTGATCTGCTCCAGACGCTGGGGGAGATTGAGATTAGCCGTTGGGAGCTTTTCCTGCCTTACGACCTCTCGCCCCTCAACATCGATGATCCACATCTCAGGTGAGAAGTCAAAGCGGGGGGAAATTCGATTTCCAAAAATGGGAATGGCGATCTTCATAGCTACGGATTCTAAAAAGCAAAATGGGTGCCAAATGCTGGAAAGAGAGGGAAAGTCAGTGATTTAGATAAATTGGAGAATTTTTAGATAGAGGAGGGATGAAAGAGGGAAAAGATAAACGTCTCATAAATGAGACTTATGAAACATAAAAGTTTCAGTAATGTTACATTCTATGTTAACCCGTATCGCTTGATCTTCCTCCACAGTGTCGCCCTGCTGATGCCTAACTCCTCGGCCGCCTTGACCCTGCTACCCCCGTTTTTTTCCAAAGTCCTTATCACTATTTCAGCTTCGGCTTTCTCAAAGGGGTGTTCCTCTTTTAGTGAAACGAATAAATCTGTTTTCTCTTGCTTCATGGTCAGTTCTCTGGGCAGGCAGTCCAGATCAATCCTGTTGCCTCCACAGAGGACGAAGGCATGCTCAATGACGTTTTCAAGTTCCCGGACATTTCCGGGAAAGTCATGATTCAATAGCAATCGCAGAGCCTGATCGGATACGCCAATGATCTGTTTTCCCATTTTGGCATTATATTTCTTAATAAAGGCATCCATCAGCACGGGAATATCCTCTCTTCTTTGGGAGAGGGGAGGCAGATCGATCTTCACCACGTTGAGTCGGTAGTAGAGATCATCACGGAATTTCCCTTCCTTCACGAGTGTTGCCAGATCTTTATTGGTCGCGGCAACGATCCGGACATCTGTCTGTCGTGGACTGGTTGCCCCTAAGGGCTCATACTCCTTTTCCTGAAGCACGCGAAGTAATTTTACCTGGAGGGAAGGTGACATATCGCCCACTTCATCGAGAAAAATCGCCCCCCCATTGGCAAGGGCAAATCTCCCGGGCTTGTCCTTCTTTGCATCCGTAAAAGCTCCCCTAACATATCCAAAGAGCTCCGATTCAAGTAACGTATCTGGCAGAGCGCCACAATTTACCTTGATGAAGGGTTTTGTTTTTCTTCGACTAAGGTTGTGGATAGCCTTTGCAAAAAGTTCTTTGCCTGTGCCGCTGGCACCCTGGATCAGGACAGTGCTATCGCTCTCCGCTATATTCGGCAGAATGTTGAAGATGTCATGAATCAGGTGATTTTTGCTTATAATATCGCCGACCGTATACTTTTGTGAGAGCTCTTTTCTAAGCTCTTCAATCGCAGAGAGATCTCTAAAGGTTTCAACACCTCCGATGATCTGTCCCGCCTCGTTCTTCAAAACAGCCGTGCTGACGCTGATAGAAACCTTCTGCCCGCCCTTTTTTAGAATGGTAGCAGGCAGGTTTATGATCTCTTTTTTTGTCTTGAGGGTCTCCTTGAGGGCACATCGAGACTGGCAGATATCCGCCCTGAAGACGTCGAAACAGTAATGGCCGATGGCTTCCCTGTTGGAAAATCCGGTGATCTCCTCGCCTGCTTTATTCATGAAAGTGATCTTGCCGTCATTGTCTGTAGTGAAGACGCCATCGGCAATGCTATTGAGGATCACATTAAAGAATTTATCAGCCTCTCTTCTTTTCATGGACCTTGACCCTGGCCTGGCCTATTTCCGAATTATACATTCCGCGATTCTCTTAATTTGATTACAGTACATCTTCGTCGCCAGATTCAGGAGATTTCTTTCAATCCTCTCTTTGTGTGAGGATTATCTCTCTGCTCTAGCCAGCAGACGCAGGTCGGATTGAACTCGGGCATTCTACTTCGGTTCATTGACTTGGGGCCTAATTGGCAAACAGCCTGCCAAAGACTACCTCGTATAGCCACGCATCAATTCCGCCGTCCATGAATTTAACGTCATAACCCTTTCTCGCTGGGATCATCTGATGCAACGATGAGATGATCTTCCCATGTGCGGCCCATCCCACCTTTTGGAGAACAGAGATGGCCTACCCGGAACAGCAACTTCCCGGTGTGCCGCATGAATTGGGCGTCCCGCAACAGCCTCCGGAAAGGGGTTCAGTAGGTCCACGCGACGGGGCGATGACTGTATTGTGAGCGGACAACAGCTTCGTTAAATCCTTACTGCCGCACTGCTTGCACAACAACGGATCCCGTCTTCCCAGAATCAGAAATTCATTAACTTGACCACATTGTTCACAGCGATACTCATAAATCGGCATATCTTCTCCTTTACGTTTGCAGACGAACACCCTGCCTGTCTATACGGTAATCTTTTTGTTCCATTTCAAGCTTGTTTCAGTGTCCACATCCTCCCTGATGAGCTCGACACGCATCGTATACAGAAAGCTCCTCAAGCTTATTTTGACTTAATAACTCAAGATTTTCCTTAACCGTTGGCGCCGCTGCGGCATAGACTTTCACACCCATGGCGTTTAACTTCGTGATGGCACCTGAGCCTATTCCGCCAACCACCATTGCCTCCACACTCTTCCCATCAAGAGCCATAATCGGATTGCATGCGCCGTGGACGTGATGGATATCTTGGTTGTTTACTGTCAAAACTTCTTTTCCGTCAGTATCGACGATGATAAACGCCGGTGCTGAACCAAAATGGTCATAAACCTTGCTTTCCACTCCTTCATTGCCCTGTACCGCGAAACCTACCTTCATGACTTTCTCCTTTCTCGTTTGGCTTTCATTGCGTTCTTCTTCGTTATTTTTCTTGTTGGGCTGTACGGCAACACCTGCCCTGTCCTCTACCAACCCCCCGAGCATATCCTCTGTCTTCCTCCGCTCTGCGAATGTTGCCACCTTTGCAAGAAGGACAGTTTTCCGGTCTACCGGTTCCATAAGGTAGCTCCCAGGTATGCTGGCAGTCAGAACATTTAAATTTTCTCATAGAAGCCATTTCAAACTCACCTCCTTCAATCTTCAGTGCTTTGCCTTGAACTAACGCCTCCGCTACCTTTTTATGCGCCGAGTCTATAATCCGTCCAAAGGTTTGACGGGAGACCTTCATCTTTTCCGCTGCCTGTTCCTGGTATAAACTCTCAAGGTCAGCAAGCCTGATCGCTTCACACTCGTCAACCGTTAGAATGACTTCTTCCAACATGGAAAGAGGGATACCTCTTGGCTTGAAGTAGTCACTTTGAGGCATGAAACCAACTCGCCTACAATTTATTGGCCTTGCCATTTAGAATTCCTCCTGTCAGTGTTAATTATAAGCATATGCTCATAATTTGTCAAGGGGCAAAATGCATGCACTTCCAAAAATCTGAAAGACTCTCTTGCTTACGGCGTACCAGTCTTCGCCAGATTTTGGTGGATTCCTTCAATCGTCTTTACCTCTGTTGGGATTACATCTACCTCTGAGCTCGAAAGGACATAGAAAGGTCCTTTCCCTTCAAAGGCCTTTCTGGTCAAAACTGCATCCACCCCATTTTGGAGAAGCCACTCGCTCACTTTGATTCCTTTCCCTTTTTCCTCGTTGAGGTAAGGGTTCGGGAGAATCTTTTCTTCTTGTATAATGTGCCCCTCTGCACTCATTCGAATAAGATAAAAATAAGGTGCGCCGCCCAAATGCTCTGAAAGGTTATGTCTATCCTCATCTACGGGAACGGCGTAGATCAAAAAGTTCTTCTCTACTGGTTCGTAATGGATCATTACTTTATCCACATGTGGAATCTCCTTTAAAAGGGCCTTTTCTATTCCTTCGCTTAGGTGGTGGGCCTGGGTGAATTTCTTTACGTCAAAGACGATCTCTGCCCGTACGAAGACAAATCTGCCCGAATTTCTTGCCTGAATGGATTTGATCTTTTTTACTTGTGAAAAGCGTTGAATTGTATCTCTGATACGATTTAAAGTATCTGGATCAACCGAGGCATCCAATAGAGTCTTCATCGAATCTTTGAGTATATTCCATCCAACTTTAGCGATGAACCCAACCATGGCGAGAGCAGCCAGTCGGTCTATTAAGGGGTACCCGATTTCCGCTCCCAAAAGGGCAACGAGCGCGAGTGCCGTCGAAGCAATGTCCGAGTACCAATGTGAGGCATCTGCGAGGAGACTCGGGGAGTTAAGGTCTTTTGCTTTTTGGGTCTCGTATCGCGAGAAGAAAATAATTACCACGACTATAATCAGGAGACCCAACGTCGATATAAGGAGATGGGATAAAGGGAATGCCCTTTTCGCAACGAAGGCATGTCTAACAATCTCATAGCCCGCCAGGAAGATGAAGCCAGCACTGACTAAGGCAACGAGGTTCTCAACCTTGTATAGGCCCCATGGGAAGGCTTCGGATCTTTTTCCAGACAACCAGATCCCAACCAGGACAAGAATGCTGGCGAAGGCATCTGAAAAACCATGGACCGTATCGGCCAAAAGAGCAGAACTGCCCGAGAGCCACGCCAATATACCCTTTGTTCCTGCTACCCCGATATATAAAAGAGTGGAGCGAAGCGCGATTCGGGAAGGGGCATCGTTCTTCTTCGTTGTGGGTTGGTTATTCGCCATTTTAGCTTTACTGTTTCCCTCTGGTTCCCTTGCAATGCTCTGCCTCCACGTGCTCAACCTCTTCTTGTAGGAGATGAAGGGCATTCTCTACTGCCTTCATACGACCCTTTACCTCCCGAAGGTCTATCTCTTCAATCTGATCCGTCCAGACGGATTTCATGTCTCTCTCCGCCTTCTTTATCGATTCCCCGAGAACCATAATCCTTTCCGAAAGTTCCGAAAAATTTTTAAGGTGCTCCGTCGTCTTTGCCATCTTTTTCACCTCCTTTTCGGAAAAAAATTATGCGGCCCTCAGGCGTATACTCGATTCTTGATGCGAGGGCTTAGATGCGGCATCACCAGCCACTCCGTATGGCCACGCCTCTAAACCCCCATCCATAAATTTGACGTCCGGG
>Ga0208563_1002592_pt1 | contig 10070 bp, 12 predicted proteins | sample June2015DPH_17_1_2_FD_184717 | JGI IMG/M metagenome (GOLD analysis project Ga0208563, IMG submission 184717) | Peatland microbial communities from SPRUCE experiment site at the Marcell Experimental Forest, Minnesota, USA - June2015DPH_17_150... | ecosystem: Environmental > Terrestrial > Soil >... | reverse complement strand
GCTGGTGGATGGAATTGACTTGGCCAAGGTGCGCCTGGACTCCTACCGCACCCGGCTGGGAGTTGTTTTGCAGGAAACGTTCCTGTTTGACGGAACCATCTGGGAAAACGTCGCGTTCTCACGCCCGGACGCCTCAGAGGAACAAATCCTCGCGGCTTGCCGCATCGCCCGCGTGGATGAGTTCGCGGAGACATTCGAGAAAAAGTACGAAACGGTGGTGGGCGAACGGGGTGTGAAGCTCTCCGGCGGCCAACGCCAACGGGTTTCCATCGCGCGCGCCATCCTGGCCGACCCGAGAATTCTGATCCTCGACGAGGCAACGTCGAGCCTGGATTCCGAATCCGAGGCGATGATCCAGGAAGGGCTTTCTTACTTGATGCGCGGTAGGACCACCTTCGTTATCGCGCACCGCCTCTCAACCATCCGGCGCGCGGACCAAATCCTCGTGGTGGAGGGGGGACGCATCATCGAGCGAGGCACTCACCAGCAGCTCTACGCTGCCGGGGGACGCTATTACGAGTTGTACACCAAGCAGCACGGAGTCGAGTCCAACCTCTTCCTCGCCCCGGGTGAAGGCGACAAGGTGCGGGAAAGTGCAGCACCGGCGCAACCCTCTGCCCTTGCGGAACGCGAGGAGACCATCCCCAACGCGGTGCGCCTGCTGCACGGGCGGGATGGATAACGAAGGCTGTTTGGTTGACACCTGCGCCCGCCGAATTCCCCCAAATTCGAAGGGTTCTGAAAAGGATGAGCTTGTTCTAATTGATACCAAAACGTGAGAGGACAAGAAATGAGTTTCATTGAGTGGCAATGGCTCTTCCCGGTTGCCGTAACGCTGCACAATCTTGAGGAGGCAATCTGGCTGCCCGCGTGGTCGAAACAAGCAGGCAAGTGGCATCGCCAAGTGAGTCCGTCCGCATTCCGTTTTGCAGTAGCTGTCTTGACGGTCTTGGCGTTCATTGTGACGATTTGGAGTGCAAAGGCGGGTCCAGAAAGTGTCGGCGCATACCTTCTTGCCGGTTCTGCTCTCGCCGTGCTTCTCAATGTTCTGGTCCCACATCTACTGGCTACCGTGGCCCTGCGACGCTACATGCCAGGATTGGGGACAGCGATCGCACTGAACCTCCCAGTTACGATAATGTTGTTGCGGCGTGCCTTTGCTGAACGATATGTCAGATTCCCAACGTTTGCGTATTTCGGGGTACTCGTTGGTGTGGCAATTGTTGCCGCGATTCCTGTCCTCTTCGCAGTCGGGGAAAAACTGACGGACAGGTCGGCGGCCTAACCAGCGGCTGCACCCCAGCCCTCTGTCGCCGAGGCGACTGAGGGTGCCCGAGGTACAAGGGCGGGTGAGACATCTGGGCGCTGTCCCATTCAAACCGGCCGGGCTCCTCTGCCGGCAAGAGGCCCTTTGACTTCCTTCATTGCGGCTATTACGCGAGCGGAGAGATTGCCTTCCCGGCAAGAAAGCTTATAATCAATATTGATCAGAGTTGAGCAATTATGACGGTAGCGGAAGAGAGGGATTCAAGGCCATGCAGAGCGTCGTTCATCGAGTACCGATCACCAGAGCGCGAATCAACCTGGGACAGGTAGTTCGGCGCGTTCACGTGAATCGGGAGTACTTCATTCTGGAGAAGGGCGGGATTCCGGTGGCGGGCATCATGAATGCCGACGAGATGGAAGACTACCTGGACCTGCGGGACCCCGGACTCAAGAAACAGATTCGGAGGAGTCAGGAACAGTATCGTCACGGGAAGACCCGTGATGCCGGCGCGTTCCTTGCCGACCTACGCCGCGCCAGCGCCAAATCCCGGAAGTGAGACGCAGGCATGGGAGGCCCATTTCGAGTACTCACGACCCCCGCTTTTGAGCGTGAGTTCCGCAAAGCTTTAAAAGGGAACGCGGCGTGGGTGGAGGCATTGGAGGAATTGCTGGGCATTCTCCAAGCTGACCCTCATAACCGGACTGGGCAACACAACATCAGGAAGCTGGTGGGGCTCAAACCCGGGGAGGGACAGTGGCGGATCCGCTGGCGACACTACCGCCTGAGATACGACATCTTTGGCGAGGAAGTTGTCCTCCACCCCATCCGTCACCGCCGAGAAATGTATCAGCGCTGACTCCTGTCCCCTGACTTCTGAACCAGGAGTCGCTGGGGCACGTGGACGCGGGTGGCGCTTACTTTCCGCTAGTCTAGAGCGGGTATATACTTGTCAACATGGAAAAAATAAAAATCGAGCAGAACAGTTTTATGGGGGTCTTGTGGGTCTGGGCATGGCTCTTCACCATCGGGTTTCTGCACCTGACTTTTTGGAAGGGTGTGCTCGCGTTTGTATTGTGGCCGTACTATCTTGGTACGTGGTTCAGCTCGCTGCTGCACTAATCAGGATCGGCCATTTCATGAATGGGATTGTGGCACCGGACTGGCAAGGCTTGCGTCCACCGGCTCATACATCGCGGCTGAGGGGTGACGGGCTTCCTCGAAGGCTGCGATGCGCTCCGTAAGGCGCAGAGTCAGGCCGATATCGTCAAGGCCTTTCAGTAGGCATTCGCGTCGGAAGGGATCGATTGGGAAGGAGAATCTGAGGCCAAAGTCATCTGCAAGGGTCTGATTTTCGAGGTCAACGGTCAGCCGGTATCCCTCATTGTTCTCGGTCCGCTGGAACAATTCATTCACTTCGGCGTCGAGCAGTGTGACCAGGAGCACGCCATTCTTGAAGCAATTGTTATAGAAGATGTCGGCGTAGCTGGGCGCGATGACGACATGGAAGCCGTAATCGAGAATCGCCCAGGGAGCATGCTCGCGGCTGGAGCCGCAGCCGAAGTTGGCGCGCGCCAGCAGAATTGATGCGCCCTTGTAACGAGGGTAGTTCAACACGAAGTCCGGATTGGGCTTTTCGCCATCCAGGTAACGCCAGTCGTAGAAGAGCACGCGCCCAAAGCCTTCCCGCGTCAGCCACTTCAGAAACTGCTTGGGCACCATCTGGTCCGTGTCAACATTGACCCGATCGAGAGGGGCTACAAGTCCTGCATGTTTGATGAAAGGTTGCATTTTCTTGGTCCGTTGTCCGTCCGTCGCCAGTTGCTCGTGGTCCGTCCATAAGCTGCTAAAGGGGAGTTTGCCCTTACAACCAACTACTGACAACGGACAACTGACAGCGCGCAAATCCTGGGTCCCGCGTTATCCCACCTTCCATTCCCGAATATCCACAAAGTGGCCCGTGATGGCGGCGGCGGCGGCCATCATGGGGCTGACCAGGTGAGTGCGGCCGCCCTTGCCCTGGCGTCCTTCGAAGTTTCTGTTCGAAGTGCTGGCGCTGCGCTCGCCGCTGGGGAGCACGTCGGCATTCATCCCGATGCACATGCTGCACCCGGCATCGCGCCACTCGAATCCCGCCGCGCGGAAAATTTCATCCAAGCCTTCCTTTTCCGCCTGGGCTTTCACACGCCTGGACCCGGGAACGACCAGCGCGCTTTTCAGTGTCTTCCAAACCTTCCTGCCTGCCGCAACACGCGCTGCCAGGCGCAAGTCTTCGATGCGGGAGTTGGTGCACGAACCGATGAACACGTAATCAAGCGGGATATCGACGATGCGTGTTCCCGGCTCGAGGCCCATATACTCGAGGGCGCGCTCCGCCGCCTTGCGGTCCACAGGGTTCGCAAAACTGCTTGGCTCGGGTACTTTTCCCGTAACCTCCGTGACCATTCCTGGATTTGTGCCCCAAGTAACCTGTGGCGCGATCGCGGCCGCGTCCAATTCAAGCACCCGGTCGAAAGCCGCGCCGGGATCCGAGGGCAAAGACTTCCAATGATCGACGGCGCTTTGAAAATCCTTGCCACGTGGAACGAAGGGACGCCCTTCCAGGTACGCGAACGTGGTGTCGTCCGGTGCTACCATTCCCGTCCGTGCCCCGCCCTCAATGGTCATGTTGCAGACCGTCATCCGGCCATCCATGGACAAGGCGCGGATCGCCTCTCCAGTGTATTCGACGGCGTGTCCGGTCCCCCCCGCGATGCCAATCTTGCCAATGACGGCGAGGATGATGTCCTTTGCTGTCACGCCCGGGATGAGGCTTCCGTTGACCCGGACCACCATGGTCTTTGATTTGAATTGCGGGAGGCATTGAGTGGCCAGGACGTGCTCAATTTCGCTGGTGCCGATGCCGAAGGCCAGCGCGCCGAGGGCGCCATGGGTCGCCGTGTGACTGTCACCGCAAACGATGGTCTGGCCCGGCTGAGTGATGCCGAGTTCGGGCCCTATCACATGCACGATCCCCTGACTGGGATTCTGCATGTTGAAGAGCATGATGCCCGTTTCGCGGCAGTTGCGCTCCAGGGCCTCAAACTGCGCCGCCGCAACCGTATCCAGCAAAGGGAGGTGTCGGTCCTTGGTAGGCACGGAGTGGTCCATGACCGCAAACGTAAGGTCCGGTCGCCGCACCTTGCGTCCCGCCGCTTTCAGGCCGGCGAAAGCTTGCGGGGATGTTCCTTCGTGGACGAGATGGCGGTCGATATAAATGAGCGGGGGTTGCCGGGGCTCTTCAGCCACCAAGTGGGCTTCCCAGATCTTTTCGTACATTGTGCGTGCAGGCATAATTTTTGGCGGCGTTCTGTGGTGCCAACGCCCAGAACGACAGATTATACGCGAACCTGCGGCTTCTATCAAATTGGCGGGCGCTACGCTTGATGGGGCCGGGCATTTCTTCTGACTCCTGACCTCTGGCTCCTGACCCCTGCTTACCAATCGTCACTGAGTGCAGTTTGAACCCGCTCATTTTAGCGCGCTTTGAGTTAGAATCGAGCGGTTTGATGAAGCGCTGCGCATGTTACCGAAAAAAGGCTTCAAGGCGAAAGCGCGGGGCCGTTTACGTCGTTATGACTCCTGAAGAAAAAAGACTCTGAGGGCGGTTGCGAATGAGATATCCCCTTTTCCATCTGACCAAACGATGGGCCGCCGCTTGCGGTGGTACTTGCTGTCGAAGGGATTTCCTGAAAAAAGCCACAGGCGTTTGCACCGCTTATGCGGGCTTGGCAACCCTTGATGCAGCAAGCGGGGCGAAGGCTCCGGAGAGGAAAAGGGCTATGGTCCGTTGGCAAGCACACACCATTGCAAAGATTCCGAACGGCTACCAGGTGGCGGTTGCCGATGTCAACGGCAATGGCAAGCCTGACATCCTGGCGTTAAGCTCCGTGGAGAGCATTGTGGAATGGTATGAGAATCCTTCCTGGAAGGCTCGGCCCATCACCACGGCAACCCATCAGAACATCAGCTTGGCGCCGTTGTTTCGCAATGGCTATCCGGAACGCGGCTTGGCGCTGGCCAGCGACTTTGCACTTAATGACAGCACCTATGGCGGAAGTCTTTGGTGGGCGGAACCGGGGAATTCGTTAGACTCCGAATGGTCGCTGCGCTTGCTCGGCCGGATGCCCAGCTCGCACCGATTGCGCTGGGCGAACCTGGATGGGAGCGGCCGCCTGGGGTTGGTGGATGTTCCCTTGTTGGGTTATGGCGCGAAGGAGCCGGACTACAAAGTCGCTGCGCCGCTCACCTGGTTCGAACCTCCGGAGCCACTCCTGCGCGGGCACGTATCTGCCACTGACGCCGGCAAGGGTGAGTGGCTTTCCCACCTGATTGACGACTCTCTGACGGTCGTCCATGGCGTCCACATCATTGACTGGGACAACGACGGCCGCGATGAAATCCTGACTGCCAGCTTTGAAGGCGTTCACCTCTTCCATTCCACCGGGACGGGCCCTGACCTCCTTTGGACGAAGACCCACCTCGCTGCGGGCGACCAGGTTTCGCGCCCCCATCGCGGGTCGAGCGAAATCGGCGTCGGCAGGCTGGACGGGCGGCGTTTCCTCGCCACCATCGAGCCCTGGCATGGCGAGCATGTGGTTGTTTATACGCAAAGCAAACCGGGCGATTTGTGGAGTCGCCATCCGATTGACGACAGTTTGCGCGACGGCCACGCCCTGGTGTGCGCCGACCTCAATGGCGACGGCAATGATGAAATCGTGGCGGGGTTTCGCGGTCCAGGGACCAGCCTCTATGTGTACTACGCCTCAGACGCGTCCGGCCTGAAGTGGGAGCGCCAGACGCTGGATACTCAGATGGCGGCTTCAGGAGTGGTCGTGGCCGACCTCAATGGCGACGGCCACGCGGGCGTTGTGGCCGTCGGCGCTTCGACGGCAAACGTGAAGTGGTACGAGAATCTGGGCGCCTGAGCATTGAGTGATTGATTCATTGAATCATTGAGTCATTGAATCATTGAAGAGCGGTTGCGAGAGGACGGGACAGTTTTGGATGTCAAGTTTTGGATTGCCCCTACGTACCCCCTGAGATCTGAACTCAACGAGATGCGCGGGAAGCTGGCCGGCCAATTGGGCGCCGACTCATTCAGAGTCTCCTTTGACCGACGAGCGAAGGCGGCAAGAGTTGAAAGCCAGGTTACCATTACCTATTTCGTGGGCTTTCTTGATGACCTCGAGGCTTTCTTTCCCATGGCGGAGGTAATCCACTTCCGTAGGGAAGAGAAGAAACGATGACGATGTTCAGTAGTGGTCGCTTCCAGTGAGCTGTCCCCTGACAAGGGAACTTCAGGGCGTGTCAGGAAGATCGCAAACATGAGCGCCGCCAGGACCACCAGGAATTGAATGAGAAAGATGATAAGCAGGATTAGGACTACGTACAGCACTGAGTTCTCCCTTGCAGTTCGAGCCGGACGTTTAAAGAGCCCTTCCGAAGGTCGCGCTGAGCGCGGCGGGCGCCCTGTCCAAAGAAACGAGTGTCATCCTGAGCGGCCAGTTCATAATTCAGAATTCACGATTACCCCAGCGCCCAGCCCCAAGTCCCCGGCACCTGACACCTGGAACCTCCCTTTCCGCACTCACCTACCATCAACTACCTACGGCCTTCACACTTGATTTATCGGCACAGGCAAGCAGTTTGATGAGGGTAAACCGAGCCTCCTCTCAGGCGCGATCTTGGTGGGTATGTCATTCCGATCCCGCAGGCGCGGGAGAGGAATCTCGCTCTGGACGGAGGTTGATCGGAGCTCAAGGCCGACTAAGGGTTGGAAGAAAGAATCAGAACGAGATTCCTCGCTGCGCTCGGAATGACAGTCGGGCAGGTGTACGGCAGGTGATGGAGTCTGTTAGGGCTGGCGATTCGGTGGATGACGGCGCTTGATGACCGCCGTGCTGCGCTCGGAATGACAGTCGGGCAGGTGTACGGCAGGTGATGGAGTCTGTTAGGGCTGGCGATTCGGTGGATGACGGCGCATGATCACAGCCGTGCCGTCCCCAAACTTGAATTGGACCTCGTCCATGAGCTGTTGGATCAGATACACTCCGCGGCCACCTTCGCGGTAAATGTTTTCCCCCATGGTTGGATCCGGAAGCTTACTCGGGTCAAACCCGGTACCGGAGTCTTTGACGACGATGAGTATTCCGCCGCCTTCCTCCATAGCCACGCACGTTCGCACGTACTTTTCGGGGTCGCTGCGATTGCCATGAAGGATGGCGTTCATGAGCGCTTCTTGCAGGGCAAGCTGGACATTCCCGAGATCGTGACAACAACCATTTGCTTCGAGCACACCAAGGACCCTGGAAACAACTCCTTCAATATGGCGAGTGTCCGAAGGAATCAGTTCGTCCAGCTTGACGACCAGCTTATCCTGGTCAAACTCGCACTGGGGCGGGATGTGCTTCAAGTCCGGCATAGCACGGGCTTTTCTGCCGTACTAAAAACTGTACCACAGCAGAGGAACTGACTCAACCGTCAAGGTCCGATCTTTCAGGGCTGTCATGCTGAGTCCGTCGGCCTAGGCCGAACGAAGCATCTCGCCCTGCTGTTTGTCGGCGGAAAAGTCCAGAGCGACCCGCCGCGGCGGGTTCGTCCGCCAATAAGAATGGCGGACTCAGAATGAAAGCATGGTCACGTCCAGTAATTACGGTCAAGCGAGCGGTACTGAATGGCTTCGGAGATGTGGGTAGTGCCGATGGCGTCGGCGGCGTCGAGGTCGGAGATCGTGAGTGCCACTTTCAGGATGCGGTCGTGGGCGCGGGCGCTGAGGCCCAAGCGCGCCATGGCGCTTTCGAGCAGGCGCTGGGGACGCCGGACCTATTTCTTTTGTTCCAACCACGTTTGGGCCGCCAACCTGACTAGATAACCAAAGAGGGCGGTAACCAGTCCGGCGGCGGATACAAGAAGCCACACCTGGGTTTCTTTGCTCACGTGAGAGATGGTGGCGGAGAGCTTGGCAGCCATCGCGAATAGGGGCGCGCCAATGGCGATTATAAGTCCCACCTTTGTATACACAACGCCCATCCGCTCCAGATACGTTTTTCGGCGTGGCTCCCTATGACGTTCAAAATCCTCCGTAGCGAGGCCGCTCGCAAAGTCTGGCGGCAGCTCGCCACGGATCATCATCTTTCTGTAGTAGTCAGCATCCAGCCGGCGAACTCTGAATAGCTCAGAATAAGCTTTGTGAATGTCAGAGCTCGTGACCTCGCCGGGGGTTCCCCGGGCCCTGACAGCCTCCTCAACCGCGGCTCCACGGAGTTGCCTTTCAAGACGGCGGAGCCTTTGGGCGAGAGCTATTTCGGCTTCCTCGGTGAACGTAACCGAAAGTCTTTGCAATTCCTCGGTAGGCATGTTGCCCCCTAATCCAGTGCGGTCAGGTGACCTTCGAGCAAGAGCGCCCCCAGGAGGACGAGTGTTGACACGATAAACAAGGCCGCACCCCACGTCTGCTGGAGGTGAGTGGCCCCGATTCCGAATCCGGCTCCTCCAAAAAGCTGGGCTGCGCGTGCCCCTGCTTTGGCCATCGGATGGCGCGAGCGGCGCACCCGACGTCTGGAGACCCACCAAGCCTCGTCGATGTGGGCCGCGGTAATCTCCGGCGGCCCGCTGCCTACATGCTCCGCTTCCTCAATGGACCGTGCTTCTTTCAGCACCCGATCCACGAAATCCTTCACCCGCCGCCTGAGGTGCGGAACTGAGGCCGTCGTTAGAGCTTCGAGGGCCACGACATCGAGCTGGATTTCCAGTACGGTGCGGGCCTTCGCAACAACAGAAGTCTGCAGCTGTGGGCCGAGGTCACCAGAGGTCATTGTCCCGTGCGCTCCCGTTTCAGTGTTGCTTGCCGCTCGACTGCCGAACGGAAAGATAGCACATCCCGGGGCAATAATCTACCGCAGTGTCCCGCACCATCACGTCCAGTAATTACGGTCAAGCGAGCGGTACTGGATGGCTTCGGAGATGTGGGTAGTGCCGATGGCGTCAGCGGCGTCGAGGTCGGAGATGGTGAGCGCCACTTTCAGGATGCGGTCGTGGGCGCGGGCGCTGAGGCCCAAGCACGTCATGGCGCTTTCCAGCAGGCGCTCGCAGTCGGCGGAGATGTTGCAGTACTTGCGGATCTGCCGCGAGCTCATCTGGGCATTGCTATAAATCTTTTCCCCCGGGAAGCGGCGCAACTGGCGCTGGCGGGCTTTTATGACGCGCTCACGGATCTGGTCCGAACCTTCCCCGCCCGAGTCCTGCCGCAGCTCCTGGTAGCGGACGGCGGGCATGTCGATGTGGATATCAATGCGGTCGAGCAGCGGCCCGGAAATCTTTGAGATGTAGCGCTGAATGAGGGGCGGCGTGCAAGTGCACTCGCGCGTGGGGTCATTGAAGAACCCGCAAGGGCAGGGGTTCATGGCGGCGGCGAGCATGAAGCGCGAAGGAAAGGTTAGGGACATGGCGGCGCGTGAGATGGTGACCGTGCCGTCTTCCACGGGCTGCCTCAAAACCTCGAGGACGTTGCGCTGGAATTCCGGCAACTCGTCCAGGAAAAGCACGCCATTGTGCGCCAGGCTCACTTCGCCCGGGCGGGGCACGGCGCCGCCTCCAATCAGCCCGGCATCCGAAATGGTGTGGTGGGGAGAACGGAAGGGCCGGGTGCCCACCAGGCCCGCGCCCGGGTCGAGCACCCCAGCGACGCTGTGGATCTTCGTGGTCTGGATCGCCTCATCGAAAGTAAGCGGTGGCAGAATGGTGGGGATGCGTTTGGCCAGCATGG
>Ga0208563_1002566_pt1 | contig 10133 bp, 14 predicted proteins | sample June2015DPH_17_1_2_FD_184717 | JGI IMG/M metagenome (GOLD analysis project Ga0208563, IMG submission 184717) | Peatland microbial communities from SPRUCE experiment site at the Marcell Experimental Forest, Minnesota, USA - June2015DPH_17_150... | ecosystem: Environmental > Terrestrial > Soil >... | reverse complement strand
TTCCTCTTTGGAGGCACAAAAACATGGTAACCAAAATAAAAGAATACACATCAGCACAAGCAATAGCTGAATCCTTAGACAAAGAATTATCCGAAACCAAAAGCGTACTGGGCGAATACCTACGCCGATTAGATGAAATCCGCACCTTAGCGGAAAAATCAAAAAAAGTCCGCGACGTCGTCATGAAACTTGCAGGCAAAAAACCCACAACCGACAATCCAGGCGAATTAACAATAGGCACACTAAACATCATCTTGGATGCAAATCCGTTCCACGAGTTAACAGCAATAGAATCCGTAGTTCGCAGCCACCAAGAACGGCTCTTAGTCCTACAAAAAGTGCGTGAAGCATTAAAATGGCTAGACCAGCTTGGCGACACTGAAGGTCTCAAGTACTTAGTGCTGGAAGACGAGGGAATTCCCGAGCGCATACTATTCAAAATATCCTAAACCGCCAAGCTGGCAGGAGCAAAACAGTGACCGAAGCTTATTCTACCGCACTGCAAACAATCATAGATGAATTCAAAAACATAAGCCCAGAAATAACAAACACCTTTATTTTCAAAAAGAATGGCGAAATCGTAGCCAACAACGAAACCACCACTGAAAATCAGATCAAAAAACTAATCGCCGCCTTCAACAGCATAGCTGATCAAGCCGAAACCATAGGCGGCATAGAAAACCTAACCATCCAAGGCGCAAACAGCCAACTAAACATTACATCCATGAACAACCGTCACTTAGCAACTGTTTCTTCACGTGCAGCAGACCAAAAAATCGTCAAAACCTTAACCCGCGTCCTTGTTCCCACCGTTGTGAAGCTTGTGGACCAAATTGCTCCTGAACTCTCAGAAAACGAGTTACCCCAAACCACCAAGCTTGAAGATAAACCGTTTGAAGAAATAATGTTGCCGGTTGAAGAACCCAGCCATAATGAATCAATCCCCGATGCATCGGCATCGTTTAGTTCTGAACCGCTTCTTCCAGAACCACCCGTAAACCAGTTCATGATAGAAAAAATCGGAGGCTTACTAGTTTCCGCCGATACCGTGCGAGTAGACAGCGAAGTAATCGCAAAATGGAACGACCTCTACGGTGACAAGCAAATCACACAAGTACACATCGAAACCTTAGAGGGCAAAACAACCACCTGCAAATTCAAACCCATAAAAGAAAAAAACTGCAACGCCAAAGGCATAATTCAAATTCCAGAAAAAATCCTGCAAGCCCTACAAACCAGCAAAGGCAAACTCGTTATGGTTAAACCAGTAATCACATAGCCAAGGAGAAAAAAATGTTAAAGCCAAAAACAAGCACCAACGAAGTCGAAACAGTATTCACCAACGCAGTTGCCGTGATATCGGTTGATGAAGAAAACTCTGCTTTTGCAAGCCTAAGCGCAAGCCTCGCCGAAATACGCAAACTCAAAGGCGTCATAGGCTATATTCTAAGAGGCAACACATCAGCCATAATAGACTTAGCCGCACCCGACAAAATAATCGAATACGCCTTCTTATCATCTCAAATGCATGATTCCAGTCAGGAAATCACAAAACAATTCAACCTAGGCGAAACAGAAAGCATACTAGTCGAAGGCAAAAACGTTAAAGTGCTCTGCATGAGCATAGGCGAAAACAAAATAAGCGTATTCATGGAAAAAAGCGCCACTCACGCTTGGATAATAAAAAGAATTTTGCTCTAAAAAATCAAGAAAAATTAAGCTTGATTACAGGTATCGAGCTATCTGTTCTCTACTAGTCCCTCACTCAGACAAGTGAACATATAAAAATACAATTTAACATGTAAATAAATGCTAACAAAGCTACAAATGTCTACAGAATGATTCTTCTGCGCATCACTCTGGTGCAAAACTCACAAAATAATACGTTTCTTAACAAGCCTCGAATTCTCCGCTAAATTCATCCTCCATAAAGTTGAGCCAGAGTTAAAAAAACCGTTTCTCAAAAAGAAAGGAGAAAAACCAACTTTTGCCCAAGACACAAACCATTCCATGTCTATTTCTAATCTTTATGAGTTCAATGGATTGCTTAACCACGGTTATAGGAACCCTCTACTTCGGAACAGTAGAGCTCAACCCTTTAATAGCAGGTTTAGTCAGCACAAGCATTCCAGCCTTTGTAATCATAAAATTAACAGTAACCGTTTGCGTGGGCTTAATTTTTGTTTTAGTCGACAAAACAATCTTGAAATCAGCAGACAAAGACTATAAATCGTTCAAAACTGCACACAAAACACTGAAAATGGCCTACATTGGCATAATACTATTCCTTGTTATAGTTGTCGCAAACAACATTTTTGTCCTTATCAAAGTTTTATGGTAAAATCCTTTATCTGTCAGTTAATCAGTCCAGAAAGCACTTTAAAGCAAGCACGCCAATAGCTCTAAACAGTGATTATCTTTGCCTCGCGAATTCATCCTCTTCTCACGTTTGGGAAAAACCAACTCAGCCTTCAACAACCTACACGACGCAGGAAGATTAGACATCGTCTACGAATGCATAGTCACTAGCCTTTTCCTCTCCCATGGCATACGCAGAGACGTAACTTTCCACGCCATGTTGAACGGACCACCACATCCACCCTTACACATACAAATCGATGGTAACGCACTCTACGACGTGCGAACAGATGTGGATACGTGGAAGCAAATTCTGAGAAAAGTAATCGCTGGCAAATCCCACCCTGGCATCAGCGTAGACAAGACAAGCTTTGAAGCATTGCTTAAAACAGAAGCCCAAAACCATCACGTATACGTTTTGGAAGAAGGCGGAAAAAACATAGCCGAAACAGAACTTGCCGTCAACGCTATTTTCGTGCTCGGCGACCACGTTGGCTTACCCAAAAAAGCAGAAACATTCGCTCTCAGGTACGGCGAAAAAATCAGTTTAGGCAAACAACCCTACCTAGCCGCGTCATGCATAACAATAATCAATTACCTACTAGACCGCCAACCTAAACCTTACTCTTAAAATGCTCCCAGCCCCGAGCCTCAATAGCACGTTTCTTTCCATCAACATCCAAAAGCATCTGCCTATCCCTTGTAACTTTTCCAATAGGCAAAAGGCATCCGCCAACCGTTTCAACCGCGGCTTCAGCATCAACCCACCTTTTAGGCTTAACAGTTACCACAAGCTCGTATTCTTCACCGCCATAAAGCGCCAGCTCCAACGGGTCAAGATGGTTAAACTCAGCAAAGCGCCTAACTTCATCGGCAACAGGAACACTATTAACTACAAAACCAACGTTACTCATTTTTCCAATCTCATGTAGACTCCAGGCTAAGCCGTCACTTGAGTCGATAGAGGCTGAGACCGCGCGTGAATGGCTAAGCGCTAATCCTTCCTTTAGCCTAGCTTTAGGCATACAAACTGCACCCAATAGTACTTCACGCAGATTCGGAGACGCTGAACAGTTATCTAAAAGCAAGCATAAACCAGAGGCTGATTTTCCAAAGAAACCCGTAACCGCCAAAACATCACCAGGCTTAGCCCCATTACGCAACATTAGCGCTGCTCTTTTAGCTGTTCCAAAAAGCGAAATCGAAATGATAAGGTCTGAAGCTTCACTTGTGTCGCCGCCAATAACGTAAGCGTCGTATTCACGTGCTCCCGCATTCAACCCGCGCGCGATTTCTTCGATATCTTTTCGCATAAAATCTCTAGGTAAGCCGAGAGAAACAAGAGCTGCTGTGGGCTGGACGCCTTTAGAAGCAAAATCGCTGATGTTCATAACCACCGCTTTCCTTGCTGCTTGCCACAGGCTCATGTTTCGGGGGACATCAGTTTTGCCTACAAGCATGTCGGTTTTTAATACGGCGACTTGTTTTTGGTCAAGATTAACAGCGGCAACATCATCTCCGAAAGGTACAGGTAAATTAGGCATGACTTCAAGGTGGCTGGCGACGATTTCGATTATTTTTCGTTCACCGATGTCTGTGCTTGTTTCTCTTGGATATCCTTTTCCAGTTTTATCTTTATCCACACAACCACTCTCTAAATGAAAACTACAAATCATATAATTAGGCTACTTACGCCTTTTAAAACTGACGCTTACGCGAAGCTCGCTTAACTAACATTTAAAAATGTGGCTTTCACTGATTAGCGATTATGGTGCCTCGATAGCTCAGCCCGGTAGAGCGGCTGCCTCGTAAGTAGCAGGCCGCGGGATCAAGGCCCGCTCGAGGCTCCATTTCTAATTCAGTTAGCTGTTGTCAGTAGAGTGCGTTCTAACTAAAAAATGCATATATATGCATATGCATATAGTATTGCTCATGACAAAAGTAGTGTCGCTTTCCAACGAAGCATACCAAACACTAAAACAACTCAAGAAATCAGGCGAGTCGTTTTCAGATGTTGTTTTAAGAGTTGCAGGAGAACGCAAAAAGAAATCGCTTCTGGAGTTTTCAGGCAAATGGGAAGGCACCGACATAGACGAAGTATATTCTTGCATACGGAAAGATAGAGAGCAGTCAGCTTCCAGAAAGACTGGGATGTAGCCTTGATTCTTGACACTGACATACTTGTTGCTTTGTTGAAAGGAGAACCAGAAGCTGTTCAAACGATTAGTGGTTTAGAGGAAAAAGACAACCGAGTTGCAACCACGATTGTGACAGCGTATGAGCTTTTAAAAGGAGCTTACATCTCGTCCAAACCAAAAGAAAACCTGTTGAAAGTTCAAGACATAATTTCAAATTTACAAGTTTTAGATTTATCCTTGCAAGCATGTGAAGAGGCATCTAAAATCTATCTGGAGCTTAGAAAGGCAGGTCGCTTAATTGGCGAATTTGATGTCCTTATAGCTGCAATCGCACGAACGTGTGATGAAACGATTATAACCAGAGATGAGCATTTTACATTCATTCGAGGAATAAAAGTAACAGAGTGGTAACATTTACAAAAAGCCTATGGCAGACTTTCAGATGGTTATCTCCACCAGCTCTCTCTTTCGCTTCAACTGGTCAAGATCTTCGTTTTTGTCTCGTGTATTTGTGCTGTACTGGTGAAAGAAAAGGTTTATTAAATATTGCGATATTCGATGTTCGCATCAGGGAGGCGAGTGAAACTGCAGATTTTCCACGGGCATCACGACGAAAAGCTCAAGTGCCCCTACAAGGGATGCGAGAAAAAATTCGATAAGCCAACCGTTATCACAGACACATCCGTGATTCCCAGAGAAACGCATTACGCTTGCCCCTACTGCATGTCAAAACTTGACATAGCAACTGAAAACACGAAAATAATAAGCATAAAACCAACCGAATACCCCACAGTTTTCGATTCACCAGCTAAATGCGCTCACTTCAGCGGACTCTTACATGCACCAGGAGAAAGCATGCTTACACAAGACGAATGCTTAATCTGCCCAAAAGTCCTCCAATGCAACATACGCAAAAAATAAATCATTAATCTTATCCGTGTGAAGATTGTCTTTCTGTTACTTCCACATGTTCTATCACAATCACCGCTCCAATAACTACTCGATGATCGACATCTCCTGTTATTGACACTCCGAGCTGGTCTCTTACAGATACCCATTTCTTATGAACAGAAGCAACAGGGACACCTCCGACCTCCATCTGATACTCATGCTCAGTGAAGTCTCCGTAGATGCGCATGAACTCAACCCCGTTTTTTTCCACCCAGAATTCTTCCCCAAACAACTTGGCTAGCTTCTTCTTTATCGTTCCCAGTTCTTCCCCAGCTGAACCGTAAAAAGTAAACTCGCTCCGCATCGTGAACACCTTCCCCTGCAAGTGCATAAGCTCTAACCCATGAGTGTCCTTGACGGTAAATTTGGCGGGAACCTGGAGGAAGTTGCCGTCGGCTTCGCCTAATTTGTTGCCTGCTGTGTCTTCGAAGTCGTAGTGTTCTCGTGCAGATAGGATTTTCTTTTTCATGATGAAGTCGTTGGCTTCTAGGAGGAAACTTTGGCTCACACCACTCACCAAGTGTCAACATGAGAAGCTTTAGGCTAAAAAGCCTTTGCAACCGCCCACAGACGACTTAGCAAGTTTCTCCGCAAAGTTTAAAGGTAATACTTACTAAAAGTAATACGGCGTTAAAAGATGGAAACCGAAGTTGTCGTAACCAAAAAAGGTCAGACCACCATTCCTGTGCGGCTACGCAAAAAGTACAAAATAGAAGAAGGCACAAGACTTGAAGTGCTTGACACAGAAGAAGGCATACTACTCAAGCCTAAAAAGTCAATATGGGACATGATAGGAGCATATTCAGACCCTGCTACCGCGGAAGAAATAGATAAACTACTTGACAAGCTCAGGCATGAAGATGAATAAAGCAGCAGTCTATGATACCAGATTCTTCACCCAACTTTACAGATCCAAAGATGACACCATACGGAAAAAAATAAGAAACGAAAAGATAAGGAAAGAAAAATACGTTTCAACAATAGTAATCCATGAGCTATACAATACCTCTATGGCTACCGAAGGACGAGAAACCGCAAAACTTAAAGTCACTTTCCTTAAACAAGACTTTGAAATCATCCCAGTTGACGACCAAATAGCAGAAATCTCTGCGGAACTACGACACAAATACCACCTGTCAATGGGAGACAGCATGATTGCCGCCACAGCATTTACACTCAAGGCAGTATGCATCACAGACGACCAACATATTAAACAAATCAAAGAAATCGAAACAGCATGGATCTAACCGTTACAGCACGAAAATAAGCCCTATTACTGGCAAGTTGTACAAATCAGCATAATTTTTGAAAAAGGTAGCTTTAACTTAAAAAGCAGGCGGGCAAGCATGATCTTAGGCTAAAGTGACGAGTAACCATGAACTTGCGTGACAGATAAGAAAAGACAAAAACAATGCCTGTTCACAAAAAGAAACTTGAAACAAACGCTGACAACCCAAGAAATTCCTCATCAAATCTACTCTTACACTCCAGTTGCTGGTATAATTTAAAATAGTATAATTAGAAATATACAGATTAGAGCAAAATGGAAACTGAAGTTGTCGTAACTAAGAAAGGTCAGATCACTATTCCCGTGCAGCTTCGCAGGAAGTATAAAATAGAGGAAGGCATGGCTCTTGAAGTCATCGAAACAAGCGAGGGAATATTATTGAAACCTAAAACAATATGGGATATGATTGGTTCAGGTTCACAATTTGCCACTCCAGAAAAAATGAATAAGCTTCTCGACAAGCTCAGGCATGAAGATGAATAGAGCAGTTTATGACACTGTTTTTACTCATAACCGCTAGCTAATAGAAAGTTCAAGCTTCCATAAGGTTCTCAATGTCTTTTAAGTCAAACAAGAGCACATTCTCTTCTTCCAAGCTCTTCTCCTTAAACGACTTTGCAAAAATAGCATACTTCTCTTTCCTGTCCTCGTTATTCCATCTTACGTATCCCGATTTCTTCTTTAACTCGGTAAGAACCTGATATGGAGAGACATTGTCCCGCCACTTGCATTCAACAAACAGAATTTCCTTTTTCTCACCGCTCAAGGCTAACAAGTCAATCTCGGCATCTTTGCACCACCATTTCCCAACTTTATCGAAGCTGAGGCTCCCTCGCCTAATCAACTCAACGAGAACCTGCTTGCAAATTTTCTCATAAACATAGCCCATATACTGCGAATAATCCTTCTTCACAGTGCTTGCCGAATAAATGCCCTCTTCGATGTTGCTGAGGCTCGGGTAGACATACCTAAACCAGAAAGCGACAAACTGATCTGCTATAAAGTATCTACCCATTTTTGAGGTAACAGGCTTAGTCAACGGTAGCTCCCTACGTACGAAACCAGTGTTGATAAGCTTACCTAGATAAGAGCTTATGTCTGTTCTCTGCATCCTGGCGTAATCCTTTATTTCAGAAACCTTCGTTTTACCCTTCGCTATTGCTTCAAGTATTATCTTATATGTGCCAAGGTCGTCAAACTCGTACCTAAGCATAAAATCCAGCTCATCCTTCACAAACGTGGGATTCCGCAGTTCACTTTCAAGCCATGTCCAAAACGGCGGACTGATCTTTTCAAGGTAGTAGGGGATGCCGTCAGCAAACCCGTAAATTTCCGCAAGCTCCAATGAGGTCGCTTTGGGAAAAAATCCTTTAATGTCAAGAAAGCTCATCGCGCCGACTTTTTTAGTGTATGTTCTCCTGCCATAAAGAGGGCTTCGGTATTGCAGCACCTCAGACGTAATCATAGACACCGAAGAGCCCAAGGCAACCACCTTTAGCTCGCTATCTTTCAAATCACTATCTATGGCACGCTGAAAAAGCGAAAGCACGGTTTTGTCTTCCTTCACCAGATTCTGGAACTCATCGATCACAAGCACATCAACACGATCTTTAAGGAAACCTAGCAGCACCTCCCAGTCCTCTCGGAGATTCCTTACCTCCGGAAACTTCTGAGCTACCACCGCTGAAAGATACCTTAGGTTGTCCTTCTCGACAGCAAGATAGTAAACATGGTTTCTTTCCTTAAGGCTCTCAACCAAAAGTCGCGTCTTGCCCACCCGCCGCCTGCCATATAGAACTGCAAATCCAAATCCTTTAGCATCAAGTACTTTCCTGAGCTCTTCACATTCTTTTTTCCTATCTACAAACAAGCCGCGCACCAAATTCGTATAATTTAAAATTGTATAATTCAAAATATACAAATAAACCTATTGCTTCTGCAAATAGAAAACAGGCAATAATAAGTTGATATACCGCAGGTAAGCCGACATTCTGAAGCGGCAAGAAGATTTTTACATTGACGTATAAGCATGAGCATGCGTGACCAGTAACAATGAACATGCGTGACGTATAAGAACAACCAAAAACAAACGCTGCTCACAAAAAGTAACCTAAAAACAAACGTCAATAACCCCAAAAAAAATTTCTCCACAAAACACCATGCACCAAAACAACTAACCAAATTAAACATCAATAGGACGCTTATTCTTCCGATAGGGGGAGGGGGCTACTATTTACTAGTTAAACTCAACAATAAATAGCGCAACCATCACTAACACAGCACTAAAAAGCACATCCAACCACCAAACAAACGACATAACCAATCAACTTTAAAGCTAAAAGTTTATATTGCCGTTACCTTTTTTGCTTATTTCCGAAAATAAAACATAAAGTTCTGTTAAAGTAGGGATAACAATATGGCGTATTTAACAACAACAGGTTCAGGACAGCCGGTATTGATTCTTAAAGAAGGAACCACCCGGAGCAGGGGCAAAGAAGCCCAAAGAAACAACATAATGGCCGCACGAGTAATCGGCGAAGTACTCAAAACCACACTAGGCCCAAAAGGCATGGACAAAATGCTCATCGACTCTCTTGGCGACATAACAATAACAAACGACGGCGCAGCAATCCTAAAAGAAATAGACGTAGAACACCCAGCAGCAAAAATGATGGTTGAAATCGCCAAAACACAAGACGACATGGTTGGCGACGGAACAACAACCGCAGTCGTCCTAGCAAGTGAGCTACTCAAAAAAGCAGAAGAACTCCTAGACCAAAACATCCACCCAATAATTCTAGTCAGCGGCTACCGAAAAGCATCCCAAAAAGCAATCGAAGTTATGAACAAAATAGCCATTCCACTTGATGTCAACGACCGCAAAACACTCCTCAAAGTCGCATTAACATCAATGAGCAGCAAAGCAGTAGGCGCAGCAAGAGAGCACCTAGCAGAAATATCCATCGACGCAGTCAAACAAATTGCAGAGCAACGCGGCGACAAAACAATAGCCGACATAGATAACATTCAACTCATCAAGAAAACAGGCAAAAGCCTCATTGAAACTCAACTTATCAGAGGAATAATCATTGACAAAGAAGTCGTTAATCCAGGAATGCCAAAGATAAAAGAAAACGCAAAAATCGCCCTCTTAGAGTCAGCATTAGAAATAGAAAAAACAGAAATCAGCGCTGAAATCCGCATAAAAGATCCATCACAAATGAAAGCATTCCTAGACCAAGAAACCGACATGATGAAAGGCATGGTTACAAAAATCAAAGCCTCAAAAGCAGACGTAGTCTTCTGTCAAAAGGGCATCGACGACATGGTACAACACTTCCTATCCAAAGAAGGCATAATGGCAGCAAGACGAGTAAAAGAATCAGACATGGAAAAAC
>Ga0208563_1002564_pt1 | contig 10139 bp, 8 predicted proteins | sample June2015DPH_17_1_2_FD_184717 | JGI IMG/M metagenome (GOLD analysis project Ga0208563, IMG submission 184717) | Peatland microbial communities from SPRUCE experiment site at the Marcell Experimental Forest, Minnesota, USA - June2015DPH_17_150... | ecosystem: Environmental > Terrestrial > Soil >... | reverse complement strand
AGTCGCGGGTGGTGGAAAAGGTCGAGGCAGGCCGAGCCGGCATTGGGAAGCCGTCGGAGCTTCGCGCTGCCGTGCAGTTGGAGCGCACACAACTGGCGCCGGGGCTTTACCGTCTGAAGCCTCTCCGCCCGCTCGACCCCGGAGAATATGCTCTGGGTGAACTGGTCCAGCAGAAACTTAGCTTGCAGCTTTGGGACTTCGGAGTCTTTGAGACCCCTGGAAGTATACGTCCCTAGACGATATCCTGGCGCCTCTCGTCCCAGTGCACGGTGCGGCCGTGGCGGTACGAAGTAATGGCCATCTGGCAAGCGATGGCAGAGCGGAATCCGATTTCGAAGGGGCAATTGGGTTCTTTGCGGCTGCGCACGCAATCGAAGAAATTTTGCATGTGCGCTTCGGTCGTGTCTCCGACACCGACAACGTCGGGGGCCGCAGCGGAAGATTTGCCCTCACCTTCAGAACTTTGCTGACCCTGGGGGACGTAGCGAACCTCGTCCAACTCCTTGCAAAGAATTGTACCCTTGTTGCCCAGCAGCAGGTCTCCGCCCTCCCCGTAAAAATTGTTGCCAAACATCGAATTCCAGGTGAAGAAGATCTTTTCAGAGTGATTCATGGTGACGCTCATGGTGTCCGGGACCTGCATCTTCGGTGAGAGAAAGTTGTCACCGGTCATCGTTACGCTGCGGGGGATTTTCAAGTCCAGCACTTTATACCAGAAGCCCACCTGATGGACCATGTTCTCAAAAACGTTCCCGCCGGAGTAGTCCCAATAGAAGCGCCAGTTCATGTAGCGCTGGGGATCAAAGGGATGCAGCGCCGCCTCGCCCTCGAAGGCCTTCCAATCGAGGTGCTGGGTGTTGCAGTCGGGAGGAATCTCGCGCAGCCAGCCGCCGTAGGGGGCGTTGCGATAGTGATGGGTGTGAAGGGCAGTGATGACGCCCATGCGCTCGGGCGTGGCGAGCTCGCGCGCCTTCGTGAACGCCGGGCTGCTGGCGGATTGAATCCCGATCTGCACCACGCGTCCCGAGCCCTCGAACGCCTTGCGCATGCGCCTGGCGTGGTCGGGATTAAAGGCCATGGTCTTTTCCTGGTAGACGTCCTTGCCGGCCTGGAGGGCGGGAACGAAATTGAGCGCGTGCTGATGCTGGGGCGTGGCGATGAGGACGGCGTCGATACTCTTGTCGTCGAGAAGCTTTCGGAAGTCTTGAAAGGTTCTGACATTGGGAGTGATTTGCCGGGCTTCGTCCAGACGGCGCGTGTAGAGGTCAGCGACCGCGACGGCTTCGACGTTCGTGCAGCCCAGCGCGGCCTTGTAGATTTCTTGCCCGCGGCCTCCGGCCCCGATGAGGCCGAAGCGCACACGGTCGTTCGCCCCCAGCACGCGGCCGGCGGGCAAGAGACTGTAAGCGGCGTAAGCGGCTGTTCCGCCCGCTATCTGCTTCACAAATATGCGGCGCGTAAGCATCGTAGTCCTCCTTGGCATTACACAGTTGAATATTTCTTGTTGAGCGCCTTGATCTTGGCGAGGAGTTTGGGCACGCCCGTCTTCGAGTCTTCATCACCCTCGTATTCGGCGGATGTAAAACCCTTGTATCCGCCCAGCGTGAACGATTTCCACACCCGCTCGAGATCGAGAGGCTTTCTGGCCTCGCTGTAGAAATCGCGGATGTGCGTGTGGGTCGCGTAGGGAATGCAGGCCTCGATCTGGGTGTAAGGATCGTCTGGAAAATTGCTGATGTCCAGATTGCACCCCGCGTAAGGTGAATCCACGCGACGCAGGATTTCGATAATGTTCGCGGCTTTAGAGGTAATCCCGCCGTGGCTTTCGATGCCGAGCGTGATCCCTTTCGCCGCCGCGTAATCGCAGGCGGGCTTCATGGTCTCCACCACCCACTGGATGCCCTGTTCGTCGCTCGCGCCCTTGGGAACTTCGCCGCCAAACACGCGCAGGTGGGAGGCGCCGAGCAGCTCAGTGACCTCGAGCCATTTCTTGATCTTCTCGATTTCCTCGGCGCGCTTGGTTGGGTCGGGCTGGCACATGTTGCTGCCGATCGCCGCCCCCGAAAACAGCACGCCGTTGCGGAAGGCCAGGCGCCGTAATCCAAGAAGGTAAGAAGGCTGGGTGGATTTCAAATAGTACGTGGTCATGTCTACGCCGTCGATCTCCAACTCGACGGCCTCGAGGATGAAGTCTTCCATGGTCATGGGGCCGTTCTGGAGATATTTGCGGTACGAGTAAGCGCAGCAACCCGAGAGGAGCCTGGGGTGGCCGGGAGAATTCTTGATGAGCTCCGGGGCTCGGCCCTGAAGCGTGGTTGCGCCGAGGGATAAAGAAGCCGCGGTGAGGCCCGCGGTCTTTAGAAAATCTCGACGATGAATTGCGTTGGTCATGGGGTCTCCTGGGGAATCAGCCGGGATTTCCATCTCGCACTCCCGAGCAGTTGCGAGTATACGCCAAGCCACTTCCCTTTGCACAGTGCGAGCTTGGAAATTGCCGATTGTCGATTGCCGATTGCCGATTGCTCATTGCCGATTGCTGGTGGACAATGGAAGGAGTTGCCACACGACTTTTTCAATCGTCAATCGTCAATCATCAATCGGCAATCAGCCCGCCGCGGCGGACTCGGGATGACATGTCATTCTGAGCGGAGCGCAGCGTAGCGAAGAATCTGCTTTTGGTTGCGGTCGTGCCGCGCTGTGATCTGCCGATCCGCCGCGGCGGCTGCCTGCCCTCAACGGCGGGTAGTCGTTGGGCCCGTATCAGGCCACGCATCGCCCTCTGGATGGCGAAGGAGGCGGTTGCCCTCACCTTCCGCCCCAAACTGAGCTAACTCATTTATTTTCAACGACATTCCCGATTTAACTAGAATCTCCTTTGTTTTCATAGACATTCCAGCTTAAACCCTATTCCAAAAAGTGAAGCGCCTTGTTTTCTGTAACATTCCCGCGTCGGTCGGTCATTTTTAAAGTTACTACGACCATCGTAGCAAAGGGCAGGCAGCGACATGTTGTCGTTTTGGGAGGAAGCCTCGGGGAGTCATCATCGAGCCCTCACGCGCCTGGCAGAACCGCGCACTATCATTAACTAGCCTACTATATTGATGGCAGTTTGTCAAGGGTTCTTTTCGCGCACCTATCATCATGAGGACTCGAAATATCATCTGTTATATAGTATTATTGGAGTAGTTTTGAATTGCAAAGGGTGATTCGACTATGGCGTTGAAGACGAAGCAAGCTAAAAAACCACCCCAACCACCCAAGGGCTCGCGCAAGTCCAAGTTTCAGGCGGATTTGGCTCCTGCCGAGGATCGGATGGTACGGGGCCTAAAACAGGAGTTGCAGCTTAACAGCAACACGGATTTTCTTTCCGACGCCTTGGCGTTGTTCCGCTGGGCTGTAGGGGAAAGAAAGCGCGGTCATCGCATTTTCAGCGAAGCTGAAACGGGCGAGCGGAAGGAACTCGTTTTGCCGAGACTCGAACGCGTTGCCCCCGAACTCGCGCTCCCGCGTGTAGAGATTTCCTGGACCCCGCGCGAGTTGGAGAGCCTTGCCGATCTCGCCTTGAGAGAACCCGCCCCTCCTACGGAAACCCTCCTTCGGGCTATGCGAGGCTGAATGGCAGTTCTCATCCGCCGTCTCGAAGAGCCGGACCAGGTCGAGCTTTTCGACTGTGGCGATGAGCCGCTCAATAACTATCTCCGGCGGCATGCCTGGGCGAATCAGCAGAAAAGCTCCATCGGTGTGACTTATGTGGCGATCGATGAAGGAGCTCCGCGCACCGTGCTGGGATACTTCACTCTCGCCACGGCGAGTGTGCCACGAGACGCTTTCCCCAAGAAATACGTGCGCGGGCTTCCGCCCTACGACTTGCCCCTAATCCTGCTGGCGCGGCTGGCGGTGGACCGGCGATTCTCCGGGAAAGGGCTCGGACATGCTCTCATATCCGAAGCCTTCAAAATCGCACTTCGAGTCGCGGACGATGTGGGGTGCCGCGGCATCATCGCGGACGTGTATCGAGATAGGATCGACTGGTATGCGCGCTACGGTTTCGTGGCGCTGGAGGGTGGCGCCCCGAGTGGTCCGCAGCGGATGTTTCTCGATATACGAACTGTCCGCGTGGCGCTAAAAGGTTCGCAGCAAGCGTAGCCCAGACCTCCATCTTTGAGGTCTGTGGCTTGACTGGTGATCCCGCCGACGGTGCTGTATTCTGGCGGTGTGTCATCCCGCCTTGCAGGATCGCCCTGGTGTTGGTCGGCGGAAAAGTCCAGAGCGGGATTCTTCGCTCCGCTCCGCTGCGCTCAGAATGACAGCATGGCAAGGGCGCGAGCGATTCATCCATTCTTCCTGACGGCCTGGGTGTTTCTTCCCGATCCCGCCGCGGCGGGGCAGGCGATCTTTGCCCCGCAAGATCCGCTGACCATTTCCGAAGTGATGAAGTCCATCAAGAACAGCTCGACGACGCTTATCAACCTTGGACGCGCTGCGTCGGGCGAGCTGTGGCGGGGCCGTTTTTTGATCCCCCCCTGCGATCCCCGAAGGAGAGAAGGTAGAGCACCTTTGCTTTATGAAGGCATGCAACGTTTGAACCAATTTCCCCCGGAGGCGACTTCCAGAAAGTCATCTTGCGTGGTTTTGGAACGGATATCCCAGGTACCCCGTTGCGATCGCCCATAGGCGGCTCGCAAACATTCCCGCGAACCCACATACAAGATGGTTTGGATTTCCGTCAGATTACGCGACCATAACCAATTCACTGCGTTGGCATGGTGGATGCAGAGGTACGGCCAATCAGCTTTTCAGCCCACGGGATAAAGTATTTCATATTCGGGGCATCAGTGTGTCCGCTGTCATGCTGTCGCCAGGCCAGTTGGCCGTCGAGCAAACCCAGGTTTACCGGTGGCATCTTCGCCGTGTGGTAATCATCTGAGACTCCCAGGTCTTTCGCGCCCAGCAGCCTGAACACGGGACCAGCAGCCACGGTCGCCATATAACTGCCCTGGTGGTCCAGCCATTTGGCATCGCCCTGCTCAGGAATGCCATAACTAATGAAGGTCAGCCTCGGCGCAGAGAGAGCGATCAATTCATGAGAATCTACCGGCAAATCGGCGGCATTTTTGGCGCCGAATACTGCTTCTGAGGCGCCGTATTTCATGAAGTTTCCGGCCATCCAGTAGTATTCGCCGCCGGTGAGGCTTTCTACCGCTTCACCCCAATGGCGGCGTAAAAGCGTTGCGCCACCTTTTCCCGAAGAACCAATCAAACCCATAGCGAAGCGCTGTTCAAAAGCAAGTGTGACAAGAGCGGCCTTGCCGTACCGAGAAACCCCTTCGATGCCGACATGCCTTGCATCGACGGCTGGGTCGGTTTCCAGATAATCCAAACCGCGCGCTGCACCCCACTCCCAGGCTCGCAGGGCGCCCCAATCTTCTGGTTTGCGGGGCTGGCCGTGATTGACCAGGCCGATAATGCCCCTTGTTAAGCCAGCACCATTGTCAGCCTGAATGCTGGCGGGATTGATGGTGGCATAACCCCAGCCGTGAGCAATCAGTTGTGCCGTCGGAGGCGGATCGCCGGCTGTAGCGCCGGGCCCGCCTCGGGCTCCAAAGAAAGGGGGAGGTGGAGAGGGGATCGGGTTATATGCGGGATAATCGGCGAAGATTGACTGGATCGCAGGGTCGTCCTTTGCAAGCAGCGCCTTCAGCTTGGCGTTGATTTTGTCCAGGTCTTCCTGAGGAGGCTGTGTCGGAGCGGGAAGGCCGCTCCGGCCAAACATCATCAATACTGGCACCGGGCCCTTTGCGTTTGCTGGAACGACAAGCGTCATGGAAATATCGACGTTGATAAAGGGATAGGAGGAATTGTCTACATGTCCCACAAGCTGCTTTGCAATCACAGGAATCCAGCCGACCATCTCCTTGTCGGTAACAGTTACAGTCCAGGTCACTTTGGGGACATTCCTGGGAATACGACCGTAGACCTCCCGCTCCAAATCTTCCACGACCTCCGGACGGCGCTGGTTCCACCACACCTCCGCCGTGGTGACTTTCTGTCCGTTCTTCAGCACTAACACATCCGGCAAATTTGGATATGGGTTTGCCAGTGACTCGTCGTAATTGGCGTGATTCGGCGCGGACTCGTCGCCGCTCGGACCTGGACGAAGCGCCTTAATCCCAAGCTTGTCCATCATGTTCTTATGATCCTGGTCGTCGGTGAAGGTCACCGGGGGAGGCAGAGCTGCTGGCACTGCGCTCTGAGCGTTTGCCACGGAAGCGGCTATGCAGGCGAATGCAGCAGAAGCACAGAGCAGAAAAAGAACTCGAGCCGAACTTTGTGTTGACAGACGCGCCTCCTGCGGTGCTAATTTTGCTGTGCCCATAAAGAAAAAGGATTTAGTTCGGCAATCATAATAAAGCCACGATATGAGATTGGTACAGAGAAAATTGCTAGTCGTTGCGTTCCTCTCGCTGGGACTCGCACCCGCGGGGCTGGCGGCGGCAAAGATCACAGCCACATAGGGTCTCTGGCCGCGTCAGACGAAGAAGTGATGGAAAGGGACTTGAAAATTCCCCGCTTCGTCCAGCGCCGTGCAAACAGCCAAAAGGTGACGACGGCGACAACCAGCCAAAAGATGCTGGGAGGCCCGAGGCAATCCGAGCCGCACGACGGAACGGCGCCGACGGCATCGTGTTTTTTGCCGGGGGCAGCATCCAGCACACGCATCTCTGGGAGGCAGTGAAAGAAGGATTCGGCCAATGAGCCGCAGGCTGAGTGGCGGTCCATTGACACTCCCCGAGAGGAGATTGTATGTTTACGCGGAGAAAGTGGGTAGTGGGTCAATTTGATGCTGTAGCGGCGAGTTTATCTCGCCAAATGGCGGCGTAAAGCCGCCTCTACATCTCTGCACGTGGAGGGTGGAAATGGTGACTGATTTCGTGGGCGCAGCCCTCAAGGCCGGTGTGGCAAAGGCGGATATCACGCCACCTGTGGGCCAACGCATGTATGGTTTTGCCGCACGCGTGAGTCCCGCAACGGGAACTCTCGATCCGCTGTGGGCGCGCGTGCTGGTGCTCGAGGTTGGTGAAAAGCGCCTGGCGCTGGTCGCGCTCGATTTAGGGCGGGCGTTTGGGCCGGCCTCTCTCGGGCGGCTGCGGGGGGATGTGAAGAAATCGAGTGGGATTTCCTGCGTTCTCGTCGTCGCCTCCCACACTCATTCGGGACCTGTCATCAAGGATGAGTATGCGCCAGGGACCACGCCACTCTGGGAGTCAATCACTATCGAGAAAATTGCCCGGGCCATCGACGCCGCGCATGAGCGTGCAGCGGAGGCTCGCCTGGGCACAGGCTACGGCGTTGCCTATATCAGTCACAACCGGCGCCGGGTGAATCCGGGTGGAACAATCACTTGGTTCGACCGTAACTTAACCAGGATTCCAACCTCCCCGGTTGATCCTACGGTCTCCGTCCTTCGGGTTGACACGAGCGAGGGGCAGCCTCTGGCGATCCTCGTTAACTACGCTTGCCATCCGGTTGTCTTTGGGGCCGACAACCTGAAGTATTCGGCTGATTTTCCGGGAGTGATGGCGCGTAGGGTTGAGCAGGCCTTTGGCGGGCAACCAGTTTGTTTCTTCCTTCAGGGCGCCCCGGCCGATATCAACCCCTATTACGCCGTCACTCCGCTGGAAGAGGATGCGGGCAGATGGCGCGACTGGACGGGAGAGCGGCTGGGACACGAAGCCGCGCGCGTAGCCGAAGGCGTCCAGACGAAATCTGATTCAGAGGCGAGCCTTGACTTTGCCGAGGACGCGATAACCTTCCACTTGCGCTGGGAGCCGGAGAAATTCCGCGAAGCGCTACTGCGCTTCGGCGAGGTTTTCTTTGAGGACTTTGCTCCCAGCATCCGAGAAGAATGGCAATTGCCAGTTGCCACCGTTCTGCTCAACAAACGAATTGCCTTCATGACGGTGCCAGGCGAAGCTTTCGTGGAATTCCAAATCAACTGGCGCGAACGCTGTCCGGTACGAGACGCCTTTTTTCTGGGTTACGCTAATGGCTATTGTGGGTATTTCCCCACAATCCAAGCCGCTAGCGAAGGCGGATATGGTGGCGCCGATGCGACCACCTGGGTGGAGGTGGGTGCGGGAGAAAGGATGGTGGACCACGCCCTGGTCAGAATTTACCAGATGCTGGGCCGCCTGACCAACACTCCTCAGGATGCGGAGTACGAGTGAATCTCATGCACGCTATCGAGAGAATTCACGAGCACCGCCTGGATTTCAAACCAGCAGCGGTGAACAAGGGTGGATAGCACATGCTCAATCTGGGAATCGCCGGCATGGGGTACATTGGGCGGGTCCATCTGGAGGCCTCCCGAAAAGTTCCGGGCGTTCAGGTGCTGGCCGTGGCCACTCTCGAGCCGGAAGAGATTCGCGATACGTTTCCAGGCTTGCAGATTTACCCCAGCTACACGGAGCTCCTTCGTGACGACCGCCTTGACGCCGTCATCATCTGCCTCCCTACCGATCTCCACGAGGAGGCCACGGTTAAGGCCGCCGAGCACGGCCGCCACATCCTTTGCGAAAAGCCCATGGGGCTTGATGCCGCTTCTGCCCAACGCATGCTTCAGGCAGCGCAGGCCCACTCGCGCATCCTCATGGTCGCACACATCCTGCGCTTCTGGCCGCAGTACGCGCGCATCAAGGAACTGATTGAGGCGGGCGAAGTCGGCTCCATCCGTTCCGTCACCGCCTGCCGGCTCTCGAAGTACCCGCCCTGGAGCGATTGGTTCCGCAACCCGGCGCGGAGCGGTGGCTGCCTGTTGGACTTGCAAGTCCACGACGTGGATTTCATCCATTGGATTTTGGGACATCCTCGAAGCGTGTACACGGTGGGAATCCAGGCGCCGAGGGGAAGCTGGGATCACGTTCATACCACCTTGACTTACCCCCAGGCACAGGCCAGCCTCGAGGCGAGCCTCTTGATGCCGTCGTCGTGGCCCTTCACCACGAGCATTTATGTGGTGGGCACCAGAGGGGCGCTGGAATACACGTTTCGGGTTGGCGCCAATATTCAGGAGCGCGAACAGGGCTCGCACTTCTTCCGCCTGTACAAGGACGACGGCGCAGTGAGCGAGCCCACGGCCTCCACCGATGACATGTTCGTCGCCCAGCTCCGCTACTTCGTGCACTGCGTCGCGCAGCGCCAGCCGCCCCGCCTCTGTCCGCCGGAAGAGACATGCCAGGTCATGCGGGTGATGACCGCATCGCGACAATCAGCGGACAGCGGCCGGGTCATTGCGCTCCGCGAGGAGCATGGCTGCATGACATAACAGAAGCGCTCCTGTCCTTCTAATTTCAGGGGTGTCATTCCGATCCCGCAGTCGCGGGAGAGGAATCTCGCTCTGTCCTTTCTTGAACCCATCTCCTCTCTACCCTGAGCTCCGCTCCACCTCGGCGCAGAGCGAGATTCCTCTCCCGCGACTGCGGGATCGGAATGACACCCCCCAAAGTGGGTGGCCAAAAGCGACCAGCAGTGGTGGATTACGGCCAGGGGCAGGCAATCACCGCGGGAAGGGAAACAAACCAAGCCCTTTTTTTTCAGAGAGGTAGTGGATACACGGGGTTTGGAAAGGAAGATGCCTTACCATGTGGCGAGACATGAGGAGGAGTTTGTTGATGAGGAGAGTACCAACCAAGCCAATTCGGACTATCGCTTGCTGCGTCATGCTGAGTTTGCTGGCCGCGTCGATCGTAGCGTTTGCGCAAGATCCGGCCACTACCTCGCCGCCGAGTTCAACGCCCAACCCGGGATGGCGCCGTTTCTCGAACCCGCCGGCCAACGACCCGGCAGGCCAGACCGTACCGTCGCGCCCGCCGGCCGACGACCCGCCTGGCCAGGCGGTCCCGTCGCGTTTAACCCTTCAGGCTGGTACATTTCTGACGGTGCGGGTAGATCAGATGCTTTCCTCGGACCGGAATCAGGCAGGCGACGGGTTCTCCGCGACTCTGACGCGGCCACTGGTAGCTGGCGGCGTGGTGGTAGCGCAGCGGGGCGAGATCCTCGGCGGTCGCGTAGCCGACGCACAGAAAGCAGGCCGCGTAACGGGCGTTTCCCGGCTGGCAGTCCAATTAACCGACTTGACG
>Ga0208563_1002562_pt1 | contig 10141 bp, 10 predicted proteins | sample June2015DPH_17_1_2_FD_184717 | JGI IMG/M metagenome (GOLD analysis project Ga0208563, IMG submission 184717) | Peatland microbial communities from SPRUCE experiment site at the Marcell Experimental Forest, Minnesota, USA - June2015DPH_17_150... | ecosystem: Environmental > Terrestrial > Soil >... | reverse complement strand
CAGATTGTAACGCAGCCGCTGGTCAATCGTGCGTTGTTTTTGTTCGGCCCTCCTGCGTAAGATTTCTTCCCGCCGTCCGTAGTACACATCGGCCGGGGTCATGTTGCCAATGGCCTCGTGATAACGGCGATGGTTGTAATACTCGATGAAGTCCTGCATGGTTCGACGCAGTTCGTCCGGGCTGGTATAGACCAGCAGGTTCATGCGCGCTTTGAGCGTCTCGTGAAAGCGCTCGATTTTGCCGTTGGTCTGGGGATGATGCGGGGCGCAGTAGATATGGCGGATTTCGAGCACGCGCAGATACTCCTCGAAAACTCGCGCCAGGTAACCCGAGCCATGGTCGCTGAGCAGTTTGGTGCGATCTTCGATGGGCACCCGTCGCATGCCGGTGAACGCCACCGCCTGTTCCACCACGTCGCTGATCGAGTGCGCGGTCATGTCGGGTTTCAGATCGCTGGCCAGCACAAAGCGCGAGTAATCATCGAGCACTTCAATCGAGTAATACCAGCCCCAACCCACCACGAAATAGTAACTGGCATCGCTCTGCCACAACTGATTCGGTGCCGTCGTCTTGACGCGAAACTCCTTGCCCGCCGGAAAGCCCACCAGCGTGATGGTGCGATTCAGCCCGTGCCGCTTCAGCACCCGGTAGACGGTGGCTTCCGACACCGTAAACCCGGCGTAGTCGGTGACATGGCAGGCCAACTCGCGCGGGCTCAGATCGGGCTGCTGCAGCGCCGTTTCCAGGATCACGGTCTGCTCTTCGGGCCGCAGCCGGTTCCACACTACGCCCGGTTCCGGTTTCCGATCCATGAGTCCCGCTTCGCCCTGGTCGCGATAGCGCCGCTGCCAACGATAAAACGTCGAGCGCGCCATCCCGAGCTCCGCGATCGTTGCTCGCTTCGGCTGCGGCGCACGCCGCACCAGCTCAATCATCTCCCGCTTCTTCTCCGCACTCACCCGCTCGTACCTCCGTCGCCCAAGGAGCCCTAGCTCTGGCTTTTTTTGAGCAGCATGTTGGCCACGCTCAGATCCGCCACCAACTGCTTCAGCCGCTCATTCTCCTGCCGCAGCGCTTTCACTTCGTCGCTGCTGGCCTCGCGCAGCGCGTCGCCCCGCATGCGCCCTTTGCCCGCTTCCATAAAATCCTTCAGCCACTTGTAATAGATCGTGGGATGGATCCCTTCACGACGGCACAGTTCCGACACCGAGATCTCGCCCCGGATCCCTTCCATCACGATGCGGATCTTGTCTTCGGTGGGAAACCTGCGCCGTGTCGCCCGCTTGGTCTTGCGGATCAGCGCACGGGCAGTCTCGGCGGAGCGGGTGGGCCCCGCCATTTCAGTGGGATTACTTTCGGGCTTGTTTTCTTCCGGCATGTTCACCCTTCCGGCCCCGCTGAGGGGCGCCGGAGTAGACTGCCGGCGCAGCACCCCAGCCAGCCAAATGCGGGCTGGCTGGGGCCCCGCTGTCGCCGCCAGTCTACTCCCTGTTTCGGGTGAACTGAATGCTCAAATGTGTAGCTTAACTTAGGGTCTCAAACTGTCCCATTTCCGCTGACGTGGGACACTGTGCGTCAAGGGAAAAACGTCCACGACGCCCTCAATAATGCGTTGCCGGGCCAGCGCAAGAGGGGGTACAATGCGCTTGAACGTGGAATGAGCGGAGGTGTGCCCATGGCTTCGCTTCGCGAATTCAAAGGTTCAACGAAAATCGCCGTCCTGGCGCCGATTGAACAGAAATCGCAACGCACGCGGAATTCTACGCGTCCACCCCCAGCCCCCAAGAACGGCCGCAAATTCGACCCCCAGGTGTTCCTCGACACCATCGGCGAAGGCAGGAAAGCTTTGCTCTTTCCGAAAAAGCAAACCATCATCGCCCAAGGGGATCCCGCAGACGCAGTTTTCTACCTGCGGACAGGCAAGGTAAGACTCACCGTTGTTTCCAAAACCGGCAAGGAAGCCACGATCGGCATATTAAGTGACGGGAGTTTCTTCGGCGAAGGTTCGCTTGCGGGCCAACCTCTTCGCATGGGCTCCGCAACCGCAATGACGGATTGCGCTGTTCTGAGAATCGAGAAAAAGGCCATGGTGGACGCGCTTCACCGCGAACACACCCTTTCCGATCTGTTCGTCGCATATTTGTTGACCCGGAACATTCGATACGAAGAGGATCTGGTTGACCAACTGTTTAATTCCAGCGAGAAAAGGTTAGCCCGTGTCCTTCTCATGCTCGCTCATTTTGGCAAGGAAGGGATTCCTGAATCCGTGGTTCCGAAGATCAGTCAAGAGACGCTGGCCGAGATGGTAGGCACCACTCGGTCGCGGGTGAGCTTTTTCATGAACCGGTTCAGGAAATTGGGATTTATTAACTACGCCGGGGGTCCAGAAAACGGGTTACAGGTTCACAGTTCACTTCTCAACGTCGTTCTCCACGACTAGCGGGCCATATCATCCCGATTGGGGGCCAGGCTATGCGGCAATCCGGGGCACGCGCCGCGCCAACAGGATCCGATGAAGCAGGTACGTGCCCTATCCGAGCAGCCCCAAAGCGGGTAACATTAAAGCTGAACGCTTCACGTCCAAGTGTCACGCGCATTTTGCACGGCGACGGAAAGGAAATGATGCTTCCCCCGCAGATGCGAGATTTGCCCCTGCGTCTTCTTGCTTACGAAGACGCTGCGGGCAAAACTTCCGAGCCGACGGAATTCGCGGCTTTTCGCGTCTGTGCGAAGCTGCGCCAGCCTCTGTGTGCACTCGCGGGAGTTGCCGGTTTTCGCTCGCTCCTCTCTCGTGCTCTGACGCTGGCCAGGGCGGAAGCTCCCAGTCTCAGCGCGGTACAGGTCGCGGCGGATGGCTCCTTACAGGGTCTAGACGAGCTTCGGCCGCAAGTCGACGCGGACCAAGCTAGGGAGGCAGGAATAATTCTCATTACCCAGTTACTCGGGCTGCTTGTCCGAGTAGTTGGCGAAGCTATGACGTTGCAGCTGGTGACATCCGAAATTCTTCCAGACTTTAGGTTCCTCTCGCAGAGCGGTATACCCATCGGCTTTGAAGCGATCGTCAACGAAGTCGATGATCTCCAAGGCGTCAGTGCGCGTCTCGAGAGACTGGCGGAGCAATATCCGCCCGTCACAGAAGCGCTGAGGACTATCTCGGGAAACGTCCTAAACACGGCGACGGTATTGGCGGTAGTGGCGGCAATTAAAAGCCCAAGCCGAACTGAGTACAGCGTTCGCGCTTTGCACGGAAAAGGAAATCGTGAGTATTCCAGAGTCACGACATTTGGCCCAGCGCCTTCTTACTTACGAAGCCGTTGCGGGCGAGAGCTCCGAGCCAGCGGAGTCTGCGGCTTTTCGCGTCTGTGCGAAGCTGCGCCCGCCCCTGATTACACTCGCGGGAGTTGCCGGCTTTCGCTCGCTGCTCTCTCGCGCTCTGACGCTGGCCAGGGCGGAAGCTCCCAGTCTTAGCGCGGTACAGGTCGCGGCGGATGGCTCCGTAAAAGGTCTAGATGAGCTTGCGTCGCAAACTGACAAGGAACAGGCCAGGGACGGAGGAGCCATTCTCATTGCCCAGTTAATCGGGCTGCTCCTCTTGTTCATTGGCGAAGGTTTAACGTTGCGCCTGGTTCAGGATGTGTGGCCCGAGGCCGCCTTCAACGGCCGCGTTTCCGAGAAGGAGAGGAAGCTTGAGCGCACAAGATAGAGTGATAATAAAAAAACTGCCGACCGGGGTGCCGGGCCTCGATGAAATCCTGGGCGGCGGTCTCCCGGAATTTTCTTTTAATATCATCGCGGGAGCCCCGGGAAGCGGCAAGACCACGCTGGCGCACCAAATCGTGTTCGCCAACGCGACGCCGGAGCGCCCCGCGCTCTATTTCACCATCCTCGGCGAACCCGCCATCAAAATGCTGCGATACCAGCAACAGTACACCTTCTTCGACCAGGCCAAGCTAAACACCGCCGTCCGCTTTATCAACTTGAGCCAAGTTGTGTTGGAGAAGGACTTAGACGCGGTCCTAGAGGAGATTACGAAAGAGGTTGAGAAGGCAAGCCCCGGCGTCGTGGTAGTGGACTCCTTTCGCACCGTGGTGCGGAAGGCGCTCGGTGGCACAACCGAAGTGGAGCTGCAATCCTTCATTCAGCGGTTAGCCCTGCTCCTGACCAGTTGGCAATCTACGACTTTTCTGGTCGGGGAATATGTCGAAGGTGAAATCCGAGACAATCCCGTATTCACGGTCTCCGATGGCCTCTTTTGGCTCTACCAAACGTCGGAGCGAAGTTCCATTGTGCGGAAACTCCAGATCGTGAAACTGCGCGGGCAGGCGTCCGTGCCCGGACTGCACACCTTCCGCATTACCCATGCTGGGCTGCAAGCCTTTTCGCGTACTCTTGGGCTGGCCGGACTAGTAAGAAAGATACCTAGTACACGGCGCCTTTCCATCGGTATTCCGGAATTGGACAAGATGCTCGGGGGCGGCATTCCCGAGGGAGACAGTGTCCTGGTGGCAGGGGCTTCGGGAACGGGAAAATCGGTTTTGGCAACCCAATTCATCGCTGAGGGTATACGTCAAGGCGATCCGGGAATTGTGGTGGTCTTTGAAGAACGCCCACAAGAGTATGCGGAGCGGGCCAGCAGTTTTGGTCTGGATTTGGAAACTCCGCGACATGAGAAGAAACTCGAAATCCTCTACCTCCGTCCGCTGGATCTCTCGGTGGATGAAACCATGCACGAGATTCTCGACGCGGTGCAGAAGATTGGCGCCAAACGCCTGGTGATTGATTCGCTGGCGGGCTTTGAGATGGCGCTGGCCCCCGGCTTCCGCGCGGACTTTCGCGAATCGCTCTACCGGATGATCACCGCTCTGACCGGAGTCGGGGTGACGATTCTAAGCACGGTTGAGGTGAACGAGTCTTTCACAGAATTCCCGTTCAGTACCTACTCGATTTCCTTTCTCACCGATGACATTATCCGGCTTCGGTACGTATGCATCGACGGCCAGCTTCGCAAGATCATGGTGGTTATCAAGATGCGCGGTGGCAACCATAGCAAGGATATCCGCGAATATGAAATCACCTCCAAGGGCGTGGTCATCATGGGCGACCGCCTCACGGATTATCAAGGCCTTATCACCGGAATTCCTGAGCATTTGAACCGATCCGGCAATAATCAAGAGCGCTCACATAAGCCGAAAGCCAAAAGCAAAAGCTAGAAGCAATCTGGGACTAATGTTAAGAGCGATAGCACTCACAACGGGAGTAGCTGGTCTGGATTTCTGGTCGTGTCACGCTAGTGCTTTATCGGAGGCGCGCCGCTGACAAGAAGCGCGGAGAGAAACGGAGGGTTGGGGCGCGCGTTCGATAAAGCCGTCAGAAGGAAGCCGCTCGCGGGTGCGGCGGGCGCGGGGCGCTATGGAAATTCAATCGATTTCGGCCTGAAAAGCCTTGCCAGACGGGGACTTTGGTCAAAAGGTGGTTATTGATGCTCATCGATATATGTCTTGCAACCATCTGCGTCATCTTACCTCCGGCGCCATCCGTTCTTCAAGCGGGTAGTTCCGACGCTTGCGTCTAGACACGCGATAGCGTCCGCCGCGCGAGCGGCTTCGTTGTGTGCTGGGCATGCTCAACAGCTTGGAGGTGAAAGTCCTCTCCCAACCTGATGGAGGTGAAGGGTAGCAAAACGCACGGGCTATCGCTGCAGCGAGATCACTCGCCTGCAAACGAGGTCTGAAGGAAGCGGCGCTCTCACCCCAGAAATCGGAAGGAAGATTGCATACAGCTCCCAAACCAGCGGAGTTCTGATTCGTAACTTTTTTCCAGAAGCTCACGGTCTATTGAGATTTTTTGGCGGCTGATTGTCCGCACAAACGAGCGAACCAAGGACGTACCGGCGGAGCAGAGGAGGTGCCGGTTGCGTAGTGTCAGTTTTCAACGACAACAGCAGTCATTTCTGCATCAATGAAGGTAAACGTCAACATAGGCCCCTCCTGCACATTTAGTACCAAGGGAGGACGAAAGCAGGCAATACAGACGCCATCTTCGTGCCGTACGCTCGGATACACGATCCCCGCTGACCCACTGGTTAACAGTTTAAGTCCAAGTGTTTGGGAGGTGGTGTAGCTGTTCGGGTCTAAGCAGTCCACAAAATCTGGATCTCCTCGAATGTCATGAAATTCATGTCTGAAATCGGCGAGATAGTCTATATATGGAGAGACCTCTTCAGCTTTCCATCCGACTTCTTTCAACTCGGCGGCCCTATGAAAGGCCACTTCCGTTTGTGCAGTTTGCATTTCGAAAGCCGCATACCAAGCTCCTCGTCCCGCGTTATTGAACCTTCCTCCAAATGGATGCGCGTGAGTGAAGGATGCGTTAACTATATGCGCGAGGCGGAAGCCGGAAACCAGCTCAATGGCGCTTACGCCAGGTAGTCTGCCACTCTCGCCAAGCAGTCTATCGTTCGTGGCGCCCTCCAACTCCGTGAGGTCGCTGAGCAGATCGTCGTCGTCTTGTGCGAGAAGATTGAGGATTGGCCTACCACGATCACTGTAGCGATACGGAATAAGACGATGAGTCCTGTCCCGTTCCACCTTGATCTGCTTCGGAGATTTCATCTGCCGCCACGACGTGCGTCCAAGAGTTGGCGAACTCTCAGAAAAGCAGGTATACCGCCCTTCTTCACGTAATTGAGGGGCGAGTCTCCCCCAAACATTGGATTCGTGTTCGGCAGCTCGACCCAGGCATCTGCGAGCTTCTGGCCGTAAAGAATGTTCAGTGCCTTATATATCCCGATCAAAAGCGAAATTCGGGTGAGCTGATCTTCATCCAGTGTTTTGGTAGCTCGACTCTTCAGTGCGTAGAAACTGCCACTGGATATGCCGCCAAGCAAGACTCGGGTATCGTCATCCCGTAATTTCCAACGCGCCGCGATCCGAAGAAGGCCTTTGATTGCAGCCGGACTGAGGCGGGTTCGGTTCTCTTTTCTCGACAAATCGACGGCCGTATCCCACGAGAAACCAACAACGGCCTGTTGCATCGTAGCCATAAGGCTCCTCCATTTATGACTAAATATTACTCCAAATTTGATAAAACGACAAGCCATTTTTCGACTTGTCCATATAAAGCTTGTATTTTCAGTGTCTTAAGCAAAAGATGGATGCGGCAGCCCTGATTGACGTGACCGGTCACTTCGCAGATACAGCAAGCTGGAAGCTGGAACAGTCCTGCCGGCCATCAACTGCCCTCACGATGAACGAGAGTTGTTTTGCCTATCCGCATCCTTACGCCGACCCGGTCGTTGGCTGTGTGCCAGAAGTGTGCCGAATCAGAGAAGTCGCTGCGCTAACGACATGGCGACCTCTCGGCTTACGGCCGATCAGTCGGAATGAGGGCTTGGAATGGGACGCATCGAGACAGCCAGGCTGGCTCACGAGCGAAGTGTTCGTGCAACAAATCCAGCCGCTGCTTGCGAACATTCCAACCGCTGCGATTCGTTCACGACTTGGTGTCTCGCGTTGGTACGCGGGCAAGATCCGACAAGGCTACCGCCCTCATCCAAGGCACTGGCAGGCGTTGGCGGAACTCGCAGGTGTTTCCGCGAATGCCTGATAGCCAGCCTGTTGCCGCTAGTCTGGCTCGCCTGCCATTATTCATTCACCCGACGCCAATCCACGATGACGTAATCCCCCTGCTTATCCTGAGACTTCGTGACGACCACTTCGTAATGGCACTCTTTGTCGCCTATAGGAGCCTTGGAGAAATCGCAGTCATGCGGCTTCGGTATGGTAGTGACCCGATCCGGATCCACACCATTTTCCATCGCGTAGTAGAGTTTCGTTGGACCGACCTGCACGATCTCGACGATGAGAGCGAAGACCGCGACGCACGCTAGTGCCTTCAAGACAGCCCATGCAACTTTTCCTAACGCCGTCGCTATCGTCGTTCCAATCTTCTTCAGGCCTTCGGCGCACTTCGCAAGGTTCGCCATGGTTGTTTTGTTGGCCTAATGCCACACGAACGAGCGTGTCAATGTCAAGTGTAGCGGGTCGAATCCGTGATATAGCGGCGAGTCAGCCGAGGCGCGCAACGATGCCCAGCGGGGCTGTAATCGCAAATGCGGGGCAGCCTGTGCTCTGTGATGCGCATCATTGCACAGGGAAAACTCCGAGTGAAACAATGCCGATGAATAGCAAAAGAGGGAGCCGGATTTATGGAGACGCGATTCAGAGCTTTGAACTTTCTTTGTAAGCTGCAAGTGTACATCGGCGTCCTGGTCATTATCGGCGGCGTCATATACCTTCTGAGTTCACTGTTCGTGAATGGGCCAGGCCTTTTGCTCGGGCTTGCCGTCGGGGCGGGTGTTATTTTCTTCGGGCTGCAGATCATCGTCATGGCGCAGGTGTTTCAATGCCTGATGCAGATCGAGACCAACACTCGCCATGCAAGTTCCGCAGCTTCCCTACCTCCCGAAGTTGCCCATACGACGTTCACTATTACGGGACAGCCGCGCTGATCGTCACGCGCGCGGTCTCCTAGAGGCCCCGATTTTGCATTCTGGAGATCGTTTGGCGAGACTCACGCCTTGCCTTTAGCTTCTTCCATTACAGACACAGCGAGATCGTCTATAGCTCTTTCCTGTTTTACCCTTTCCCGGTAGATGATCTCTTGCATCAGGCCGAGGACCTGCTCGTGCTCAGTTCTCTTCGCCTTTGCGCCCACAAAAGACCAGATTTCGTCACACTGCAAACGGCGTACCCGAACGTTATTGACGTGTTCATTGTGAAACCGCTCACAGACCGCGCCAAGGTCCACCAGCAGCTTTGTAACGGTATTGATGGAAACGTCGGCCACGTCATCGCATAATTGCAAGGTTGTCGCTGAAAGGCCAACAACTGAAGCAGCGTTTCGCACACACTGGATTTTTCTCACGCCCGGCTGGAACCAGGGGCTCCCGCTGTGCCGCCACTGAGCGGCCCGCATTCGAAGGCGCATGGACACCATACGGTCTTGCAGATCCGCGACCCGGTGAGGTCGCGTTCGCTCGACAAGAGTGGTTACCATACCTTACTAAGACCCTGGAGCCCCTGGAGATAGTCCTCCTGTTCGACCCTGCTCTCCACTCCGTATTCCGTTAGGATCGTCATCATCTTTCCCACGGGGACTCCGGCAAGCTCAGCGGCTCTGCCGAGAGATGCTTCCCCCTTCTTGTACCGTTCCACCGCGAGCAAGATTCTCCCGCGGGTAACCATGTCCCGCACGGCTTTGGACAGATCACTCCTCTGTTCCTTCGTGAGTTCATTCAGGAATTCAAAGTTCTCACGATCCATCCGGATGCTCATCGTCTTCGTCATGTCGCTGTCCCCAGTTTCCGCCTGGCGTCTTCAAGAATTTGACCTTTTGTAACGCCCAGCCGGCCCGCTTGGGATTCGGTTGTCGTCACTGTGCAACCGGGTTGCACAAACTTGTGGCTCGGTGCCCTGCTCCTCTCAAGAACCAAGGCCGACGATGAAGGCCGCATTGGTTGCAGCCAGGCTCGAGCAAAAACCGAATACAAATGGGGGATGGGAAGGGTTGCGCACGCACTGATCATAGGAGAACATAAGGCGAATGTCAACAGCCGTCTTCGAGCGGCCCAGTAGTGGCCTGTCGCAGTGAAAACGTTAGCATGAACCATGAGGAGTTCAACACGGTGCTCTTGGACCTGCACTGCAATCTTGCGGACTCAGACCGCTGTCAACAGGCCCCTCAGTAATGTTGTCTTCGCGACGCGCCACTAGCGGCCGTCGCCTTTAACAATCCAATCGAGACTTTTCCCGAATTTGGTCGCAACGCCCAGAAGGATTTCAAGAGTCGGAGCGACTTTTCCCCTCTCGACTCTTGAGAGCTGACCTTGACTGACACCCAGTTGCAACGCAAGCTCCTCCTGTCGCATGTCTCCCCGTAAGCTCTTTCCAGGAAAGGCGTGAGTCAATTTTCTGATTCGGGGCCGTCCGGGAGGAGCAAGAGGCGAGTGCCGCGTGATACCCAGGTCCAACGGTATATATCACTACTGTCCGGCTAAAGCACGGTGCTCCGACGGTAAATGAGGGGCCAGTAATGAGTTGAGTCTGTTTTGAACTTGCCGCGATTTGAATGTTGGAACAG
>Ga0208563_1002517_pt1 | contig 10288 bp, 15 predicted proteins | sample June2015DPH_17_1_2_FD_184717 | JGI IMG/M metagenome (GOLD analysis project Ga0208563, IMG submission 184717) | Peatland microbial communities from SPRUCE experiment site at the Marcell Experimental Forest, Minnesota, USA - June2015DPH_17_150... | ecosystem: Environmental > Terrestrial > Soil >... | reverse complement strand
GAGAGCGAAATGGCGCTCTTCTCCGAGTGCATGCAGGGGTGTGTTCGCAAAGTGCTTGACACCGCCGACATTGTTAGAGATGGGGATTTTGCGACAGTTGGTCGTGGGTCAGGTTGCCAGCAGGCGTTAAGCTACGACTGCCCCAGATTCGGTCCCCAGATTAGACGAGGCGCGACTCCATTCCTCGGCGAGTATGGCGTACAGGAAACTACTCTTCCACACCCCGTGGATCTTGAGGTTCTTGACGAGAAACCCCTCCTTTCTCATGCCCACCTTCTCTAAGACCCGTGCCGATGCGGGATTCTCCGGAAGACACGTGGCCCAAATTCTGTGGAGACTCAGTTCGCCGAATCCGAGATCGAGCAGATGTTTCGCTGCTTCGGTTGCGATCCCCTTGCCCCAAGATTCTGGCTCCACCAAGTACCAGATTTCACCTTCTTCGGCGCCTCTCAAGATGACTACGCCGCAGAGTCCAACGAGATCACTTCGTGGGCTGCCGCTAATCGCCCGGACGATGGACCTCCAAGGATCCGACGGGGATTCCAGCAGCGAGTCGCAAAGGAATTTCTGGCTCTCCTCTCTTGAGCACAAGGAAAACCGCATGTGGCGCACCACGTCCATTCTCGAAATCAAGGCATGGACAGCGTCGACATCACCCGACTCCAAACTGCGCAGCCTGACCATTGCCAATAGTATAGGCGCAAGGGCAGGTCACAATCGCCCAGCGATTCGGGCTGGGTAACAGCACGATTCGGAATCAATCAACCGGACGAAAAACAAGCTGGTCGGAGAAGAAAGTGGATCGTCGACGTGAGCAGGCGTTAGCACGTTTTGACCGCTGGTCATTGAGCGCTATCGCGATTTTTCAACAGTTATCGCTCTTCCACGGAGAGGTGTTTTACTTAGTCCCGGAGCTAGAGTTGGGCGTGGGGAGGCATTCTTGACGGAGAACCATCGGATTGGCAACAAATTTTCTTCGGTTCAGATGAACCTTTTGAACTGTTCACCCGAATAACAGGTTGGAGAGGCTGATTGAGAGACGATTCGGAGCTGTGGAGACAGATTTGCCGCGGTAACGCGGAAGCATTCGACGCATTTTACCGCGACAATGCGCCGCGTCTGCAGGCATTTTTGCGGCAGATAGTGAGCAGCCCTCAGGTGGCCGAAGACATCATGCAAGAGGTTTTCACAAAAGTATGGTGCCGTCCAAATGGGTTTCAGCCGGATCGGGGAACCTTACGGGCTTATCTTTACGGAATTGGGCGCAAGAGCGCGGCCGAGTGGTGGCGGCGGCAGAGTCCGGGAGTTGTGGTAGGCGAAAGCGATGTGAGTGCCAGCCGAACGGAATCCATTTTGATTGTAGGTGACGCATTCGCGCAGCTCTCACTGGACCAGAGAACGTTATTGTGGCTGCGGGAAGTTGAAGGGCAATCGTACGTGGAACTGGCACAGTGTCTGGATATACCTGTGGGGACTGTGCGATCAAGGTTGTTTGCGGCGCGCGAAGCATTACGGAAAGTTTGGATGAGAACACGGCAGAACTCAAAGGAGAGCGCATGAAGTGCGAGGAAGCAGGCGAGTTTGTCTCTGCGATTTGTGATGGGGAGAGTATCCCAGTTAGTGCGGCGGAACATGTTGGCCGGTGCGAAATATGTCGCTGCCGCCTGAAGGAATACGCGGAGATCGGTGCGGAGTTGCGCCTCGTGGCCAGCTTGGAATCATTGCAAGAAGCCGAGGTGCATCATTGGAGGAAAGAACAGAGGGTTACGTCGAATTGGTGGCGACGCGGATGGGAGACCATGCGAATACCAAGATTGGCGTTCGCCTTGTTGTTGGTTGCGGTGGTTGGGCTGAGTTCCAACCTCTTGATTGGGAGAGTGCGCGCCCACACGCGGGGAAAGGTATTGATGCTGACGGCCAAGCCGGCAGAAGGCCACACCCTGCTCTGCGGCCTGTACTTGGCAGATAGCGCCCAGTTCTGCAGGTTCGTGCAAATGGAGGGCGCGGCGGGCGGGCGAGGCATCTACAAATTTAGAATCATCTCGGAGGATGGAGAAAACATCCGGTTGGGCATTCGATCTGAACGCGCCTACCGCCAAGTCTCCAATGACGATATTGACGGCTTGCCAGAGACTCCCTATTGGTTCAAAGCGGGAGAAACATTGCGCGTCAATGTCCCGGGAGCGGGAGAGATGGCAATCAACGGAGAGCTATGGGATCACTACCCGTCCCCCGGAGAGGCCTGGGATCGCCTGCTATCCCTTGCCAATTGCCGGTGATGATCTACGGGAGGCAAGGGGCGGACTTGATTTGCGTCGTGCCCGACATAGATCCGCGTAACTGTCGTTAACAGGCATTAGCACTCAAAACCCCGCTCGATGGGGTCGATGAGTGCTATGGCGATTTTACGACAACAATGCACAAGCCAACCAAGCAAGGGCTTTAGAGGCTCGCGCCTTGAGAGAATTACATTTTTTCTGCCCGTGTGAAGGGGATTGGCGGGCGATCTCGTTCTATTGGGTAGGGCTAACCCCATGCCTCTCCGAAGAGCAGTTCCCGCCAGTTGAGACGCAGCACCCCCAGAGGCGAAGGGCCCAATTCCTTACGGGCTGGGTTGTCAATCTGACATTCAGACAGCGATGGACGCAGCGACGAGGGGCCGTCATGAGTCGGAAGCTGGTATGGATCGAACAACAGCGTTTTCGTGGTTTTGGTTGCTCTGAATGCGCGTGGGTCTTCAACCCTTCTAGCGCGCCCAACTTTGAGTTGCAGCGCGACAAAGAGTTTACATTGCATGTTTGCGCCGATCACCCAGGAGCCAGCGCACCAGGAGCAAGAACACTGAATAATTCAAAATGCCAAGATTGGGGAAAGCTTTACCGCGCCGCAGTCCTCGAGTCTGACCGGAGTAAATTGCAGCAGCGGATCGAGCAGGCAGAGGCCGCGATTCTCGAGCGATCGCGAAGTTTATCAAAGTCGCCAGGCAAAAACCGAAAAGAGCAGGAAGTTATCACTCGTGCACTGCACATCTTGAGCCTGCTGCGTGAGGCTGGGCAAAAGCCGTAGCCTACGCGATTGCTGCTGGAAAGAGATCGGCTCCCCACTACACTCGTCATCTATGCCGCGATCCTGCGAGAGTAGTTGATGCAAACAGGCGTTAACACTCAAAACCCCCGTCCCGAGGTCAATGCATTATGAAAGAGCGCCCCGCTTCAGAAGGTCGAGGCTGGGAGTGGCGTCGCCTCCGCTGCGCTGCGCTGTGCAGGGCTTCGCTCCGCTACGGCGGCGCTAGGGAGTAACTGCAATAGTGTGTCCGGTGCGAAAGGACTACAGGAGAGCATAGGCAAATCAGCTGGAGAATGGCACTTTACCTTGAGGGAAAGACAAGCGTTGACACGAATGATCTTTCCCCCAAGGAGGCAACTCAAATGAGTCACGACGTCAAATATATCGGAATGGATGTGCATCAGGAAGCGATTGTGATCGCCGTCCTGAATGGCAGCGGGAAGCTGGTCATGGAAACCATCGTCGAAACCAAAGCCAGCAGCATTCTGCAGTTCCTCCACGGTCTACGGGGCGAACTCCATGTGACCTGGGAAGAAGGAACCTGGGCGGCCTGGCTCTATGATCTGCTGCAGCCGCAGGTGCAGGAAGTTGTGGTCTGCAATCCGCGCCGCAATGCCTTATTAAAGGAGGGCAGCAAGAGCGACAAGGTGGATGCACGCAAGCTGGCCGAGTTGCTGCGCACCGGAATGTTGCGGCCGGTCTACCACGGAGAAAATGGACTCCGGACGCTGCGCGAGTTGGGGCGCAGTTATCAGACCATCGGCAAAGATTTGACCCGAGTGATGAATCGGCTGAAGGCACTGTATCACGGCTGGGGCATTGCCTGTGCAGGCACCCAGGTTTATGCCCCGCGCTATCGGGAGGAATGGTTGCGCAAGATTGCGCAAGCCGGGGTGCGCCGCCGCGCGGAGCTGCTCTACCAACAGCTGGATGGATTGCAGGCCTTGCGGCGAAACCTGCGACCCGAGTTTTTGGCCGAGAGCCGGAAACATAAAGCAGCGAAACTGCTGCGCCAGATTTCCTGCATCGGTCCGATTCGAGCCGCCCGCTTGATCGCGCTGATGCAAACCCCGCACCGGTTCCGCAGCAAGCGGCAACTGTGGACCTATAGTGGCCTGGGCATTGAGACGCACGACAGTGCGCAATACCGATATGTTGGCGGACAAGTGCAGCGTTCCAAAAAACCCCAGCAGATCCGTGGTCTCAATCAGAACCACAACCATGAGATGAAAGAGATCTTCAAGAGTACGGCCACCCGGGCCAGCTGTGGCACGGGGCCGTTCCACGATTTCTACGCGGCTTTGCTGGCCAAGGGGATGAAGCCCGAGATGGCTCGTCTGACGCTGGCGCGCAAGATCGCAGCCATTACTTTGACACTTTGGAAGAAGGAGGAACGTTTCGACGCAGAACAACTGAAAACGCAAGCAGCTTGAGTATCGAACAGAACCCAGGTGATCTCCCAGGTTTTCATGCCTCGGTGGTGGCCAAATCGGTTCGTGCGATGCTCGGGTTCGAGGGAGAGTATCTATACGCTCATTAGGCGCTCTGTGTGCTGCAGTTCAGCACCGAGTCTCCGGGTCAATCCTATGCCCCCTCGGATAACCCAAAAAAGCTGTAGGCCTCGAGTCTCACATAGGATCTTGGTTGGCACTTTTAGCCAACGTTTAGCTTGCGTAGCTTCGTAACCGAATGGCGTCGAGCACCACTGCTTCATGAAACCGTCGAGTTGGGACAAGCAACTGGGGTTGGCCTCGCCGCTGGAATGCGCGGCGAGCCAAAGCGGCCAAACCAATAACCCCTCTAAGAGTGTGGTGGGGCTGGATGTAAGTCACCATACCCGCATCTTCCCGAGGGGCGGGGAGAAGCTTTTTTCCTTGACATCCTCTTTCATAGGATGAGCGTAATGGGGATGTCTCAACAACTACACGCAGGCTCTACAATGGTTCTCTCGTAAATCCCTGGCTATGAAACAGCTGCCCGACATTTTGACCTCCACAACTTTCTGGGCATCGATCGCGACCCTGGGGGCAGCGTCCGGCGCGTGGTTCACGTACGTCGCCGCCGCCATCGCATCAAGACAACAAAACTACGATGGGATGCTGAGCCTGATCAAAGGTCTCGAGGCCGAGTTCGACTTGGTGAGTCAGTGGGCATCTGGCGAGGAGGGGGCCACTGGTTACTTGGTGAAAACTAGGGGAGATCTCGTGAAAGAGCATGCCGACTGGTTTAACCCCAGCCGTATGGTGTTTACCTTCAGCTCTCCAGTCCTCAACAACGCCACAAACTCGCCCTATGCGAAGTCTATCGGGCCGATCATGGGCCAGTTGGTGGTATTGAACCACGCGATTCGCCGACTCTTTGACTACATAAAACGCTACCAGTCTTTTGTGATGGGTGACGTGGTGATGTACCAACGCGTCATGGAGAAGTTTGCCCCCAAGACCTCTCCGACGGCCCTGTACTACTCGCTTCCTCCGACTACCATAACTGTGCCCCATCCTGGCCAAATTGTGTGGACCGACGAAGAGCGCGCTTACATCAACCACATTTTCTTGATGAACGAGGCGATACACCAAAACCTCATAGTGTAGCCGACTGCGCAGACGAGAATTGTCTCTACAGGCCTTCCGCACTGCGCGAAAGGCGCTTCAAGAGTTCAAGCAAGGGTTGAAGCGAGAGCCCCTCCCGCGCTGGTTCTGGATCTTGCACATCCTAGCAGGCGCCTTGGCCCTCGATGGCCTTTGGCAGGTGCTGAGATGGTTTGAAATATGGTGAGGCCCGGCCCGTGGTTGTCGAAACCGGCGTTAGCACTCAAAACCCCTGTCAATGAGCGATATAGAGATTTTTCGCCAACTATCGGAAGTAAGACGTACGGCTGCATTGCGCTGGATAGTTTAGGGCTAGCGACAACTCGGGAGTTGGCACTATCGTTCTGCTGCCGTCTCGGAGGGGGGAACCTACTTACTTACGGACATGTTCATCTTTAATCCTTGCGTCTTGGAATTTTCCAGAGCGAAAATTCGAGAATGACACATGCCTCGCCCACGACTGATGTCTTGGTGGATTTTCAGTGCCGTGATTGTTGCTTCAAGGCCGCAGGCACCTACGCCGACGTGGAAATCGCCCGTCGCGCTCACCGTCATCCGAACTTGTCCTTGGTGACCATAGACAGGGCTGAGAGGGAGAGATTATGGACAATGTACTTCGAGGAGTCACTTCCCCCCCTGCTAGAGAACACCGCTCGCCTGCCGCAGCCCTATCCTCGCTTCTACATCTTGGGGGGCACCCTGGCTGCCCTCATCGTGACTGCTGGGGGCGCATTGTTCTCCCGCTGGCTGGTCGATACGTGGTATCCCTCCATGGGCGGTTGGATTCACGGCTCGTTCATGTTGCTGATCGTCGGCGGACTCGTCTACACGTCGCTGAGGTATGAGAATGACCGTCGCGCCGCCAACATTCATCGGTTCCGGGTAGTGGCCGAGTGCAACCACCACATCCGCAACGCCTTGCAAGTGCTGATCTTCAACCACGATGGACCTATCCAGCAGGGGTCGCTGGGAATAAGCGGCCAAATCGCGGACGCGGTGCGCCGCATCGAGCTGACCTTGTCCGAGGTTTTCCCCAGAGTGTTGTAGGAGTCTCGCACTGACGCCGAGAGAGATTGGTCGCTTCCGGGCGGCCATCTTACCGCCGGCAATCCAGAGACTCGAGACCCGCGCCCCACTTGCTGCTGGTTGTGGGGCTGGTGGTTCTGGTCATTAACTTACTGAGCGGACGCCGAAGCGCGGTTTGAAGTTTTAAGAAAGGCTTACAAGTCCAGCACGGGGTGGCCGTAAGCAGGACCCACCACGGAGCCCACCTGTTCATCGCTCCCCATCACGCTGGCGATGACGACCGCTCGGTAGAGCACTGGCAACCTTCTCCACTTTTTCGATCACGCTTCCGCTTCCTAAATGTCGCCCAGTCCACCAGTCGTCACCGCTTTGCTGCCGCGGCACACGCGAAGCCGGACAGTCATGATGGGAGCTGGATGCGAACATTATGGGTTAATCGTTTTGGAGTCGGGATCGCGCTTTTGACCGATTGTGGCGTCTGATTCCAAGTCTCACAGCAGCTGGCAATGCGGCTGCGCCCCAGATCGAGAACAGAAGCAGGTACACATCTTTCAGGGAAATGCCGATGTTCTCCAGAGACCAACGAACCACGAAAGCGCCCGTGATTCCGAGGAGAATGTCGGCCAAAGTTCCGAATCCGTCGTCCCCTGCGATCTTGCCAGCGGCCCAACCGGCCAGCGCTGCGGCAAGTAACCAAATGGAATAGAACATCCCCAGCCTCGATAAACCACGTCACACTACACAGACATCTTGCCTAGAATGTGCCAAGTCTCTCAAACCAGCTTAAAGTCAACACCGCGCAGACGGCTCCACTCGTCATCAACCGCCAGGATGGGATGCTTTGAAGGGCTGAACATGGTCGCTCCCCGCCGTGGCAAGAACCTTCCTCCGTGTGAGAGCTTTGTTTCATTTAGCCGCACAATGCGTCTGGTCAAAATTGCACACTCCCATTCCGGATGCTTCGCTACACTCTCGGCGAAAAAGACGCGTCCTTCTCGCTCATCGCCAATTGAGGAGTGTTGGCCTGCCAACGGGCCCGCTGTCCTTCGCCAAAATGTGCGTCCCGATCCGAGCCTTTTGGGAATCAGCAGCATTACAGAAGGGCCTAAGTGAGCCCTGCGCGAAGGCTGGTTCTATGCGGCGACTGTCTTTGCCTTTTGTTGAGTTACCTCCGACTCTGCTTGCAACCAATCGTCTAGTTCGTGCCCATCGTCTCTGCCACGTTGCTCGTACAGTTCGTGAGCACGACGGCGGATTTGCTCTTGAAGATCACTGGTAGATTCGGTTGTTTGGTTGATTGTCCTTAGCGGAGGGGGCATTGTGTGCGTAGGCTTCATTGTGATGTCACTCCTTTGCAGGTAATGGTCGACGGGCTCTGTTGACACTTCCTTGCCACCCGGCTATGCGGCTTGAACCCTCGCCAAAAGCCATTTCTTCGGCACCGACTGAAAAATTAGTTCATCTTTAGGGACGGTAAAGTCGATTCCGCAACGCGGGCACGTGAACTCCCATGGCTCGGAATGGTCACGTCCCACGCCGTCCGTTGACCTGTAGGCAAGCGCCAACTCACCGCAGTCGGGCATCGGACAACTCGACCCTGCCGCAATATCATCGTGCTCGTCCCAGTCATCTGGCATGGTGTGCCTCTTTCAAACGCGTTCTTACCCGCGCCGGACGCCACTCTTCCAATGCCCCCAACAATTCCGCAGCCGACCCCGCGCCAGCACTAGCCCTCGGTTCTCCGTCTTCAGAAATCGCTCCTCTACCGCATGGTCGAACACCGCCAGCAACGGAGTGTAGTACCCCAAGACATTCAGGACGCCGCAGGGCTTCGCATGTAGACCGAGTTGCGTCCAAGTCACCGCCTTGCAGAACTCCTCCAGAGTCCCGAACCCGCCCGGCAACGCGACGAAGAGCCTTCGGACGTGGGCGCGTTTGTAGTACTCGCCCCACCCCCGCAAGGTCGGATTCAGTTCCTTTATAAGTTCCGCGGTCTTTCGCGGTGCACTGCGTCGCGTTAACATCCGCACCCGATCCCGGAAGCGTCGGATCGATTTTCTGGTGGGATACACGCTCAGCCCTTTCGGGCTCCATCGCCGAATCATGTTGCGCGGAAGTTTGTGCTTCCCGCTTGTTCGCACAATCTGGTAGTCCTGCGCTTGCTTGAGGCGGCTGGCGAGTTTGCTGAGGTTGGAATTCAGCCCTTTGAGTTTTTCGTTGGCCGGGCGTTGTTGCTCCTGCAGATCGAGCACTTGCTTCTGGTATCGGTTTACAGTGGCCTGGGCGTCGGCGAGGTCGAGTTCGGCTTGGGTCAGCGCGGTGCGTTGAGCGTCCGCCTGCGCTCTCGCCTCCGCCACGCCACCCATGGTCTGGAACCTTTCGTTCAAGGCGTACATCAGGCGCGGAATGTCGGAGAAGTAGTAGAGCGAAACCTGGTCGGTTTCGAAGTCGGTGAAGTCACCGGCGAGGGCGTCGTGGACGCGGGAAATCGAAGCGCGCAGGGTGTTGGTCCACTTCTGAAGGTCTTCGAGATTCTTTCTGGTGGTGCCGAGGCTGAAACCCTTCGGCTGGCCGTCAACAAGAAAACCGACGAGCGGGGGGCAGGCATCGACGATGGACTGCACGGCAGCCAGGGTGTCGGTTTCATCGCGAACATCCCCCAGGGCTACGGCGCTGTGGCATGGGTCGCGAAGAGCGCAAGAAGGCGGAAGAGTCATTCAAGCACGACCCGGAAGTACAGGTGCTTATTGCAACGGCGCGGGGCGGGCGGAGGCGTCGGCTTCAGCTGCGACATTCGCAGTTACAGAATCGCCTGCCGCATCAAGTTTTGGCCAGCATGTCTTTTGCTGGGGCATAGCCTCGATCGGCTGCCTTCTGTAGCCATGCTCGAGCAGTCGCAAGATCCTTCGAAACGCCGTAGCCCTGGTAATACATCATGCCAAGATCCCATTGCGCAACGGGGACACCCGCCTCAGCCGCTCTTCTATACCACGTCGCTGCTTCCGTGAAATCGCGTATCACTCCCCAACCGTGAAAATAAAGTCCACCGATCATCCATTCTGCCGCCGCAGATCCCTGGTCAGCCGCATTACGGTACCAATGCATAGCTTCGCCGTAATTTTGGGACGTGCCTTGCCCATCGCGATACATGGAGCCTAGATTCACTTGAGCTTGCCGATATCCACGTTCAGCTGCCTTTCTCATCCAGTGCATGGCCTCACCGTAGTCCAGCGGAACGCCCTTTGATTGGAGGTAGGCATTAGCCAGATAAACGTGCGCCATTAACCAGCCTGCCCGTGCAGCGGCGGACTCCATATCCACACCGCGCTTATACCACCTCTCCGCCTCGCGGGTGTCCTTGGGAACGCCGTTGCCGCCGGCATACATATCACCAATTCGGAAATTTGCGCCGGCTATGGCCCCGGCCTCAGAGCGAAGATCGCTCCACTGACCCAGCAAATCCGGATCCCCGAGGGATGCGACTTTCATGTACCAGCGCAGTGCTTCAGTTGGGCTCTTGTCGACACCGATCCCATGTTCGTGCATTCTCGCAACGTTGTATGTTCCCCACGCGGAGCCCATTTCAGAGGCCTTCAGGTAATGCATAT
>Ga0208563_1002513_pt1 | contig 10300 bp, 10 predicted proteins | sample June2015DPH_17_1_2_FD_184717 | JGI IMG/M metagenome (GOLD analysis project Ga0208563, IMG submission 184717) | Peatland microbial communities from SPRUCE experiment site at the Marcell Experimental Forest, Minnesota, USA - June2015DPH_17_150... | ecosystem: Environmental > Terrestrial > Soil >... | reverse complement strand
AAGCACAACTAAGAATGAGTATTCATTATAGTGCAAACGCTTAAAACCTCTTTTGCCTAATAGGGGAAAAGAGGGCTATGTAATGGCTGAGAGCGCTGAATGGATTACTGCTGCTGCGACAATGTCTGCGGTTATCGTCGCACTATTCGTAGCATTCCTACCTTCTTTTAGAAGGCGGTATAATAAACCAAAATTAAAGGTAGACTTTAAAAATGAAGAACCTTTCTGCCGAAATGCTATTCTTATAAATGATGCTGCTCAAATCAAGCACTACTGGGTTAGAGTAAGAATCTCGAACGTTGGTAGGTCGGTAGCAAGAAATTGCAGAGGTAAGCTGATTCGCATTAGAGACGCAAACACAATGGAAGAGAGAAAGGACTTCGACCCTGCGATACTAAGGTGGGTAACGGGCCAAGGAAAACCCATAGACCTTCCATATAAGGATCGCGAATACTTGAATATACTATTTACTCGACAAAACGACCCATTACACCTTGTCATCGATGCGGAGGATAAAGAGCCGAGAGCGATAAACCTATTTCCAGAAAGAAAAGATTACATTCTTGATATGATTTTTTACGCCGACAACGTTGAATCGATTACAGAATCATTCTATTTTAAAAATAGCAAAGACTACAACAAAATAGAGTTATCGGAGTATAAGGGATAGAACTCGTAAAAGTCAGTGCTTTGTGAAAAAACAAGGAATATGTATAAAATTAAAAAACACTTACTGAGGTCTTACTGAAACATCTACAGCAAATCGCTTGAGATAGTTAAATCCAGTTCTAATATCATTTAGGTCTAAGTGTTGCTGAAATTTGAAGGCTACCTTGAGGTCTGAAGATTGGTAGCCACTTCTAATTGAATTTTGAGCTGGAACGTCTTTGTCTGCTATATTTACTTAGTACAGACCTCTTGTTTCCAGAGACTAACTCGGAGTTTCCAGAAGAAAACAAGGGAGTAGTCGAGAACCATTAAAGAATCACTGAAAAATTTCACGACAAACATCTAACTGGATTCTGTATCATCAAAAATGTAAACAGTAAAAGAAAATCCAAAATGGGTTAGGGCAAAGAGAATTGGTTAACTGTTCAGGCAGTGATTCTGGATTTAACTTTATTTTTGGGAATGTAAGACTTTCTTAGCAAGGAAATAAGTTGCTGTACAAGAAACGGTTTGAATGAAGAAAGAAAAACATCTATGAATCCATCATTGACTGACTATCGAAACTTAACCAGTTAAAGAATTATTGAACCTTCCCAAACATGAGGTTGATGGAAACTAAACTTGTTAACCGTTTCTTTCTATGCAAATATTTACTCGTATTCATGTTGAAAAGAAGAAAGAGGATACAGACGCTGATAGAACCCCCCATTTCAAAAAGGGTAAATTCAATAAGAAATAACCACGTTTTTCAGTTACGGTAAGGCTAAAATTTGCCCTGATTGCAAAAAAACCAAAAAACACTAACCAAACCGAAAAAGCATCTAAGTTTCCTTTGCCTTTTGTTAGTCAATTAAACGCCGTACCTGAGTTTTTCAATTACTTTTTGGCTGACAAAGGCTACGATGCACAAAAATGCTACTTAGTGAAGTAACAACTTGCTCACTATACTGAGCAACTGGACTGAGGACACCAAAAATGGTGCCAGCGTTTTCAGTTCAGACCATATTTTTCTTATTTTATCGATATCTGGCTTTTCTTTTTGAGCTTCTTCTTTGAGTTCTTGGGCTTTTGATTTTGCTTGTTTCTTTATTTTTGAATCGATATTCATTTTATCAATTTCTTGATATATGCCATTGAAACTTTCGTCTATGTTGGTAATTTCAACAATATTATTTCCTTGAAGGAAGAAATTAACAGGTGCCGTTGTTACAAATCCCTCTATTTTAACAGAGGAACTCTTCGCCGTATTCTCCGTCAAAGTCTGAACCATATTCTTTACCGTTTCAATTTCACCCATTAGCTTGTCACTAATTCCGATTTCTTCCCGCTTTTCCTTGGGAATAGCATTAATAAATGAAGATGTAGTTACTATATCTCCGGAAATACTGGTCATCGAACCTGAAATTCTATTCGATAATCCTGCATTGTCTGACAGACTTATTGTTTCAACAAGTTCAACTTTTATTGCTCGACCAACTTCACTTAGATTCCTTCCACACTTAGGACAAATAGTATCTGTTGATTTGATTTGTGTATCACAGTTTCTACAGAAATACTTTGACTCTGGCATTTTCTCACTCAATATTTAGTTCTTCTTGGTCTTTAAGAAACTTTCGAGCGCGACGCGCTTAGAGTATAAACCTTGATGTACTCAGTATTTAGCCAAGTTTTCATGGATGATAAGTCTTAAATTTGCATTTTAGGATGTGTTTTGCTGCCCTCGAATATTATTCCAGAATTCTACATTGTAAACATTATTAATCCGTTGTTTTGCTTGGTCTTCACTAATCTCTCGAGTCAAGGTTATAGCAGGGGCATTCCCTCTTGGATATTCGTATAGGACAAAATAATCTATTCCATTTAATCTAGCACCAATTGTAGGGGAAGTATAGTGCCTAATCATCTCGACAAAAATCCTTGTTTGATTGTTTAACAAGTCAATACATTCGCTTTTTCGTGTTGATTGAAGAATATGGAGAAATTGAACAACGTGACTTCTCCATGCTTTTAGGTACAGTGTTTTAAGCATAACTGTAGTGCGAAAACCGAATATCCAGCCGATAATCCGACCATTTAGGCTCTTGACTGATTCTAGATTTTTTGTGGCTTCTCTCATTGTATTAGAATCTATGGTACTCTTGATTTGCATCACAATATTAACATTGTCAGAATCAACAACAACTAAATCCTGAGAGTGAAACAATGGTGCTGCAGCTAGAGCATCATAGACTATAACATCACATTCTTTGCTTGTTTGTCCAGTCCTTGAGTTGTAAACTATTCCGTGTCCAACTTTGAATTTCTGAGGGACAACTCTTCTTATGAAGTCCCTGACAAGTGCTTCTGTATAGTCTCCTTTTATCTTGGATTGCTGAGTTAAGGACATGAGAGTGTTATATCTAGCCAACAGTTCGCCTTTTAGATTCTCGTAGAAATCCATGAGTCAGACTACTATTTGTGAGTATATAAAACTAACAGATTCGAATCAAATTAGCTGTTTTCTCTATTCGTTATTCTTTTTGTGTGTAAGTTTTCAAGCTAAAGTCTTAAATCTGCATAGCGTAGAAATAGTCAAGAAAGTTTGACTTGTGCAAGTTAAGAACCTTTTACAAATAGTCTTTTATTGCTTTCATAACCTAATAACAATTTGATTAATAATGAAGAAATCAGTAAGCATTATCCTGGTTCTGCTGTCTCTCATATCTTTAGGGACTGCCTGCCTTGAACCTATTAATGCTCAATCCCAAAGTGTCAGTGCGATACAATTGGTAGACACGATAAACCTGCGAGCAACAGGAGTAATGGCTTACAATCCAGTTAAGGGCGAAATGTGGGCAGGCTATTCAGTGCCGTATACTAACGAGTTGGGTATGAATGTATCAAAATACAACTCTATCGCCGTTATCTCTGACACCAATCATTCGATTATTGCAACCATCGAAGTCGGTTATGAACCTTCAAGCATTGCCTACGACTCTGGAAAGAACTTGATGTTTGTTGTTAATCGGGATTCTCGTACAGTCTCTGTCGTTTCATGCAGCAATTATTCGGTTCTTGCGACAATTGACTTAAATGACCCAAATTACAAAGGAAATATGGCTCCTACAGGAGCTGTCTATGACTCACGTAAGGGTGAGATATTTGTTTTTGATTACTTCACAGGAAACATAACAGTTATTTCTGATAGTACTTATCAGGTGGTTGCGACTTTTTCTTTGGGGACAAACCCTACTCCTCAGGGTATGGTTTATGACGCTAATATGGGAGAAATTTTCGTAAAGTATTATCAGATTGAGAAGACTTCGAAACCGTCAAATTTTGTTACAGTTATAGACGATAGGAGCTACAAGGTAATAGCAACTATTCCATTAAGTAGTAACAGTGGAGCATGGGCTTTTGACTCTGGAAAGGGAGAGCTTTACATAGCCACTGCGAACAACTCTGTTTCAGTAATCTCCGATAAAACCAATTCAGTAGTAGCAACTATCTCTGTTCCCTTAGGCACTTACACTCCAAGTTTAGCATATGACTCTGCCAAAGGTGTAATTTTTACGGCTAATTATAGTAACAACTCAACATCAATCATATCGGATAGCACTCACACTGTCATAGAAACTGTCCAGCTTGGAACTAACCCCGGCAAAATCGCATATAACTCTGGCAAAGGAGAACTTTTCGTAACAAATTCAGGAGCACCAAATATTTTAGTCTTCTCAGACGCATCGCTTCCAAATTCTCCAACCGCAGCACCAAATATTACATCATCGCCTACACCAACACCAACTCCTTCCGTTCCAGAGTTTCCATTATGGACGATTCTGCCACTTTTTGCAGTAGCAACACTTCTATCGATTGTATTTATCAGAAAGGTACCTAAAAACAGTGTTTTAGAATAATAGACCTTAAGCAAGAAAAAACTCTAAGTTAGCTATCATAGAAAAAAGTCAAAAAAAGTAAGAGTTACAGATTAATATTGGAAAGATAACAATATTATCTGTATTGTCACTTTACAGTAATAAAAGACTTGACTTCAAGGCTTTTTGTAATTAGTTCATGGATTTAAAGGTAAGACCAACTAAACTGTGAGCAGTTTTCTTTCATGGCTAAAAAGTAAGAGCAAATATCTTAGTGACATTTAAAATAATATTAGACTTTCAAGATAGCAGCGATTCCTACAGGTTAACGCTCTATTTTTTGGTGGAAAATTGGATTTATTAGTGACTTAGACTTTCGAGACAACCCTTAAACCTGCAAATCTAATAATATTATTTTGGGATCGGAATGGAAGACGAAGTGGTGATCGTAGAAGTTAAGCCCAAGATGTTTGATATTACAAACGAACCGGGCAAAAGCACCTTCAGGCTTTGTTACAAAAAAGAACTTTATGAAGTTAATCAGCCAATAACCAAAAAACCAGAATACTTAGCTATTAGAGACCCTGCAGGGGTCTGGATAGAGATGCTGTTTGCGATTGACCAAGTCAAATCAAACTTTCAAAAAGGGCAAATTGTTCCCCAAGGATATCCAATGAAAGTAAGCATCCCGCTTAGAATAAAGGATAGAACATCAACAAGGCATAAAATCTGGTACACATCCTTCAGAACTTTGCTAACTCACAGTTCATCTGAAGAGTTTAGCGAGGAGAAATCAAAGCCTATCACACATGTAATCACTGAAGATGAACGGATTCTCTGCAACGGATATGAATGCAAACATTTCAGCTACTGCAAGTACTTTAACCATTCACCGAGTGCTATTATAAGTACACATACCTCTAACAGAGAGCCGAAATAATTCTTCCCTAACTAATGTACTCTTTTTCAAGTTTATTCAATATGTCTGATAAAGCCTTTCCTTTTTCTGTTAGACTATAATTAACTCTAGGTGGACGATTATCCACAACTACCCTCTGAACGATTCCCGTGTTTTCTAATTCTTTCATTAGGTTGGCAAATGCTTGTCTACTTACTACAAAATTCTGTTTGTAAATCTCATAATATCCTGCCTTTTCAAGCTTGTCAAGGTAAAATATGATTTCAATCGCTCCTTTGCGGAAAAGTAACCGGCTTTTAGTTTTCAACTGAATCCCAGTTGTCTTAACAGCTTGCACTTTGAAAAGGAGTAAACACTTTAACAAGTACATTGTACCATAAATATTATAAGCGGAAGGACTAGCTTGGTTCCTGAAGAAAAAAATGGTTAACAACAAGAACCAAAATCAAAACATTGACCAAAAAGCGATGAAGGCAGCAGAAGCTTACGAAAAAAAGCGTACAGGAATCAGCCCGAATATCATAAAAAAACGCTTAGGATATGACATACAAAGCGGAGATCGCAAAATTGAAGTAAAGGGAACAAAGTTATCTTGGAAAGTATTCCAGTCAAGCTATGTTGTTGTTACTGACAACGAGCGAAAAAATGCTACTCACATATACTTGTATTGTAATGTATTAACAGAGCCTGAACTTCATATTTTTGAAGTATCAAAAGTGCACAAAGCACTGGAGCCAGAAATAACATACCAACTCAGATTTTCACAATGCCGTGAAGATGAGAGCGTTGAGACAAAAAATGTCAGAGGTTAATAATTGGAAATTTGGGGAGGTGAAAGATTGAGCATACCCACAGCTAAAAGCTACAGTTTTCAAATGTTTAAGAGAAACAATTTGGAACGAACTGAAAAAGGCAATGGAATCGAAATGTTAAGTATTCAAATCTTCAGGGGAAACAATTGGGAACTGACTTTTGAAAAAAGCAATGGAATCGACGTATTGGATTCAGGATACTTAATTGGTCGCGACTTGGAACTTGTGGACTCAAGACTTCAGAAGGCAGACAAGAACCATTACAGTATAAAATTAAACATGGATGGTAAAGTATACGCGGTCAAGGATTTATCAGAGGATAATTACAACATGTTACTCAATGGAATCACTACAGGAAACATGCCCATAGACAAGATTGAAGATCTAATTGTATTGCTTATGTAACATCACAATCAATGTGTAAACAATTTTGGCACGTTCCAATATTTTCGATTATTCTGATCTAGCACGGCGCGCTTACAATTTAGCTTAAGCTAAACAGGATAACGTTATCCAGTAAAAATCAGAATCGCGCGCGCTGCTCGATAAATAATCAATTAAAATCAATCAAATAGCAGGTAAGGAGGGCTTCTCAATCTCTGCTACTTCGGAAGCCTCAAAATCATTTTAAGTGCTACCTCAACTTTATCATATGCAATCGCGATCATAAGTAGTATGCAAATCACAATTCCAGAACCAAGCAAGTATGGTACAGAATATAGTGATAATTGAATACGACCAATCAATAACATATAAACATTGACTGCAAGCAGAATTGCCGCCATTATTCCAGAACCATGCCGCCAAATGGTTTTGGTTTGGTCTTCCACTTTCTCATTTTGAGAACTCTTAAGTCCCGCATTTTCTTTCCGTAATTCTTCAATCTGTAGACTTTGTTGATTCAATTCAGTTTCAAACTTTCCAAGCTTTTGACTCATCATATCTTCGATCTTAACAGATAGCTGTTCGGTAAATTTGGTCTTTGTTTCCTCAGGAATGTCTTTTTCTTCAGCTATGAAGCCTTTGGCTATTTTTATATAGCTCTTGACAAAATTTTCAGAAAGAATCTCTTTAATATCCCGCTCATTTAGCTGAGAATAGTTAAGCCAGTCACCCTGTATAACCTGCAAATCATTGTAGTTTATTCTCTCCCCTTTTGCCCAAAATTGAGAAGATATAAAATGTGCAAAAATTTCAGGTGCATTTGCCTTACCTTTGCTCGATGTAAGGAAGGGTGCAACCATTTGAATCCATATATCACAATACATAGTTGATAAAGGATTATCTGGATAATACTTGTCCAAAACGCCTTCCGCCATCGTAAGAGTATGGTCTAACGTTGCAAACCATAGATTGGGTCCAAAAATCGTTGCTTTCTCAGTATCACGTAGTTCCCTGACGAGAATCAAATGAGCGGCGTCATGGCGAGCTACTTCTGGGTGCTTAGGTTCTCCCCTGAATTGTTCGGCACTTTGAGCCACAGCTTTCTTGGTTTCTTCAAAATAATCTTTTTGGAATACAGCCGACCAGTCGTATTTGTACCTCTTGATACCGTATGTACCTTCGATATTACCGCCCAATTTTTTCATTCTTGAGCAATATCCTTCCCACGTTTCCGTTGGATTTAATTGAACGTCTTCAGCGTAGGATGAAATGAAGGGGTCAGGATAATCACTTAGTAAGGAAGAAGGAATGTTGATACTTTCAAAAATAGAATTTGAATTTTCAAGCAGATGATTATATTCTGAAAGCGTTAAGTCCGTGACATATAACTTAGTGCCCAAATTCTTGCAAATTTCTACGAAATCTAATGCTATCTTGTGCCTACGTGGGTCATGGGTGCAAAGTAGATTAACCAAAACGTTAGTATCTAACAAGAATTTGATTCTCGAGAACTCAGCTTTTTCAATACAAGAACAATCAGGGTCTATGTTTAATACTTCTAATAGGTACAAATTTTGAACAATCTCAAAGAAAATTTCGGATACTTCAGGAGTAATAGTTTGAAAAAGATTAAGTATCCCTCTTTTCAATGCACCCCTTAAGGTCTCATTTTCCACATCAGCTAATGATGTCTTTAATACTCCCTCTAATACGAGGCTATCTGATAATTCTATTTTTTTTCCACAAAGCAACAAAGCACTATATTTACTTCGTGGGAAGAAATACTTGGATATAAAGAGAAATAGCTTATTTTTCGCTATTAGACTTTCATCTGGTGATAGCACTCTGTGCAAAATGGAATTTACTTCTTGTTGAAACTTGGTACTCAATAGCTCAATTTGCTCTTTTCTTGTATCCGTTAATTTAGTTAGGACTTCTTTTCGGTTAGGTGACAGAACGTATTTTTCGCCATTTCGCCTGATTAGTGTTCCTTCATGAATTAATCTGTTCACAGATGCTTTAATGATTGATTTGTGGAGGATAATAGGATAAATCGCGTCTATTGCTTCTGGAATTTGGCTAATTTGAACGTCGGACTCGCACCAACTAAAAATCGCCATTTCCACCAACCCATCATACAACCCTTCCCTTATAGCACCTGTTTCTTTCCTAAAGGAAAACTGAGCTAATTTGATTAAAGTGCTTTTTTCGTCATCGACCACTCTTTATCCCCCTATAGACTAAAGCAATATTGCAATTTAGCTTAAAGAATTTTCTTAGATTATTACAATTCATTTAGTCAATTGTTGATATGAAAAATTCACTAATCGTATATTGTAACTACAAACTCGTTCCCGTTCAACGAAAAGCTGTTTCCAATGGTAAATTAGTAGCCGATTCAGCAATTCCCTCAAAGCACAATATAACATGCTACTTCTTCTTTCCAGTTTACCATTTTAGATTTAATAAATAGTGAAAAAATAATTGTTTGGTCTAGAATTTAGTTACCGTTAAATGAATAGCTTAGCTTTATCCCAATAAATCCCAGTAAACATTCATCAGTTTCTCCCATCCATCTTCCAAGACAAAATTCTTCTTAATGAAATTAATTACTACATCCTTGCTAACATTCTTTATTCTTTGAGAATTAATAAACTCAAAAATATCATACGCTGTTGGAGCATGCCAACAATCAATGGATATACAATCGGAATAAGGCGTTGTCCACAGATCCAGAAACTCCTCCGCAGTAAAGCACATGCTGTTTTGTTTGCAAACTTCAGCAATTGATTCCATCATGTTCCTTCTGTATGAAAACTCTGGAAGAGAATAACCGGAAAGATCTTTGTTTCCAAGCTTAAAATACAAATCCTCGTATTCTGCAACTAAATCTGGTTTTTTTCCTTGCAGAACCAAACTGTCTAATTCCTTGATTAAACTTCGAGTGTTGCTCTGTAGAAACTGTTTTACACCATTCCAGATTACTGGTCGAATCTTTAGGAATATTGCTGAACAACATCTGGCTCCGCTCTGGGCTGCTTTCTGTAAATAGAAGTTTAGCAGGTTGTCTGATAAAATCGGAAATATAGGAGATAAGTATAGGTTGCAAGGAACCCCTGCTTGTGTTAGAGTTTTCATGACTTCCAATCGTTTTTTGTTGGGAGGCGCTCGAGGCTCCATTTTTCTGAGAAGTTTTTCTCTAACTGGGGTAATAGTGAAGTTTACTGCAACGAGATTTCTAGTTGCCAAAGAAGATAGCACATCTTTGTCTCTTACAGCCAAATCTGATTTTGTTACTATGAAAACAGGATAGCTTAGTTCATCGCAAACTTCCAGCATTTTTCGAGTTATCTGATACTTCCTTTCTATTGCCTGATAAGGGTCAGAAATACTCCCAAAACAGACTGGTTCTCTGGGTTTTCCTTTAGCTATCCGCTTCTCTAGTTCTTTCTTGAGTATTTCAGGAGCGTTGATTTTTACTTTTATCTCATCTTGTTTGCAGTACCATCTCGCATAGCAGTAAGCGCAATCATGTAAGCAACCTACGTAAGCATTAGCCGTTAGCCGATGGGGAAAAATCAAAAAGTTTAAAGGATATTTGCTTACGTCAACTAGAAGTGTTTTGCAGGTCAATTCTTTTATTTGTTTTGACATGAAAATTC
>Ga0208563_1002497_pt1 | contig 10353 bp, 8 predicted proteins | sample June2015DPH_17_1_2_FD_184717 | JGI IMG/M metagenome (GOLD analysis project Ga0208563, IMG submission 184717) | Peatland microbial communities from SPRUCE experiment site at the Marcell Experimental Forest, Minnesota, USA - June2015DPH_17_150... | ecosystem: Environmental > Terrestrial > Soil >... | reverse complement strand
CGCCTTTCGGAGATGCCGCCCAGTTGCGTAAGCGCCAACGCCATGAGGTCAAGCGCGGTGGCCAACGGTTGCCCGTGGAAGTTGCCCCCCGAGATAACCTCGCCTTCGCCCACGAAGACTAGGGGATTGTCCGTGGCGCTGTTCATTTCCCTTTCAAAGGTCTGGCGCGCGTAATTGAGCGCGTCGCGTACCGCCCCGTGAACCTGCGGCATGCAGCGCAAACTGTATGCGTCCTGGACGCGTGAGCACCCCTGGTGCGACCTGTTAATCTCGCTTCCCTGCGTAAGGCGCCAGATGTTTTTGGCGGTCACCATCTGCCCGGGATGTGGGCGGGCTTGATGCAGGCGTTCATCAAAGGCCCTGCGGGAGCCGCGCAACGCATCCAGCGAGAGCGCGCCCGCCACGTCTGCCGTATCCACGAGAAGTTCGGCAGAACGTAGCGCGAGAAGCCCCACAGAGAGCATTGCCTGAGTGCCGTTCACGAGTGAAAGACCTTCTTTGGCTTCGAGCGCCAGGGGCTTTAACCCTGCCTCCTGCATGGAGGACAGCGCGCGCCTGCGACGACCCTGGTAGAGCACGTCGCCCTCGCCCACCAACGCCAGCGCCACATGGGCCAGAGGAGCAAGATCGCCACTCGCCCCGACTGACCCGCGCCCGGGCACCACGGGATGCACCCCGTTGTTAAGGAACCCACAGAGCAGTTCGGCCACCTCCGGCCGGACACCCGAAAGGCCGATGGCCAGCGTATTCGCCCGCAGCAGGAGGAGCCCGCGGGTCTCTCCAGCGTCAAGCGGCTCTCCCACCCCGCAGGCGTGGCTGCGCACCACGTTTAATTGCAGTTCTCGTGCCTGCGCGGGCTCAATCCGTTCCGTGGAGAGACTCCCGACCCCGGTCGTAACGCCGTAAACGGCCTCTTTTCCCTCCATCATCTTCTCTACGAGTTTGCGGGACTGCGTCATGGCATGGCGCGCCTGCGGCGAAAGCTTGACGCGACGATTTTCCCGCACCACTTGGTAAAAGTCGCGTGGGGTCAGGTCATGTCCGGTGAGCTGCAAATCGCGGGGCATCAAATCCTCAGTAAATCAGAAATCAGAAATCAGAAAATGGAAATTAGAACTCGAAATTCGAAATCCGAAACTCTGAAACTCGATTCGAGACTAGCGCTCTTGTTTTCGAATTTCTGATTTCTAATTTCTAATTTCTGTTGTCCCCAAGAGCAATTCCCGGTACTTGTCGGGCAAGGTGCGCGGGCGGCCGTCGCGGTCGGTGATGACGTGCACCGTCTCGCCTTCAGCAATGAGTTCATCCGTGCGCTTTTTGTAGATTTCGTAGCCGAAGATCAACACCCGCCTCCGCATCCCGGTCAAGCGGGTGCGGACCACGAGTTCGTCGTCGTAACGCGCCGGGGCTTTATAACGGCAACGCGCTTCGGCCACCATGATGTAAAGCCCGTCCTCTTGCTCCATATCGTGGTAAGCGAAACCGTGCTGGAAGCAGAAGTCCGTGCGCCCGATCTCGAACCAGACCAGATAATTCGCGTAATAAACTACCCCCATCTGGTCCGTCTCCGCGTACCGGACGCGGACCTCGGTGGACGTCCAATCCCTGGCTACCGTTTCCTCAGTCATATGATTCGATGATATGAACACTCCAGAAACAAACAGTCTACCGTAAATCTCAATTTCCACAAACCTGCGGGTAAGCGGAAACTGGAAGCTAGAAACTGGCAGCCTTGTTTTCTAGTTTGTAATTTCTAGTTTCTGGCTTCACTTGATCCTCCACGACCTGTCATTCTGAGTCCGCCATTCTTATTGGCGAACGAACCCGCCGCGGCGGGTCGCTCTGGACTTTTCCGCCGACCAACAGCAGGGCGATCCCACTGTAGCGGGACCGCGAGGCGGAATCAGAATGGCAGAGCAGGGGCGCGCGGCGTCTACGCGTCGGTTTTTGGCCATGTTTTTGGCTTTGATCGGCATTTTTTAAACTCAATAAACAGTTCGTTTTGGGGCTCTGAAAACTCTAAGTCCTGTATTTTCAACAGAAGCTTCGGTTCGTTCCGTCAAAATAGTATCTTTTTCGCGTTTCCGCGTCGATTTCCTGGCGCCGGCGGTCCGGTTTTGATCCCCTCTTCGCGCGCTCTGTTGCCGCGTTCCCCATAGGTCAACTAGAGTAGCCTATCATATTTCCAATTGCCTGTCAAGCGAAAGATTGCCGAAGCGAGGATTCGCTCCCGCACGGGGGGAAACATTCCGGGCGGCGCGCTTCCGGCTTTTCCCTGACCCCGTCCCGCCCGTGTACTGGCCTCTTGCTCTTGCACGATTAGGGGCGGGAGGAGGCGTGAAAAACTCGACTGCATTAACCACAGAGAGACCGAGGCACAGAGAAGAAGCCCCTTCTTTCCAGTTCTCTGTGTTTCTGTGGTGAGATGTTTGTTCAATAATTCAATCACGGCTTCAAACGCCCGCGCTACTTGGGGCGACCTAGACTTGGCTTGTACGCCCGCGTTCCGTTGAAGAGCAAAAGCGGGGTTATGCTTTTTTTTGAATTCCGGCCAAGAATTCCGCCCAGGGTCTCGATGCGCCGCCCTCAAAGTAAGCTTTCCCCGGCGCCATCCACAGGGTTCCGAAGCACGTGACCGAGGTGCCCAAGAAAGCACTTGAGCAGGTTGCTTGCAACTCGTCGCAGCTCGATGTTCCCAGCCAGCTCCAGTTTGCTTTCTGGTGAGGCGCTTTCCCTGGCACAGGAGAGGAATTCATTTGCGGTTTGCCAACTGAGGGTCAGGTCCGGATGCTTAGCTGGGCGGCGCTGGAATTCAATTTTCCCGCGATCGATAGTCACGGTCCAAACCAAATCCCAGTCTTCCAGAATCCACAGGGTTGTAAAGCGGGCCTCACGAAGGTGCTGGCGCAGTTGCCTGTCACGTCCGGTAAGAACAAAGGCGCGTTGTATGATGCGACGGGCGGCGCGCTTGGAGGGCGGCAGGGAGGATTCCTTACTGCCATTCTCGCTGTGAGTCATGCTTCTCGATATATTGCACCTCGGAGGAAGAAACTGGAAATTGGAAACTGGCCGAGTCCCCCCACCTTTCCCGCATCCCTACTCGGAACTCGCCAGGTTACTCCTTACATGGAACGCAGAAGATGGGGAGCCCTGTACGAGTTTCCAATTTTCATTTTCCAGTTTCCTTCTCGCATACCCGGCATACATTACCGCTCATTTGCACTGCCGAGGTTGGGCCCCTCACCAGTTTCCAATTTCCATTTTCCCGTTTCCTTGCAGGGCTCGGCGCGCCGCCACCTCCACGAGATCTGTAGAGGGAGCCAGTTCATCAACCAACCCCAGCGTCAGGGCCTGGGTGGCCGGAACGCGTTCCGCTGTCAACAGGAGTTGCGTCGCAGCCGCCCTGCCGATCAAGCGAGTCAGTCGCTGAATCCCTCCCCAACCAGTGATGAGGCCGAGGGAAGCTCCGGGGTGGCCAAAAGAGGCATCGTAGGTCGCGATGCGCGCATGGCACGCCAGGGCCAGATCCAGGCCCCCTCCCAAACAATAGCCTCGGATGGCCGCAGCGATGGGAAGAGGGAAATTCGCAACATGGTTAAGGAGCGATTGTCCCGCCTCCGCAAAAGCGTGGGCGGCTGCCCCTTCAACCGATGCGACCTCCTCGATGTCGGCGCCAGTGGCGAAAGAGCGGGAGTTGGCGGCAATCACCACGCCCTGGAAAAGGCCCGAGAGCTTGACTTCATTTAGGAGGTCGCCCAGTTCCGCAAGGACTCCCATCGTAAGCCGAGGGTATCCGGCGTCCGGCGAAAAACCCAGCACGGCGACCGAATTGTGGCTGCTTAGCTCCATGGGCAAGGATTCAGGAGTCAGGATTCAGAAGAGCACGCGCCAGGTGTCTGGCAGGATGCTGAAAAACCCCTCTGGCCTGTCATTCCGAAGAGTCCGTCAGCCCGTCATCTGACGGAGACGACGAGGAATCTCGCAAGTCCCTCGTTTTCAGAGCAAGATTCCTCGCTTCGCTCGGAATGACAGCGTTCATAAAGGTTTTTACGCATCCTGCCAGAGGGAGTAGGCACGAGGGCCGCACGCCCTGAATCCCGAATCCTGAATCCTGAATCCTATCTCACGTGCGCCCGGATGAAGTCCACAATCTGTTGAGTTGACGCCCCCGGCTGGAAGACTTCAGCAACGCCAACCTTTTTCAACTCCGGAATATCTTCATCAGGAATGATGCCGCCGACGACCACCAGGATATCCTCGAGACCTTCTTCACGAAGCAGCTCGCAGATACGCGGGACGATGGTGCGGTGCGCCCCGGAAAGAATAGAGACGCCGATAGCGTCCACATCTTCCTGGAGGGCTGCGTTGACGATCATCTCCGGCGTTTGCCGGAGGCCGGTGTAAATCACTTCCATTCCGGCATCGCGTAGGGCGCGCGCCACAATTTTGGCTCCCCGGTCGTGGCCATCCAGGCCGGGCTTGGCAACGAGAACGCGGATTCGTCTGTCAGTCATAGCCCACCATGCAGGTACGAGGAACACACAAAAACGCTAGGGCGCGTTGGGGTATAGAATGTGAATGCTGTAACGAATTGGATCGGCGCCGACTAACCAGAATTCAAGGTTGAGCTTCTTACGGGCATGTTGTGACACGCCTCGGACTAGCCTTACGAATTTCTCGTGAATAGGTAGAGCGATGACGTACCTTGTGTTCTCTTCGCTCATCCGCATCACAATCTGTCCGAGGGCCGCCAGAAAGAAATTGTGGAACATCTCCGGCCGTGAGCCTTCCCCTTTAGCCTCTACGACTACCCCTCCTTTTTGACTGCTCCAACCCTCAATGTCCGCCCCCTTTCCTCTCGGAGAGCTCTTCTTCGCGGAATAACCGTCCCGAGTCAGTTGCTGGTACACGATGTCCTTCACAGCCTCTTCGGTAATTCCAGCATTTTGTTTATACTCCAAGTCGACAAACTGCCTGCTGTTCATGACGGAAGCACAGAGAGGCCTGTCGTCGGTCATAGATTTTCACCTCGTTGTCGTTCCATCCCTCGACTCCCGGATCCCGGCCATCCAGGCCGGGCTTGGCAACCAGAACTCGAATCCGACGGTCCATAGATTAGTGACCAGTGACAGGCAAGGATTCAGGATTCGGAATTCAAGACCTGCGATCCCCGCGTCTGCTCTGAATCCTGAATCCTGCTCGTCACTGCTCCTATCGAAAAGCAGGCTCCTCGTAAGTCCCGAAAACGCGCCGCAGGACGTCGCACATTTCGCCGAGGGTGGCATACGCGCGCACAGACTCGAGAATGTAAGGCATCAAGTTGGCATCCGTGGCGGCAGCGTTTCCCAAAGATTCGAGGGTCGCCTGGACGCGGGAATTATCCCGTTGCTTCTTCAACTGCTCCAACTTCTGTCGCTGCTGACGGGCAACGTTCTCATCGATTACCAATAGGGTGATGGGGCGCTCTTCCTCGGTTACGAAATCGTTGACGCCCACAATGACCGCTTCCTTGCGTTCGACGGCCTGCTGATAGGCGTAGGCAGCATCGTGAATCTCTTTCTGTGGGAAGCTTTTTTCGATTGCCGCCACCATCCCCCCCAAGGCATCAATTCTGTCAAAATACTCGTAACAGGCGCGCTCGGTTTCGGCCGTCAGCTTCTCCACGAAATACGAGCCGGCGAGCGGATCAACAGTGTTTGTTATGCCGCTTTCGTGAGCAATGACTTGCTGCGTCCGGAGCGCAATCGTAACCGCGGCCTCGGTGGGAAGAGCCCAGGCTTCATCAAGGGAATTGGTGTGCAGAGACTGCGTTCCCCCCAAAACCGCCGCGAGAGCTTGCAGGGTCGTGCGTACGACGTTGTTGTAGGGTTGTTGCGCGGTGAGGGAGCAACCCGCCGTCTGCGTATGAAAACGGCAAAGCCAGGAGCGGGGATTCTGCGCGCCAAAGCGCTGGCGCATCACCCGCGCCCAAACTCTGCGGGCAGCGCGGTACTTTGCCACTTCCTCGAACAAGTCGTTATGCGCGTTGAAAAAGAAGCTGAGACGGGGAGCAAATTCGTCCACGCTCATGCCTGCGCGTACCACCCACTCGACGTACTCCATGCCGTCGCGTAACGTGAAGGCGAGTTCCTGCACCGCTGTCGATCCTGCCTCACGAATGTGGTAGCCGCTAATAGAGATGGCATTCCAGCGGGGGACTTCCCTGGCGCCATACACAATCGTGTCCACGACGAGGCGCATGGAAGGCTTGGGCGGAAAGATGTACTCCTTTTGGGCGATGTACTCCTTGAGAATGTCATTCTGTGTTGTTCCTGAGATTTTCTGGAGCTCGGCCCCGCTCTTTTCTGCCACGGCCAGGTACATTGCCCAGATGATGGCCGCGGGCGAATTGATGGTCATGGAGGTGGTCACCTGCTCGAGCGGCAGCCCCGCGAGCAGGGTCTCCATATCAGCGAGAGATGAAACCGCTACCCCGCATTTGCCAACCTCGCCCTCAGCCAGAACATGGTCGCTGTCATAGCCCATTAGGGTAGGCAGGTCAAAGGCGATGGAGAGCCCTGTTTGCCCTTGCTTCAGAAGGTAATGCAGGCGCTGGTTGGTGTCCTCGGGGCTGCCGAATCCCGAGAACTGGCGCATGGTCCAGAGCCTGCCCCGGTACATGGTACGGTGGATGCCGCGGGTGAAAGGGTATTCACCCGGCTCGCCGAGGTCGCGCGAATAATCAAAATCAGCCAGATCGGATGGGGTGTACAGTCTTTCGACGGGCACGCCGGAAAGGGTCGTGAAGATTTCTTGCCGCTCGGGGGAGCTCTCGAGGACGGGCTTGAGTACCTTTTCCTGCCAGCGGGCTTGGGCAGTGGAGGGTTGGCGTTGAGAACGCCCCGTCTCGAGTTCGGTGCCGGTTTTTCGGCGGTAACTCATTTTGATTTGTCGGGAGCCGGCCGTTCTCGCGCCTTAGGTTTCGGGCGGCTCTCCACAATGGACTGTTCGTAGGGGCGATCGCAGCAGGGAACGCAATGGATCACTCTCGCCCTCCCAGCTCGGTGACATGGACAGTCGCAATCTTTCCAGTGCTTCATTGCCACTAACTCTGACTGCCTAGATGAGCCACTGCCCGCTCTTCGCCCTCTCCGTATCGAACACTGCGAGCTTGAGGGCATCTTAGTTCAAGGCCAAATACAAAGTCAAACTTCGCCAAGTATGGGTAGTGTCTCAGTTTGAAAATCTTCAGGCTGAAAGATAATCGTCTAGGGAATGCCTTTGGCATATTCCCAGAAACGGAATACGAACATGGCCACAGCAATGATCAGCAGCGTGATTGCACCAGACACCATTAACCGGTACAGAATGCTTCTGGGATAGAATCTCTTGTACTCAGTGGGGAGTTTAGTCCAGTCCCCCCTCAATTTAGTCCAGTCTCCCCTCCTAGACAAGGAAAATCGAATGCGACGGGATGTCGGCAAGTTTCGATTCACCCTGAGAACCAAGAAGTAAAACAGGCTAACCGTAGGGAAATAGACCAGCATTAATACGGTCACTATCCACTTATCATAGTGACTCATTGTGATGCCATTTTACCAGATGAGACGGGTCAACTCGCATAGATCCTGACAAACGGCATCATGTAGGGGCGAGCGCCGCTCGCCCGAGGGCCGAACGCCGTTCGGCCCTACTCCGTTCCGCTTATCCCTGCGGGCTTGCAGGAGGCGTCTGAGTGGCCGGCTCATCGTGCGTGCCTGGAATGTTCGGCGAGCGGGTCACCTTCCCCTGAAGCGCGTCGTTCAATTCGACATGGTGTTCAGCCAAGATGGTGGCGGTCACCTGCTGAAATTGCGTGAGGGCCTTGGCGTAAGTCGAGCGCGCTTTCACTTCGTTGCCCTCGGCCGTGGCCAGGTCGCGTTGTGCCTGAATCACCAGGAAGACGGTGGATTCCCCCAACTGGAATTTCTTCTGTTCCGCGTCGAGGGTCTTCTGCGCCAGCAGAACCGCCTTCACTCCGGCCTGGATTTGGGCCTTGGCCTGAATCACCCCGATTTCTGCGCTGCGAACATCCTGCTCAACTTGATTCTTCTGCTTTTGAAGTTGTTCCTCCAGTTGCCTTTGCTCGAGAAGGGCGCGCGCTACGTCGGCCTGCGCGGAGCGGTTGCGAATGGGGAATTGCAAGGTGAAGCCAAAAGAATAATCCGGATAATTGCCGCGGAACAACTGGGACAAGGATTGGGAGATGCCCTGGTTGGACGTCAGCATCGGCCGCGGAATTGTTTCGAGGCCGCTTGCCTGGCATTCGTTCCCATTCGCCGTGTACCCCGACGGGCAAGGCCCGAGCACAGAACTGAGACCTGAGAGTCCCGTTGGGGCGTAAGTGGCAAACAGGTCGAGGGTGGGCAGCAAGGCATTACGATTAGCCTTAACGACGATTGACTCGTAACGCACGTTGAGCTCAGCCTGTTCGACTTCCGGGCGGTTCTGGAGTGCTTGCTTCAAGGCTTGATCCAAGGGTGGAATATCGTCCGGCCTTGGCTCCGGGAGTTTATCCAGCGCATCAATCTGTGCGCTTATCAACTCCGAGTCGACTTTCCTCGCGAGCGCCGTTTTGATCAACTCTGCCTGTTGTTGCAGGCTGGTCTGGGCAACAATCAAATTCTGTTGATCGGAAGCCACCTCGGATTCTGCCCGCACGACTTCAATCGGTGCCAGGGTGCCAATTTCGACCTGACGCTTATTATCGGAAAGGAGTTTCTCAGAGAAGGCCAGGGCTTTTTCGGCTACACGAACGTTTTCCTTATAAGACAGGTAATCCCAGTAAAGATTCAAAACCTGAGCGACCGTCGTAATCACCTGTTGACGGAAAATACTGTTTGATATTTTCAGGTCATTTTGTGCGATGCGAATGAACTTGGCGTTGGCGCGATAGCCGAATCCGTTCAGCAGTTGCTGGTCGAAGCCCACCGTCAGGCTTGTAGGGACGACGGGGTTGAACAGTGTGTTGAGGGAAGTTGTGGATTGGCGGTAGCCGCTCACCGCCACTGCGTAGCTGGTGCCAGTCAGAAAACCCTGGCCAAAGTAGGCGACACCGTTGGTGGTTTGAGTGGTGACTACGGGGGCGCCGCTGACTACTATATAATTGAGTGGGGAGGTTCTGCGGTCCCACCCGAACTGGGCCCCAGCGACTGGATCGCAGCAGCCGATTACCCCGACGTTCGTAGCACCCCCACTGCCCGTCACTCCGCTGGCGCTCGTCGTGCTGCTGCTGCTGATACCACTGATGCCGCCGCCGATCGCTCCTGCAAACAGCGCCGAGGAGGAGAATGCGCCTGGAACCCCGCGGGTTGCGCCGCCGCTCTTGGCGCGCAAGAGGTCCGTCTGCGCATAACCCAGGTTATAGCGCGCCACGGAGATGTCGAGGTTGTTCTCGAGCGCCAGGGCAAGGGCGTCCTCAACGGAAAGGCGCAGCTTACCGTCACTGATCAACGAATGAAGCCGCTCCGAGTTGCTCATCTTTGGCTGGGGAACATAAGGCGAGGCATAAGGCCCCCAGAAGTCCGGAAACCATCGGGTGTTTCCATACTTCATGGTTGCAGGGTCGATAGTCCTTGCTTCTTGGGCATTCACGCTCTGTGACATGAGGAGCGATCCCAGAGCTACAGTTAGGGCAAACCAACGCAGGTTCTTATGGTTCATCGCGAGTTATTCTCCCTGCAAATGAGATTCATTGAGATTACTGGCATAGAATCAAACTTACGCAATGTTTGGACGTGGAGTTTCATAAAAGGTCATCACGAGTCCTGAATTGTCAGTCGTGAGTTGGTGAGGTCCGTACTTTGCTAACAAAAACAGACGATTCTAACATCCACTGCCGCAACTGACAATCGTGCGCAAGTATCGGAGACTTCTCCTGGCGGGCAGGGTCGCGTCAAAGTCGCGGAAGAAGCGGCTCTGCCGCCTGCTGTGCGGAAAGCCTCTGGCTTTCCGGCGCAGACAGCCTCCGTTCTTCTCCTCGACTCGGCTGGAAGGCTCAGCCTTCCAGCCGAGTCGAAAGGGTTAGTTGGGGCGGAGGCCCTCGGAAAGGCGAAGCCTTTCCGCACGGCAGGCGGCAGAGCCGCTTTGTGCTGTTACTTCTTAGGGACTTTGACGCGACCCTGTCCTGGCGGGTTTGCAAATTTGCAATACGATGGTATTGTCATTTGAGATGGTGATCCGCACTTTCGAAGAACTTCGGGAACGCGCCAAAGGCCTCGGCCCGCGGCGTGTGGTTGTAGTCTCGGCGGACGATGAAGTGGCGTTGACCGCGGCGGCGGAAGCATTGCGCCTGGGCATCGCCATACCGGTGCTGGCCGGCGATCTCAGGAAAAT
>Ga0208563_1002489_pt1 | contig 10381 bp, 9 predicted proteins | sample June2015DPH_17_1_2_FD_184717 | JGI IMG/M metagenome (GOLD analysis project Ga0208563, IMG submission 184717) | Peatland microbial communities from SPRUCE experiment site at the Marcell Experimental Forest, Minnesota, USA - June2015DPH_17_150... | ecosystem: Environmental > Terrestrial > Soil >... | reverse complement strand
AACGGCGTTCGGCCTTGGGCCAGCGCCGCTGGCCCCTACGCATTTGGCTGCGGCCCCGGCCACTCTGCGTTGTGAGGGATTAGTCCCCGCCAAAAAGGTTGGGTCGTGCCAATAAAGGAAGTGTAAGCCGCAGAGTGGACATGACTACTCCCGCTTCCAACGAGTTCCGAGCTTGCTATCCTCTAGTATAACACCGACCTTCTGAAGATTCTGGCGAATTTCATCGGCGCGGGTAAAACTGCCCTTGCGACGCGCCTCGTCACGTTCCGCAACCCATCTCTCGATTTCCTCGTTGCTCAGCGACTCCATCGCCACCGCGCCGGTGTGCCCATTCCCAATTGCCGGCTGTCCGACGTCCGCAGGCGGCGGAGAGACGAGAGCGCCCAGGCTTGAATCGCGGGATTTGATGAAACCAAATTTCACCAGCTTTTCGTGGTCATTGTCGTCGAGAACGCAGAAGATGCGGTCCCAGCGCTCCAGCGTGTCCAGGAAGGCAGCGCGATCACCCGTGCGGAATTCGCCCTGGTCCATGGCTGTGTTTCCATCCCGCACCATGGCGAAGACGGCGCCGAGGGCTTCGGCGGTGTTCAAGTTGTCGTCCATGGCATCTTCAAACGCCTGGCAGGCGGCGCGGGCACGATCCTGCAAAGCGGCATTCTCCCCCGCAGAGAATGACTCTTGGGTAAGCCGGAAGCGGAAATTCCTGAGCCGGTCGATGGATTGTTGCGCCTGGTGCAGGCCATCAAAGGTGAAGTTCAAATGCCGGCGGTAAGGGACAGAGGCCAGCAAGTATCGGATCGCCGAGGGCTTGTAACCCTTGGCTAAAAGGTCGCGCAGCGTATAGAAATTGCCCAGTGACTTCGACATCTTCTCGCCGTTGACGATTAGATGCTCGGCGTGCAGCCAGTAGCGCACGAAGGGCTTGCCCGTGGCCGCCTCGCTCTGCGCAATCTCGTTCTCGTGATGGGGGAAGATAAGATCGACGCCTCCGGAGTGGATGTCAAAAGTCTCGCCCAGGAATTTCATGGACATCACCGAGCACTCGATGTGCCAGCCGGGCCGCCCGGGGCCGAGCGGCGTCTCCCAAAAGGGCTCGCCTTCCTTCGGCGCCTTCCAGAGCGCAAAGTCGCGGGCGTCGTTCTTGTCGTACTTGTCCGTATCAATCCGTGCCCCGTCGCGGATGCCCGAAAGGTCGATCTTGGACAGTTGGCCATAATTCTTGAATGCGGCCACCCGGAAGTAGATCGAGCCCTCACTCGCGTAGGCGTAACCTTTTTCAACCAGCGTCTGGATCACCTTCACCATGTCAGCGATCGAGTCCGTGGCGCGCACTACGATTTCAGGATCCTCGAGGCTCAAGAGTTGGCGATCCATTTGGAAGGCTTCGACGTATTTCTCTGTGTACTCGCGCAACGACACGCCCGCGGCTTGGGAATTGCGGATGGTGTTGTCGTCCACATCCGTCAGGTTCATGACGTGCCGGAGCGTGTATCCCCGGTACTTCAGCCAGCGTCGCAGGATGTCCTGGAACACGAAGGTCCGGTAATTGCCGATGTGGGGGAAATCGTAAACAGTGGGCCCGCAGGTATACATGCCGACCTTATTGTCGTGGAGCGGCTTGAACTCTTCGATTTGCCCGCTCAGTGTGTTGTAGATGCGGAACGGCATACAGTCAGCCTGCCTGTCAGTGATGCAAACTGTCAATTCTAGGTACCCGCGCGAAGCAAGTCAAGAAACTGGAAATTAGGGTGGTGCCTGAAATTTGTGTTGATCTCTGTGAAGTTTTTCTTGCTCTATCAATAATCTCTGGAGCGGTAAGGTGTCTAGTCATCCGCAAACTTGGGTCAAGGTCAACGCACACGTCGATGAGCGTATGGCCGAGATAGTAGAACTGCTGAATACTCTGCCTCACCTTCAGACGGTTGGCAGTTGCCAAGGCGATCCGGGTGAAGCCTACGTGTATTTCCAGCTTGACGGATGGCAGACTGTTGGGAATTTTTTGTTCGAGATTATTGAGCCAGCTTTACGTTCTGTGGGGGAATACTCCGTTTCCGTTGAGGTTTTTAACGGCAGTGATGCGATGGGGAAAATAAGCTCTAGGGCAGAGGACTCTGGTAGAGCCTTCTCTGCCCTAAAGCGAGTTTTGGCTAAGCACCATACGTTCGGGTGTTCTTGTGACACCGAATGCAGAGAGCTTCGCAGTTAGATAGATTGTCGCTTCCGCCGATGATCTCGGCGGTCTTATGATGAGCGTGCCAGTTCCCAGCGGTTAGCGATTCGTTGCAGCGACCAGCATGGTGAGAGCAGACACTGCGAGTGCATTCGCATTTACCGCCTGCTCTCCGCCATGCTGCATCCTTTGTATCTTCTGAAAAGGCCATGCGGTTCTTGCCTCCTTTCTAAGATTTGACTCCCAAAACTGATTCGAGCATCTCTTGCACCCTCCAAACGTGATCCGTGATCCCCGCTTCCATTGCGGGGGTAACGCGAATCGAACGGTGAATCCGGCAGAAATCGTACCAAGCAAAGTACAGGGCGAGACCGGCCCACAGGTTAGCCCGCTTTTTCGAGAACGCGTTCGTAAGGCGAGTTAACCTACGAATCTGCATTCGCATCGTCAAATTCTGTCGCTCGACGTGTGATGTACAAATCCTCTCGGGGTCGGGCTGGCCCCATAGTGGCTTTGCAATGGCATCTACCACGCTGGCTGGTGAATAGCGATGTTCTTCGTCAGTGGGAGCGGCATAGACTTTTATGAGTTGCGCATAATCAACCCGTGTTCCGACAGACGTGTGAATCGCGTCGAAATAGGGTGCGAATCCGTCCGTCGTCACTTGGAATTTTCCGGTGGTCGCTTCATTCAACTTCTCCACAAAATATTCTGTGTCGTTAGCAGTTCTTCGTCCGAGATGCCAAGTCAGCACCATCTTAGTGGCCCGCTCAAAAGCGACAAAGCAGTAGGCGTCTCCAAAGTCTGGATTACCTGTTTGATTGCGCTTTTCCTTGCAACCCACGAAGCCCCAGATTTCATCGCATTGAACATCGGACACAGGCACGTTTCGGCACTTACTCTCAAGTAGTCTCTGGCAGCGATTTCCGGCGAGCGCCAAAATCTTCATGATCGTGTTCTGGTCAATCCCAGTGAGCCTCTGGATCGAACGGATAGAGCAACCCTCGACCAGGAGATTGATAACGCGTTCCACTTTCTCGGGGGCAGTGTACATGCCGCCCAGGTGCTCGTTACGAGGATCGGAATACGTTTTATAGCATTGGCAGCAACGATACCGTTGCTGACCCTTCCGAGTCTTCCCAAATTTCCGGCATTCGATCCGGCAGTTGTGGCAAGTCATTTTCTCCCTTGCTTTCTCCGGGGCCTAGAGCGAAAATGACGGAGGGCCTAGAAACCCCGTCCTTTCGGCTTCGGCCTGAGGATGTGCCCCACGGATAGTTACAGCTATTCGTGGGGCTAATTTCAAATTGGACCTGGAGGGAGTTGAACCCTCTGCTATGGGCACCCAGCATGCTTAGGCGGGAACCGTCCCACAGGCCCGTAAGATACAAGGCCAGCGATTCAGTCAAACCCTGATTGTTTCGCTGGCCTTTTGTTTTAATCATCATACAGACATCATACATCAAAAATGATGTTGTGTCAATAGGGAAACTAAAAAAAGTTTGACAACATCATTTTTGTGGTATCCTATGAGTGCAAAGGCGAAATGGCAATGGAAGTTCCTTTGTTTCAAATCGGAACAAGAGGGCTGTCCAGTTCAGGGCTGGTTTGATGGTCTGCCAGATGACGTGCGAGATGAAATATGTGATCTCCTTCAATACTTGCGGGTCAAGACGAAGAGTAAATGGAGAAAACCCACTTTTGACCCTCTTAAAGGGGAAGGTGGAATATCAGAACTGAGGGCGGGCAAAATCTCGCGTGAAGAAAGCGGAGTTATCAAGACATACACATACCGGATTTATGGATTCCGCGGACCCAAGGAATTCAAGCATTCATATACTTTTCTACACGCTAATGACAAGAATGTGAGGAATGACAAAGATGGCAAACGGATCGCAAAAGAACGTCTCAGGCAAATCGAGCGAAGAGAAGCGACTGTCTGCGAGTTCCAAGAATGGTCTGATTCGTAGATTGATGAAGGGGAAGGACGCAAGGATCAGGTTTGTCGATTCACATTTAAGTAAGGGTATTGCGTTCCAAACTCAAGCTCTCAGGGATAAGAAAGAGTGGAGTCAACAGCAATTGGCTGACAAACTCGGGTCAAACCAAAACGCGGTTTATCGTCTGGAGAATCCCAATTATGGAAAGCAGACACTTACGACTCTCAAGAAAGTTGCGGCAGTGTTTGACGTGGCTCTCGTTGTTCGATTTGTGCCTTTCAGTCAACTCGTCGATTGGGTCAGCGGCACGCCAAGGGTTGATCCTGGACTAGGTCTGAGTACGCTTGATGTTCCTAGTTTTCAAAGTGAACTTGAGCGTGGAGCTCTTGACGAACCCTCTGTCCACAAATCTACGGAAGACGAACAGCTTGATACAGCTTTGGCCAAGAAAATATCGGGGGAGGACGCAATACAGGACAGAACTGAAGACGCCCCAAATCCTGTGATAGAACGGGCCAGTACCAGACAAGGAGAAGAGGCACGATTCACCTTTATCGCTTTGGTCACAAACTTAAATCCTGGAGGTTTTCCTTACCATGGAGATTTTAGCCGTCGTGCTCGCCAGAGTAACCGCTTTGACGAATCTCCCCGAGTGGGACCCACGAGGTAAGACCCATACCATGGATTTCGTTAAAGGCATGGTTGAACGGTACGGTTTCCAGAAATTTCCCACAACTATAGACGAGTATCGGCAACCCTCAACGGGAGCCGTATTCACTCTTGGGAAAATGGGCAACATCGTCATAGAAAGCTACACGGTTTATCCAAGAGGACTAGTCGTGGATACGAGATCATCTACCGATGACTCAGAAAGAGTTCTGAAAGATATTACGGATTGGTTTTGCACCCTATCTGGAATCCAACCGCCTGCTGATGGAATCACTAGGAGATTTTATCTAAGCCAGGTTAACTTCCGAAGTCAACGAAGTTTGGATGCGCTTAATCCAAATCTGCACTTGCTTGCCGCTCGCTTAACAGAAATAGTTTCGGGACACGCTAAGCAACACTTAGATTTTCAAACGACTGCAATAAACTTCCAATTTGACGTTACAGAAGGAGTCTCTTACTCGCTGCCCTTGAGAATCGAGCGCTTGGAAGGCGCTCAATTCTCCGAAAATAAATATTTCTCTGCCGCTCCACTTAAAACGGATGAACACATTCACTTCTTAGAAGAATTCGAAACTATCCTTGATAGCTAAGAATTCGTTCAAGCTATTCAGCACCAACACAAAATTCAGGCACTACCGAAATTAGGGTGGTGTCCTAGATGTGTGTTGGTGGGTCAAAACCATCCCTTGGCCCCCAGCGCCCACCCCTTGCCAGGTAACCCTGGCGCCCGACACCTGACGCCCGCACTTTGCTCTTGACACCCGGCCTGAATTATGGTAGCCTATGTGAGTGGTCCAGTGGGGAAACAGGCCGGGGAGTAGGGGAAGGGGTTCAGACAGGGGCAGGGCGCCAGAGAAAATGCGCAGGAAACCGAAAAAAGATACTAAATCGTGGGAACGAACCTAAGAATGTATTTAAAGCAAAGGAGTTAGCGTTTTTAGGAGCCAAAAACGAACTGGTTTTTCAGTGCCAAGAACCCCAATCAAAGCGAAAAATAGGTGCAAATAAGTACGATTCGGAGACTGGAAACTGGAAAATAGAAGCTGGCAACACGCATTTAGGACACTACCGAAATTAGGGTAGTGGGTCAATTTGAGGCGTAGCGGCGAGTTTACCTCGTCCGCCGCGGCGGACGGCGTAAAGCCGCCTCTACATTAAACTGGCCCACTACCGAAATTAGAAACTGGAAACTGGAAACTGGCAACCTTGTTTTCCAATTTCCAGTTCCCATTTTCCAATTTCTATTTTCCAAAGGAGGGGTGACATTCGGCGGCTTCCACGGTATTCTTTGCACTGCAATAAACAGTCATGTCATGGGAGGCTCTATGCTAGAAGCATCTTGGAAATTCTTCGATTCTTGTACGAGGCGGGACTTCTTACGGGCGGCGGGGTTGGGCGTGGCGGCACAGCCACTTCTGAGGCGGAAGGTTTATGCCCGCTCCCTGGGCGGGCCCAGCGAGCTGCCTTTGCCTGCCACCCTGAAGATCGACCTTGAACGGCGTCTGGGCACAATCGATCCCAACATTTACGGGAACTTTATTGAGCATCTTGGCCGGTGCATCTATGGCGGGATGTACGATGAGGGCTCGCCTCTGGCCGACGCCGACGGGAACCGCACGGACGTTCTCGAGGCGGCGCGCAAGCTCCGCGTCACGCAATTGCGATGGCCGGGCGGGAACTTCGGCTCCGATTATCACTGGCAGGATGGAATCGGCCCCAAGGATGCCCGGCCCGCGCGTTACGACTTGGCGTGGTTCGAGCGCGAATCGAACCGCTTCGGGACCGACGAATTCATTTCGACTTGTCGGAAGCTGGGAGCGGCGCCGTACATTTGCGTCAACATCGGCACCGGCACAATCGACGAAGCTTCCTCCTGGGTGGAGTACTGCAACCGGCAGGGTGGGACCTACTTTTCAGACTTGCGTAAGAAAAATGGCCATCCTGAGCCCTACGCTGTGAAGTACTGGGGCATTGGGAACGAGATTTACGGCGATTGGCAAATCGGCCACAAGAACGTCGCGGACTACGCCAAAATGGGGCTGGAATTCGCCAAGGTGATGAAGTGGCAAGACCCCAGCATCAAGCTGGTGGCCTGCGGCACCGGCGACCCGAGCTGGGACCAGCCCGTGCTCGAATCCATGGTCCATCATGTGGACTACATCTCCGCGCACCATTACTCGGTCACCGACGAGCTGAAGGATTATTACGAGATCCTGGGTTCGGTGGCACAAATGGAACAAACGATACGCAACTCGGCCCTGGTAGCCGAGAGCGTCTCCGCCCAGGCACGAAAGGCCACGCCGGTGTGGACCGCCCTCGACGAGTGGAACATCATCAACAACTGGGCAGACGGATCAAAGCGTGATGACGTTCATAAATTCGAAATCATTTATAACCTCCGGGACGCTTTGTGGGTGGCGTCGGCTTTGAATACCATCCAGCGCCATTGCCGCACCGTGCGCATGGCCAATCTCGCGCAGCTCGTCAATGATATCGCGCTGATGCAAACTTCACCCACCGGCCTGCTCCTGATGACGACCTATTACCCGGTGGAGCTGTATGCCAGCCGCTCCGGCAACGTCGCCCTGGATGTGATGGTGCAGTCACCACGCTTTGAGACCAAGGGCTTTTCCGACCAGCCTTATCTTGACGTCGCGGCAACCTACGATGAAGCGCAGCAGAAAGTCATGCTTGCGGTTGTCAATCGCCGTAAGGAGGGCGACATGACGGGCAGTGTCGAACTGGCAGGACGGCGCGCCAAGCCCGGCGGCCGCGCTTTCCAGATCACGGGCGCCAGCCCCGAGGCGACGAACACCTTTGCGAACCCTCATGACGTGGTCACTCAAGAGGTGAAACTCGAGGCCTCGGGCAGCCGCTTCGAGTACCAATTCCCGCGCCACTCGATTTCCTGGCTGGAATTCGAAGTCGCATGAGAACCCCATGGGGGCGTGCCTGCTCCTTCCTGCTGCTCGTTTAGGGCATGAGAAAGGGGCAGGCGCATACCACGTCTCTCGTGAATCCCCAATGATTCCGTGCGGACATAGGGTTAGCAGATTGTTTCCAGATATTGATGCGTTGTGGATTGAATTTGGTGATAGACTTGGGGCGCAGGTAAGGAAATTGCTGTGAGTCAAACAGGGTGGCTCAAATGAACCGGCGAGGTCAAGTTTGCCCTGTCTGGCACGGGCAAGCAACTTGAGCCACCGCGGGGTGTGCGATGTCGCTAAAAGTAAAGGCATTAGGGGCAGTATTGGTATTCTGCATGGCGGGGGGGAGCTTCTCGGCGCAAGAGAAGAAAGGAGAGGCGCAAAGCTCCGGCGCCTCGAGTTCAACGGCAGCCACTCCGTCCCCAGTGCACAACACTATAATATCGCCAGAAGACGCAGCCAGGAAGAACCCGATCAAGTTTACCGAAGCATCTGTGGATCGCGGCAAGAAGGTCTATAAGACCCAGTGCGCCTTGTGCCACGGAGAAAAGGGAGAGGGGAAAGGCGACTTGGCGACAGAGATGACATTGACCCTCCCTGACTTCACGAAACCCGACGCCTTGGCCAAGCGCACGGACGGCGAGCTTTTTGCGATTATCGGAATGGGAAAGGATCCGATGCCAAGCCAGAAGGGGCGAATGACGGAGCCACAGTTATGGAATTTGGTGAACTACCTCCGGGCCCTGGGCGGAAAGGTCCCTGGCAAGCCGACGGCGAAGGAAGCCGCCGACGAAAACGTGATTCTCGTTCCACAATAGATGTTCCGAATGCGATGGGAACGCAGGCGAGTATTGGGCGCTCCGCCGTGGGGACTCCTCGGCGTTGCCGAAGGGGAGTCCCGAACTGCTTGAGGGGCTTGGTTAACGAGTGGCTAATCTCTTGGCCAAACTGAGCACGACATCCCGATCCGGCTCGGCCAGACGGGTCAAGACGTTCGTGAGCTTCACGAGGAACTGACCATCCCCCTCCATCGCGCCATTCTCTGCCGTAATTTCTTCCAAGGTCTTCCGGGGCGTGAGGCTCGGTGTGGGTGGAGTCTCTTCGCCGCAATAAAAGAGCTGATAAAGCGGGACATCGAGGACCGCCGCAAAGCGCTCCAGGGTCTCCAGCGAAGGGACGGTGTGACCGTTTTCCACGCGGGAGATGTAGCACCGCAATAAGCCGATGCGATCCTCGATATCCCCTTGAGACATGTGCTTCTGCTCGCGAAGCTGCCGTAGGCGTGAACCGATTAACATAGGTTTAACTCTCTTTCATTATTTCCTTCTCGTATTTTACTTACAGCCATATCCAAGATGGTAAATTGTCGCCGGCTTTGTTTGACAAGGCAAGGGCACTGAAGTACCGGTACGGAAGTCTCGTGTTTTGTCACAGTTAATCGCTTAGAACGATTCGCTTGCACCCCCTTACTCCTGTCCCCGCGGCCTACGATCCGCCAATCTTAGTGGCGGGTGACAGGGGGTGGTCCTCCGGCAAGGCGGGACGGGAAGACGGAGGGACGGGACCGGGTGAGGGTGCGGATTCTTCATTTTCTCCTCCCCTCTCCCCCTTGGGAGTCCGTGTGACAACCTCAGATTTCGCGTTTTCGGCAACGGAGAATCAGTCACTTACATTGTGGAAAAAGGGGAAAAATCGAGTTTTCACACAGACTCCTTGGGGGAGAGGGGCTGGGGGTGAGGGGGTCACGCAGCAGACTCTGTAACAGTTATTTCGTGAAAGCGCGTAGGGGCCGCGAAATTCCATCCGGCGCCGCAGGGTGGTTCGGCCAGTTATTTCAACACCATGCTCAGTAGTGCCATCCTGACGTAGAGGCCATTCTGTGCCTGGCGGAAATAGGCGGCCCGCGGATCACGGTCGACTTCCATCGCGATCTCATCGAGGCGGGGAAGCGGATGCATGACTATGGCTGTGGCCTTCATCAAGCGCAGGGATTCTGAACTGATCACGTAGACGCCGCGGCACTGCTCGTAGTCGGCAATTCGGTCTCCATAGCGCTCCTTCTGAATCCGCGTTTGGTAAACCACATCCACCTCGGGCAAGACTTTATCGAGGTCAGTTTCTTCCATGTACCAGACCTGCTTTTCGCGCAGGTGGTCAAGGATATCCTCTTTCATTTTCAACAAAGGAGGAGCGACGAAATAGATTCTGATGTTCTGGAACTTACTCAATAGATAGGTAAGCGAGCGAACGGTGCGGCCTTGTGCCAGGTCTCCTACCATGGCGATGCGCAAGCCATCAATCGAGCCTATCTCTTTATGAATGGTGTAGAGGTCAAGCAGGGCCTGGGTGGGATGTTGGCCGGCCCCATCTCCAGCGTTAATCACCGGGATGCGCGATACCGACGCCGCCCGTTTGGCCGACCCAACCTCGTAATGGCGGAGCACGAGGACATCCGCGTAGCCGTTCAAGATTCGTACCGTGTCCTCGAGTGTCTCGCCCTTGGCGACCGAGGAGAACTCAGCGGCGTTTTCCGTGGAAATCACGCTCCCACCGAGTCGGTACATCGCCGTTTCAAAGGAGAAGCGGGTCCGGGTTGACGGCTCATAGAAGAGGGTGGCCATGATTCGCCCGTGGAACTGGGAAGTCCCACCGCCTGCCACCACCTGCTCCATTTC
>Ga0208563_1002481_pt1 | contig 10418 bp, 6 predicted proteins | sample June2015DPH_17_1_2_FD_184717 | JGI IMG/M metagenome (GOLD analysis project Ga0208563, IMG submission 184717) | Peatland microbial communities from SPRUCE experiment site at the Marcell Experimental Forest, Minnesota, USA - June2015DPH_17_150... | ecosystem: Environmental > Terrestrial > Soil >... | reverse complement strand
GCGAAGCCTGTGCACACCCCCAAAAGGTCCAACCGCCCCACCGTGCAGCCCAAAACCCAGGCCAGCATCGACGATCAGCACTCCGAAGCGATTCTCGGAAAACTTGGTGAGAAAAGCAGGCTAGCCTCCCGTAGAGGGAGGGGCCAAGCAGGGTTCGCGGCGACTTTGACTCAACTGGGAGAACTCTCATTTACATTGGTACAGTCATCGGGGGGCAGGTCATTCGCTTTCCCTCATAAGCGGGAAGTCAGGGGGTGCGACAACATAGACCGCCGGCAAATCCTCCCCAAAGCACAAGCAGGCAGCTCGGCCATAATACTCCGGAAATCGTCCCGCCGCTAACCAGACGTTAGCATCCTTTGACGACAACAGCGACGTGGCTTATACTGAGGCTCCTCGTCCGGCGCGATGAAGAGAGTAGGAGTCCACGATATCGCCCGCCTCGCCAACGTGTCCATTGGCACGGTGGATCGTGCCTTGCACGGGCGTAAGGGCATCAGCAAGGAGACGCGCAAACGCGTCCTGCAGGTGGCACGGGAGTTAAGCTACACACCTAACCCCGCCGCCCGCATGCTGGCGGTTGGCCGTGCCCACTTGCGCATAGGTGTGTGCATCCCGCGTGAGATTCATTATTTCTACGACCAGGTCCGTGACGGCATTCTGGCGGAGGCTCGCCGATTCGAATCGCTCGGCGTAAGTGTCACCTACGACCCTGTACCTCGACTCGGCGCAGGCGAAGTCGAGCGGGTGCGGCACATGCTCGCCAGTGATATTCGAGCCCTGATCGTTTCGCCCGGCGATCCCGGGTGTCTGGCGCCATTGATTGACGAGGCGGAAAAGAAGAATATCCGGGTCGCGTGCGTCGCCTCTGATGCCCCCAACAGCGCAAGATCGACGGTGGTTTGTGTGGACCCGGAACTGAACGGTCGGTGCGCCGCCGAACTGATTGCCAAGTCCCTTCCCAAGGGTTCGCGTGTCGCGGTGGTGACTGGGATGCTGCAGACCGAAGACCACCGGAGAAAAACAAAAGGCTTTATGGAAGCCTTTTCCCATTTCTGCGACGGTGGTGAGGTCGTCGGCGTCGTCGAGAACCACGAAGATGAGCAGGAAGCATTCCAGAAGTGCTTGGCGCTATTTCAGAGCAGGAAGGACCTTGGCGGGCTGTACGTGAGTACTGCCAACTGCCTGCCAGTCTGCGCCGCAATAGAAGCCGCAGGACTCGCAGGTTGCCTCCGCCTGATCACGACCGATCTGTTTCCCCCGATGGTTCCCTATATCGAGAATGGGACCATCACGGCCTCCATTCACCAACGCCCCTATGTGCAAGGTCAGACCGCCGTCAGGCTAATCGTCGACCATATTATTTACAGGAGGCCCTTTCCCCCATTCCGCTACCTGAGCCCTGGGATCGTCCTGCAGTCCAATCTGCGCCTTTTCCGCGAAGTCCGACCGGCCGAAGCCCAAGACGAGCCTGTGAACTATGTGGGGTGAGTGGCGGAGTCGTGCCTGCTTGTCCACGACTTCGCGGTTTGCATCCTTCAACGTCTTGCCACTCGCAGCGGCCACAACCCGTCGGCGGAATCCGCCAAGCCGCTCGACCGCTGCGAAGACCGGGGTCTTTTTCGTTCCACGTTCGCGTTTGCTGGGTCCCTCGAAGCGGGGCTGCTGCCCACATAGGTTTCGTCGCATTCCACCGTTCCTGTGAGCTTCTCAGCGGCAGGATTGTCCGGGGGGGCCGACCCCCGCCACGCTTCCAGTGCCAGCCCTGCGGGTTCAAAAGGAATCTCGTCATAGGTCGGACAATGTGTCATCGCCAGTGTGGAGGCGACGTTCGCCAGGAAAAAAGACTTGCAATCAAGAGGGACATGCAGCTAAAGTAGCTGGCCTGCGTGTACGTAAACGCGCAATGTGGTCAGTAGGATAGGAAGCTGGAGTTGGGCCCATTCCGTGACGGCCTAAAACGTCAGGGGCCTCAAAGAAGAACTCTCTTCAGGGGAGGATTATGGCGGTGATTTCCCGCGTTGCCTTTGCCTATCCAGAAGGTGCGAACCGGATGTTGGCCCGCGAGGTGGGTTGGCGGAGGAACCCATGAGTACACTCACGAACACTCCCGCCTCAGAAGGTGGTCAGCGAAGCCCCGAGACTGAACCTGTCAGAGCCTGGGAACAGAAGGTTGTCATCCCCACCTATCCTACCGCTGCACCAGACCTCAACCCCATGTTCCTGGAGAAACGCGCTTACCAGGGGAGCAGCGGGCAGGCTTATCCCAACCCTTTCACTGACCGGGTATCAAACGAAAGGCTGGACAAGGCCTACCAAGCCGTGTTTCTGGAAAACGAGTACATCAAACTGATGATTCTTCCCGAGATTGGCGGCCGCATTCACATCGCCCAGGACAAAACCAACAACTATGATTTCATTTATCGCCAGACCGTCATCAAGCCGGCACTAGTGGGTTTGCTTGGGCCGTGGATTTCGGGGGGCGTGGAATTCAACTGGCCCCAGCACCACCGCCCCTCCACGTTCATGCCAGTGGACCATTGCATTGAAGAGCAGGGGGACGGCAGTCGAACCGTCTGGCTGAGCGAGCACGAGCCCATGGGCCGGATGAAGGGTATGGTGGGCATCTGCCTCCACCCAGGGAAGGCCCTGATCGAAGCCAAGGTGCAGCTTTACAACCGCACCCCATTCGTCCAGACGTTTCTTTGGTGGGCGAACGTGGGAATCCGAGTCCACGATCAGTACGAAGCCTTCTTCCCTCCCGATGTCCGCCATGTGGCGGACCACGCCAAGCGCGCCATGTCGTCGTTTCCTATTGCGCGCGGATACTACTACGGCGTTGACTACAGCCGCGGTGTGGATATCCGGTGGTACAAAAACATTCCGGTTCCCACGTCCTACATGGTCACGGAATCTAAATATGACTTCTTTGGCGGCTATGATCACGGACGCCACGCCGGAATTGTCCACGTGGCGAATCGCCACATTTCTCCGGGCAAGAAGCTTTGGACTTGGGGGAACGGTGAATTCGGATACGCGTGGGACCGTGAGTTGACCGACGTGGACGGGCCGTACATCGAATTGATGGCGGGCGTCTACACCGACAATCAGCCGGATTTCTCATTTCTCCATCCCTACGAAACCAAGAGTTTCAGCCAATACTGGTATCCGATCACGCAAATCGGCATCGTCAAGAACGCGAACCGGCACGTGGCTGTGAACCTTGAGGTTGAGTCAGGTCGGGCCAGGATTGGCATCTGTGCCACCCAGGCTTTTCTCCGTGCCGGCTTAGTTCTTGGTGCGGGCAACACGACACTGCTGGAGAAGTGCGTGGATCTAGCACCGGGATCCCCATTGATCGAGACGGCCGGGTTGCCCGCCGGGATTGCGAAAACAGACGTCCTCCTCCAGATTCGAACCCATGACGGCCTGGAACTGATTCGATATAGACCGGAGGCGCCCGTGGAGCGACCTGTCCCTCCTCCCGCCTCCGAGCCGCCCTTGCCCAAAGACGTCGCCACGGCTGATGAACTATATGTGATTGGAGTGCACTTGGAGCAGTACCGGCACGCGACACGCTGTCCCGAAAGCTACTGGCAGGAGGCACTGGCCCGCGATCCGGGCGATGCACGGTGCAACAATGCGCTGGGCTTGCTCTTGTTGAGGCGGGGGCAGTTCGTGGAGGCGGAGCGGTACTTCCGTCAAACAATCCAGCGTCTCACCCTCAAGAATCCCAATCCGTATGACGGCGAGCCTTATTACAACTTGGGGCTGGCGCTCAGGTATCAGGAGCAACTCGAAGAGGCTTATGCAGCTTTCTACAAAGCGACGTGGAACTATGCCTGGCGGTCTCCGAGCTACTACGCGTTGGCCGAAATTGATTGCCACCGCGGCGATTGGTCGACGGCTCTTGACCATCTGCATCACTCTCTCCTGACGAATTCTCGACACCTCAAGGCACGCAATCTGAAAGCAGCCGTACTCCGGAGGTCGGGATGTTTGGAGGAAGCGGAGAGAATCGCCAGCGAGACCGTGGCACTTGACCCGCTAGATTTTTGGTCGCGAAACGAACTGATTCTAGTTGCCCTTGCTCAAGGAGATGGCCCGCGGGCAGCCCTCCTCACCCGTGAACTAGCCGGGTTGATGGGCGGCCGTGTGCAGACATACCTCGACATTGCCTTTGACTATGGTGGGGCCGGGCTGACGACAGAGGCGAGCGAATTCCTTGAACGATTGCTCAGCAGCGGGGCCATGAAGGATCGGCCCCATCCGATGGTTTTGTACTCGCTGGGATACTTCTCTCGGAAGCGGGGAGATGAGGACAAGGCCCGGCAATACTTCGAGCTCGGCTGCGGGGCCTCGCCAGAGTATTGTTTCCCGTCCCGACTCGAAGAAATGCAGGTTCTTCTGGATGCACGAGTCGTCGACAAGAAGGATCCTAGGTCGGCGTACTATCTTGGAAACTTGTTCTACGACAAGCGACGTTACGAGGAGGCTATCGAGAACTGGGAAATGGCGCGCAAGCTGGAACCGAATTTCTCGATTCCCTGGAGAAATCTCGGCATCGCCTATTACAACCTTCATCGAGACACCCAGAAAGCCCGTGACTGCTACCAGAAGGCATTCGAAGCCAATCCCCGAGATGCCCGCCTTCTTTACGAGATGGACCAGCTATCCAAGCGCCTGGCTGTTCCGCCCAGGGAGCGCCTTAGCCTTCTCGAGGGGCACCCTGAACTGGTCGGGCATCGCGACGATCTCACCGTGGAATTGGCGAGGCTCTACAACCAGACCGGCCAGCCAAAGAAGGCGCTGGAGGTTATTGGAGGCCGACGCTTTCATCCCTGGGAGGGTGGCGAAGGACTGGTCCCCGGACAATATGTGACGGCGCATCTCTTGCTGGGACGCGAATACCTGGAGACCGGCATGGCACAGGAGGCGTTGGACCACTTCGAGGCGGCGCAACGCTATCCGCTCAACTTGGGAGAAGGAAAGCACTTTCTGACCCCGGAGACCCACCTCTACTACTACGTTGGACTCGCGAAAGAGAAGCTGGGTGACCTGGGAGGAGCGCAGGGCTACTTCCGTCGAGCGGTTGCCGATCCGTCAGGTTGTTCGCCGATGACCTATTACGCGGCGTTGGCCTTGAAGAAGCTGGGGCACCAGGACGCTTCTGAAAGCAAGCTCCGCGAGCTTCTCGACTACGCGCAACGGCGGATGAATGTCGAAGTCAGGATCGACTACTTCGCTACATCTCTGCCGAACTTCTTGCTGTTCGAAGACGACCTCCAGAAGCACAACCAGATTGACTGTACCTTCCTGGCAGGATTGGCCCACTTAGGGTTGGGCGATGTAGCCCAAGCCCGGAAAGCTTTCCAGGAAGTGCTTTCGCTGGATATCAACCATATGGATGCTCAGGAGGAACTGCGGAGACTGGCATGAGCTTCCTCAACCAGCCGCACCGCGCGTTCCGGTGGGGGCCGTCTGACCGACGCACTCCCTATTCGCTGCGGGGATCGTCTTGCGACAGGAGAATCATACTGCCGGACAAGTTCGCAAGGTCATGGGTGGACTTCTCACTACTGCGTTCGGCCCTGCCAAGGTCGTGCAAGCCAGGCGCGCGAACCTTCCGGAAGGTCTGGGTCTCCCTTAACAGGGAATGGGAGTTTCAGTTGCCTCGCAGAAATCAGTCTGTGATGAGTGGGCCCGCAAAATCAGGCCGGGTTTCGGGAGAGACTTCTGGCGATGGCCTGCATTGGACGAACTGGGCCCAAGGTGATTCAACTCCTTGCTCTCATTTTCACATCAAGTCGCATCCTGCACACCGCAGCCACGACAAGTTAAGGTATCGGGCCCGCGTGGAGAGGTAGCGGAAGCGTTCTGAATGATTTCTTGGCCGAGGAGACCGCCGCGGGGCACCGCGCAGGTCCGCCCCGGCGCAAACCTTCGTTAACACTCCTACATCGAGGTTATCGCCGTGGTCGAGTCAGTATTTCAGAGAGCCTGTGGCGGGGTTGTTTCCGCAGTCGAATCAGCATTTCGCGAAGCCTTCGGCGCGGCGCCGGAAGTTGTAGGTCGTGCTCCAGGGCGCGTCAATCTTATAGGTGAGCACACCGACTATAACGACGGTTTCGTTCTGCCCGCCGCCATCGACCGGTATATCGTCTTTGCGGGACGCCGACGCCCGGGCCGTGAGGTACGCGCGCTCTCCGTCGATTTTGAGGACCAGGTAGAATTTAGTCTCGACGATATCCAACGGGATTCAAAGCATCCCTGGAGCAATTATCTGCGCGGGGTGTCCAGGTTCCTCGAGGGGGACGGCCACCGGCTTAGCGGCGCCCAGGTGGTCTTCGGTGGAGATGTCCCGCGCGAGGCTGGCCTGAGCTCTTCAGCGGCCGTGGAGGTGGCTTCCGCAGTTTTTTGGAAGAAACTCCTAAATCTGGAGCTCGATCCCATTTACGTGGTCAAGCTCTCGCGCAGGGCGGAAAACCAGTTTGTCGGTGTGCCCTGCGGGATCATGGACCAGTTTATCTCTGCACTCGGCCACCGGGATCACGCGCTGTTTCTGGATTGCGGCGACCTCACTTATCGGCATGTCCCCCTTCGCGACGATGTGAAGATTGTAGTGTGTAATTCCGGCGTCAAGCGCGCCCTGGCACAGTCGGAGTACGAAGTCCGCCTGAACCAGTGCCGACAGGCCGTGGCTCAGATGGCGGCTGAGGGGCTGGCGGTGAACTCACTTCGGGATGTGCAGCCGCATGACCTCGAGGCGGCAAAGGGCGGCCTCAGCGAACTCTTGCTGCGCCGGGCGCGCCACGTGGTAACGGAGAACCAGCGCGTGCTGGAAGGGGTCAAGGCGCTGGAGGCGGGCGACGTCGAACGCTTTGGCGAGCTTATGAACGCCTCGCACGAAAGTCTGCGCGACGACTACGAAGTCAGTTCCAGGGAACTCGATGTGCTGGTGGAATTCGCCCGGAAGCAACCCGGGGTGCTGGGAGCCCGCATGACCGGCGCAGGTTTCGGCGGCTGCACGGTGAACCTGGTGTGGGCTGACGCCGCGGTGGCGTTTGCAGAAGCTCTCCGCAAAAGCTATCTGGAAGCGCTGGGCCTCAAAGCCGAAATCTACATCTGCCAAGCCTCCGATGGCGCGCTCACCACAGGTTAGGGCGGTCGTGTCCGTCGCCCAGACTCAATCGCCGTGGGGCATCAACGACCTACGTGTAAGTCTCGGTATGGCCACAGGTCCATGTAGATTGCTTGCCTATTACGACTTACCTGAATCTCACTCGGGGGTCAGTACCTTACTTTCGTTCCCGAAATGGCTTGCGACCGGAAATTCTTGCACTGCTTCAACAATCAACGGGCTCAAGCGCCAGAACTCACACCCCAGGGTGCAGAAGTGGGACCGGCTGTTTTGGGTTTTCCTTAATCCGTGAGGTGGTTGTGGAAATGGGAGGCGCGTTTCTGCCATTGTGTTGAACTTTCGAGCGCACCGCGATACTGGAGGGCCAAGGAATGCCCTACGACGCGATCAAGATGCCGGACTGGCAGATTTCCGAAGCGGCCGAAAAGCAGATGCCCAGGCCGCGGGAATGGCAAGAAAGGTTGGGGCTGCAACAAGATGAAGTTATCCCCGTAGGGAGGCTGGCCAAGCTGGATTTCCTCAAGATCATTGAGCGACTAAAGGACCGTCCGGACGGGAAGTACATTGAGGTTACGGCCATTACCCCCACTCCCCTAGGTGAGGGAAAAAGCACAACTTCCCTGGGTTTGATCGAGGGTTTGGGCAAGCGTGGCAAGAACGTGGGCGGCTGCCTGCGCCAGCCTTCCGGCGGCCCCACGATGAACGTGAAGGGCACGGCGGCGGGCGGGGGAAACGCCCTGCTGATTCCCATGACGGAGTTCTCCCTGGGCCTGACCGGGGACATCAACGACATTTCGAACGCCCACAATCTGGCCATGGTGGCGCTCACGGCGCGCATGCAGCACGAGCGGAATTATGGCGACCAGCAACTCGGGAAACTCAGCAAGCTGCGCCGCCTGGACATCGACCCAACGCGCGTGGAAATGGGCTGGGTCATGGATTTCTGCGCGCAGGCGTTGCGCGACATCATCATCGGCATCGGCAGCCGGCAAGACGGCTTCATGATGCAATCCAAGTTCGCCATCACCGTCAGCTCCGAGCTGATGGCGATTCTCGCCATTGTCACGGACCTGGCCGACCTGCGCAAGCGCTTGGAGGAGATTACCGTCGCCTACGACAAAGCGGGGAATCCGGTCACCACCCGCGATCTGGAGGTCGCCGGAGCCATGGCGGCCTGGATGCGCAACACCATCAACCCCACGTTGTGCAGCACGGCGGAATATCAGCCCTGCATGGTGCATACCGGCCCCTTCGCCAACATTGCGGTGGGGCAGTCCTCAATCATCGGCGACCGGCTGGGCCTGAAGATGTTCGATTACCACGTCACCGAGAGCGGCTTTGCGGCGGACATCGGCTTCGAAAAGTTCTGGAACGTCAAGTGTCGTTGCAGCGGGCTGAAGCCGAACGTCTCCGTCCTGACCACCACCATCCGTTCTCTCAAGATGCACGGGGGCGGCCCCCGGGTCGCCCCGGGACTGCCGCTCGCGGAGGAGTACACGAAAGAAAATCTGCAGCTCCTCGAAAACGGTCTTCCCAACCTACTGCACCATCTCGGCATCATTCGCCGGTCGGGAATCAATCCGGTGGTCTGCATCAACTGTTTCCATACCGACACGCAAGAGGAAATCGCCCTGGTGCGGCGGGCGGTGGAAAGCGCGGGGGCGCGGTGTGCAGCTTCCGAGCATTGGGCCCGGGGCGGCGAAGGAGCCCTGGAACTGGCGGATGCCGTGCTCGACGCCTGCCGAGACGAAGTCAACTTCCAGTACTTGTATCCGTTCGAGATGAAGTTGCGCGACCGCGTCGAACTCATCGCCGAACAGGTGTACGGTGCGGATGGGGTGGCGTGGACGCCCGAGGCAGAAGCCAAGTCCAAGATGTTCGAGTCGGATCCAAAGTATGCGGATTACGCTACCATGATGGTGAAGACGCACTTGAGCTTGAGCCACGACCCGGAGCTCAAGGGGGTTCCGGAGGGCTGGGTGCTGCCAATTCGGGACGTCCTGGTGTACTCAGGCGCAAAGTTCCTTTGCCCGTGCGCGGGCACCATCAGCCTGATGCCCGGGACGTCTTCCAATCCCGGCTTCCGCCGGGTGGATGTCGACGTAAAAACCGGAAAAGTAACCGGACTGTTTTAGAATAGGAGCGGACGATGTACGGAGAGACAGCTTTTCTCTTTCGGGGAATCAGCGAGGAGACACGCCAGAAGATTCTGGATGCCGCCGTCGAGGAATCGCACGCGGCGGGCACTTTTCTTTTTCATCAGGGTGACCCTGCCGGCTGTTTTTATATTCTGCGTGAGGGGCGCATACGGCTCGGCGTGGGACAGAGCGAGCTGTTAGCCTATGTGGCCAGCGCCCCGGGCGATATCATCGGTTGGTCGAGTCTGGTGGAAAACGACGCGTACACGGCTTCTGCGGAGTGCCTGGCCCCCGTCAAGGTCTTGAGGATTGAAAAACACCAGTTGGATCAGATCTTGCAAGAGGATCCCGCGAGCGGGATGGTTTTCTTCAAGCACGTTGCCGCGCTGGTCGGCCGTCGTCTGGTCAAGGGCTACCGGGCAACTCTCTCCGTACACGGAGAACGCGAGCAGCGTCCGGGAGGGTAGGCGCGGAACCGGCATCCCGACATAAGACGTCGGGACAGGTCCCCGCCCCGTCGCAGTCGGGGCAGGCCCTGCACCGTAGGGTATAGGGCAGGCTCCAGCGGGAATCCCATAGGGGCGCGGGACGGCGGCGCTACACAGCTGCCCCGTTCTTATGGATAGGCAGAGGAGAGCTGAATGACCGCAGAGGGATCGAGCACGTGGCGCTCAACGCCGCCTCAGGTTTTCAAGAAATCTTTGTGGAGGAGCTGGCTTTTCCACAAGGGACCTATGCTTAACGTGAAAGGGAGACCCGTATGACACTCTTCGAAGAACTTCAACAAGCGATCATCGATGGGAAAGCTCCCGTCGCCAAGGAACTGACCGAGAGGATGCTGAAAGACGGCGTTCGGCCCGCCGAGTTCTTTCCCAAGGCCATCATCCCGGCCATGGACGAGGTGGGACGCCGCATGCGGGAGTGCGAATTCTTCATTCCCGAAGTGCTGATTGCCGCGCGTGCGGCGCGCGGTGCTACCGATATTCTGCGGCCGCTGCTGGTGGGAGACGAATCCGTCCGCTCCGCCGGCACGGTCGTATGTGGCACGGTGAAAGGAGACTTGCATGACATCGGCAAGAACATCGTGGCCATGATGCTGGAAAGCGCGGGTTTCCGCATCGTTGACCTGGGCGTAGACG
>Ga0208563_1002475_pt1 | contig 10432 bp, 9 predicted proteins | sample June2015DPH_17_1_2_FD_184717 | JGI IMG/M metagenome (GOLD analysis project Ga0208563, IMG submission 184717) | Peatland microbial communities from SPRUCE experiment site at the Marcell Experimental Forest, Minnesota, USA - June2015DPH_17_150... | ecosystem: Environmental > Terrestrial > Soil >... | reverse complement strand
CTTGCCCTTCCCAAGCCTTACCGCCTGGTCCTGATTCTCCGCGACATGGAACAGCTCGACACGAGAGAAGTGGCGGAGGTGATGGGCATTTCCGAGGAAACCACCAAGATGCGCCTGCACCGGGCGCGCGTTTTCCTTCGCAACGCGCTGGCCGGCTATGTCCAGCGTGCGCAGCCGCCGGGGAGGAAAGAGCATGGCTGACCGGCATTGCAAGCAGGTCTTCGCCATGCTCTCCGAGTATCTGGATGGTGAGCTTCCGGTGAAGAATTGCCGCCAATTAGAGCGCCACCTGAAGGGCTGCCGGCCCTGCATTGCATATCTCGAGAGCTTGAAGACCACCGTGGAAGCTTGCCGCAGGTATAAGGCGCCCAGGGCTCCCGCCCTCTCGAAGCAAGTGAAGGCCGCTCTGCTGGCGGCTGTTCGTCAGGTCATTTCCATATATCTTTCTGAATAGGGTCTCATAGCAGCAACTTTATCGTGAGATGGTTCGTCAGAGAATATGTAAGCGGAGTGTAAAATCCCCGCCGGAGGCCGACCTTGAGATACGATCATTTACGACGTGTACTCGTGGTTGTGGTCGCGGGGCTGCTCTTCCTACCAGCAGCTCTCTTTAGCCAACAACAGAACCCTTCCCAGGCGCGCTCGGTGCGGCTGAGTTCCGTCAGCGGCAAAGTGACGGTGAAGCGCCCAGGCGCAACCGAAGGGATCCAGGCGCAGGTGAATACCGCAATCGAGGAAGGCTTTGTGGTGTCGACATCGGCTGGCGGTTTTGCGAACGTGCAGCTCGAGAACGGCTCCACGATTCGACTGAGCGAACACGCCAAAGCCGACTTCACGCAATTAAGCACCGATGCGGAGGGAAACAAACTGAACGTCATTACGTTGGATCGGGGATTCGCTGAATTTGACTTCATCCCTGAACGACAGGACGTTTCCAAGGTGAAGATTGCTGACGCCACCTTGACTTCCCATGGCAAGACCGAATTCGAAACGGAGTTCAGCTCGGGGACGGTGCAACTGCACGTGTCGGAGGGCTCCGTCACGATCTCGGCACACGCCAGCTCCCTGACCCTGGGTAAAGGGAAGGCCATGGTATACAACCCGTTGACGGCTGCTGAGGCAGGGCCGAAATCGCACGCGCGGGTGGTTCGCCTGAGCTACGTGAGTGGTACGGTGATGGTCAAGCGGCCTGCTTCGGCGGAAGAGGAACCGGCGATGGTGAACGTGCCCATCCAGGAGGGTTTCGAACTCTCCGCTTCCGGCGGCAGTTATGCCGAAGTGGAATTTGAAAACGGTTCCACCGCCCGCATAGGCGAGCTCTCCAAATTGCTTTTCGATCAACTGGCGTTGGACGCCCGCGGCAACAAGCTGAACGGCATGACGTTTGAGCAAGGATATGCCACTTTCCACTTTCTGCCCGAGCACAACCCTCCGCGCTCGACAAAAAAGGATGGCATTGTCCACTTTCAGCCCACGTACGGCGATGTTTATCGCGTCAAGATTGCCGACGCGACGGTGACGGCCGGTGGCAAGTGCGAATTCCGCACGGACCTGGAACAGGACCTCTTTCGCGTGGAAGTTTTCAGTGGCTCGGTGGATGTCGCCACTCCCACCCTGTCTTCCAAACTCGGCGAAGGCAAGATCCTGGAACATAAGTCCGGCGGCACGGAGTTGGCTTTCAACACCCAGAAAGGAATTGTCAAGGACGCTTGGGATCAGTGGACAGAGGGGCGGGATCGTCAGGTGCAGCTTACGGAAAAAGACGAGGCCGTGCATCCCATTGGACCGCGCTACGGCTGGAGCGACCTTGACGCCTATGGCGAATGGATTGCGCTTCCCAGCGGCAGATTCGGCTGGTCGCCCTACGCGATGGCAGGTTGGTCTCCCTACACCTATGGCCAGTGGGGATGGTACCCGGCATTCGGCTGGACCTGGATCTCCGGCGAACCCTGGGGCTGGCTGCCTTATCACTGCGGCCTATGGGACTTCGACCCCACCTTTGGCTGGTATTGGATGAACCCAATGTTCGGTTGCGGACTCTGGGGGGCCTCGCTGGTCAATTGGTATGGAGGACCGGGATGGATCGGCTGGGCACCGACGGGGGGGTCCGGTCAGCCGCCTCGCGTTCCACCAGGGCGTGGTCATCCGGGTCCTCTCCCCCTCCCTTCAAGGGGACTTGTCACGGTTCCGACCAGTGTCGTTCAGAATCGGCAGTTGATTACGCCCCAGACCGTGAACCCCATTCCGCCCACGGCGGGAAGCCTGATTGTGCGCCCGGCCTTCGAACCGGGCCCACGGCCCACGAGCGCGGCAAGCTCTCCAGCGCTGGGCGCGGGAACCACATCCAAAAGCAATACAGCGGCCGCGACGGCGCCACCCGCACCCGCGCCGATCAGTGGGCCGGGGTCAGGCTTCGCATCGCGCCACGCTTCCGCGCCTTCGACCATCCTGATGGGAGGCGATGCGGCAAAGGAGAGTGGCCTGCTTGCGGACCATCATTTCCATACCGGCCGTGAACCCTTGCGCGCCGTTGAAGGCGCAACCCTGGGGGGACGCTATCCGGTGCGCGGGTCAACAGGTGAGTTCCGCGGCAATGCTTTCGGAGGTGGGGAAAAGAACGGGGGCGCCGGTGGCAAGAACGGTCCCTTGGGCGGCCCCATCGTGTCGCGCCAAGCGGGCGGGTCAGGGGCCATCATCATGTCCCACGGACAAGGTGGAGGCGGCTCGCGCGGTGGGGGATACTCCGGTGGCGGTAGCTCCTCCGGTGGCGGGCGCTCCGGTGGAAGTGGTGGTAGCTTCTCCGGCGGTGGCGCGGTACACTCTGGCGGCGGTGGTGGAAGCGTTTCCGGCGGTGGCGGTGGCGGCGGCGCCGGACACCACTAACGCCGCAGCAAAGGTTCAAGCAGTAGCTCAGCCTTAGAGACCGGAGCTGATTTCGGTGACAAGGTAGGCATGGCAAAGGACAAGGTGTCGGAGGCATCGGTAGTAAGGGCGGCAGTTTCGGATTTTGGGACCCTCAGGACACGTCAAACCGGTGCCTCCCACGATCACTGACTCGCTAAGCACTGAAAACCCGACAGGACTATTGCCTTCAGAGGGCCTGATTGTATGCTACGGGTGGGTCGACGTTGGAAAACGGCAATCTTGGCTCGCCGCGCGATCTTTTCCGGGGAGAGGAGAAAGAAAATGAACTCGAATGGGGAGAACTTGAAACGCACAGCATCTGCGGTGCTTGCGGTGGTGTTCTTCTGCGCCGGCCTGTTCGCAAAGCCAAAAGAGAAAGTGTTCAACAATACCCCGCAGGACGTATTCCAAGCCGCCTTACGAACCGCACGTGAGCGCCACGTCGTAACATACGTCGACGAGAAGAACCTGATGCTGACTTTCGAGACCGGCACGTCAGCGTTTTCGTACGGCTTCAATGCCAATGCGTCGGTCGAACAAGAGGCGGATGGCAAGAGCAAGCTCATACTCAATGTTCAGAAGAAGAACACCGGCCAGAACGCCGGTATTTCATGGGGCGCGGGAGATCGAATGGCGGACAAGTTCTTTCAGCAAGTCGAGGAAGAATTGGCGCGCCAATCGCAGCAGAAAGCCGTGGCCAAGCCTGAAGCTCCACACGTGGAACCGCCACCTGACGCTCGCCCCACCACTGGAGTTAACGAGGGTTCAGGCGCGGTCTCTGTATCCACAATCCCAGACGGGGCCGATATATCAGTTGATGGGAACTTCGTTGGGAATGCACCCGCTACGTTGAAGCTTAGGGCGGGCAAGCACGTCATTTCGGTCAGTCAGCAAGGGTATAAGGCGTGGAGTCGGGAGTTGTCAGTACTCCCCGGCTCTGACGTAAAGCTCAAGGCCGCACTGGAGAAAGATTAGGCTGCGGTTTTCTGCTGATGGCGTGGTCCCTAACCACGATTGACGTCCCTTCCTGGATCTTATCATGAGCTGCTTCTGGCTGGGTGGCCGGGCCTGTCCGCAGGCTTGAAGCCGCCGCCTGCCTAAAGGCTTCAACCTGAATTCTGAAATTGGACAGCGATTTTGCCCTGCTGATTGAGGTCTGATGGCGGTGATTTACCCTCCGCCGGGCGGTTGAAAACCCAACTTCGCCGAAGTTGGGATTTCATATCGAGCGCTCGCCACTCATTCACCCACCTCGCTTCCTGCTTCAACCAGTTGCGGTCGCAGCATCTCTTCTGCCATTAGCGCCTTTGCGGGAGACCATCAGCAGGAAGCTTGCCGCAGTCCACCTCAGCGGATCGGTGAATTCCTTAGCTGCGGCGACAGCTTATGGTTCAAGCCACAGGCTGCCAACGCAGTCGGGGTAGACTCGCCATTTTATTCGCTACGACTATTCGTATATTATCGTATATAAACAGTTAATGTTATTGACTTTAAACGGACACTTGCCTATACAATATTTCGCTGGGCGTGCTGATACGGTAGGAAACCGCGAAGCTGGTTGCAGCCGGCTTTGCCCTTAACGAAGCCAAGGAGATGATGGTGATTCCCAGCTTAGCGTGCTGCTTGAGCTATAGGGCCGATTCCCTCAGGGGCTGAAAAAACACAACGGCCAGGTTTGTCCAGTTTCCATCGGAGAGGAGCATATGAATCGCCGGCAAAAAGGGGTAATGGAACAAGCCCATGGGCTTGGCATTTTCTGCTCAGCGCTGGCGTTGACTCTCATGGTCATCTCGGCAGCTCGGGCACAAGTGTCGGGTGCGATTTCGGGAACGGCTGCCGACTCATCGGGAGCCGTGTTGCCGGGGGTGAACGTAATTGTGAGGAACCTGGAGACCGGAATGATTCGTGCCGCAGTAAGCGACGGGATGGGGCGTTACAGCGTGCTCTCACTTCCAGTCGGACGGTATGAGATAAGGGCACAAAAGGACGGGTTCAGAGCTGAGCTCCGCACGGGCATCACCCTGGTCGTTGGACAGGAGGCCACGGTCGACTTGGTCCTGCAATTGGGCGAAGTCAGGCAGCAAGTGACGGTGACGGGAGAAGCGCCGTTGGTCAGCGCCACGCCGACGGCGAGCGTGGGTTTGGTCGGAGAGCGGCAAGTCAAGGACCTGCCGCTGAACGGCCGAAGCTACGATGAGCTTCTTACCCTGAATCCCGGGGTCGTCAACTTCACGTGGGAGAAGACAGGCGGGGTCGGAATCTCCAACTCTGCCGTCGGCAACATGTTCTCGGTCGCGGGGAATCGGCCTCAGCAAAACCTCTTCTTGTTGAACGGAGTCGAATTCACGGGGGCGGCCGAGAACGATATGCAGCCCGGCGGTACCAGCCAGGAGTTGCTGGGGGTGGACGCGGTTCGGGAATTCAAGCTGCTGTGCGACACTTACGGCCCGCAGTACGGCAAACGGCCCGGCGGTCAAGTCACCATTATCACCCAGTCCGGGACAAACCACTGGCACGGGACGGTATTTGAATTCCTCCGCAACAGCGACTTTGATGCGCGCAATTTCTTCGATCAGGCCTCCATCCCGCATTTTGCGCGCAACCAGTTTGGGGGGTCTTTGGGAGGACCGATCCAAAAGGACAAGACCTACCTGTTTGGCAATTACGAGGGATTCCAGCAGCACCTGGGGTTAACCGATGTGACGCTCGTTCCGGACAACAACGCGCGCAACGGTCTATTGCCGGGTCCGAATGGCACGTTGGTCAACGTGGGAGTGGCGCCCGGAGTTTCGCCACTGCTTGCGTTGTGGCCCGTGCAAAGCCCGAACGCGCCCGACTTCGGAGGCATCGCCGAGTCGTTCAGCAACCCTTTGCAAACCATTCGAGAGGACTTTGGGACTACGCGGCTCGACCACCTCTTCTCTGAGAAAGACTCTCTTGCCGCGGTCTACACGGTCGACGACAGCGCGGATATCTCACCCACCATCAATCCCTATAGCACGGACCTGGAGAGCCTGCGGGAACAGGTTGTCAGTCTCGAAGAAACCCATGTTTTCTCCCCCACGGTGATCAACACCGCCCGCTTCGGTTTCTCTCGCGCGAGCTACTTCTATACTGGAGAACCCACCCCCAATACCCCCGCAGCGAGTGTTCCGAGCTTTTTGGTTGGCCGTCCTGTTGGCGCGCTGGTGATCGGAGGAAGCGCGGCATCGAATCCAGCCGCCCAATTAAGCCTTGCGGGAAGCAACAATGGAAGCAACCTGGACATCGCGCGAAATCTCTTCACCTACGAGGAGCGCGTAACCATCACGAAAGGGCGTCATCGGGTCAGTGTGGGAGCGTGGTTCCAACGGCTCGAGTCCAATGAGAATCTGGCGCTCAGCCAGTATGGACAGGCTACATTTACAAGTCTGACGACCTTCCTGGAGGGCACGGTGGGCACTTTCCTGTTCGATCCCACACCGACCCGTCTGGGCTGGCGCTCCTTCCTCGGCGCTTGGTACCTCGAGGACGACATACGGTTGAGTCCAAAGTTGACGCTGTCGCTGGGCTTCCGCAACGAGTTCACCAACGGGTGGAACGAAGCTCATGGACAGGGCGCCAACTTCGTTTTCAACAACGGGGTCATTGTTACTCAACCGCGAGTGGCAAACTCAGTCTTCACTTCCAACCATGCGAGATTCCTGCCCCAACCGCGAATCGGTTTAGCGTGGAGTCCCTTCCGCACCAAGACCGTCGTCCGCGCCGGCTTCGGGATGTACAACGATCTTCAAGATGCGCTTGGATACCGCCTCGATCAGAATGCGCCCTTCAATCCGACCGACAGCATCGCGAGCCTCCCCGTCTATCAGCTCCCCTTCAACCCCGGCGCCCCACTGCCCTCAAGTGCGAAGGTGGTGCCAGGAGGGGTTCAACCCGACTTGAAGACGCCGACCCTCGTCTCCTATTCCCTCAGAATTGAACAGGAGTTGACTCCCAACACCTCGTTCAGCGTCGGCTATGTGGGATCTCACGGGTACCACGAGATCGTCAGCGTGGACGCCAACGAGCCTTTCCCCACAATTTGTCCTGCGGCCCCCTGCCCGGCTTCCCTACCGGCTGGGACGTACTACATTCCGAGTGGAGCGCCAAAGGCCAATCCCGCGTTGGGGAACACCTGGAGCTGGTTTTCTGAGGGGGTCAGCTCCTACAATGCCCTGCTTTTGGATTTTACTCACCGCTTCAGTAGAGGCTTGGCCTTGAGGGGAGTTTACAATTGGTCAAAGGTCCTCGACGACGGAGACTCACTGAATGCCACCGCAGCCGCCAATGCCCCGGGGTTGGTCATGAATCCCTTCAACCTCCACGCCGACTGGGGACTTGCGACGTTTGACGTCAGAAACGTTGGGGTCATTAGCGGGAGCTATGAGCTGCCGTTCGGACGGGGGAAGGCCTTCGTCAATGGCTTCGGCGGTGGGCGTAATGCACTCGTAAGCGGCTGGACTTTGAATAGCATTGTGACCTTGCAGGACGGCTTTCCATTCACGCCACAACTCAGCTTCAATCCCTCCAACAACGGGGATACGCGCAACCCGGTGCGCCCGTCTCTGAACCCGGCGTTCTCCGGGCCTGTGATTCTGGGAAGTCCAAACCAGTACTTCAATCCCAGCGCCTTTCTCGTCCCACCTAACGGGACCTACGGGAATCTTGGACGAGACGCCTTTATCGGCCCGGGGCTCGCTGCGCTTGATCTCTCGTTGCTCAAAGACACGAAGATTACGGAGAAACTAGATCTCCAGTTTCGGGTGGAGTTTTTCAACGCCCTGAACCGCGCTAACTTCAATACGCCAAACCTGATCGTATTCACATCCGCCGCTGGGGTCCCCTCCCCTACTGCCGGTGTCATCACCAGCACATCCACAACGTCACGGCAGATTCAGTTCGGACTCAAGCTCATCTGGTAGGCCGCCTGCCGCAGACCTCAGGATCACGTCATTCCCGCGAAAGCGGGAATCCACTTGATCGAAGACACCCATCCCCAGGGTGCGAGATTTCCATTTCTCCCCTGTGTCCCGTTTTTCTTGAAGTATTCTGCCTCTCGGCAGATTATCCCAATATTTTTCAACGGGTTAGAAGGCTACTGGGGATATATGGGTAGACGCATGAGCGTAGTATTTTGCTACACTGGGCGACTTGCGCGCTTCTTGATAGGCCAGATGTGTAGCCTATACTCCGCTCCGCCGGCGATTCCGACTTGGCGCTCGAGTACCCGTTGGTGCTCATTACCGGCAGCCGGTTCATGCCCATGTACCACTCCGAGCAGCGGCACTTGGCGGCGGCGCGGGCCGAGATGCCCGATCCGCGGCTGTCGCTGCACCCGGATACGGCGGCGGCGCTGGGGCTGGACGAGGGCAGGTGGGCCTGGGTGATCACGCCTCAGGGGCGTATCCGCCTCCGCACCCACCTCACGCCTGCTCTCGATCCGCGCATGGTCGATGTGCAGCACGGCTGGTGGTTTCCCGAGCGCTCGGGAGCGGAACCGGAATTGTTCGGCGTCTTCGAATCCAACGCCAATATGCTCTGCCCCGACGGAGCGATGTTCTGTAGCCCGGAAATTGGCAGTTGGCCCCACACGGCTCTGCTGTGCCGGGTGGAGGCGGAGGCTGCGTAGCCGCGGGATGATCCTACGACGGATCAGCGCAGGCCGCATGCTGCTCTGCCTTTGGCGTCCGCACCTGGTCGCGCTGCACGGGTTTATCAAGGAAACGCGGGCGACGCCGGAAGGAGATTTGGCATTGGCGCGCAAGCGTCTGAAAGAGTTGGCACGATGAGCAAGAAACACATGGGTTCAAGTATCGATGATTTCCTCAAGGAGGAGGGCATCTTCGAAGAGGCGCAGGCACAGGCGGTCAAGGAGGTCGTAGCGTGGCAACTTGCCGAGGCCATGAAGGAAAAGAAAATATCCAAGGCGCGGATGGCGACGCTTCTCAAGACGAGCCGCACGCAGGTTGACCGCCTGCTTGACCCCAGAAACGATATCACGCTATCAAGCCTGCAGCGTGCGGCGGCCATGCTCGGACGCCGGGTCACGATCGAGCTGGTGTAAAACGGGGACGCCAGGTGAGATGAGACTGGGGAGTCGCTGGAGGCTGCGGGAGGGAAATTGCGAGGCACGGCTTAATAGAACGTGACGTCTTTCGTCGGGTAGTGCCGGCGGTTGCGCGTCCAGAGTTCAACCTTGTGGATGGCAGCGGTTGCCGCGATCAGCGCGTCTCCCAACTCGACGCGGTGGCTCCTGGCATACTGTCTGAGGTATTCTCCCGCCCGCCGTCCGACCTCCGCGTCGATGGGAATTGTAGTCATCGCGGCGAAGAGACTTTCAAGAGCCTTGTGCTCGTGCGGCCGGACGCCGTGCCAAAGTTCGGCAATGGTCACCGGCGAACAGAGGATGGCCGCGTCGCTGCGGCTAAGTTCGTCCCATCGGGCCAAGATGGATTGGTCTCGCGCCCGCGAAACCTCGATCAGAATATCGGAATCGATCAGGACCGCTTTCAAGACGCGAATCTCCTGAGCCGCGTTCCCTTGCGCAGCCGGCGCACGTAGGTCTCGGAATCAGGGAGGTCCTTTCGGCTCTGCCATATTCCTACCCAGTCTTGCATTGCCCGCCGGCGATTCTCCGGAGAGTTTCCGTACCTGTCGCGCACCGCCTGACGGACCAGCTCCGATATCGATGTGCCTGCTTGCCGCGCCTGAATGTGCAGGGCCTTCCAGATGTCGTCGTCGAAGTACAGTTGAGTCCGCCTCATGATGTATAGTATACATCAGGCTGCCGCGCCGTCCAAGCTCTGGCTTACCTGCCGCGGGTAGCGCTGGCATCTTGCAGCCACCGCACAATGCCGCCGGGACGGTGGCGCTACAAGTGATTATTTTGCGGAGGCAAGCCGTGGCGTGACCGGAGTGTCAGGGCGCAACTCGTCCGTGCCTCGGAGAGCGACCATGTCCCCTTCCCGAAGGTCTCCAAAAACCTCGATCAGGTTTCCGGATGTGGCTCCAGTCTTCACATCCACCCATTCGGCCCGGTTATTGCGAACGCGAATCACGAACGCTCGCTCCAAATCACTGCCCACGGCCGTGGCAGGGACGAAAAGGGTTGGGTACGGGCGGTGCAACGGCCACGCAACTTCGCAAAAGACGCCGGGATTGAGTTCGGCCTTGGGATCTCTGACATCCAATTCGACCGGCATGGTGCGCGTCTTCACGTCTACTGCGCCGGAAATTCTGGCGATAGGCGCCTGGAAAATTCTCCCAGGGAACGCCGGCACCGTGAAGCTCACTTCTGTCCCTTCCGGGATTCCGGCGGCATCGTATTCCGGAACGGGCGCCACCAAGCGATGCCGGGTGAGGGTTTGAATCTGCACGATCGGCGTCATGGCGCCGGGCCCGCCGCCCGGCCCCACCAGTGCTCCGGGATGAACGTAGCGGTTCGTAACCTGGCCCTCAAACGGCGCCGTGATGCTGAGATAAGCCTCAAGCTGCGAGACCGCGCGGA
>Ga0208563_1002469_pt1 | contig 10455 bp, 8 predicted proteins | sample June2015DPH_17_1_2_FD_184717 | JGI IMG/M metagenome (GOLD analysis project Ga0208563, IMG submission 184717) | Peatland microbial communities from SPRUCE experiment site at the Marcell Experimental Forest, Minnesota, USA - June2015DPH_17_150... | ecosystem: Environmental > Terrestrial > Soil >... | reverse complement strand
CCGCATGTGGTCGGCCATCGCAAAGCCAACGACCCGCCGGCTCGCGAGATCGATCACGGTCGCTAGATACAGCCAGCCCTCGTGCGTCCGGACATACGTGATGTCGCCCACGTAGATGCGATCGAGCTCATAGCTCGCCGGATCGAAGGATCGACCCAGGCGGTCGATCATGGCTCCTCCGGCCGCCGGATCGCTGATCGTGGTCCGGGCCTTGCGTCGGCGGACGCGTCTAGCCAGGCCTTCCCTGGCCATGAGGCGGGCCACCCGCTTGCGGCCTGCAGCGACTCCGGAGCGGGCCAGAGCGGCGGTCACGCGGGGTGCGCCATATGTGCTCCGGCTGACCCTGTGGATCGCCACGATCTTGCCGGCGAGCTTGGCATCGGCGATGGCACGCTCAGAGCGGGCGTGGTGGTGCCAGTCATAGAAGGCGGAGCGGGAGACCGTGAGCATTGCGCACGCCTTTGCGACGTTGCGCACTGCGACCTTCTCCGCCTCGATGAACGGATACACGCTCACCGGGTCTCCTTGGCGAAGAAAGCCGTTGCTCGCTTCAGGATGTCGCGCTCCTCGCGCAGGACTCGATTCTCGCGGCGCAGGCGCGAGAGCTCCTCGCGTTCCGAGCTCGTGAGCCCTTCTCGCTCACCAGCGTCGACCTGCGCCTGGGCAAGCCAGCGTCGCACCGCGGTCTCGCTTAGATCGAGGTCACGAGCAATGGCTCCGACCGACTTACCGCTGGTGCGGCAGAGCTCGATGACTTCCGCCTTGTACTCGTCGGGGAACGACCTTCTCGGCCGTCTCTGTTGGTCCATGACCACCATGATGAACATCCCTTTCCGGCCTGTTCGGCCGATACTGGATGTCCGTCAAACCGGGGCAAGGCCACAATCGAGCGACCCCGATCGCGCATACTCCGCGCCAGGACGCGGGACTCCGGCACCCAGCGCCTGGCGGAACTCTCTGCGCCTAGGCCGGGACGTTGTCGGACCTCTCCCGGAGGAGAAGCCATGCTGAGCTACCGCACCGCCGCCACCCGCCTGCGTCACCCGGTGAACATAGCCCTTCATACGAACGCGCCGCTGGGGTGCGCATCGCCAACGCCGTGACCGGCTTCATGGGTTCCTGGAAGTTCATTATCTTTCAGACCGTGCTGGTGGCCGCATGGGTTGCCGGGAATATCTATCTGATATTCCACTTCGACCCCTATCCGTTCATCTTCTTGAACCTCGCCTTCAGCACCCAGGCGGCGTATGCGGCACCACTAATCCTTCTCGCGAGCAACCAGTCGGCCGTCCGGGATCGCGCGACCCTCGAGCACGCCGCAGCTGAGTCGGAGGAAGCGGACAAGAAGGACGACGACCTGCGGGCGCGCCTCGAGCGTATCGAGGCGATGCTGACGGCCCTGAGCGCCTCCAAGGGCTGAGCGGCCGCGGCGCCTCCTGGACCCCGCGCTTGACCGCCGGTCTAGGCGGGTGGGCTCGGGGTCGCGCGCCGCTTGCCCAACGCCCTTAGCAGCTCGAGCCGCTCCCAGCACCCGGGCTTGCTGTTGCCGCTGGGACACTGTCGAGACTGTGGGCGGCGATGCTCTTGATCCTGGCCCAGGACGTGGCGTCCACGGCGGGGTACGAGATGCCGCCGATGGTGAGGTATGACTGACCGGTCGTGGTTGGATCGAGGACTAGGCTCTTGACGTTTCCGCCGAGGATGCGCTTCGCCAGGCTGGCCCATTCCTGCAGGTCCTGAGGGTCGGTAATTGGCATGTCCGTGTTGAAGGCGTAGGGGATGTCCGAAAGGTTGCTCAAGAGCGAGACGACGTTGCCCGGAGACGCGAACTTGCAGGGATCGAGATCCGTCCGTAGAGACTTCAGGACAAGTTGCTGCCGGCCGGCACGGTTGAAGTCGCCCCCGTTGGTGAACTCACGGGTTCGCGCATAGGCAAGGGCCCAGTCGCCGTCCATATGCTGCGGGCCAGCCTTGATGACCATCGCGACGTCCTGCCCTTGCTGCCAGCTGATCGACTGCAGCCCGCTCGAGTTCTTGGCGTCGGCGATCATCTTCTGGACACCGGTGACGCCGGTCGGGACCGAGTAGCCGTTATGCGCGTAGGCGCAGTAGTGGAACTTGTTCTGCCATGTTCCGGCCGGGCCGCACGGTTCGTCGTAGACCGTCGTCGGGACGTTGATGTCGATGCCGCCAAGATCGTCGATCAGCCTGGTCAATCCGATCGGATTCACCCACATCGAACCATCGATGGTCAGCCCGAGGAGGCCACCGATGACCTGTTCGAATGTCTTGTAGGCGCGCAGGTAACGGTTCGGGTCGCCTGGCTGGCCGCATGTGTCGGAGTAGAGCGGGAAGTAGCTGCAATGCCCCAGCACCTCGTTGGGAAAGTCGTTGATCAACCCGGGCCAGGTGTATGGCGGGCAGCCGTTCGTGCTCGTCGCAAAGTGTTGCGCCACGCCTTGTGGCAGCGGCACGCAGACGTTGTTCCGGCCGATGCTGATCAGGGCGGCGCGACCTGAGGCGCGATCGACGTGGAGGACCATGATCGTGTCGGGTCCGAGCTGGCTCGGATCGTTCTGGACACCGATGCCGGCCAGGAGCAGGTTGAGCTGCCCGTTCGGGTTCCAGGTCCAGGTGTCCGTAGTTGTGGTGAAGGACGGCAGCGCCCCGAGGCTGAAAGTGGTCAGCGGGGCGGACGACGCGACGGAACCGGATGGGGCCGGGCTCCCGGTGTCGATCGGGTTTGGCACGTCCTGATTGGCGAGGTCGCTCGAGACAGGTGCGGGGGTTGCGTTGAGGTCCTTCACCCAGCACGGAGTCGCCGCGGTAAGGCAGTAGAGGGCATGCTGCCAGCTGGCGTCAGTCTCGGCCACCGCGCCGTGGACCGCGATCGTGCCCGACAGGATGAGGCCGACGCCCAGGACGGTGGCCCACTTCCTGCCGGGCGCAGGTACGGCTCGCTTCTTGGGTCGGGCGCCGCCCGCCACCAGATACGCATCGACGATCGCCCAGACGTGATAGAAGAAGGCCGCGACGTCGAGGATGAGCAGGCTGGTAAGCCATTGCTGGTTGAGCGCCAGGCTGAAGAGCGAGCCGCGGTCGAAGATCAGGATCAGCACGAGTGCCGCCACAATCGCGTGGGCTGGGATCGCCACGATCGCGCCCCGCCGGCGATCGCCGGCGACGGCCTGACCGAGACCAGGGAACAGGAACGACAGCAACGCGGCCCCGGTTGGGGTCCGGAACCACGCTCGCAAACGAGCGGTGATTGGCGAATGCATCGAGGCAGTATCCTCCGAGCCGCGACGGGGCGGCGACTCCAGGGTGTTGGCAGCGTCGAGGGAACCGCCCGCGTCGAGCCATTCGGGCCCACAGGGTAGGACAGTCTACGCGCCGACATTCGTCTCGCTGCCGGTTCCTCGCGGGGGTAGGCGCCTGGGCTTGCGTCGATGCGACGCACCGGCAGGCGGTGATCTACGCCGCGCCGGTCGGGCCACGGGCAGGCGGTGATCTACGCCGCGCCGGTCGGGCCACGGGCAGGCCCATTGGGCAGCGCGTAGCCCACCGTTCCCAGCCCGTTCAACGCTCTCCGATTAGGCCGTGTGGTACAGTCCGCGCGATTTGGATACCAAACCGTCGAGCGCGAGGGGTCGCGGGCGATCGCCTTCATTGGCAGCGCTGCTCTCCTTCTTGTGGCCCGGCCTTGGACAGCTGTACGCCGGCAAGCGCCGTGCCGCGGCGCTCTTCGCCGTGCCGGCGGCGCTGGCCTTGCTGGTCCTCGCCTATGAATTGCGGCAGGGGCTCGTGGTGTTCGCCGCGCGCTTCGCCGACCCTGCGTTCAGCCGTGATGCGGCTGCAATCGTGGTCCTCCTGGGTGCCTGGAGGCTCGCGGCCGTCGTCCACGCCTTCGGCGGCATCGAGCAGCTCAAGATCCCGCACAACTTCGATAGGCTGGTGGTCGTGGCTCTTGTTGCGGTCGTCGCCATCAGCCACGCTGGTGCCGGCTACCTGCTCGCCGTGACTTCCGACGCCATCTCCCCCATCTTCAACCCGGCAAGCTCCTTCGTTGACCTGGCCCCGCCCAACCCGGGGTCCTCGGCGTCCTCGGGACCCACTACCTCGCCGCTGCCGACACCGGTGGCCGGCGGCCGCGTCACCATCCTATTCACCGGCACGAGCAGCGGCGAGAGTTCCAACCTCTACGACACGATCATGGTCGTGAGCTACGACCCTAAGACGGACTCGGTCCAGATGGTCAGCGTGCCTCGCGACAGCGCCAGCTTCCCGTTCTACTTCGGTGGCGTGGACTCGGCTTCAACGAAGATCAACTCGATCCCGCAGTACGTTCGGAACGGCTGGATCAAGTCGCCCGATAGCCCGTACATGACCCTTGTCAAAGAGGTGAGCTATCTCGTTGGGATCCCGATCAACTACTACGCCGTGATGGAGCTGGGCGGGTTCGTGAAGATGATCGATATGGTCGGCGGAATCGACGTCAATAACCCCAAGGTGATTAGCGACCCGACCTACGACTGGCTCGACGGCAGCCCGTACGGCTTCTACCTGTCCGTTGGGCCGCACCATCTGGACGGCAGGCACGCCCTGGCCTACGTAAGGTCCCGTCACACTATTGGCGACTACGACTGGGGCAGGGCCTCGCGCCAGCAGGAGGTCCTGGTGGACCTGCTGCACAAGATGTCTCAGCCCAGCCAGCTACTGAACCTCCCGAAGCTGATCTCAACGCTCGGATCGAGCGTGACGACCAACTTCCCGGCGAACCAGGTGGCCGATTACGTGGCGATGGCCCAGAACGTCCCGAGTCAGAACTTCAAGCAGGTCGTGCTCGGGCCGCCGTACACGATCCTCAACATCAGCACCGTCAACGCGGCTACGTGCCTGCTCAACGACAAGGTGGCCGCGCTCTCCGTCCAGTTCTTCGGCCAGGACAGCCTCTGGTACGGCAGACCCGCGCCCAGGAACACCTGCCCGTAGTCCTGGCCGCAGGTCCTCGGCTGCGACATCCGCCGTTCGCCACGATGCGGTTTCCGGTGCGGCTTGGCCGGCGCTCCGCACTACTCGGCGGGCGGAAGCACAAGTGAGGGAATAATCGAACCATGATCCACCCTGTACCAGAGCGCCAACGAAGCCCTGATACCGAACTGGTCGAGCCCGCCCCGTTGACCGCCATCTACCTGCGCGTCCGAAGCGGCTCGGCGCAAGTCTGGAGCCGCATAACGCCGGTTGCGATAAAGGTTCCGGAGATCACTCTTCTCTTCTGGGTCATCAAGGTGCTGACCACCGCCATGGGTGAGGCGACTTCGGACTTCCTCGTGTTCGAGATCGATCCGGTCATCGCGGTCATCCTCGGGGCCATCGGCCTGGCCGTCGCGATGACGCTCCAGCTATTGGTGCGGCGATACGTGGCATGGATCTACTGGCTGGCGGTCGCCATGGTGGCGGTCTTCGGCACGATGGGCGCCGACGTGGTGCACATCGGGCTCGGCATCCCGTATGCCGTCTCGACGGTGTTCTTTGCCTTCGCTCTCGCCGTCGTCTTCGCGGTCTGGTATGCATGTGAGAAGACCCTCTCGATCCACAGCATCTACACCCCGTCGCGCGAGCTGTTCTACTGGGCCACGGTGATGACCACCTTCGCCCTTGGCACTGCCGCGGGTGACATGACCGCGAGCACCATGGGTTTGGGCTACTTCACCTCGGGCGTGATGTTCGCCTTCTTTTTCGTCCTCCCTGGCCTGGCCTATCGGCTGTTCCGCCTCAACGCGATCGCGGCCTTCTGGGTCGCCTACATCCTCACGCGGCCGTTTGGCGCCTCGTTCGCCGACTGGGCTGGGAAGGCGAAGACACTGAGCGGACTCGGGCTCGGCACCGGGTATGTCAGCGTGGTCCTGGCCGTGCTGATCGTGATCCTCGTCGGCTACCTGACAGTCACCCACAAGGACGTGATCGACGAGCAGTCGTCCGCTCGCCTTTGAACACGACCAAGCCATAGGGTCGCGCTTTCGCCTTCTCCCTTCCCGGACGTCCCGACGGTCCAGCACAAATGGGAAGTCGGAGGTTCAGCTCACGCCGGGCGCCACTCGGGATCGTTCGGCGTTCTGGCCCAGACGACCCAACCACGAAGGGCCTGCTGCTACGCTCTAGGCATGGAGACAAGCGAGGAGCATGAGGAGCGGGCGGTCCGCGAGTACGTCCTGATGCAGAGCCCGGAGGGCGAGGTTATCCGGCAGGCGGAGAAGGTCGCGACCCACCGGTCGTTCGGCCGCCGGCACGACATCTGGGACGTTCACACGAAGAAGGACCGCTGGTGGGTCATCACCAACCCTACGAACCTCTACCGGCAGTCTGACTTCAAGTACATGGATATGGCTTTCACGTTCCACCTCGGCCTCGCGCAGCGGCTCGCGATGCGTAACGAGCCGTCTGTCGAGGACGAGGAACGCGAGCGGCTGGCGCCGTCTTGGCGGCGCTGGCAGCAGGCCGCCGAGGCCCTTGACGCGGCGGAGGAAGCCGAGGACTTCCAGGCCGTTGGGGTTCGGCTGCGCGAAGCCCTCATTTCGTTTGCCCATGACGCGGCGCAGCCCGAGATGGTCCCGAAGGGCCAGGATGCGCCAAAGGCATCCGACTTCGTCCATTGGGCGGAGCTGATCGCAGACTGGGCAGCAGTCGGCTCAACGGCGGACCGTATCCGCGGCCATCTCAAGTCGGTGTCGAAGTCGACCTGGGAGTTGGTCGGCTGGCTGACGCACGCGAAGAACGCCACCCGCACGGACGGCGTGATCGCCGTTGAGGCTACCCAGCACACGCTCGGGATGTTCGGGATGGCGATCCTGCGCAAGGAGAACGGCGAGCCTGGCCGCTGTCCGCAATGCTCTTCATACCGGCTGACTCAGGACTACCGCCCGGAACTCGGCGCCGAGCATTCGACCGTAGCGCGTTGCGAGGCGTGCGGCTGGGAGGACTTGCCAAACGACCTCGACCTGAGCCAACTCCCCGACCGTGACTTCGCTCATCCGACCAGGCTTGAGGACTTCCTCGGAGCCCCGGAGTCGCCGGACGAGGCCTAATGGGTCCCGGTCGAAGCCGCGCTCCTGTTGTCCAGTCGCATCTCAAGTCCTGTCGTCCGCACCGGCAACGCACGATCGGGTGTTAGTGCGCATGCCGGCCGGGTTCGGGCGCCGTCAGGGCGACGTCTATATGGACAGGACGCCGAACCCGATCCAGGGCCCCGCGAAGGTCATAGCCGAGGAGTTGTGAGGCGTTAGGTCGGTGTCGTCGAAATCCTCGCTCCGTCCGAACTCTTCACCGATACCCCGGACTCGACTAACGGACCCGGGAAGTCCGACTCGACAACCGAGGGCCCGATTAGGCAGTTGCGTCCGATCCGCACGCCCGCCGGGATCCGGGCTCGCTCCCCCACCACGGTGATGCCGCTACGGAGGTGCTCGGGCTCCTCGACGTTGGGCGTCCCGAGATCGTCCCCGAAACCGATGACCGCGCCGGCACCGACGTGGACGAACTTGTCGACGATCGCCCGGTCGACCACGGCCCCCGGGCCGATCTCGCTATCGAGCAGCACCACCGAATCGCAAACCAGAGCACCCTCGTAGACCCTCACTCCTGGTGAGAGGACCGAGTTCACGACGGTGCCATTGACGATGCAGCCGTGGCTGATCAGCGAGTGGCGCGCAACCGCGTCTGGGCCCATCTTGGCCGGCGAGCGTTCCTCCGAACGAGTGTGGACGAGCCAGCTCCGATCGAACAGGTCGAGCTGGGGGACCAGCGCGGTCAGGTCGAGGTTGGCCGCCCAGTACGCCTCGATGGTGCCCACGTCTCGCCAGTAGCCGTCGAAGCGATGGCCGAAGACGGCAGCGCCGCCGGCCAGCATGGCCGGGATGACGTCGCGCCCGAAGTCGCTACGTGATTCGTCGAGCCACTCATGGAGCGCGGCTCGGGTGAAGACATAGATGCCCATCGACGCTAGGTCGCTCTTCGGGACCGCCGGCTTCTCCTCCCAATCCACCACCCGGCCATCGGCGTCGAGCGAGAGTATGCCCATGCGCGACGCCTCGGCCGGCGGCACCGTGCGTACGGCGACGGTCACACCCGCGCCTGTCCGCCGGTGCTCCGCGATCATCGGCCGGTAATCCATCTTGTAGATGTGGTCGCCGGCCAGCACGAGGACCAGCTCGGCGCCGTCCTGGTCGATCTCGTGGAGGTTGTAGCGCACCGCGTCGGCCGTGCCCTGGTACCAGCCGGTATGCTCCTTGGACATGTACGGCTGGAGGATCTTGATGCCCCCTCCGCGCATCCGGTCGAGGTCCCACGGACGTCCCGTTCCGATGTGATTGATAAGCGAACGGGGGTTGAACTGCGCGAGGACCAGCACGTCGTCGATGTCGGAGTTGACGCAGTTCGAGAGGCTGAAGTCGATCAGCCGAAACTTGCCTCCGAAAGGGACCGCCGGCTTGGAGCGGATCGCGGACAGGCAGGAGAGCCGCTCACCGGCTCCGCCTGCCAGCACGACGGCGAGCACCCCATTCATGTCTGTCTCCCTCCGTCTCAGCTCGAGAGCGCGAGCAGAAGGACCCGGTCCATATGATGAGGCAGACGCGTCCGCTGGGGACAACAATCTCGTCCCGGAGCGAGTGGGACTCGCCAGCCCAACGGAAGCTCGATCTGATGTAACTCTTTCTGCTCCGCGGGAGTAACCCAGCTGGCAGCTGGAACCTCTGCCCGAAGTGACCACGAGATACTCATCCAAGACAGCGTTCGAGGTCAGTCCACGCGTTGCGGGCACCTTGGCCGCTCGAGTGGTCGATCTCCCTGATGTGGAGCCGTTCGTGGCCATCAGTCTCTACGGTCGGATGGCTCCGCTTTGCGCCCAGACCTCCGTCCCACGCGCGGTCGCCGATCTGACCCCGCTCTTCGACGCGCCGCCGTTCAACCGCCCCTATGCCGCGATAGGGTGACTCCCCGGCGGGATGGCGGGGCCGGCTGGCGTGGCGGCCGACTACAGCTCGGCGATGTGCGAGCTCTACATGGCCGCCGCGCTCGTCGAGTGCGGGCTGTCGACGACGCTAGGCAACCCGGATCTCATCGTCCGTGACGCAACAGGCTCGCTCTTCGTCGAGCTTAGGGCGGTGGCTGACTGGGGTCCGGGCAGGTCAGAACGTCCCCGATCGGTGGGAGGCTCCCCGTCTGTATTGCATGGAGGAGGGTGGTGTCGACGTCCGGCACGTCTTTCTGGTAGTCGATCGAAGCGATTGTGGACCAAGGGACCACAATCCAGTGCTTGTCAGAACACGGCATCAAATACACCTGGTCTGAGATTGGCCCCATCTGTAAATACCAGCCCGACTTGTGAGGCGAAGGCGGCGAGAATGAAACGTAAGTTGCAGCCTGAGTGCCGCCGTTGACGCCAGTAGCAACTGAGGACACGAATGCAGCAAGCATGACGATCCCGGCAACCTGCCCAAATGGAAGCTTCCGTTTGAAGGACTCCCACGTGATCCACGCTCCTATCCCAGCGTAGGCGCTGGCGGTCGCAATGACTTCGGGAAACGGTAATAGGAAGCAGGCCGAAACAATGGCTCCAATCACGAAGACCCATAAGGGCACCCATGTCCAACGAAGGATCGTCTGGGCCCGTGAGCTCAACGGCTGCCGCCACCAGGTGGTTCTGCTCGTCATAAGGACCAGGAAGCTCGCGAACGCCGCCGGTCCTGCGACCGTGTTGAAGCCATCCAATGCCAGCTCCTGTATTGGCATCTGCCCAACATACCCCCCAGGCACGCCGTCCACGAAGCCAGCCGTGTAATTGCGAACCGCGCCGATGACCGGCAAGAGTGCCGACGTGATCGCGAGCATCTGGACCCAGGTGGCCATAGCAGGCCCGTTCCATTGCCCAATGTCGTCCCGGCCAGGTTGCTTGATGAGGCTGCTTCTCGCGGCGATTGGCTCAGCCGAGACTTGCCCGTTGCGGTCACGGCGGCGTGTCCCGGACGGCATGGTTCTCCTTCTGCCTTTCGCCCTAAGCCCGTGGTGCTGCAGCCCTCTTTGTGCGCCGGCTAGGTGCCTCGACCACTCTGGGCGCGGAGACCGAATAGGCGCGACCCTGAACGCTTGACGTGCAGTCCACCGGTGGGTGCCATCCTGGATTGTATCGACGGATCTGGCCACTTGACGTCACCGGAAACCCAGAAAGACCGCGGATGAGACGGCAATACTTGCCAGTGGCGGGTGGCCCCAGTTCCAGTGGGAAGGCGGCCCCTGGGTGCTCGCCCACCAGATACCGCTGACCAACTCCTGCGCCAACGCGCTGGGCGGGCCACAACCCTGTGCGAGGAGAGCGCTCCGAGTTGCTGGCCGGGCTGTCGTCAGCTTGCTGAAGTTCTGAGGGCCCCAGTAAGCGTCCCTTGGAATAGAGGGGGGCCG
>Ga0208563_1002467_pt1 | contig 10458 bp, 7 predicted proteins | sample June2015DPH_17_1_2_FD_184717 | JGI IMG/M metagenome (GOLD analysis project Ga0208563, IMG submission 184717) | Peatland microbial communities from SPRUCE experiment site at the Marcell Experimental Forest, Minnesota, USA - June2015DPH_17_150... | ecosystem: Environmental > Terrestrial > Soil >... | reverse complement strand
CTTGTAGGGGATAACGTTGGTGACTGCGCGGGTATGGCAGCAGACATCTTCGAATCTTATGAGGTAACAATGGTTGCTGCCTTGCTATTAGGCTTGGCCATCACGCCGTTTAATTTTAAATGGATTGTTTTTCCCCTTCTAGCACGGGGAATAGGCATTGTAAGCACGATTGTTGGAACTTACTTGGTTTCTCTTTGGCCTGATAAAATGACCAAGGGCGATGCCTTCAAAGCGATGGATCTTTCGTATGACGTTTCAAGCGTGATTTCAATAGCCAGCTTTCTTGCCTTAGCGATATTTTATGTTCAAGATATTCGCGTGTTCATAGCCGCGACCACGGGCATTATTTTAGCCATTAGTTTCAACAAGCTTGCAAATTATTTCACAAGCCCTAACAAAAAACCCACTACTATGGTGGCAGCTTCAACCAAAACTGGAACGGCAACAGCGATTCTGCGTGGTCTTGCATTGGGTTTTGAAAGTACAGTGTGGACTGCCCTTGTAATAGCGCTTACTATCGTTGTTTCTGTCATCGTCTTTAGTGGTGCAGGCGTCGTCTTTGCCATGTATGGTGTTGCCCTTGCGGGCATAGGCATGTTAACGCTTACTGGAAACAACATTGCCATGGACAGCTTTGGCCCAATCGCAGATAACGCTAATGGGATAGGTGAAATGGCTGGGCTTGAAGAAGGCCCTCGGCAGATACTGGCTGACCTTGACTCGGCAGGCAACACAACAAAAGCCGTAACCAAATCCATAGCCATAGCCTCAGCAGTTTTAGCTGCCGTGTCACTGTTTGCCGCGTTCACAGAAGCAATTCCAGGGTTGAAACTTGACATAGCTGCTGACCCAATGGTTTTTGTGGGTCTCTTGATTGGTGCTGCCCTTCCATTCTTATTCAGCTTCATCTCCATCCGAGCGGTAAGTAGAGCAGCGGAAAAAATTATTGAGGAGGTTAGGGAGCAGTTCCGAATTCCAGGTGTAATGGAGGGTAAGCGGCTTCCTGACTACGCTAAAGTGGTTAAGATTTGCACCTCAGCTGCTCAACGGGAGCTTGCAAGTTTAGCCATAATTGCCATACTGTCGCCGTTGCTGGTTGGGTCGTTGTTGACGTCATCTGCGTGGGGTGGCTTCTTGGCAGGGGTCATCTTGACAGGTCAACTGCTGGCGGTTTTCATGGCAAACTCGGGTGGCGCTTGGGATAATGCGAAGAAGAAGATTGAAGATGGCTACTATGGTGGCAAGGGTTCGGAAGAGCATAAGGCTTCGGTTCAATGCGATACTGTTGGTGACCCGTTGAAGGATACGGCTGGTCCATCGTTGAATCCAATGATAAAAGTGATAAACCTGATTTCGCTACTCTTTGCGCCAGTGATATTGAAGCTTAAGAATATGGCAATTTACCAAATTCCAGGCACTGAAGTAAGAATACCAGTGGTTTCAATGATTGTTTCCGTAATCTTAGCAGTCATCATCGCAGCTGCAATTTTGTACAGCAAAAGAGAAAAATTTGAAGAACCAGAAAAACCAAACAAGAAAATCAACGAAAAACCAACTTAGTCATCAAATCTTGGGTGTTGCTCTATTCGGTAATTAGCGATTTTACACCCAAATCCTTTAGAAGCTACCTTTCACAAAAAAGGTATCAATAAGTGAATCGCAGTGAAAAAGTGGAGCCAAAAACGTTCAGTGATGCGGCGTTATGACTTAACCTCGCAGATGTACAATCAACGGTATGCTGAAGAGCAAGAAGCCAAGTACGAAGCTGCCCTTGAAGGCTTGCGCAACAGCGTAAATGGTGATAGCGCTGTTTTGGATGTTGGATGTGGCACAGGACTCTTTTTCAACCATGTTGCCGCTCAAGCGAATATAGTTGTGGGCGTTGACATTTCACGCAAACTATTGCTTAAGGCTAAAGAGCAAGCGGGCGCTTTGCAGAATGTTTTTGTTTTGCAGGCTGATGCCGATCATTTACCTTTTAGAAAAGCGTTTTTTGATGCTGTTTTCGCTTTCACGGTGCTTCAGAACATGCCAAAGCCTTCTGAAACATTAAACGAACTCAAAAGGGTTGCCAAGTTTGGTGGCAGGGTTGTGGTGACTGGGTTGAAGAAGACTTTTTCGCTGAATACATTCATGGATGTACTTGAAAGCACTGGTTTGCGGATAGTTGCTTTTGTGGATAATGAAAACTTGAAGTGCTACGTTGCTGTGCTAGCCGCTTAGCAGTTGCACATCTGCTACTTAACCCGTGTTTTTTTAGCCATCAAAAAAGCGGTAGATTAAGCATGCAAGCGCCAACAAAAAGCGAGGCTTTGTTTGCATTAACAAAAATGGCAGAGGCAGAAATGATTCAACCATGCAAGTTCATGGGAATAATCAGCACCAACATGTCAAATTGTTTTAATAATACGCTTTTCAATAGATACGAACGCTCCAACGTAGAGGCAAAGAAACCTTAATGCTAATCCAAGAAGTTATACTTGAAAACTTCATGAGTTACGAGTACGCTAGGGTACCGTTTAAACCTGGCGTAAACGTGATTGGTGGACCCAACGGAGCAGGAAAATCCTCACTGCTGCTGGCAATATCTGTTGCCTTGGGTCAATCATACACGGAACGCTCAAGAAAACTCAGCGATTTAATCCGCTGGGGAAAAGACCAAGCGCGAGTAACGCTCATTTTAGATAACAGCAAAATGGGAAACAAACGCCCAGTACCAAAATACCTAAAAGACCAACTGTTCCTAACCCGCGTGTTGCGCCGTGACGGCAAATACGGGTTTGAACTTGAAAACCGAGCCGTCGGCAAACAAGATGTTGAAAGGTTACTCGGCAGGTTCGGCGTTGACCCAGACAACATGCTCATCATCATGCATCAGAACATGGTTGAACAATTCACCGTGTTGAGCAATACAGAAAAACTACGCATGGTTGAAGAAGCAGTCGGCTTAGAACCTTTCCGCGAAAACGTCCTGCAAGCAAAAACAAAACTTATGCGAATTCTCACACAAGAAGAATCCGTAAGCAAACTTTTGGAGTCAGCCCAGCAAACGCTCAATTATTGGCGTGAACAATACGATAAATATCAAGAGAAAAAGCAACTTCAGATTAAACGGAGATTTTTGGACCGAGAATTAACTTGGGCAGAAGTTGAAAGACGCGAAAGTATAGTTAAAAGTTTACAATCAAACCTCAACAAAAACCAAGAAGCGCTAAGCAAAATCGAAGAGGAAAAACAAGCCATAATTAACCAACTAAACAATCAGCAGAACCAGCAGAAAACACTGAAAAAAGAAACCAGGACAGTTTTTGATGAACGATTAAGCCTTGAACGCGAAATCGCTCAAAACCAATCTACACAGTCACTGATTGGACAGTTGCTTGAAGAAACACAAGCGCTGGAGCAAGCAATCCAGAACAGCAAAGGCCAACTTAAGCTGCTTAGAAACGAAAACCTTAAAGAAATGCTGAAAACCTCACAGCAGCAAATCTCCAAGGCAAACGAGCAAGTCAAAGAGAACCAAGCAAAAATGCTCAATCTGGAAGAATCAGCTGACAAGGTTACAGGCGAAGTGTTAGAGAAACGGGTAAACCTTGCCCTGCTTGAGTATAAGCGAGCAAACGCAATTGTCAACCTAAAAGACATTGAAAAATCGCTAAAGGAAGCCCAAGAAAACTTAAAGACAACATTTCTTAATGCGGAACAGTCTGGTGAACGAATAGCAGTTTTAAAAAGCGCTTCTGAAATCCAAGATGAAATCAGCTTAACAGGTGGACACTTAGCAGCACTTGCCGACGTTTCAGAAGACATAGAACGCCAGTACGAATCCTACTCGAAACTTTACTTAGAGCTGAAGGAAAAAGCACAACTTGTAGCTGAAAACCGCGAGAAAACCCTCGAAGAAGTCAAAATCAGAATGCAAGCATGGCGAACAGTCATGCAAAACCTGCTTGACCGAGTGAACTTGGAATACCAGAAAATCATGAGACAAACCTTAGCAGCAGGCGAAGTGCAACTATCAAATGCTCAAGACATTGAAACTGCTGGATTAGACATACTCGTTGGCTTTAAAGGCGGAAAACCAGTAGCATTAGACGCTTACACGCAAAGCGGCGGCGAAAGAACCACGGCAACCATGAGTTTTCTCTTAGCCTTGCAGCAGCATGTACGCTCACCATTCCGAGCAGTAGACGAATATGATATTCACATGGACCCGAAAAACCGCGAAATGATTGCAAAAATCCTTCTTTCCATAATTAAAGATGCAAACGCTCAATACGTGGTAATCACTCCAAGCCAAATCACCTTTGCCCAGCAAGATGCTAACGTCATTACGGTTCAGAATATTGAAGGAAAATCAGTTGTTCGTGAGGTGGCAGCATAATGCAGTCAACGAAAGAACCCAAGAAACTAGGCAAAGAAAGACTTGAACGCATAATTGAAATGTGCATTGTCATAGAAAACCACAATGTAGACCCTTTCACGCTAAATATTGACGAAATAATCAAAGTAGTCAAAGAGTATTTTCCGCACTGGCAAAACCCTGACGAATTAAAACTAGACGCTGAAACGCTTCACCATTTAGCTTCAGTTATTAAATTGCAAAGTGAATGGGTGAAACAGAGATCAACTTCGCTTTATACTGACCCGTTTCTTTTAGAAGAAAAAATCCTCCAAATAGGCAAGCAAGAGATGGTTAATGTTTTTCTTAAGGCTTGGCATCCACTAATCGAGTTTGAACAGATAAGCCTTAACAGTTTGGCGCAGGGATTGCTCTATTGGGAAGCGTTGGCTCCTCTTGGCGAACGATGGAAAGACCTTGATGTTTCTGAGGTTTCAATGGGTTTTGCAAGCAGGGATGAATTGATTAAGCAAGGAGTTTTAGGCGATAGAGAATTTTCTGAGGAATTGAACTGTTACTGGCAAGAACTCAAAGATTGCGTAGCCAAGAAAGGACAAGATGGCAAAATCCAATATTGGGATTTTATTGGCGCTGACACTTACGAAGAAACAGTTCAAAGAGCTTTCTTAACGAGTTTTTTGGTTACTTATGGTTACGCAACATTGGAGATTGACAGGTTAGAAGAGCAAGTTTTCATAAAACCCTTCGACAAACAGAAAACGGAAATTTTAACGCAACAGTCAATTTCAATTCCCATTGCCGTCTCGTTTGAAGATTGGCAGAAATGGAAAAGAGGCGAATTGGATTGAGCAAGAGAAAAGGCGTTTACGGTAGCAAAGTGAAGAAGGCAACGCAGATGCTCTTCTACAAGCGCCACCAGAAACCAGGAGTTAAAGGTTGGGAACTACGCAAAGCGTTAGGCTCAGACTACCCAAAAGTGCTCGATTTACTTGATGATTACTTGAAACCGCTGGATTTGCAGGTTAAAACCATTTTCGAAGAAGAAAAAACCCCAGAGAAGCCAACGTTAGAGGAGCTTGATAAGGCAAGATTCTACGTTGCTCTGCGCGGTGATTTAGCCACGAAAGATAAGTTGATGGGTTGGCGCATTGACGATTTAGCAGGCTTAGCCATAACAATCTCTTACATAATCAGCAAGAAAGGGCAAGCAACACGCAAAGACGTTGAAAAACTGCTCAGCGAAAAAATGCCGAACTGGAAAGTTGGCTTGAACATCGACAGATACATCCGCTACGGCTACTTGACTCAGGACGACAATGGACAGTTGTTTTTGGATTGGCGGACAAGGGCAGAAGTAGACCAGAAAGCACTAATCAATATGCTCCTGTCAAGTGACGCGCAAAAAGCTGAATCCGCTGAACCAGCTGAAGAAATGCCTGAAGAAGAACCACAAGAATAAGGACTTGAAGTGTTATGTTTCTATGCTGGCGCTAAGCATTTGCACATCTGCCACTTGGCCTGTGTCAGCGTAGATTCCAATTGTAACTTCATTTATGCCTCCTGCGTAAATCTTGTCAAGGCTCATTTCCACGTACCAATAAGGAATCAGCTCTACAGAATTACCCCGGGTATGAGGCACAAGTTGAACGGACAAAGGCGGGTCTACCACGCTAAAGCCAGAAACTTGTTTGCCCTCAATGGTCCAAGTTAAAGTTTCCACGTAGCTTTTAGCAATATTTACCGCCTGTTCTCGGGAGGTAGCCAAGTCAGTGTTTCCTACGGTGAATAGGAAGTAGCCGTCTGTCATAGTGGTTAGGACGTTATCTTGGAAGGTCATCTGTAAGCCTTTGGCTTGATAATCAATGCCGTCCTCGGTATACATCCAAAAAAATACAACACCGCCCCCTGAAACAGTAATCTGCAGCTTCATGTTGCCCTGAGTTACCACTGTGTTATTTACCTTGTTAACGGTGGCTAAAAGGTTGCTCATATTCGTTAAGTACGCATCACCCGAGTAGGTCTTGTACCGCGCAAGTATGAATTTAGCGTTTTGTAAAACATCATTAGGTTGAAATTGCGTAAAAATGGGTGAGCTTTCAACCATGTCAAGTTCATACCGTGAGAAGTGATTGTTCCTAAACCGAAAATTTACGTTCAAGTTGCTTATACTGCTTGTGAGAGAGTACTGCATCACTTCTTCAGCTACACCACCGAAATCCGTGCGCCACTGCATCGTGTTACTAAGTAAAGAAATTGTATAATTCTTGGTTTGAATTTGTGTTATATTTTGCAGAAAATTAGCTACTTTATCGGCGCCTATACCCCAAGATAATAATTGCTGGTTTTCAGCTGAAAGCGACTGCTGGGAGCTAGAAATTTGGTTTATAGAGGCATATTCAAAGACAGACATGCCAGTCAAAAGCAAAACTGCTATCATCATCACCCCAAAAATAGCTTTCCACTTAACAGTCATCAGACGGCGCTTTGGTTCAATTTCGCGAACTTCTTCTACACCCTTCATGGCGCTTACAGTGGCTAATCCAAAAGCGGACAGCTTATACTGGCCATTATCCATTTTAGAAACCAGTTCGCCAAGGCTTTCAAGATGATATGTCAAATGAGGAGTCGAAACCCCAAGTTCCTCAACCATCTCCATAAAAGTCATAGGTTTATTTCCAAGCATTCGGAGAATTTTACGTCTAACTGGATGCTTTAGGGAACTGAACATAATTGAGTAAATTTCCTCTTCGCGCGAGCCAGCCATGTAAACCCCTTCTTACATATGCATAATCTTAGGCTATAAAATTTACATAAGAAACAACCGCTACTTTAAATTCAAACTGGTCCCTCTAACAAATCTTGGTTAAAAAATTTTGACTAATCAACCTTGCGTTACATCAAGTTTAGCCAAGAAGCCTCGACGATAACACTTTTACATTAAAACAAATTGAAAGCCCTTAGGACGAAATTGGATGGACAAATGGGTTGTCCCTCAGTTTAATTTTAACTTTTCTAAACGTTTATCCTTGCCTCTCAGTTCAACAGTGCCTTAGCAATCCAGAAAAATGAGGGATTGAAATCCCTCCATAGGAGGATTACCATTATATTCATTGCTTGGTAATCGGTGGTGGTCACCTCGTTTGGTAGAGTTTCTATTTTGGTTAAAACGGTCGGCGGTTTCGTTGAAGGTCTTCATCGCTTCTTTTGAAGATGAGCCCTAATGATATTAGGGCTATTATTCCAGTGCCGATAATGACTCCCAATATAAGCCAGTTTACAGACTCGTTTTCGTTCGGCTCAACGGCAAGTATTGGTCTTATTGCTGGTTGATTCGTGGGTATTGGAGAGGGAGCTTGATTTGGCATTGAAGCGGGCGCAGGCGTTACTGTAGCGTTTGGAGTTGCGGTTGGCTTAGAAGTGGGAACAGGGGTAGGTGTAGCTGTTGGTGTTGGTTTGGGAGTTGGGGTTGGCGTGGGAGTTGCGGTTGGTTGAGGTGTAGAAGTTGGTGCTGTAGTAGGTGTTGGCACAGGCAGGGTACCAGTGCCCAAAGCATAAACATAGCCGTCGTAGGAGCCTACGTACACGATACCGTTGACAATAGCAGGCGACGTGAATACAAAAATTCCCGTTTGATATGACCAAATCATGGCACCAGTAAAAGCGTTTAAAGCGAAGACATAGCCATCACATGAGCCAAAGTAAACAACGTTGCCACTGACAACAGGAGATGAATATACATAGCCTGTTGTCTGCCGCGACGAGTATAGGCTGGTGAAGAACCAAATTTGCGAGCCATTAGTAGCATTGAAGGCGTAATAACCGTTGCGTGTACCAACGTAAACAATGCTGCCGGAAACAGCAGGTGAGTCGTCAGCATGGTCGGTGCCGCTGCCGATAGATGCTTGCCAGATTTCTGAACCATCACTTGCTCTCAAAGCATAAACGGTGCCATTGTCGGTGTTAAAGTATATGACGTTACTGACAACTGCTGGAGAGGAGTAGACTGGATTTCTTGTTTGGAATGACCATATTAGTGCTCCATTATTAGCGTTCAATGCGTAAACTTTGCCGTCGATTGAACCGACGTAAACAACACCATTAACAATAGCGGGAGAGGAAAATGTCGAGCCGCCCGTAAGATATGACCAGATTAAAGCGCCATTAGTAGCATTTAACGCATAGATATAGCCGCTGTATGAACCGACGTAAACAACACCATTGACAACTGCAGGAGATGACTCTATACCAATGTTAGTTGTGAATTGCCAAATTAACGACCCATCAGTGGCGTTCAAAGCATCCAAGCAGCTGTTATGACCATTCGATAAGAGCCCAAAGTAAACAACGCCGCCAACGACAGCAGGGGACGAGTCCACAATGCTAACGGTATTAACTTTCCAAATTAGGGAGCCACCAGTCGCATTCAAAGCATAAAAGTAACTGTTATTTGAAGCAAAGTATACCACGCCATCAACTACGGCTGGAGAAGAACGTAACCGATTAGCAGGGGAGTCGCCATAAGAGAGGCCAGTGTAGAATTGCCAAAGCGGAATGCCATTAGAAACTGGGGAAGATGAAAGCCCCGTGCGTTGTACGTCATGGCGATACATCGACCAATCGTCGGCGTTTGATCCATTAGACGTCTGGTTAGATGGCGGAGCGATGTTATAGGTTACACCGTTCAGTACAAGTTCATCTGCGTATAATGGCTGGCCAAGACCGTTTGAGTCTTTAACAGCCCAGTACTCTAACGCTACTCCAACAGAGAGAACTGTTGCATTTCCATAGATGCCTTTCCAATAGCTAGAATCATTCCAACCGTTCCCGTAAGTGCTTAAGTCAGGGCTTGCTTCAGTCCACCCCCATCTCTGCCCACCTTGAGTAATCTGCCAATTGCCGTTACTGGTGAATTGATAGTCGCTTAGCAAAACAACGTCTGTCAAGCCATCACCGTTGGTATCCAGAAGGATTACAAATCTAGGTACAGCATTAGTATATGAGGTGTAGACCTGAAATGACTGCAATGAGTTTAATGTTTTATTGTAAGGGTATAATACCATGCAGCCGGAGCCTTGTGGTGCGCTAGATGGAATCACAAGTTTTGCGGCATAAGGGCTAGTATGAGTCGTCTCATTAGTCAGCGACGTTTGGCCGGCACCAATATTATAAAATTGAACGGTTGTGGTTTGGGTATTCGCCTTAACAGTTCGTAAGGAAACTCCTGAGGCTAAGACATTAAATAGCAATAAAGCCAAAATAGCAAAAACTATGGTGCGACTTTCATGTTTCATTCCGTTTTCACCAATAGCTGCTAAATCCTAGGTCGTGATAAAAGGATTCTCGTCAAGGTTTGTTGACTACTTTTAGTAAAGGTTTCTTGACTAACAATCGACATACGTTGTTAAGTAAGTTAAGACTATTAGAAGAGTACCAATATGGAGCTATATGCCATTTAGGTTTAACAATACACGACGAATCAGCGACGTTTCATCGCCTAGTCAGCCAGTTACGGACTGTTTAGGTGATACTAACGTTCTGAATGTCGAAATACCGTTTTGCTAAAAATCGCAGACGCTCGGCGTTTTTGCCGTTCTTGCCTATCGCGACGCCCTTGTCTTTCGGGTTGACGGTTATGACTGCCATTTTTTTGCCATCTGTTCGCTCAGTAACGCGTATCTCTCTGACTGCTGCTGGCTTTAGGGCGTTTTTCATGAATTGAACTGGGTCTTCGCTGTACTCGATTATTTCATGTTTTTTGCCCGTCATTCGCTCGAGTGTGTGGATGTTTCTGCCGCCTTTTCCTATGGCTACACCCACTTGGCCTTGGTTGACGATGAATATTGCTCGTTCCTGTTCCTCATCGATTATGCAGTCTTTCACGCTGGCGCCGCTTACGCTTTCAAACAATGCTATGTAACGCATTTCGTCGCAGGTGATTTTTATGCCGGTTGTCAGTTTTTTTCCTCCATTTTTATTCTTTAATTTCTTCTGTTATTTTGAGAATTTCTGAGTCCCCGGCTTCTCTTATGCTTAATGCTGATATAATAAAGAGTTTTTTGCAGACTTCCGCTAAATCCATTGAGCCACCTTTGTAT
>Ga0208563_1002464_pt1 | contig 10465 bp, 7 predicted proteins | sample June2015DPH_17_1_2_FD_184717 | JGI IMG/M metagenome (GOLD analysis project Ga0208563, IMG submission 184717) | Peatland microbial communities from SPRUCE experiment site at the Marcell Experimental Forest, Minnesota, USA - June2015DPH_17_150... | ecosystem: Environmental > Terrestrial > Soil >... | reverse complement strand
GACCGAGACCCTCCAACCCCATAAGTTTGATCCGCGAGAGGTGGCCGCATGGGACCGGAAACCCGACCTCGTCGAACAAGGTGAGACGCGCTTCCGGCAGATGTTTTGCACCACCTGCCATTCGCTCGCGGTGACTCGCGCCGGTGAAACCAAGCTGATCGGTGGTGACATCGGCCCGGAACTCACCAAGGTGGGGAGCAAGGCGAACCCGGACTGGTTGACGGCCTGGCTGCGTAATCCTCAGGCCTATCTGCCGCACGCCGAGATGCCGCGCTACCAATGGTCCGATCAAGATCTCTATGTAGTAACGCGATACATCGAATCCAGGTTGACAGACCCCACTTTGTTGAGTGATGTGCCGAAGCTTCAATCTCCGACCACAGCGGAAAGTCAGCTTGGACGGCGGCTTTTTCTGGAGAGAGGTTGCGCCAGTTGCCACCTCATCAAGGGCGTGGCTTCACAGGCAGACTATGGCCCCGACCTCGCCAGCCTGGGCAGCAAGACCGTTTCACAACTGGAATTCGGCAACTCCCGGATGGCGCGCACTCTCGTCTCTTACATTGAAGCCAAGATTACCAATCCTCTCTCCGTGAATGCTGCGGCGCGCATGCCCCAGTATTCGCTCACGCCGAACGACCTTGAAGCCATCACGTCCGCGCTCTTGAGCATGTCAGGAAATCCTGCGCGGGCCGGCCTTGAAAACCTGATTCTGCCCGCGAAGCACCCTCAATTCCGGCCGGCCGGAGCCTTCGGGGAGCTGTTCGAGCGCTACAAGTGCTACGTGTGCCATCGCTTCAACGGCTTCGGCAGCACGCTCGCCCCTGACCTGACGTTCGAGGGCAGCCGCGCGCAGCGGAAGTGGATGGTCGACTTTTTGAAGAACCCGCAGACGCTGCGCCCCACGCTCACCTTCCGCATGCCGCAGTTCAACATGACGACGGAGGAGGCAACAATCTTGGCGGATTACCTCGGCATAGTCATGCAAACCCCCGACGTGAACCTGGAGGGCGTTAATGCAGAGCAATTCACCCCCCCAATGGTCAGCCTCGGCAAGCAGCTCTATGAAGTGAAGTATCAGTGCCAGTCCTGCCACACGATTGGTTCGACGGGTGGGTACGTCGGCCCCAACCTGAGTAACGTCGGCAACTGGATGAACCCCGCATGGCTTGAGGGCTGGCTGAAAGATCCGCAGTCGCTGGTCCCTGACGCCATCGAGCCGCGCCGGGCCTTCACCGACGAAGAGCGCACGGCTCTGACCGCCTACCTGATGACGCTGAAGCAGAATGGCTCGACTCGAACCACTGCGGCGGCCGGGAGGGGCCAATGAGATCAAAACTCATTGTCGTGCTGGCCCTCCTGCTGTCGGCAGGGTTCGGTACTTCCTGCCGGGAGAAGCCGGCCGCCGCAAAGCCCGACCCTCTCGCGCGCGCTTACGACAGCGAACCGGATGCGAACGATCCGCAGCGCCTCATTCCCCTCAACTATCAACAGGCGCAGGGCAAGCGGATGTTCTATCAATACTGCGTCTGGTGCCACGCGGATACCACCCCTGCGGGGCCGTCCAATCGTTCGAATCTTAATCCCGCGCCGCCACTCGCCAACGACGGCGCGGTGTTCAATTCCCTGAGCGAAGATTTCATGCGCAACATCATCACCCTGGGCGGGAGCGCAGTGGGGAAATCCGCCCTCATGCCCTCCTGGGGCAAGACGCTGAGCCAGGACGATATCGACGCGGTCATTGCCTTCTACCGCGCCATCGCTCAGCCTCCTTACCAGCCTCCGGCGCGGCCCGGACCCAAATACTCAGTGAGGTAGAACACCATGAGCTTTTCGCGAAGATTGACCCCATCGCGCTCTGCTGATTCTGAACGTTTCCTGGGTCCTGCTTCCCTCGCCAAGGTCGTGCCAGGTCAACTCAGCAGAGATTGTGAATCCCCAACTGAAATTTTAATTTTCGAGCGACTTCCCAAACAAGGAGAGTGCTGAATGAAAAAAGTGGCGATTTCTTTACTTGCGTCAGTTCCTACGCTTTTTCTCGCATTACTTGCCACACTGAATCCGCGCAGCGTGCGGGCTGTTCCGAGCTATTCGCGCCAGACGGGGTTGCCGTGCAGTGGCTGCCACTACACGCCTCCGGAACTCAACCCTGCGGGACGAAAATTCAAGCTGCTCGGTTATGTCGATAAAGATAAGGAGAAGAAAGGGATCACTGACAATTCAAATAAGCGGCATGCAGGGCTTGATCTTCTCTCCTCACTGCCCCTTTCCGTGTTGCTCGAGACCTCATTCACCGCAACGAAATCACCCCAGCCGGGGACCCAGAATGGCAATTTTGAATTTCCTCAAGATGTGTCGCTCTTTCTTGCTGGGGCATGGGCAAGCCACGTCGGCAGTTTTCTTCAAGTAACCTATGATACCCAAGATGACCATTTCGGCATCGATAATACAGATATCCGCTACGCGAATAAGAGGAAATTCGCGGGCAAGGAGCTCGATTACGGCGTGAACTTCAATAACAATCCGACCGTAGAGGACCTTTGGAATGATACGCCGGCATGGGGTTTGCCGTGGGTCTCTAGCGATTTCGCACCCACTCCTACTGCGGCTCCCATCATTCGAGGCGCTCTGGCGCAGGATGTCGCAGGACTCGGTGGCTACGCCATGTGGGACGATCATCTGTATGTGGATGGAACGCTTTACCGCTCGGAGCACGTGGGTGTTTCTCAACCTAATCCAGGAAGTGCTCCCTACAACATCCGCGGGGTCGCGCCATACTGGCGCGTCGCTTGGCAGGAATCGACGCCGACGACCCAGTTTGAGGTAGGCAGCTATGGAATGCACATGGAGTCGACCCCTGGCGGGATAGTCGGTCTCGAGGATGGGTACACGGACTGGGCAGTGGACTTTCAGTACGATCGAACGTTGTTCAGGAAGGACGTGTTTTCGCTGCGCGGCACGTATATCGGCGAAAATTCAGCGTTGGCCGCAACCTTCGCTGCGGGGGGAGCACAACAGAGCAGGCACCACCTGGACACGGCTATGGTAAATGCCGAATACCATTTGGGCAATCGCTATTCTGCCACAGTCGGTTGGTTCGATACCGGGGGGACTGCCGACCCCTTGCTGTATGCACAGAGTCCGGTGACCGGCAGTGCCAATGGCAACCCGAGAGGCGCCGGGTATATCACGAACTTCTCGTGGTGGCCGGTGCAGAATTTGCAGCTCGCCGTCCAATATACCGGATATACACGTTTCAATGGCGCCGCAATTAACTATGATGGTGCGGGTCGCAACGCGAGCGGCAATAATACAGTGTATCTGCTTGCGCGATTCGTTTTCTGAACCGCACATAAGCTAGAGCCGCAGGATTTTTTCCTGTGGCTATTTAATATGCCGAAGTGCCGTCCTGGTGGATGGTGTGAGGGTGGCACTGAACCTTCAGCAGGTCGAATAACAGAGCGTTGGTGGCAAAAAGCTGGCGGCATGGGGGCAGGATGCGAGAATGCTTGTCTCGGCGAAAAGTCACGCCGCCTTTCACACTATAGATTTACGTGCTCGTAGACGGAAATGCCATCTCAATTAAGGAGCCTCCAGAACGACGATCTCGTTGCCATCGTCGGCGGTGGACCTGCTGGTTCGTTCTTCGCCATCCATCTTCTTCGGGAAGCCAAGCGCCTCGGTCGAAACATCGAAATCGTCATCGTCGAGAAACGTGGTCAGACGGACCCGAGCTCCGACGACTTTCAATGCAGAGGATGCAACTTCTGCGCAGGCCTTGTCTCACCGAGGTTGAATAAGATACTCGACGAGCACGGCCTGGTCGTTCCGGAGGAGATCATCCAGGGGCACATCGACTACGTCTGGATACAGGGGCAGTGGAAGAATTTCGGGCTTCGAGTTCCCAAAGAAATGCAGATGTGCTCAGTATTCAGGGGTTCATTACCCGGCAGAAGGACCGGCAGACCTGCGGGGTTCGATGGGTTTCTTCTCGGCGAGGCGGTCAAGGAAGGCGCGCGCATCGTGTATGGCGAAGTCCAGGCGATTTCCTATGCTGCGTCGGGGATGCCCAGCCTGACGGTGAGAACACAATCCGGAGAGAGGGTCTCGCTCGAGGCCGGCTTCGTGACCATCGCTACCGGAATCAATGCACACTGTGGCCTCGATTACCGTAATGATGCCCTGATCGCCTCGGTCAAGCAGTTGAATCCGGCGTTCGTTCCGGGCAAGTCCCGAAAGGCCTTCATCTTCGAGCTCGACGTAGGCGAGGACTATCTTGAGCGCCATATGCGTCGAGAGATATACTTCATCGAGTACGGCTCGAAGCACCTCGCCCTCGAGCATACCGCGCTCGTTCCCAAGGGCAGGTTCTTGACCGTCGCCATGATCGGCAAGTGTATCGACGAGGCGGTCTTGCCACGCGACAGCCAGCAGATCGTCCACGATTTTCTGACGCTGCCTCAGATCGAGCGCATCCTGCCAGGCATCGAGGCGGCTCCCCTCGCCTGTGCCTGTGCTCCCAGAATGACCGTGACCACTGCTCGATCCCCCTTCGGCGACCGGTTTGCCATCATCGGCGACGCGGTCGGGTCGCGGTTGAACAAAGACGGCCTGTACTCGGCCCACGTGACGGCGAGCCGGCTGGCGCAGACCGTGCTCCATGACGGAATCGACAAGCAGGCTCTCGCCAAAGGATACGGGAAGGCCATCAAGTGGCTCGCGGCAGACAATCGCTTCGGACGAATGGTGTTTGGCATGAGCCGGGTGGCGTTCACCCGGCCGTTGGTCAGCCGCATCGTGTACCAGGCATTTGCCACCGAGTGCAAGGTGCGAGAGGAGCGGAGCCGGCCCTTGAGCAAAGTGCTGTGGAAGATTGCTAGCGGCACAGCGGACTATCGGCAAGTGCTCCACGAAATGTGCGGTTTCGTCGTGCTGCGCTCCATTATCGTGGGTGCGGGGGTCACACTGAGGAACGTGGCGTTCGAGGTGCTCTTAGGTCTGAAATGGGGGGAGTACGGCCGGTATCCGACAGTCGTGCTGAAGGAGAAGCGCGAAGTCGTCAAAGAGAACTTGGCGTCGAGCTTGGGAAAGGAACTTGGCGAGTCGCCCGACTTCGAACGCATGTACGTGATCAAGATCCGCGGTTCTGAGGAAGAGATCATGGAGGAACTCGCTAAGTTGGGCCGACCGACTGCAAGGTTCGTTAACCCGCGACTCGTCGACGTCCGACAGATCCAGGGGCTCCCCAATCAAGTCGGATCGGTGATTCGATACAGAATACCCTTCCTTGGGCTGGGCTCGGAAATGCATTTGACCAAAAGAATCGGCTTCGAAACCTTGCTATATGAGGTCGACAAACAGCTTGTAGAGCGCGGGAAACTCATCTTCAACGTCGCACCAGCCAAGGACGGAAACCGTAGGCTCGCCATTTACACGTCATTCGACTACAAGCGAGGTAAGGGCATCGCGGGTCGGATTATATGGGAGGGTGTCAGGTTGTTGTTTCCAGGGTTCGTGCACGACATCGTGTGGAACCATGCCTTGTGCACCATCAAGGAAGAAGTCGAGGGGAAGCACGACCAAACCCGCGGACGGTAACTGGCATTTCGAAGCCCTCTTTCTTATCGTAGGGGCGCCGTCCGAAAGAATTACATCCAGGACCTCCTGGCGAGACTGAACTCAGACGGCACAGTCAGAGGCTGCGTAACCCCTATGGATAGACCGCCTAGTTTTTGAGGGTGGGGAAACCTGTGGAAGTCGGCAGCCACAAAATTGACTACGATGCGTTCCCGACATTAACCACAACTACTTACAATTCATTGATTCTAAATGTCTTGTCTGCAGCCCATAAAAGAGATAAACGGGTCCCCAAACCGTGGGACAAGAGTCGAGCCTCCACAGCCCCAGGACTCAGAGCCACTTCTTAGTCTCCGTATTCCACTCGCTGCAGGACGGTCGAGCCACAGGAGTGGCGAGCAAGATTCACCCGACCACGGCGCCGCTAATTCATGTTGGTGGTGAAACGATAAGGGTTCTCCGTCACATGAACCGGCTGGTTGTGACCACGAACTGGGTGTTCACTACATTACACGGCGGGGATGAACAAGCGGATGGCTGGCCCTATTGCATCAAAGCACATTCCACGATACTGGGTGCAGGAATATTTGCTTGGGACGTCAGCAATCTTGAGACGCACTCAAATCTGCCAAGGCGCTCCAAATTCATAATCCCAATCTTTTGGAATAAACGCCTGGAGTCCTGAGGCAGGGTAGAAGGTAACTTCTCCAAATAAGATGCCTTGAGGTGGCGAGTATAAATCCACCCGAACAAAGTCGAATTGGGCGCCAATTCTCTCAGCCAGATTGATCATTTCACCCAGGTTCTCTGGCTTGGAAACAGGTTCTGATATTGGGGGATATTCTTTCTTCACAGGAAGAAGATTCCATTCACGATCATAGAAGTTTTCTTTGTGCCCCCTGAATCGGTCGCGATCAAGCTGAATGAAATGGACACGCCCGTGATATGCAAAGAATTTGTAGTCTTCCGGAACGTCACCGCCTGGCATTTGGATCATGCGCTCAACCATCACCTTACGGGGAATCCCCCGATAGCCCCATTCTCGATACCTGTACCCATACAAGAGCCCAAGTTGCTCACGCATAGATGCTACAATTTTATCCCTCTTGATATCTTGTGCTGTGCGGATGAATACATTTCCGCCACTACTATGATTGACCTTGATCACGTAGGGTGGTTTAAGACCATCAAAGGGAATATCTTCTGGATTGTTCCCTACCCATAAGATTTCTATGATGTGTTGCTCACCTATAAGTTTGGCGATTTCCGCCTTAACCGCAATTTTATCGGAAAAGATAAGGAATTGTGGGTTGTGCTGGCACAGTTTTCGCCAGGCAATTTTCTCATTAAATGTTCTTGGATGCCTTAGATTGGGCAGTCTTCGAAAGCTGCGAAAATACATCAGGTTAGCGGCCGCGTAGTCTAGAAGCCTGTCAACGACTAGTGGGTAGACTTTTCCCACAATATTTCTGATTATGGCTGGCTTTCTTTTGCTTTCCATATAAAGTCGGTGCGCTAGTATTTGATTTTATCTTATCTAGGCTAAGAGTAAATTGGCACTCATATCATACATCGAACCACCAGATATACTTGGCTTTGTTGATGAGCACGTTGACCAAGTCCGCCACCTCCCCAGCCCGAATCTTGCGGTGCAGATAAATCCCCGTTCCTCTGGGAGTCAAAACGACGTAATGCGAGGTCCCCGGGCGTGAAGAGGTTCCGGTTTTCACTCAGCTCACCTCCTCCATCCCGCCGAGCTCTTCAGCCGAAACATCATCGACCGGCTCTCGACCGGGTCTGTCGACCCAGCAAGGCTTTCGCTGTACAGCAGAAGTCCCAGCTCCGACTTACTCGGGTGAAGCCGCACGAACACTCCTGCCCGGATTGCTCCGCTCTCATTGACATTCATGGCTCTCACTTCGGCGATCTGCGGTTGAAACTACGTTGCTAGCAGCGGGTCAATTACCTTCCCGTCCCCCAGGACGCTGTGCCCGGAGAAGGCGGGAACTACAGCCAATATCTGCCGCGACCTAAGAAACACACTGCCACATTCTATCATTGTTCAGAGCCCGATTGGGCTCTGCGCCAGCCCGCGAAAACAGATCAGTCCAAGCGGAGTGCCGCGCTGTCACAGGGCCTACACGCGCCCATTGCCAGATGGAGGACACTGTCTGGCGATCCCGGACCCGAGGAGTGGGTGTTCCCTTCGGAGACGCGCAGAACCCCACTTGCAAAGGACAATTGCTGGAGGCGATGGATTGCACCCAGGCTGAAGTCTGTCGGCCTCGAATGGGTGAATTTCCAGGTGATGCGGCGCACCCACGCGTCACTTATGCGCGAACTGAAGGTCGACCCAAAGGTAGTGGCTGACCAACTCGGGCACTCAGTTGACGTCGACCTGAACGTTTACACAAAGACCGCGCTCGCCCCCCGTAAGGAAGCCTTGGAGACGTTCGAATCGGCCTTGCGCGTGATGTAATGGAGTATATTGGAGTACGCCCTTGGGCCAGTTTCTCTAAGTTGTTGAAAGGATGGAGCGGGGGACGGGGATCGAACCCGCGACGTCCAGCTTGGGAAGCTGGCATTCTACCGCTGAATTACCCCCGCTCGATGCAAGACCTATAGAATTATAACGTCAGAGAAGATCTGCAAAATGCGTACAACATCCGTACAACAAACAAAGCCTTCTTCCGGATCACCACCTCGAACGGCTTTGAGCGGCGTGGCAACGATTTATCCCGGCCATTAAGCATAGGCGAAACCACACCCAAAGGCATCGAAACCGAAATCCGGCCAATTACGACTGATAATCTAACCCTTTTCGCTGGTCCTTGCAAGCGGACTCATGGTGCCCACGAAGCGATCTGGCGAACGCGCGAAATGGAAGAGTACTGCCAGCGTCGGGACAGGCCGCCACCAGCAGTTTTACTTCGCCCTTTTGCCTTCTGAGCTTCGACTCTAAACCTAGTTTCTGCTGCTGGGACGCAACGGATAATACGGCTCGTGTCGATGGCGCTCGGTGTCGTACCGTGATGTGAAGGCGACGAATACCATCTTCCGGTCCTGAGCTTGGGGGCGGGGGTTCGGCGCCAGCGTGACCCTCACCTCGGTGGACTCTTTCTCCGCCGCGAACATGCCGTACGAGTCGCGAAAAGAGCAGGCGGCTACGCAACTGCTCGCCTCGCGAATCGCCTCTTCAACAGCCTGGCGCAGCGTCCCTTCGGCACGATCTGCCGAACCGTAGATGATGCGCAATTCTTCGATGCCATAGCGAAAGCACTCGCGGATCCGGTGCCCAGCCACGCTGCGGCCTTCTTCCATCGAGCATCCGTGCAGGTCGAGTTCGAAGGCATTGTTGGGCCGGTCGAAGTTTTGTCGGGCCACGATCGTCCTCTCTCCACCGGTCGGATCAACTCCCCGGCCACCGGATGACCCGCCTTCACACAGGTGACTGAGACACCGGCCGCGGAGCGCCGGGACACGCCCTCAAGGCGCTTCCCAATCGAGGGCGTAGATTTCCTGGATGCTGGCGTCGCGCACAAACAGCGGAGATTCGTCCGGGGCGAGGCCGCTCCAGTTTCCGAAGGGTCCTACAGCCGCCTGAAACCCTTTCAAGCTGGGGACTTGCTCCAGTTTGCGATCGCTGATTTGCACGCGGAAGTAGCCCTCTTCCTTCTCGAGAATCCCGTGAAAATACAAATAGTGCCCGTCTCGGGACCAATTTGGATAGCCTACGAAACCCTTGGCGTTGGCCAGCTCAGTCCATTTCTGAGTCGTGAAATCAAAAAGCACGAGCTTGAGAGAATCCAGCGTAATGGCGACTACGTAGCGTCCGTTTGGAGACCAGCGGGGAGAAAAGAGGCCATCGGACCCGGGCAGTTTCGAGGCGTTTCGCGTTTTCATATCCAGCACGTAGACCGCTGACCCCTGATTGCTCAGCGCATTCTCTCCGAAGACCAGCGATTTGCCGTCGGGCGACCAGTTGGGGTCCGCCAGGTTAGTTTCACCGCGATAGATCAGTTCGGGTGAACCTCCAGCGGCGGGAACAACATAGATTTGGGAGGGTTCGCCGGGCGGATGACCAAAGAAGGCGATCTGCTTGCCATCCGGAGACCATCGAGGCAGGTAGGCCTGCATGGGCGGGAAAGTAAGTTGGAGCTTTTGGGTCCCGTCCGCCTTACTTCGCCACATGGTGTCATCGGCGTAGTCATTGTAGGCGAACCACTCTGCATCACGAGAGAAGTCGAGTCCCTCCGCTGAGATTCCCGAAAGGTAAGGCGCGAACTGTCCTGATTTCGCATCGTAGCGCGCCAATTCCGCCCGGGGCTGCCAACCTTGGACGAAGAGCCTCTTGCCATCTCGGCTCGGGACGGGCGTGCCGATATTCATCGGCCCCGTCGTCAATTGCACGGGCTCATGGCGGGTGGACCGGAAAAGGCCAGCGTCTTCGCGCAGGGCCCAGACGTTTGCCGTCTCGTCGCGTACCGCCTCGAAGACGAAATACCTTCCGTCCGGCGTCCAGCGGCCACAGCATTCGTTGGGTGGGTTGTTCCAACCCGGAAGCAGGGGATGAAGATTGGATCCATCCGTGGAGGCTTGCCATAGGGAGCGGTTATTGGTTTGGGGATCGTTCAGGGTAAAGCGCAGGATCGTTCCGTCGGGCGACCAGCGGAGGTCGCCAGACGTTCCAGTGGTTGTCAAGAGCCGCCGTGGTTCGCTCCCATCACTCTTCGCCAGGAATATCTCGTTCCCCTTGGAGTAGGCAATCCTGTTTCCGTCCGGCGACCACGCCGCGCTGTGACCTTCGAGGTTCCCTAATCGGCGAGGCGAGCCGCCCAGCACAGAAAGAGTCCAGAGGGGCGCCTCGGGGGTTGATTCATTTAGGAAAGTA
>Ga0208563_1002462_pt1 | contig 10468 bp, 9 predicted proteins | sample June2015DPH_17_1_2_FD_184717 | JGI IMG/M metagenome (GOLD analysis project Ga0208563, IMG submission 184717) | Peatland microbial communities from SPRUCE experiment site at the Marcell Experimental Forest, Minnesota, USA - June2015DPH_17_150... | ecosystem: Environmental > Terrestrial > Soil >... | reverse complement strand
CTGTGGAACGATGTTATAGCCCGACACCTGGATGTCTGCTGAGGAAAGAATGTCCGTCAGCTGCTTTCGGGAGACCTTCCTTCCGTTGAGCCGGTAGATGCCCTCGCCCCCGCGGCGGAATTCTCGTGAGATCGTGACTGCTTCAGCATCTATCGGGATTCGTCTGTCATGATTGTCAAATTGTACTGCAACCCAAGCCGAGCGGGATGTTGCAGCCATCGCTCCCTTGTGAATCAAATCGCCTATCGTTTCGCCTCTAAGCTCTTTGGCGCTCAGTTCCCCAAGGGCGAACTTTACCGAGTCAATAATGTTCGATTTGCCAGAACCGTTCGGGCCGGTTACGATTGTGAGACCGCGGTCGAGGTGAACAGTCGCCTTCTTTCCGAAGGTCTTGAAGCCTCTCAGGTCGATTCTTTTGATATACACCAATGTTGGTTCATGCTCGCCGCAGGGAATGCACCAAACTTGTCACATTAGCAACTATCGTGGGCTATCGGCTGCTCAGAAAGTGCGAAGATAAGGCTTGGTTACACTTTCATGATGATTTGTATGGATTAGGCCGTGTCAACTTTGGCATAGGGCTGTTTTTCGAAGCGTAGGTAAGAAAGACAAATTCAAGGTAAGGAATGCTTGACACATAGCTAGCCATTGGTTGACGGGGCCCTCTGGAAGCCTATAAGTGAGGATACCCACCGGGTCCGCGTTTCGTGATTCTATTTGCCATACCGGCGTCTTCGGCGCTGGTATGTCCGAACAGCCCTTAGTAGGTCTATCCGGCGAAATTCAGGCCAGAAGACGTCTAAGAAGACGAACTCGCTGTAAGCAGCCTGCCAAAGTAGGAACCCGCTAAGTCGCTCTTCACCTGAAGTACGAATTATCAACTCCGGGTAGGGGTTCGGAAGGTGTGATGTGTACAGGTACTTCTGAAACATGTCCTCATCTACTGCCCCTTCATCCAACGAGCCGCTTTTGACCTCGTCAATGATCCGCTTCGCGGCATCAACAATTTCAGCGCGGCCACCGTAGGCGACGGCAATGTTTAGGTAATGCTGGTCGTATGCCGCAGTTACCTTTTCCACCTCGTTCAAAACCCCTTTTAGTGATTCAGGTAGCAGTTCAATGCGGCCAATCGCTTTCACGTGCACCTTGTTCTCGTGGATTCGCCGGTCCGTAATGAGTTTCCTTGCTTCGTTCTCAATCAGTTTGAGTATAGTGTTGACCTCTTCTCTTGGTCTACGGAAGTTCTCAGTGGAGAAAACGTAGAGCGTTACTGTCTTGATGCCTAGGTCTAAGCACCATTGTAGGAAATCTTCGCCCGTTCGTGCTCCGTATAAGTGGCCGTCAAGTCTATCGCCATATTTCTCGATGCCCCATCTTCTGTTGCCGTCGAGTATGATACCAACGTGCTCCGGCATTTCATTCGAGGCGATTTGATCTCCGAGCCATTTTTCATAGATAGTGTAGGCGCCAATTGTTTTGAGGAAGGTTGGTAGCATGGGTTCACGCTCGCGCTTGGTCCATCGCCTTTACGCACGGGCACGTTCGTTCTGCAGGGATGCTCTCCACGGCTTTACGTATGATGGTGAGGACTTGAGACATGACTTTGTTACCGGTTTCCGTGACCTCCCTAGCGGACAACCTCTCCTGCATTCCAGCAGCTCGGTTTGAAATGAAGCACAGCGTCGAATAACACAACTCCTGTTCCCTGGCCAGAAAAACTTCGGGTGCACCGGTCATTCCAACAATGTCGCCGCCTAGCATTCGCAACATTCGGATCTCAGCTGGGGTCTCATACCGCGGCCCCTCAGTTGCGGCAAGAATCGCATTGCCCCATGTCTTCGCTCCCGCGCCGTTGCATGATTCTATCAGGATTTTGCGGAGGTCGGGGCAATACGGTTGGGAGACATCGATGTGCGTTACCGGTGCGCTCTCGAAATATGTTGCAACTCGCGATTTGGTCATATCCAAAATGTCTTCGGGGACGGCCATGTCGCCTGGGTTGTAGCTTGCGTTCATAGCACCGACCGCATTGGTCGCTATGACGCGTTCCACCCGGAGTTGCTTTAGCGCGGACAGGTTGGCCCTATAGTTGACTTTGTGAGGCGGAAGGTCATGTCTCGGCCCATGTCTCGGTAAGAATGCGACTTGTTCGTTACCGATCGAACCAACTGCTATTGGTGGGGCAGGTCCGTAAGGTGTTTCCAGATGAATTGTTTGTGAGCCTTGGAGTAATCCTTCGAGGCCGCTTCCGCCAATTACCGCAATTCTGGGCATAAACTATCAACACCGGTCTTATTCGTCGTCATCTTCCGAACCGCCGTCGTCCATTAGCGCCTGAAACTCTTCGAATGATAGTTTTCCACCCGTGCGAAGCTTCTCATTCGCTGCTTCCTTGTATTTCGATTTCAGCTTCTCTCCCTTGAGCTTTGGAATAGTCTTGGCTTCGCCTATCTGAGCTCGAACCTTGTCCAAACGCTCTAGGTTTGCTCTTAGCTCAGCCACCACATCGCGGCGTTCTTGGTTCTTTTCGAGGTACTCCGAATGCTTCGCGTCCGCTTCCTTCCTTTTCGCTACCAAAATCTTAACGAGTTCTTGCATGGTTGCATGGATCTTCTCGCTCTCCTCAGCTACTTTTGTGAGTTCTTCGTGAGTGGCTTGTGCTTGCAACCTTAACGCGCCAACTTCAACTCTCAATTGTAAGAGTTTATCTTTCACATTCCTCAGGCCCTTGTGCTTGGCTAGGTTAACTTCCAAAGCACCGATTTTCGCCACAAGGTTCCTTTCGGCCTTCGTGGAAAGCGGATTGGTTTGAATGAACCATTCTAAGCCCTTTATCTGTCTTGAAAGCTCGGACATGCTCCCTTGTAGTTGCTCTGATATCCGCCTAGCCTGTTCGAGAAGCTTTGAGAGGGCCTCCCGCTTCTGGGAAGCCAGCACTCTTAGCGCGTCCCGCTTATCTTTGAGTTCCTTTACCTTTGCATTTAGTGAATCTCGTTTCCCTTTTACTTCCCTTGTCTCTTCAGATGTACGCTTGACCTCCGAATTGAGCGTGTCACGTTTCTTTACAATCTCTTCGATCTGTTCCCTGAGAAGGCTGATCTTAGCTTTCTTTGCAGCATTTCTTTCCTTCAATGTTTCCAGTTCTCGGTACAGGTTCTCGACGGGTGTTTCGAGCGTAGCCGAATCCATTCCACTACCACCTAGGCGGCCACTTCATTCCCACTGCTGAACAGGCGCACTCCAAGAAGTGAAGCAAACCGTCGCGAGTACATAAGTTTCAAAGTGAACACGCGGTCTGGGATGCATGCAAACAGTCTGGGCGCTGTATATAATGCGTTGTGTGGTGTAACCGTGTTCTTATTCGCCGAGTATGATCCTTGCGTCGACTATGTTGGCGCCTCTCGCGTACACGATGACTGGGTTGAGGTCCATTTGTTGTATTGCTTGGTTTTCCATCATGATCTTCGAAGTCGATTGTAGAATTCGAACGATTGCCTCTTCGTCTGACGCAGGTTGGCCCCTGGCGCCCTGCAGAATCGAATAGGCGTGAATCTCTCGGATCATCTGGCGGGAGTCGAGTTCACTCAGGGGCGATACCCTAAAGCTGGCGTCCTTGAGAACTTCAACAAAGATTCCGCCAAGGCCGAATAAAACGGTCGGGCCGAACTGGCTATCTCGAAGCCCTCCGACGATTACCTCTATACCCTTAGGAGCCATGTGTTGCACCAGGACGCCGGAAATTCTAGCCTTATCATCAAAGGCTCGGACTTTGGAGATAATTTGGTTATACCCATCTTCAACCTGTTCCTTTGAATTCAGGTCAAGAAGGACACCTCCAGCTTCGGTCTTATGCAAAACATCTTGGGAAACAACCTTCAGGACGACAGGGAACCCAATTTCACTTGCTAGCTCTCTCGCCCCAGAAGGGTTTTGCGCGACGCCAAAGGCAGGTGTGGGCATACCGTAGGCTAGACAGATTTCTTTAGCTTCGGGTTCAAGGAGGTACTTTCTCTTTTGGCTCCGCGCAGATTGAAGAATTCGTTCAACCGTTGCTGGTGGCATAAATTCAATCGACCCTTGAACTGAATTGTGCAGTTTCAATCAAGTTCCTTAAGCATGGTCTGATTATCATCCCTCACGAGGATTGTTCTTCGCCGCCTGTTAGAATTCTTGTAACAGCCGCGTTGAGTTCAACCATTCCTGAGTTGTCTTTCGAAGATACCGGGATGGGTTCGGACAACAACCCGCTTTCGAAGACTGCAGTCGCCAAATTCATTGAAATCATGGACAGGTTTTGTTCTTTAACGCTCCGCAATGATTCCGCGAAGGCTTCGGGCTCAGTGGCCCACTCGATTATCGTATCAACATCCTGATCCGTGACAAGGTCAGTTTTGGAAAGGGCATAGATTTGGGGTTGCAGTATTCTACTGGATATTGCGGCCGCGAGGTATATGCTTGAGACAAAGTTGAGCGGGAACCGTACGAAGGGTGCATCCATCAAATAAATCACTGCGCGTTTCTCTCCGGTTAACTCGTTTGCCATAAAACGCCCTCCCTCCCTAAATGCGAACAGCTCTATCTGACCAGGCGTGTCTACTAGGAGAATGTCGGGGTTGGCATCCTCAACTTCCTCCCGAATCTCTTCCAGGTGGTCGGCTAGCAAATCGGAGGCCATGATTAAGGCACCATTGGGCCCGAGCTTGTAATCAAGCATTAAGTTCTCCACATCCACGTACTTCCGTGCATCGATGTCAGGATTATATGGTATAGCCGTCGCGCCGGGGTCGAAGTTGGCAACTAGAACGTCCTGATCACTATTCTTCAACCATTCCGAATAGGAAGCTGTGAGAGAAGATTTCCCAGAACCAGCCATCCCAACCAAAAATACAGTGTTTGTCACCCTCAGACACATCCTGACCACGGCTAGATGACGCCCAAGGCTATTTGGAGTACTATGGGAAAATTTATGGGACTAGGAAAGTCAGGCTCTAGGTATTGCAGGAGGACTAGTGTTTGGTGAATCACGATCCTGGAACGTTACCTAGATGGGACCTTTCTAATGTCTACCCCGCTCTGGATTCAGAGCAGTTCAAGAAGGCATTTGCTGATTTGAAATTCCAACTCAACGCGATTGACGCCTACATAGTCGACCATAAGATTTCCAGGGCGCCAGCTAACAAACCCGAGACAGCTACTGGAGAAGTGAAATCCGCTATTGACGAATACTTGGCTCTTACGAACGCAGCACTCCGCCTGTACTCAACTCTCCACGCATACGTGGGATCGTACGTGTCGACCGACTCCTACAATACCGTAGCAAAGCGCCTGCAATCAGAACTGGAGATGGTCGGTGTCAGATTACAGAAGCAAGAGGTGTTCTTCAAAGGATGGGTCGGGACCATCGCATCGCTCTTACCTCAAGCCTTGGCCCAGGCAGGTGTAGCTCAGGCTCATGGCTTCTATCTTCGCGAAACAGCAGAGCAGAGCCGTTTCCTGATGACCGATGCAGAGGAATCTCTCGCGGCAGACCTTGAGCTCAGCGGGTCAAATGCATGGGGGAAAATGCAAGGCACTGTCTGCTCACAGGTTAACGTCGATTTTGAATTGGAGGGCAAGAAGCAGAAATTCCCAATTACAGCATTGCAGAACCTCAACACTCATCCTGACCCTGAAATTCGCCGCCGCGCATACGAGGCTGAGCTGGCAGCCTGGGAGATCGTACGTGAACCATTGGCGGCTGCCCTGAACGGAGTCAAGGGCAGCGTAAACACGCTGGACAAGCGACGTGGTCGAATCGACGCACTTCATGCGTCACTCGACACCTCAAGGATTGACCGTGAGACTCTCAATACAATGATGGCGACAATGCGGGAGTCGTTTCCTATCTTCCGGCGATATCTTCTCGCCAAAGCGAAGTTATTAGGCGGGGAGAAGCTCCCGTGGTGGGATCTCTTCGCACCAGTCGGCAAAAGCGAACGTCGCTATAGTTGGGCGGAGACTGAGAAGTTCCTCGTAACTCAATTCCGAAGCTTCAGTGACCGTCTAGCCACGTTAGCGCAGAAGGCCTTTGATAATCATTGGATTGATGCGGAACCACGCAACGGTAAACGGGGAGGTGCTTTCTGCATGGATGTGCCCGGGGTAGAAGAGTCACGCATACTGTGCAATTTCGATGGGTCACTCGAACAGGTCTCGACCGTTGCCCATGAATTGGGGCATGCATTCCACAATGAATGCCAGGTTGGCAAAACGATACTGCAAAGAATTACCCCGATGACCTTGGCTGAGACTGCCTCAATCATGAATGAGACCATAATCTCGAACGCCGTCTTATCCGAAGCTGCAAATCGTGAGGAAGAACTGGCCATCCTAGAAACGTCACTAGCAGGAGCGACACAAGTGGTCGTTGACATAACTTCACGATTCCTTTTCGAGAAGGAGGTCTTTGAGCGCCGGGTTAACTCCGAACTGTCGGCAGATGACTTTTGCGAGATTATGCTGAGATGCCAAAAGGCTACTTACGGTGAGGCTCTGGACGAACGTTTCCTCCACAAATTCATGTGGGCGTGGAAAGTTCACTACTACATTCCAGCCTTTTCATTCTACAACTACCCCTACGCATTCGGCCTGCTTTTTGGAACAGGGTTGTATTCAATTTACAAAGAGCGTGGTCATCGTTTCGTGAAGGATTATGAAGCTCTATTGGCCAGCACGGGAGAAACGTCGCCAGCGGAACTTGCGCGGAGGTTTGAAATTGACCTCAAAAAACCGGATTTCTGGCGGAGCAGCCTAAAGGTCATAGAAGAAAACGTGCAACGTTACGTGGGGCTCTGACTACTGAACTCATTCGTAATCTTCATGCAGAATCTGTAACTCGCGCCCCATAATTCTCGAGCTCCTTCTTCAGATCGTTAACTGCACCGACAACAGATTCCCGTGCCTTCAATCGTGATTTCGAGGAGATGGAAAAGTGGAGTTCGAGGTTCGGCCGACCACTTGCTTCGACTCCTCTAGGATGAGACTTAACGTAGACACCAGGCCATTGCCGCATAACACGGTCAATAATCGGTGCCAGCGAGGACTCCATTATGCCTTGAACCCTGATCCACTTCTCTACGAATGTCATCCCCTGCGTCTTTGCGCTGACGGCTTTCGAAACAGTTCCTTTGAAAATTGCTTTTGCTTCGCTGGGTACGCCCGGTAAACAGAAAATTTCTGTGCCAAGTACCTTCAATCTAACGGCGGGTGCTGTTCCAATCGGGTTAATCACAGGCATAGACGTAACAGGAATTAATGCCATCTTTAGGCGAGGTTTTGATAAAGTAATTCTTCGGTTTGGAAATCTTCGGGCGTAATGCGTTCGAATCATCTCAACAGCGGACTTGTTGAGTCTAATTCGCAAGCCGAGAGCCCTTGCGACTCCTCTGAGGGTCATATCGTCAAAGGTGGGACCGATTCCGCCCGTCAGGATTAGTAGGTTGGGTTTCCTTTCCAACGCCTCTAGTACTGTTCGAGAAATTTCGTTCAGGTTGTCGGCGACGGTCGTTATTTGATTCACCTTCCCTCCAAGCTTTGTGACCTGGGTTGCAATCCACGAAGCATTAGTGTTGACAGTATTCCCTAGCAGGAGCTCGTTTCCGATGGAGAGTATCTCGACGGTGCAGGGCAATCTAATTTACCCTCAATAGAGGTGTGGAATTACCGATTAAACAGCATATCTTCTGGAAAACTCACGGGTACCTGTTACGTTCGTAACAGGAAATGGTTGAATCCTAATCAGCTTTCTTCGAGAGCCACCATTTCAAGTACTCGTTCTGCTTGCGCCTACGTTGCTCTTCGGGCGATTCTTGTTCCCGAATCTTGAGTCGGCCTTCCATTAATTGCTGGGCGCTCACCGTGAGGCCGCAGCTTTTGCACGTGTACTGCTTGAGTGCGGTATCGTAGCTTAGTATTCCACCACATTCGAGGCAGTAGTTCGTTGTCACTTGGCGTTTGGTCTCCATGCGAGTAGGTTGGAAGCGCGCTAGTTAAACCTGTAGCAGCCTATTCAGTAGCTGCAGCGTAGTAGAACTCGCCAGAATTTTTCTGCTCTTTATCCAACTTGCTATCGACCTTGTTTATGCGTGGCCGTTTGGTTTCGGGGTCGCGCCTGAACGTTATACCCATCTCGCAAAGGAAATCGTTCATCGCGTCACGCATTGGCATTGGAGTGGAACCCTGGCCGCTGATGCTTGGTAAACCCTTGAAGACCATGATGCGGTCTGCAAGGAAATCTTGGGCGACTATGTCATGCTCAACCACGAAAGCGAAAGATTGGCGTGAATCTACCAAATGCCTCAATGCTTTGGCCACGTTCAACCTTTCTTCGACATCTAAGAAGGCGCTCGGCTCATCGAGCAAGTAGACTTGAGCTGACTTCCCCAGACAAGCCGCAATTGCAACACGCTGCAATTCACCGCCACTGAGTTCATCGATCTTCCTGTCAAGCAATTTCGTTATGGATAGTGGTCGTACCACTTCGTCGGTAAAGAGGGCCGAGGAATAATCATCGGCGGCACTTGTGAGAAGCCCATCGACCGTTCCGTCGTAGGCTGAGGAGATGTATTGGGGCTTGTAACTCACCTGCAGCTGGTTTTGGCCTGATCTACTGTAGTAATCCAACAGTTCTTTGATGAATGTGGTTTTTCCAATCCCGTTGGCCCCCAGTATGCCCACAATTTCTCCCGACTTTATGGAGCCCGTTTCGACTTGAAGGTGGAATTTTCCAACAGTCTTGCTTACCTGTGGCCATTCTAGTTTGGTTTGTGATTCGGCGTCTACCTGTCTCGGTGGCCTTACGTGGAAACGGATAGGTTCGTCTCGAAAACGCATGTTCTCATCGGGCAGGAATCCTATTAGATAGTCGTTGATTCCGCCCCTCGTGGGGTGGACGTGCGAGACGATTCCATACGAGCTTGGTTGCCCATAGACCAAATAGACTTCGTCAGATAAGTAGTCGAGCATTGCCAGGTCGTGCTCAGCAACAATCACTGACTTGGCCTCGCCGACGAGTTTCCTTATGCTTCGTGCAGCCCGCATTCTTTGGTAGACGTCCAGGTAGCTGGAGGGTTCGTCGAAAATGTATACATCTGCGTCCCGTGAAATGGCGGCCGCGATAGCGACGCGTTGCAACTCGCCGCCACTAAGCATGCTTGGTTCTCTCTCGAAGAGTGTTTCTAGTTCAAGGTCCTTGGCAAGTTCGGGGAGTTTACTGCGCTCGTCAACCTTCTTGAGTAGTTGACCGATCCTGCCTTCGAGAACCGTTGCGAGCTTGTCGACATGTTGAGGTTTGTGAACTACTCTCAGTTTCTTGGCTGCAAGTTTGCTGAAGTATTCGTGCAGTAATGTTCCTCGGTACCTTGTTAGGACTGTGTCCCAGTTGGTGGGTGTTTCTAGCGAACCGAAGTTCGGTGTGAGTTCGCTGGCCAGCATCTTGAGGGCTGTACTCTTGCCTGTTCCGTTGCGGCCGATGAGGCCTATGACTTTCCCTGTTTGTGGGACGGGCAGCCTGAAAAGTTTGAATTCATTGACGCCGTAGCTATGAATACATTCCCCCTCTAGTTCCTGTGGGAGTTTTACGATGCCGATGGCGTCGAAGGGGCATTTCTTGATGCAGATTCCGCAGCCTGTGCAGAGGTCCTCATCTATGATCGGCTTTTTCTGTCCGGCTATGAACTTGATTGCGTACCTTCGGTTCAAGACTTCAGGGCAGAACCGATAGCAAGGTATTCCGCAATCGTCGGGTTTACAATGCTCCTTGTCTAGTGTGGCTACTCGTAACAATCGCAATCAACTCTGTTTTGGCTAGAAAACTTCAGTTGAGGTGTCTGAACCATTAGTGCGATTTGATGCGGGGCTCAGTCACCATTCCTCATCTTCTCCCCAGCCATCATCTTCGCCCCATTCGTCATCTGTCCAGTCGTCTTCTTCTCCATCATCCCAATTTTCGTCTTCACTCAAGAGAAGAAACTCCCGTAACAAGAACTCGTTTAACCCCCCTAAGGTGGGACTTTAAAACTTTTGGCCAATCTTGATTCTTTGCAGCAGACTTTCGGGATGTCAAATGGTACCCTCGTTGCCTCGATACTCAACGCAACGGAGCCACTATTTTTCCCCGCGAAGCCGTTCTAGGGTGCCCCATCCCAGTTGCCCAGAAGGACCATGGCATGAATGGTGTATTGTGAACTGCGGCAAGTTGCCCTTGGCGGTCGATCGCTATTACGCCAGCGTCGCCCTTCAAACGTTTCGACGCCGTCTCAACCGCAAGTTCTGCTGCCCTAGATGCTGACGACCCTCCTTCCATCGCCATGCACACAGCTTTCGAAAGGGTCAGCTTGATGGCCACTTCGCCCCAGCCAGTTACGGTTGTTGCTCCACACAGGTTGTCTGAATAGACGCCTGAACCGATCTGCGGGGTATCCCCGATTCT
>Ga0208563_1002439_pt1 | contig 10552 bp, 13 predicted proteins | sample June2015DPH_17_1_2_FD_184717 | JGI IMG/M metagenome (GOLD analysis project Ga0208563, IMG submission 184717) | Peatland microbial communities from SPRUCE experiment site at the Marcell Experimental Forest, Minnesota, USA - June2015DPH_17_150... | ecosystem: Environmental > Terrestrial > Soil >... | reverse complement strand
ATATCCAGCAGCTTCTGATCGCGAGGGAGCTCGTAGAAATGCAGCACGACGATGGCGCCCGGATTCTTGGCCCGCAGCTCCTTGAAGCTGCTCTCGTTCAAGCGCAACTCTTGAGATCAACGATTACGGGTAGGACCATTCACAAAAAGACGGAGAAACTCGTCAAGAGACCTTCTCGCTTCTCCCTCGACTTGAGTGAATTTGATCCCAACGGCACCGCCCGTTGGGGAGATCCAGTGGATTTCCCCTTGTCCCTGGAATTCCAAATAATCTTGACTCACCAAGAACATAACCACATCCCTTATCCGGAAAGGCGTCGGAGTGATCTCAGTTTCCACTTTCATCCCGCCGGGTGAGATGTCTTGAGTCCTTCCTGGAATCACAGATGAGGTATTAGCAGGGTTCATATTTATAGGCACCCATGCCTCTCTTCTTGTGTTCGCACGCCTGTCAGCAGGCTGACCCCCACTGTAAGTCATTTCAGATTCGCTTTCTGTCCCGTCCCCAGGGAAGGTTTGGCTTTTCTCAACCCCGTTGGTTTCTGAATGGGACACACGGAATTTCGAAGGCTCCTTCGCATGAACCATCCCTCTTTGTTCTTCAAGTAATTCAATCAAAAAAATGTTCTTTTGTCAATACAAAAATAGAATTGTGAAAATTATGTTTTTGAGGAGCTCTAGGGTCGAGTCTTTGCCCTTGACTTTGCCTAAATTTCAAGAAAGTCTCTTTGCAGCCTCAGGCTTCTTCCCCTGAAAACGAAGAAATATCTGCACCGCCACCCATTTTATTGACGATTGATGATTGTTGATTGGAATATATCTATTTTATGAAAATTGGTCAAGCGAAACTTTCAGAAAGAAAGAGTCAGAGAAACGGGCTGTTTGTTACACCAAAGAGTGACAATGGGCTGTCTCTATGATTTGAAGACCTCCAATTGCAAGTGGGTATATTGCTTGGTCAGGTCCGTGCCTTATTAGGTTTTCCCGCACTTAAACCTGGCTGGCCTTAATGGCTTCCCGCAAGGCTTTCTGGTCCAACGGGGGCGCCAAAATGCCGGCCCTTTCAACCAAGGTCACCGCATCAAAAGCACATCCGGTGGCACAAGCACCGCATCCTATGCAACGGTCTAAATTCAATTCCGGCTTGTCTTCATTGTCCATGGCAAGGGCCTGGGTGGGGCAGCGGTCGATACAGGTCCCGCAGGAGGTGCACAGGTCACGGTCATGCCGGGGTTTAAACCCGGAGTTCAAGATCAGCCCGGGCTTCGGCTGGGACAGGGCCGTCTTTAGGATGATGCAATGGCAGCCGCAACAGTTACATAGAAAGTCGATTTCCTGGCGGTTGACGGCCGCATGGACCAGGCCGGCTTCTTCGGCTTTATTAAGAACCTCCATCGCTTCTTCTTTGGAGATCTGGCGACCCATCTTCCGGTCGATGACGAACTGGGCGCCCATTCCGAATTGCATACAGACTTCGTCGGGTTTTCCGCAGTCGTCCTTTTCATCGATGAGCTTGGCCTCGTGGCGGCAGAAACAGGTGGAAACCGACAGAGGTTGATATTTCTCGATGTAGGAGGCCACCTGCTGATAGGTACGGACGGTGTTTCCGACCTCGATCTTTTTGTTCACCGGGATGACCCGATTGATCGGATAGGTTATTTTCAGCGCACCCTGCCCGTCATCCAGAGCCGCTTTGTATGCGTGGATCAGACGGGCCAGCGTTTTATCCCTTTCGGTTTTGGTTCCTCTCATGAATTGGAATTCAAAGATCCCGGGCACAAAAACCGGCGCGCTGTAAAAGGTTGCTCCGCCCATGGAACCGGCGGTGCAAAGCCCTTTGTTCGCCATGTCTTCCAGAATGGACTTGACCTCGTTCACGTCTTTTCCCATCTCCCTGGCGACGGCCTCGGCCGGATGAAATCCTTTGGGTATCGCGTTATAAACCGCCGCCTCTTCCAGGGTAAATAGTTCTTCTACCAGGGCATAAAACTCGGGGATATCCTTAGCCGGGTATCTCCCACCTCGCTTAGCCAATATCTCGTATAGGGCACGATACACCTTTTCGGCCATTTCCCTTACCTCCTGTATAGAGTTTGTTTTGACATGGGTTCATTGATGAAACCATCAACGGTATTTAGCTGCCTGCAGTCATCCGGTTTGCTTTACTTCGGTTGCTTCCGCATCATGCCAGTCACTACTCTGACTTCTTTGTTGGGATTTCGCTTGGCCCTTGATTCGGCCTTGGATCCTGCCAGAACATACACCGGTTCCTGCCGATCCCTGAGAGGCTTCAGCACCCTTTCAATATGTTCCTTCTTGTTTCCAAGGTAAACCGGTTTGACCTCTTCTCCTGCAGGGCAAACAGCCATACAATAGCTGCACCGATAGCTCATCCGAAACATCAGAGACTGCCACATGAAGGCCGTCTCCCGATCATCAAAATGAGAACGGTACTCCTCCATGTCGTGAGAGGAAACCATGGCTTCCACCCAGTTCTGAAACCCGGTAGCATTGTCTCGATAAGTGTGAGTCATGCAGGCTAAGAAATCGAAGGGTTGGTCCTTGGTGACGGCCCCGGTGGGGCAGACAGCAGCGCACAGATTACATTTGAAACATGGGTTCTCCTCAAGCGGACGATCATATTTATCGAGCACCGCATTGATCAGGATACTTTCCAGCTGAACGCAACTGCCGTACTTCGGATGGAGAACAAGCCGGTTTACCCCCATGTGGCCGAGCCCGGCCTCCACGGCCATGATCTTGTGGCTTACATCCCAGATTTTCCCCGGATACCGATCCAGAGCCATGGGCCATCCTTTGTTGACGACGACTCCCCGGATACCGAGTCGGTTTAAGCGGCGAAGGATCTCTCGGGAAACGCTGGAAGTCCTATCTCCCGTATGGTGAAATTCTTCATTGGCCACGTAACGGGCCGGACTCTGAATGTTCTCGCGGTTATTTACTGTGATGATGGCAATGATACTGCGCGTAAGGGGATAAACGTGTAAGATCCCGTCTTTCTCCTTTTGCACCGACTCCCGGTCCAGATCCACCAATCCCACATCGTCGGCCCCGGCATCGAGGCAGATTTTCTTGATCGCTTCTGCGGAATAAGTCCTTATCCCTTGCTCCTCACTAAGTACCGCCATGATTTCACCTCAACTCCTTTCTGTCCCCTTTTGTTTTTCCTTTTTCTCCACCACACAATAGATCCCTTCGCCAGCCATGGCCGGTCCAAAACACTGGTTATCGGAAAGGCAAGAAGCCTTCCGTAGGTCTCCGGACCTCCAGCGTTTGATGAGCCCAGGTTCTCTAATGAAAGGGCGGCTCATAGAGATGTAATCGGCCGACCCCCGCTCAATGATCCGGTCCGCCACAGGCAGAGAACGGATACCCCCCACCAATATCAATGGAACCTTTATTGTTTCCTTAAAGACCTTTGCCGCTTCAAGAAAATAGGCTTCTTTTTCTTCGTTGGTAATTCCCGTTCTGGAAGGGGTTAATTGGCCTGATCCTAAAGTCCCACCGCTGAGTTCAATGGCATCGATGCCACCCTCTTGCAGCAGCCTTCCGATTTTTAAGGAATCTTCCAAAGTGAGCCCTCCTTCCATGAAATCCTGCGAATTGAGTTTGATCAGGACAGGGAACCCGTTACCTACCGTCGACCGTACTTTTTTCAGGACTTCTCTAAGGATCTGGTATCGATTCTCCACCGAACCTCCATAGGCATCAGTACGTTTATTGAAAAGAGGAGAGAGGAATTGATTCATCAGGTAGCCATGGGCCGCATGGATTTGAACCCCATCAAACCCCGCTTTTTGGGCCCTCTGAGCGGCCAGACCGAAGGCCTCAATAAGTTCCTGAATGTCGCCCGCCGTCATCTCCTTGCAGGGAGACGTGAAGATTCCCTCTACGTTCGAGCGGGCCAGAGGCATCTGACCGGTTAGCTTAGGATTGGCCAAGCAACCGGAATGGGACATTTGGAGTACAATTTTTCCACCATGACCGTGAACGGCCTGTGTTAGTTGCCTAAGCCCATTAATGAAGGCATCCTTATAGACACCTATCTGTTTAGGTCCAGCCTGTCCTTCCGGCTTGACGTAGGCATGGCTGGATATGATCAGCCCGACCTGGCCTTCGGCCAATTGACTCATGCAATCCACCAGTGCAGGGGTTACAGAGCCGTCATCCTCGGCCATACCCTCCCAGGTCGCTGAACGAACGAACCGATTAGATAGCTGCATTCCATTGATTTCTGTTACTTCAAATAACTTTGACATGATTTTTCTCCTTTAAAGACAACATATCTTCCTTTTTCCAGAATAAGTCTATGCACTAACTCCAGAGCGTAGTTCTGGGCGCAAAGAACACAACTTGTTTTGTGAGTCGTTCCCATAAGTCCTCCTGGGTGATCGTTAAATTGTAGGCAAGATAATTGTAAGCAAGATATTTACTCAAAAAAATTACCGGTTGATTTTTTCCCGAAGTTTAAAAATAAGACCGCGCAACTCCCGCTTTTCATTTTCCGTAAAGTCCGCCAGGAATTCTTTATTGGCTTCTTCGATCAACTTCTTGGCCTCAAGCCCTGTTTCTTTTCCTAGCTTGGTCAGATGGATCTTGACCGATCGCCGGTCATCGGGGTTTCCCTTGCGCTCGATTAGTTGAGCGGTCTCCAGACGATCCAGAATACCGGTTAAGGTGGCGCTGTCCAGTTCAACCTTTTTCCCTAATTCACCAGCCATAATCTGGTCTTCCTCGGCCAGGAATCCAATGACCATAGCCTGAACCGGCGTGATGTTAAGCCCCGATACCTTCTGGCTCATAAATTTTATACCGGTCTGACTGGCCTTCGCCAACTGGAAGAAGATACAATTATCGGCTCTCATCTAAAGTACCTCAATTTACATTGCCTACCATTTTCTTGTATACAATATAAAAGAAGGAATGTCAAATCATTTTGCTGGGGAGGGGCTCTGGGGTCGAATCTTTATCCTTGGTTTTGCCTATATTTCACAAAACTTTCCTTTTGACCCCAGGCTTTTTGTGGAGAACAGAGAAATATCTACACCGCCACCCCGTGGATTCCTGATTGAAGTATATGCATTTTATGAAAATTGGTCAACCGAAACTTCTACTGATTGCTGACTACCTTAAGTGGATTTCACCTTGCACTGAACATAGGGGTCTTAGACAAGGCGTAGCGGGCCACAGAATAACAGACCATCGTCGACAGAATCCCTACCAATAGCCACTTCACAAACGCATTCCACTGAAGCTCCCTCAAGGCAAGGATTATCCAGAGGATAACAGAGTAATGAATAAAGAAAATAGCGTAGGAGTTCGCCGACAGGCTGGCATGAAGGCTGGAGGTGAAGCCGACGCGTCTTTGAAAAAACGCAAGTAGGGAAAACACGGCCGTCATACAGAAGAAGAAATAGGAGAGCGCATAGCAGGCCATTCCGATCTCACCAGGTATTAATTTCTTATTTGATAAAATAAGAAGCATAAATAAAGACAAAACGGCCATCGGAAGCCACCTTTTCCGGCTCGGGTTATATCCTGAGGGAGTAAACCACTGTTGTTTGTAAGCAAAGACCCCTAGGAAAAAATAGGCCATATACGGAATGAATCGGGTCCCGGGTACATCAAAGATTGCTATCTTCGGCCAAATCGCTTCGCCAATAACCAGATTGGCGCCCAAAAAAATGAGGCCTGTTCCTAATCCAAACAGAACAAAGAACAAGCCCGACGGATTGGTCGGCTTGTCGCTGACGTTGCCGATTGGTCTACGAATTAAGTAAAGGACTGATAGTGCCGCATAAAATAGAGTCAGCATGCCCAAGAAATAGAACTGGGCCTGACCATGGGTTTGATACTCTTCTCCAAAAAAGTAATGAGCCACCCAGATAGGAAGGATAGAGATTCCGGCTCAAAGAGTGCATGTAGCCCCTAGCGGGGGCCAGAATAAGGACCCCCAAGGCCCAAGGAATAATAATTCTGTAGAATTTGTCTCTCCAGAATGGGAGCAGCTCTTTACGGGCCAATGAACGGTTGCCAAAGTACCCGGCGACAAAGAACATCACCGGCATTAAAAACGCGAAAGCGACCATGATGAATACGTCAAAGAAGAGGCTTTTTTGTGTATCTACCACAAACCAGTCTTCGGAATAATAGATCGAGTAAGCGTAGGCGGAGTGAAAGAAGACTACGAGGAGAATGATGAACGTTTTTAAGTTATCGAGGAAATAAAGACGCCCTGAGGGACTGCTTTGTTCCATGGGACCTGGACTGATTGCCAGAGGGGATTTCATTTGTCTTATCTTGGGGACGGTTCTTATATTCTGATTGAAGCTCCCCGCCCACAGGGCGGGGCTCCCCGGCATTGTACAATATCATTCATATTGTGCCCCTTAAGCCCGCCTATCCCGCAGGGGGCGGGACGGGGCATGTTCCAGCCAATAACAATTAGACGCAAACTATCTTATCGGTCTCACCATTTTTGTTTTCTGTCAATGGCAGACCCTGTATTCCGCCGCCACCCTGTGATTGGAGTATATAAGTTTTATGAAAATTGGTCAACCGAAACTTTCAAAAGAAAGAGTCAAAGAGTGGGATGTTTGTTCCGTCTACAGATCTTGAGTGTAGTCAGGATCTTCGCGTTCATGATAACTACTAGAAACGCGCAATCGCAGGTTCCATATCGCTGTGCCAGTAGTCGGTGATCTCAACCCCATACTTGCCCTGTACCGCAAGGTCTTTCTTATGGGCCTCATCGATTTTCTTTTTTTTGATGTCTCCAACGTTTCTATGGATGTCCATGTATTGTGCCATTTTATTAATCTCCTCTCTCGTTAATGTCAGGGGTACTTCCTTGGCTTATAAATAACCATGCACTGCTAAGAATTTAAGCAATATGAGTACCATAACTAATAAATTATTGAATAAGGAAAGAGGGCATAAGCCCAGCAGCGACAGTGCGGCTGTAACCCGCAGGCCTTTGAATGTCGCTCGTGGGCGAGGCCAAACCCTATCCTGAGTGGGGAGGAGGTCAGTCTTCTTTAAAAAAAATGGGCCGACAAAATTTATGCCCGTTTTGCCTCTGGGAAAACAAACAGGGGAAATAGAAATTTCCAGCGCTATTGAGGCCCAGGAGGCGCCCAGAAAGGACGCGTCTTGGCAATTTCCGATATCACAGAAACAACCTCGCCAAAATATTCCAGAGCGTGTGAAGCGTAGTTCGAGTCTAGCCGCTTTTGCATAAATTTTCCCGAGAACACATTGACTACATTTTGAAGCGGAAGGATGCCTTCTTCAGTTGCAGGATCGAAGCGCGCCCAGTTTCGGATGTGCTCTTCCGACCGGAAGAGGTTCATGGTGCTTCACGCATACGGAAATCGCTTTATCCATTTTGAGAATGGAAGAGAAACATAACCCATGATTCCCTTCGGTCTGGTTTTTAATACAACGCCGTCCTGCATTTCTACGTGAACGGGTGAACCGCAATCCAGGCAGGGTGCGTCAATTTGCACCACCTTGCCTGGAAAAAGCCAGCAAACTGCCAGCGACTCAAAACCTCACTGACCAAACCATTTTTGCTCGCCATCGACTGTAATTCGATACTGGGTCGCAAGGTTGCTAAATGGTGCAAAACTGCCGATATAATCCGTATCAGGGAATAACCAGATACCTGGGATTTCTACAGACACCAAATCGTGAAGAGCCTTTCGACCATCCTCAACCGGCACCCCGAGTTTCCCAGCAATCTCCGTGTAGTGCGGGGCTTGACCTGTATTGACCATCCGTTTAATGATTATGCTGTATGTCTTATCCAGAACACTTGATGAGCTCATATGCGCCTGCCTCCTTTCTTTTGTTCCTGTCCACTTTTCACCGGGGGGTTACCTTTACGGGTTGTACAACTTTTTTTGAACCTACAATTAAGCTACCTAAGGTGATTTTAGGCGTAAATACCTTGAGGATTGTATTTTGTGAGAAAAAAGACCGTATTTTGCGTTAGCAGATCGCACACATTGGAGGGTTGGATGGAAAAGAGCCCACGATTCCGATAAAGAAGATTTCGGGCATTCTCAGCTAAAAATGCCCACAAGTGTCAGTGTTACCAAGATTTGGACAAGAATTACAGCGGTAATCAATAATGGTCGGTTTGCCATATGCTTTTCGACACCCGTGACAGCAGGAGAAAACATCGAAATATTCGCTAAATTAAATACGACTATTGTGGTGAACAAGGCCCAGCCACCTTTGTAAATCCACCAGCAAAAGATGCCATACCCAATCTCCAGGATGAAAGCAACAATAGGATATTTAGCGTAAAGCCCAAGTCCAAATTTCGGGTTCTTGATAAAAGGTGCAATCGCAATATCATTGCTATGAGTTATCAGATCAAGAATAAGATGGGAAATCACGCCAAGGCCTACGGCAATCCCTATATCTGGTTGCTTTAATCCTTTGCTGAGAATGAGCCATGCCAATAATGCTACACCAACCATGGTTACTATCGAATGTGAAAACGGCATGTATGAGAGGTGAACGTCGCCGACGTATCTAACCTCATTTTCAGTCGTTGTTTTCTCAATCCCCAGAAAGTTCAAGATAATCCATACCATCTCCATAAATTGAACCCAGATCAGTAGCCACATAACCGGAACATTTACAAACTCTTTCTTAATAATGAGTGCAGTTGCAGCATGATTAATCGCAAACATAGCTCTCCTTGCCCGGTCTGCAGTCTGCCATTTGTCATCTTATTTACTAAAAATCCGGTAGCACCTGTCCGGGGAATAACTCCTGACCGACCGTGCACAGTATTACGCACATCAAGCTGGCCAGTCAGGAGGTCCTTGATCTGGTGATGGTGGAAATACGTTAGCCGCGGATGAATCCGGAGCCGCACTCATCGCCGATAAAAGGACTAATCCCGATGCGATATAGGATTAGCCCTTTTGGTTGTTCTCCTATCGATGACCGATCAGGGCTCCGCCTCGATCTTGCCGTAGAGGCCATGGGCCTCACCTCCAGGTCCCGAGGCAAAAAAGAGCGCATTTGTTGGTTGATTCTGCAGCCCGTTTCCAAACCTGATTCCCCAAAGGCCGTCAATTACAATAGGATGACCACTGCTCTGACTGAGACTACCCCGGAAGTTACCCGTCTCAAGGTCGTAAGCGTTGATCTTCCCGTCCCCAAAATTTCCGACCAGGAGGTGATTGCCGAAGCGACCGAAGCTTGCGGGTGAAACCGCGAGTCCCCAGGGTGAATTGAGCTGGCCGCGCGTAACAACCCTATCGACGAAGTTGCCGTTGGCATCGAAAACGCTAACAAAACCGTGCCCCCTACCTTTGACGTCGTCATGCTTCGCCGCGTCCTGTTTCGCATACGTGACATAGATGTCACCGTTGATGTTTTGGATGCCAAACGGGGCATAACCAGCGGGTATTTTTGGATCTACAAATGAACCGGTCAGGGCCGCCGCACCGAATGTGGCATTGAAGACGTCGATCTTGGCACCATGAAAATCCGCAGCGAGCAGGAAATGATTGTTACCATCGAAGGTTTGGCTGAGTCCCTTATACACAGCGCCCGGTGTAGTTACCGCGACAATAGCCGTATTCGTTGCGTTGACCCCGGGGAACCAACCCAAAATCGTGCCATTCTCCGTTGCGAAGAGGAATGTCGCTGGACCGGTATCCAGATCTCCTGTCACAACGAAATCGGCTGTGTCATTAAAGATGACGCCGGTAGGGGCGCCTAGACCTGTGATAACCGGAGTCTGGAGCACTCCAGCGCCATTATAGAAAGTCGCAAGCCCGGTCCCGTTGTCGGCAACGCACGCAAAGCCATTGGGGTCGAAAGCAATTCCCCAGGAGTTGATCAAATTCGTGTCATTATGAGCTGCAGTTATGGCAGCGCTGTCCGATACTAGATTGCTTACCTGGTAGAATTTACTTGCTGCATAAAGCCCCGTCGCCATAAAAATGATTGACGCAAGGCCAACGGCCAATAGAATCAAATGTCGGTTGAGGCGTTTCATATTCGTCCCTCCTTTCATAATTATTTTCTTAGGTTCTGAGAAACCCGAATCCCTTGCGTCCATTATTCGGTAGACAAGCTCATCATGGGATTGATATGTGAATGAGCTGGCCGCCATGCCTAACAACAAAAATCCTGTTCGCAATAAGTTCGAGGAATTAAACGAGGTAACTCATGGATCCTTCAGGGATAACCAGAAATTATCTAAGTTGGTGCGGCGTCTCGTGGGAGGAACAGCACACTGACGAAAATATAGGCAGGCGATACTCCTTTTCATTTTTGTCTTACCGACATTCTCACATGCTTCTTATTTTTCACCTCACTCCATCGAATATATTCAAATAGGTCTGGAAAAGTGAATAGGGTAAGCGCTGTATTTTTTTCAGAGAATGATTGAGTCGAGTAGCGCGGGGGAATTTCACCTCCACGCCCTCCCGGAACCGGACGTGAACCTCTCGATTCATCCGGCTCTTATTGTCCAGCCGTCGGTCGCATCCCCATTTGCC
>Ga0208563_1002434_pt1 | contig 10581 bp, 8 predicted proteins | sample June2015DPH_17_1_2_FD_184717 | JGI IMG/M metagenome (GOLD analysis project Ga0208563, IMG submission 184717) | Peatland microbial communities from SPRUCE experiment site at the Marcell Experimental Forest, Minnesota, USA - June2015DPH_17_150... | ecosystem: Environmental > Terrestrial > Soil >... | reverse complement strand
TACCCCCGGTTCTAAGGCTGCATGCGCCTACCCGGGGCGGTATCGCGGCTTGCCGCGCCCTTCTTCGGCTCTCAAGCCGAGCCATCCTCCAGACAGCGTGGCATGTTTCGGGCCATAGGTGGTGTTTGTTTGGCGTTTGGTGAAACACATTTCGTATATGTTGTTGCGTCGTTGATTGTTTGGCCTATGCATGGTGTCATTTTGATCTTCGCGCGTGTTTGCGAAGTCAGTTCAACCCTTCACTCCTCATCGATGTGGTGTGGAGTTGCATCTCGTTGATGGTATAACTCATTTTTGCTGAATTGCATTAGAAGCGGATTTCGCTAATATAAGGATTACGTTGAAAGATAATAAGGTTTGTTGAAAATGGTTTATGGTGTCTTGTGTCATTTTTGAGGTGTTTAGGCTCAAGTTCACGTCTTCACTCGGCATGGGTTAATTGCCGAGTTGCATAGGGAAGTAAAGCTTAGGCGGGTTTTGGGCATATAAGTTTGGCGGCAAATTTAGGACATAATTCTAGTGTTGTGTCTTAATTAGGACGGTTTTGTGTGTGCGCTAGTTTGACGTCGTTCTACTATTTTTCAAAAATTCTTAGCGTTAACAGCGTCTGGTTTAGGCTTCTTTTTGTGGACAAGGTTTGGTTTTGACCCTGCTTATCCGTCACGCAAGTACATTGTTACTAGTCACGCAAATACATAGTTATACGTCACAGCAGCGCTAAATGCTAGGACGTGATTGGGTTTTGGAGGATTTTTTTGGATACCGTTGATTTGTTAGCTAATTCGGTTGTAAATAGTAGTCCTCTCCCTTATTTTGAAGGGCGTTTTTCAGGTTGCTTTTTTGGTTTAGGGCTTGGATTGGTTGCAGGTTGAGGCTAGAAAAGGTAGAAAAAGGTGAAAAAAGGCTAGAAAAGGTAAAATTCGCTTTAGCAATGCCTGCCTGGTCTACTGGATGATCCAAAACATGTTTCTAACAGGTTAGCCTTCTGCCGTGGATTTAAAGATTGGTAATTTTTTCTTCCATATGGTAAGAATTCTTTCCAATGCTACCCTCTCACAAAACTTTATAGCCTGTCCGCTCAAATGGCCAGACCGCATGCAAACAAAAGAGGTGAGAACCATCAAAGAACTAACTCCACTTAAACAAGCCATACAGGAACTGGCATGGGTCGGCGAAGAAGAACATGAAGGACCACTAATTGACCTTACAGTTCTATTCTCAAAATTGTCAAACATACCAAAAAAAGGCATCCACTACGCACTAGAAAAATACTCACCAGAACTAATCAAATCCCAACAAACTTGAATAGTTGACCTGACTCACTTCAGATAATTGAGGAACAGGAATGGTGGCTATACTGACTAAACTTACTCGAGCAATAGAAGACACAGAATGGGCAAAGTGGGCACAGACCAAAACGGAAAAAACCCTTGAAACGATGCCTGAACTCAAGCCGCTGCAAGATAGACTGCTGTCCCTTGGCGGCGATTGGGCAGCACTTCAACCTGAGCCCGACCTCAAAGCCCTACTGAACAAAGGGCAACTCGTCAAAGGCAAGGTTATTTTCAAACCAATGGCACCGTGCCAATGCCATAGCAACTGTGCCCAATTCTGGGATAAGCATCCAAAAACCTGCAGAATTGCAACTGGGTGGGCTTTGAGTGCCGACGGTATTTGGCGACAGCACACGTGGGTACTCAAGGGCAAAGCTGTTATCGAAACTACCGAGCTCAGAACTTTGTACTACGGCATTGTACTCGGAGATGAAGAAGCCAACAGCTTCTGGTGGCAGAATCGTTAACCTCAGATGGGTGGAAAGTCCAGATTGAACTCGGATTAGTCTTAAAAGAATTCCCGATGATGTGTATAATCCCAGTTGACTTTGACCAGCGTCACATTCATTTAGTCTAAATAAGTAAACGAGCATAAAAACCACCTAACAAGGCAATGCTGCTAAATGACTGAGAACATGGAAATAAACTTCAATTCGACAAATATCAAAAAACTGAGATTAAATTTATAGCTAAGGATATATGATAGAAACACTGGCAACTATGATTACAAAGTCGCTTAAAAGAAAGGAAGTCGAATTAGGGTTCATTCAAATACCCATCAAAAGCAGAGCGGAACTTTTAGGAGAGCTTACAGCGCCATTTGAAACCAAGTTGAATAATTTTCCAGCAAAAGTTGACAGACAAGGAAGACTTCGGTGTTCTAAATATCTCAAAGACAGATTTCCAATTAATTCTGAAGTGTCAATAACAAAAAATGAAAATGGATTTCAAGTTGCATTGAATGGACAACAGCAAGAACCTTCAACCTCTGAGAACGTAAAGATGCTTGAGGATACACCGAAATTCTGTTCTTCTGAGACCAAGCGAGTAAATGATGCTGTTTCAGTATACACAAGTGCTACGAGCATAAGTGAAACTTGGTACAAAGTGCTTGAGGGTGACTGCATAAAGTATCTGAATGAAGGAGCAGTCGATAATATACATTTAACCTTCTTTGATCCTCCGTACCTTCAAGGTAAAGAATATCGATTTTTTGATGATAAACAATCTGACGGTAAATACTGGAATTGGATAAAAGAGATTGTTGAGGGAATTTACAAAAACACCTCAGATGGCGGAGCAATATATTTTATGCATAGGGAAAAGAACGCCGAAAGTATATTGCGAATACTGAGAAAAACGGGTTGGAATTTTCAAAACCTAATCATTTGGAAAAAGAAGACATCTGCTGTTCCAATTGAATCAAGGTTTTCGAAACAATACCAAATAATTGCGTATGCCATTAAAGGAAAGAAACCCCGAGTCTTCAACAAGGTGAGAATCGATCCACCGCCTCTGCCAGAGCACAAATATCAACATGAAAATGGCGTTTATTTAACAGATGTCTGGGATGATATTAGAGAACTAACTTCAGGATATTTCGCAGGAGATGAAGCCCTTAGGGACAGCGAAGGCAATAGAATTCATGTACAACAAACCCCTGTCGCGCTACTACTAAGGATAATCTTGTCATCAACTTTGCCTGGTGACACAGTTTTTGATCCAACAGCGGGCACTGGAACTGCCTTGGTGGTGGCAAAACAGTTGAACAGAAATTCTGTCGGAATAGAAATAGACCCTGCTCATGTTGAATTAATCACCAGAAGAATAGAAAAATTGAGACTTGCAGACGATATTTCTTCCCAGTACAATTATTATAAATATTCACCAAATCTAAATAATATTTGGAAATCAGAGGGAAGAAGTTCAATCAACCAGAAGAAATTGATTTGAATTCAACTGTTTAAGGGTTGCAATATTTGTTTTATGTAAGTATTATAAACAAAGACATCTACATAGGAACCGCTGGCAATCTATGCAAACGACCTTTGAGTTCAATACTGATGCTATTCCTCTAATCATAAAAGAAATTGCCTTAGCTAAGAAATATGTAAGAATAGCAATGTTTCAGATTCATCGAGAAGAAGTTTTCAACACTTTAACTGATTTACTAGTAAACAAGGTCCAAGTAGAAATATTGACTCTTCCATACGATAGCATTAATGAAAATGTAAGACCACAAGTTGAGGCTAGATTTAGACAACTGGCTAAAAATGGTGCAACAATCTACTTTGACAAATGGAATGTAGGCGACCCCCATGAGACTAGAACAGCTTTTGGACGGTGGTACTCATTTCATGGAAAATTCATTGTTACAGACAAAAGCGCCATCGCATTGTCAGCCAATTTCACTCAAGGAGAGGAATTGGACGCAGCGATAATTTTTAGAGATAACGAAAGCAAGATTAAAGAGTTTAACAAGCAATTCGAGAGGTTACTTCAACTATTTGTTATTAAAGAAAATGGCTTCGAGGGTCAAATCAGGAAGAAAGTTCTTGATATTGTTCCAGTAAATGGAGAGCGATTGTTTGAATTACCTGAAAAGGTTGACGCAATTCACAAGGACCACTGGATTCTTCACTATCCTGTAGAACTATGCCCTCCTGTCGAAACTCCCGAAGACAGACTTTACATTACACCTTTCGATTGTAGAGGGCGAACACTTCTTAGCAATATAATTGAAAATGCAGACCACTGGGTCTACATTTCAACTGAAAGTTTTACTGATGAAGATTTTTCAAAATTCTTGATTAATCTTAGTATAAACAAGGGTATTGTTCTTAAAATTATGACTGGAGCAAGAAGTCGTGATTTTACCGACAGGTTGGAAAATATGTTTAGAGAGCTTCTTGCTCAAAAAATTGAAATAAAAACGCCAGTTGACCCGATTCATGCCAAGCTTGTCATTACTGACAAAGCTTTGGTGGTTAGTTCAATAAATTTAAACAAAATGAATCTAGGGCACTTTAAGACCAAGAAATTCTGGAGAGAAAACACAGAATCCCTTTTGGTTTGTCAAAATCCTGATTTAATCTCTACTGCTAAAAGAAAGTTTGAAGAAAATTACTCTAAAAGTATCAACATTCAGGACTTACTTTGTGATAAATTGGAAGATGAAGTTAAAGACGTTTTTCAAGGGGCTTTTCAGTTAAACCCAAATCCAGAGGTAAGAGCATTATTTGCCAGATTTATTTTGAAAAGGGAAATTGAAACCAAGAAGACTATAATTAAGGTAGGCAAATTAACGAAGAAACTAATGGTTCATTATGGTAGAGACCGGGTTGAGAAAGATGACTTCATTTCTGCTCTGGTCTTATTCTATCTATCTGAAGCAAAAAATGATTATAACCAACTCAAAGAAAAACTCAATGAGCTTGACGATACCATCAACTTAAAGGATGTATTAGGTAGATTACTCTTAGTCAATTTAATTGAGAAAGAGAATGAATACTACAAAATTAACCTCAATGCGCTGGCTTTCTAAGAACTCTGCTTGTCGTGCACCTTCTGTTGGCTGTTGCTCCTTAAACCCTTTGCCAAGCTTCTAAGCCCATGGAGGCATCGCCTGCAAAACAACCTGCAATATCGCCAGCAAAAAAAAGTAAACAACCATTTGGGTAGTGCCTCGATAGCTCAGCCCAGTAGAGCCGCTGCCTTGTAGGTGTTAAATAGACAATTTAGTTTAAACAATTTTTATCAGAATAATCAACCTAAGAGAGGTGGGAGAGATAGTTGGTTTGAAGGTTCTTTCTTGTAGGGGTCATTTGGATTGTAATCGGGTGTGTTGGTGGTTTAATCTTATTAGCCCTGATAGTTGGCTGGAAAGTGAGCCTTTTTTTACTTTGGTTTTGAATGGCAATGGCAAGGATGCTACTGAACGGGTTGGTTCAATTGTTATACCGTTGGATAGTGAGTGGCGTGAGCGTATTCGCAAGGCGCCATATTGCACTTTGAAGGGATATAAAGCTGTAAAAGCGCATGTTTACAAAACAAGACTAAACGAGCAATATTGGATTTATTTTGGAAAAGTAAAAGATGGAGTTTACCCCGTTAAGCTCCAAGAAAAGTAAAGCCAACGAATCTATTTTTTATGTTCGGCAATATATTTTTCAATCCAAACCCAATCAGGATTTCCATGGTTGAAAAAAGTTGAGAAGTTATCCTTTAACCATTCATAATAGTCGTCCTCAGTAAACTGGCAGAAGGCTTCGACGAGCTCTTTTTTCTTAATTGATTTAGGTATAGGCACATCCTCTAGCTTATCGTCAAGAAACTCTGTCACAACTTGTCTATCTAACAAAGTTTTGTTCTCCTAAAACCCTTTCTTCTAATGTGCCATCTCATAAGACTCTTATGTCCTCCGGTGAGGGGGTTTGTAATAAACTTAACGCCATTCGCATGTTCGCTAAATAACTAAGCTATGGAAAGCAGGTAAAAAAAAGAGTAAAACTATTTTTTAGTAGTAACTTTTATTTGGGTAGGTTTTTATGTGTTGATGTAAAACTGAGAATGCACGTGCCTCGATAGCTCAGCCCGGTAGAGCGGCTGCCTTGTAAGCAGCAGGCCGCGGGATCAAGGCCCGCTCGAGGCTCCTCTAAAATTTTATTCTGGGCGTGTATTTAGTTCTTGTTTTTTCTCCTTTTTAATCAATAAGGATAACGCTTTGTGGTAAAGTTATCTTTATGTCTCTTTGAGGGCTGAAGCCTATCTGGAGCATATTTGGATCATATCTTAGACCCGTGGGGTAGGCTGTGCGCACACAAACGTCTAGGACAAAAAACCAAGAGCTAAATGTTTTATTCTGGTAGTTCTTCTGTTTCGTCTTCTTTGGCTGAGGGTTGTTTGCCTGTTAGTTTGTATTTGCGGGCTTTTGTTTCTATGATTTCGTGTTGGAAGAGTTTGCGGAGTGATTTGAAGACTTTTTTTGATGGTTCGCCTGTTTTGTCTGTTAGTTCTTTGAGGGTTAATTCTTTGCCTTCAGCCTTTAAGGTTTTAACGACTAATTCATCGGTTTTGTTGAGTTTCACATTGACCACTGCCTTATGATGTTTCTCTGTTATGGCACAAAAGGCTTATTCAATTTTACGGTTCTAGCATAAGTAAAAAAGCAAGCGCCCTGCCAAGTGGAACAACATAGTAAAACATCTGTTTGCAAATGCAAAATAGGTAAATTTAGTCGACAGAAGTTACCCACTTTATGATTAGGTTGCTCTCTCTCCGAATATAGGCAAATCCAGAGTTCTCATCTGGTTTGGAACGCGCGGAACCCGCTGCGGGTTTTGATTGGGGCTGGGGAAAAAGCGTTTTTATGAAGGCAAGCCTAGACGGAATATCAAGCCAAAAAGCGTCTGCATACTTTGATTTGCAATTCTGCTTACTGTTTCATAAAAATTATAATTAATTAGCTCAGTTGTATATTTGCGATGGCTGATGACAGTTAATGAAACACTTGCGGGTCGATTGCTCATAATATTCCACACTGTAGGCTTAAGCTGCCTCGGAGGCACAATATTCTTCCAAGTACTCGTCTTCTCAAACATCGTACAAGGCGGATGCTTCGAAGCATTAGAAACAAGCCCAGTCATGTTCACTTCCGAAATAGCGCTAACCTTTTTTGTCTGCGCCTATTTCCTGTACGTTTACCAACGAATAATCCGCCAAGTCAAATAATCTGCGCTTTTAGAAAGCGGCATAGTTATAATGTTTGTTTCAAATTCAATAAATGAACAGAAACGCGCAGACCGATATTGCCAAAAGTTGTATCACGCTTAGTTGTCCACTTAGGGTACATCTACCATTATCACCTTTTTCGACATACATTTAAATACTATTTGCATGTAGTCTTTTTGCATTTACAGTAAATTCGAGTCTTGAATTCCCAGGAGAAGGAGGAGAGGGCGATGAAGAAGGAGCAGTTAAAAACTTACTCTAGCTTGAGCTCTGCGCTTAGCTTGGAAACTCGGGAATATTTTTATTTTCGACATATTTTCACTGTGGAATCTCATGTCTTCCGACATATTTTGGCTACAGAAATCTCGCTTATTAGGCAAAATGCATGTCGTCAATCTAAAGGGAGCAGATAATAAATGAAATCAAAACGAATATTATTAATAACTATAATTTTAAGTTTAGTAATTGTAAGCTCAATTTTGTTTTCTACATCAATTAAGGTTGCCCATGCAGCCACCATTGGCGTAGATACTAACTGTATGGGATACGGCTCAGAATCTAGTTCAGGCAGTAGCCCAATTACCACAACTCGCATGACGGCACAAACGAACGAGTTGATAATAGTAGTAATCACGCAAGGCAATTCAGGCTCCTCAAGCATTCGAACATTTACACTCTCCGATAATTTCAGTAGCCATCTATCGTACACGCAAAGAGGAACCACCCTAAGCAGCGGTTCGAATGCCGAAGCGATATCAGAGTACTACGCGGTTACCGACTCATCACACACAGGCTCTTTTAACATAACTGTAACCCCGAGCACTTATACCCGAGATTTTGAAGTGCAAGCTTTCGGAATCTTAGGCGCAAACACAACGAGCCCATTTGACTCTCACTCTGGTTTGCCCTATACAGGTTATTCCACAGGTTCGAGCATACCTACCGTCACGGGCGTATCCACGTCCAACGCTAACGACATGATTCTAGGGTTGGAGGGACATTATAGCAGTACTGCAGAAACAACTGGAACTTTCTTCAATGGCACCATACTGCACAACGATGGCACTGCGGGAAACAATGTAGGGTATGCTACAGTAACTTCAGCTCTTTCAAGTAAGAGTATCGCTTTCGGTACCAGCGTGACTGACTGGGTTATGTACGTTGACGCAGTGAAACAAGCGTGCTCTGTTAGCATAGCGCCTACATCAGCGACTTTGGATGTAGGTCAATCTCAGACTTTCACCGCAACGGTTTCTGGCGGCAACTCCTTGTCATATCAATGGTACCTGGACAGTTCAGCTGTTGGGACAAATAGTGCGAGCTATTCTTACACTGCTTCAGGAACTTCACACTCGGTCTATGTCATTGTAACGGACAGCATTAACGGGCATTTCACATCCAATACGGCGAGTATTACGGTGAATCCAGCTCCGACTGTTACTGTGTCGCCGTCTTCTTGGACTATGGATGTTGGTCAGTCTAAGACGTTTACTGCTACTCCTGCTGGTGGTTCAGGTAGTTACACGGGTTATCAGTGGTATGTGGGCGGCGTAGCTCAGAGTGGTCAGACTGCATCAACGTTTAGTTTTGCTCCTGGGTCCTCGGGTTCTTACTCGATTACTGTGACGGTTACTGACAGTTTAGGTGCGACTTCAGCTCAGTCTTCTGCTGCAGCGGTTACGGTGCATGCGGCTCAGACTGCTTCTGTGACTCCTGCTTCGGTTACTATGGATGTTGGTCAGACTCAGACGTTTACTTGCGCTGCTTCTGGCGGTTCAGGTACTTTGTCTTATCAGTGGTATGTTGCTGGTTCTGCTGTTTCAGGTCAGACTAGCTCGACATATGCTTATTCTCCTTCGTCTGCTGGTTCTCCTACTATCTATTGCAAGGTAACTGATTCTGCTTCGACTCCATATGTGGTACAGTCTAACACACCAACGGTTACGGTGAATTCTGCTCCGACAGTTTCTGTGTTGCCTACTTCTTGGACTATGGATGTTGGTCAGTCTAAGCTGTTTACTGCTAATCCCTCTGGTGGTTCAAGTAGTTACACAGGTTATCAGTGGTATGTGGGCGGCGTAGCTCAGAGTGGCCAGACGGCTTCGACATTTAGTTATTCTCCTAGTTCTACGGGTTCTCCCTCGATTACTGTGACGGTTACTGACAGTTTAGGTGTGACTTCGGCTCAGTCTTCTGCGCCGTCTGTTACGGTGAGTGCTTCGCCGACTGTTTCTATCAGTCCTGTTGGCCCACTCACGATGTATGTTGGTCAATCTCAGTTGTTTACTGCTACTCCTTCTGGCGGTTCAGGTACGATTCATTATCAGTGGTACTTGGGCAGTTCACCTGTTGGCAGTGACTCTAACACGTACTCTTTCAGTGTGGCGGCTGGTTCATACTCAGTTACTTGCAAGGTGACTGACAGCGCCAGTACTCCGGTTACTTCTGCTGCTTCCAATGCTGTTTCGGTTACGGTCACACAACTCACTATCACTGCTTCTTCTGGTTCTGGCGGCTCTATCAGTCCGGTTGGATCTGTCAGCGTCAACTATGGCAGTGACCAGACCTTCACCATCACTCCTGACCTGCACTATCACGTAGCGGATGTCCTGGTGGACGGCGTCTCTGTCGGCGCGGTTACCTCGTACAAGTTCACTGGCGTTACTGATGCTCACACTATCAGTGCGACTTTCGCGATTAATCAATATACAATCACTGTTACTCAGGGTGCTCATGGCACTATTAGTCCTGGTACGGCTACTGTTAATTATGGTGGTAGTCAGGCTTTCTCTATAGCGCCGGATGCTGGTTATCACATTGTTGACGTTCAAGTGGATGGTGTTTCTCAGGGAGCGATTAGTTCTTATCCGTTTACGAATGTTCAAGCTAACCATGCGATAACGGCGAGCTTTGCGATTACTCAGTACCAGGTAACTTTCGCTCCGTCTGGTCTTGATGTCACGACTGCTTCCGGTACTATTTTGACAGTTAACGGCACAAATGTTGGGTATTCAGGTTTGCCGTACAGTGTTTGGGTTGACAGCGGGGATAGGCTGGTTTACTCTTACAACGCTACTGTTTCAAGCAGTACTACAGGTAAACAGTTTGTGTGTGGAACTGTTAGTCCTTCTTCGCCTTTGGTGGGTATTACGAGTCCGCAGACGGTAACGGCATCCTATACGACTCAGTTCCAGGTGACTTACTCGGTTAGCGGCAATGTTGTTGATGTGACTGCTCCTTCAAGCGGGTGGGTTGCTGAGAATGGCGTTGCTACTGGAGTGTTCCCTGTTCAGGTTACGGTTGGCGGTTCAAGAAGTAACTTTGCCAGCGATAACCGGACTGCGATCACTGAGCCTACTCTGATAGTTGGCGTCTACAGTAATGAGTTCCAGGTGACTTACGCTGCGAGTGGTAATGCTAACTCTGTGGCTGTTCCATCTGACGAGTGGGTTATCGCTGGTAATGCTGCTACTGGTTCATTCCCGAGTGGATTGACGGTTGGCGGCGTCATGGACAC
>Ga0208563_1002431_pt1 | contig 10595 bp, 7 predicted proteins | sample June2015DPH_17_1_2_FD_184717 | JGI IMG/M metagenome (GOLD analysis project Ga0208563, IMG submission 184717) | Peatland microbial communities from SPRUCE experiment site at the Marcell Experimental Forest, Minnesota, USA - June2015DPH_17_150... | ecosystem: Environmental > Terrestrial > Soil >... | reverse complement strand
CAAACCTGGACATGATAAAAGCCCATGGTGTGACGAGTTTGGGCCTGATCGCCGCGTACTCGATACAAGGAGTTGCTAACCATGCGAGCATCTCGCAGATGCTTCTGATCCTGCTGCTCTTGGCAATCTTCTATACTCCCGCCTTGCTTGCACTTAGGAAACCGCGAAGAACCTGAAATCCCGGGGACCCCAAGTAGTTCGGGCTATGATCTAACCCGAATCGAGTTGATTTGTCGAAATAGAGGCTCCTTTCAAGCTTGTCGTCAATAGCCCGGCTAGGATTCGAACCTAGGTCGAAGGCTCCAGAGGCCCCCATCCTTGACCACTAGACGACCGGGCTGCTCGGCGTTTGGTCCGCGCCTCTGCTGAAGATAAAAGGATTCCAGGTTTCACGAGTGGACGGCGGTCGGCAGCCGTCTCTTCCCCATGCCCAAGTCGTCCAGGACTTCGTTCATGGAATGGAGCGCTGACGCAAGGCGATTCGGCGTGAGGATTCCGAAGTGCCCGATTCTTATCATTGTGTCCTTGGCCTCGTAGATCCCCCTTGCCACGACAACCTTGTGCTTGTCCTCAAGCATCTTCTGGATGTCTCCGGCGGTGCCGTCTTTGACCCAGAAGGAGGTCACGGTATCCGCCCTGAAGCCCTCGTCTGCGACGAATCTGAACCCCCATCTGTCCACTTGGTTCCTCGTTAGGTCCCCCAGTCTTCTGTGGCGGGCCCATCGCTTCTCGAGGGTCTCCTCTTTCACTTCGAGCAGCGCCTCCTTGAGGCCCAGAAGGACTTGGGTCGCCGGGGTCGCGAGGTACATCCTTGGGTCTTCCATGACTGACTTCCACCTGAGGAGGTTCATGTAGTACGATTCTATTGGTCTCTCGCGCTTCGCCATGTAATCCAGGGCTCGGTCGGAGGCGGCAAGGAGCACGGCCCCCGGGGCCCCTGCGAGCGCCTTCTGTGAAGCCGTGAACGCGATATCTGCCCCGAGCCTGTCGAAGTCGAGCGGCATTCCTCCGATGCTGCAGACGCCATCAACGATCGAGAAGACATCCGCCTCGACGCACTCCTCGACCAGCTCGCGCACTGGGTTGGCCACCGAGGTCGAGGTGTCGACATGCGTCATGAAGACGGCCTTGTACTTGTTCCTCCTGAGCTCCTTCCTCAGGTCGTCCGGGTCTGCATGGGCGCCGTCCTTGTATTCGAGCACGTCCGCCTTGGCGCCGTGAACCTGGTTGAGCAGTAGCATCCTTCGCCCGAAGTACCCTGTGCTAAGAGTCAGCGTCCTGTCTCCGCGTGAAACGAGGCTGACGACGGACGACTCCATACCGATCATCCCCGAACCTGTAAACACGAACTGTGGGGCCTTTCCATTCATGAAAACGTACCGCGCGAGTGAGACTATCTCCTTGAAGGTGGAGTAGAACCGCGACCCGACGTGGGGAAGCTGAGGCCCAGCCATCGCGTTCCTGACTCGCCTAGAGAGGTTTGTCGGCCCTGGAATCAGAAGTAGGTTCTCTTCCATTTCTTGTATCTGGATGACCCGAACAGAAGTGGGTAGAAAAACCTCGCTAGATGTGGTCAAAGATGTCGTGGAGTTTCTTGATGTGTATTATCTTGGGATCGCTCACTCTTGTAGTGTGGGCGAGCATGAAGCCGAGAGCCGCCGATCTCAGGAAGCGAAGGTCGTACACCGTGTCGCCGACAGCTATCGTCCGCTTGCTTGGGATGCCTATCCTCGCCAGGAATTTCAAGTAGGCCAAGTCCTTCCTTGTCGGGTCGACCCTCCCTACTCCTTCCGAGAGGACCCTGCCGTCTTCGTCGAAACTGAGCCCGTTGGCCAACCAGTAATCGATGCCCAGCTCCTTCGCGACCTCTTCGGCCAGAATGTCAATCCCCGAGGTGACGAGGGCGGTCTTGATCCCCCGTCTCTTGAGTTCGTTGATGGTCGGCCGGGCCTCTGCTCGTATCTTGTATCCTGACAAGATCTTCTGAATCTCGCTCCTGGTAACGCCCCTTGGCCACGAAGCGATATCCCTCCGCATGAACTCCATATAGTCGATCTTCCCCTCGGTGTACAACTTGAGCGAAGCCTCTCCCACCTGGGTCGTGCCAAAGAACCGATGAAGAGCGACCCAACTGCTCTCGTGCTCGAGAACAGTGCCGTCCATGTCCAAGGCTGCGAGGAGTATCTTCTGTGACCCTGGCATCGATGGTTGGCGAATCGGCGAGGGAGATTTAACATTGACCCCGAGTTGATCCACGGCCGGAGAGGCTCATTCTTCTGGCCCCTCATTGGCGCTACAGGAGGTGGCTTGAGCGGCAGTGAGATTCTCACCATAGGGCAATTCTGCAGGATCTCTGGCTTTCAGATTCGCTCTCTGCGGGGAATGCCAATCAATTCCATCGACTCGGCCAGGACCCTGCTGGCAGCGTCCACGAGGGCGAGCCTGGCGTCTCTGAGCGCCGCGTCCTCCTCCCTATTGACCTGGACGCTCTCGTAGAAATCGTTGAACGCCACTGCGAGTTCGTGGGCAAACCGGGCCATCTCCTTCGGAGACAGGTACTCGCCCGCAGTCGCTGCAGAGATGTCCATCATCGAGAGCTTCTTGACCAGGCTGGTCTCCTGTGGCCTCGAGAGCTTTGCAGCGCTCTCGATATTCATCACAGGTCGCCCCGTCGTCTTCTCTAGTATCCTCCTGGCCCTAGCGTACGTGTAGAGCAGGTATGGCCCCGTGTCGCCCTGGAACCGAAGCGAGTCCTCGACGTCGAAGACGATTAGCTTGTCCGGGTCCTGCTTCAGAAGTTCATACCGCAGCGCCGCGACCGAAACCGCCTCGGCGACGTCGTCAACCCAATCCTGCGTGTCCCCGGGGTTCCGTTTCCGGGTCTCTTCCCTGGCCTTCTCCCTCAGAGCGGCGAGCACTGTGTCCACATTGACGTAGAGCCCCCTACGTCCCGACATGTGAGCGAATTCCGCGCCGATTTCGAACCCTAGCTGAGACGCTGTTCGTTTGGAGAGCGCCACCACTTCATACCCTCTGTGAAGGTACCTTGACGAGGCACCCTTCTCGAGCCTCTCGAGGGCCTTACCTACAATCCTTTGCAGGTAGCTCTGCCTGGTATCGATCACCGAGATGGCGACGTCTGCTCCCCCGAACCTAGTGCCGGACTTGCTTCCACCGAGCGTGGTGGAGTAGAGCCTCCCCCCTCCAGGCTGCTCATCCGAGTACAGCTCATAGCCAAAGGGATCATCGATAAGGCCAATCTTCCACGCCGCGTATGGGATGTCCTTCGCCACGTAGACCACGGTTCCGTCGGAGCGGAGGATGACCTTCTGCTCGCCAGTCTCGGGGTCTGGGATGACCCAGCACCCCTTGTTCTCCCCCTGGGTCTCGAACTTCGCCAACCCCTCCTTCTTCATCCTCTCGAAGATACCTTCCCACATGCCCGAGCGAACCAGCTGGGACTCCCAATTGAGGAGGTCATACCTGGCCCCGAGTCTCCAGCAAGTAGCAAGCTGGTCAGCAAGTATCTTCCTGACAATCCCTCCCGCGTACTCGGCGAGCTCTCCCTCGCCCTTCTCGATCTCCTTCAGGACAAGCGATTGTTTCTCCTTGAGGCCAGGGTCCTTCGTGTACTCCTGGTTGACCTTCGTGTAGACGCTATCACCACAGTACACGTCGAACTTAACCCCAGCCGGCGGCGTGTCAGTGATTCCCAGGAACCTGAACCCGACGATCACGTCCGCCACCTGGGCCCCCGAGTCGTCGATGTAGTTCAGCGCCTGGACCTCGTTGCCCAGATACCTCATAACGCGGGCAAGCGAATCGCCGAGAACCAGATTCCTCGCATGCCCCACGTGAAGTGCCTTGTTCGGGTTGACGTTTGTGTGCTCAATCGCGATGGTCTTTCCAGTTTTCTCCCTCGAGCCGAAGTCTTTCTCAAAGATTATGGCGTTTATTGAATCGAAGAAGAACCTCGGGTACTTGATGGAGAAGTTGAGGTAGCCTCCCCGGTGGGGGGTGACGGAGCCCACGTACTTGGAGTCCTTCAGGAGCTCCGTTACCTTTGCGGCTAGTCTTACGGCCAAGTCGGCGGGCCTCTCGGACCGCTCCTTAGCCAGCCGCATAGGGACGGCACTCGACAAGTCGCCGTAGGAGGGGCTTGGCGGCAGGGCGACCTCGACTTCGACTTCACCGTAGCCAAGCGACGTGCAGGCTTCCTTGATGATCCGCTCGACTTCGCCTTCGAACTCCAGGAACTTCAAGCGTGACCCAACCTGGGGCAGATACGATAAAAGCTCTCGGTGTGCTGACTCTTCCAAACTCGGCCGCCGTGGGGGTCCTCAGGCCAGTAGCCCAGCATGGCTCGGCGCCGTTTGGTCTCAATTGTCGGGCTCAACCGGTTCATTCTCCAGCCCGATACCACCTCATGGCCTGAATCAGTTCGGGCCCGCCCGGACTTGCACAGTCTAGTGTTCAAATCCATCCACGGCCTGGTGCAGCCCCGACATGAGCTGCACCCATATGGGTTGTGACTCCTTCCACGTTGAGCCTCCCTTCTCGAGGCAAGACCTTCGTGACTTTGCCTTCGATGCCCTTGAACTCTCCCCTGACAGCACCCATATGAGTTCAGCCCGCGCGCGCAAACGCGCTACTCCTGGACAAGGCGGTGGCCCATTTTCAGGCCATACTTGTTATGGCAGGCGATTCACGAACAGGCAGTATCCGTGACATCCTCCCACGACTGAAGGTCGTGGGCTTCCAGCCCCTGTTTCATGGCGTATAGTTCCCGCTTCCTCGACCGGGCTTGCGACCTCAGTTGGCTGGGGTGGTAGAGGTCCAGTCTCCACGGGCTTGAGTTCGGGCATGTCCTGCCCTACGTGTAGGTCCACATCCCTCATGGGTTGATTTTCTATTTAAGCACCAATGCGATTCATCCCACGACTGAAGCCTGTGGGCTTTCTCGCATGGTTTGGTAAAGGCTCATAAGGTGAATCCGTTGGACTTCGTTCATGGAGTACGTCAGGCTGGGGCCGACCGGCCTCAAGGTCTCGCAAATATGTCTCGGGTGCATGTCATTTGGAGGCGAGACCAATTGGATGGCCGACGCAGAAGCGGCAAAGCGTGTTCTCAAGCGTGCCTGGGACCTGGGAATCAACTTCTTCGACACGGCAAACGTGTACTCGAAGGGAAGGTCCGAGGAGATACTCGGCGAGTTTCTAACTGGCTCCCGCGAGGATGCGGTCGTAGCGACGAAAGTCCGCGGCGAGATGGGCCCAGGGGTGAACCAGCAGGGCTTGTCGAGGAGGCACATAATGTGGCAGGTGAAGGAGTCTCTTCGCAGGTTGAGGACCAACTACATAGACCTCTACCAGATACACAGGTGGGACTACGACACGCCCATAGAAGAGACGCTCTCTGCCATGACGGACCTCGTCAGGAACGGCGAGGTGCGCTACATCGGCGCTTCGAGCATGTGGGCGTGGCAGTTCGCGAAGGCACTCTACGCGAGCGACATGAAGGGATACGCGCGGTTCGTCAGCATGCAGAACTTGTACAACCTGCTCTACCGGGAAGAGGAGAGGGAGATGATACCTCTCTGCAGGGCCGAAGGGATTGCCCTCATCCCTTGGAGCCCAACGGCAGGTGGCTTTCTCTCGGGGAAGTATTTCGAGAACGGGAGGCTTGCCACCACTGAGAAGGACAATGCCAGGGTCGCGCCGGGCTCGTTCGGGCACGTCAGGTACGTCGGAAGGCCCCAGAACGACCAAATCGTAGGCAGAGTGGTGGAGGTGGCGAAGAAGCAGGGGGTCACGCCCAACCAGGTCGCCCTTGCTTGGCTGCTGCACAAGGGTGTTACAGCTCCCATCATCGGCACATCGAATGCGCAGCACCTTGAAGAGATGGTCGGGTCGGTCGCCGTGAAGATCTCGGAGGAAGAGGCGAAGTATCTGGAGGAGCCATATGTTCCTCAGGCGGTAAGCGGGCATACCTAGACTAACTCGATGCCAGCACAGTTTAGTGTTCAATTTCAGACCCAATCAATACCGTGAGGGTCTAAGCTCGGCAGGATTCGTCGATGCCTTTGATCCCCTCGCAGCTACTCAGTCAACCAGCCAGCGCGGTGTATCCAACGATATCAGTGAACATTATCGCCGCGAGTCTCCGCTCGCTCTGGGACAAGGCTACTCTCCGTCAAGCGAGAGTCGGATGATAAAGCCGTTGTGGGGTGACCGACCGTGGAGAGGTGAGCGGGAGGCTCCTCAGCCTGTATCGACCGATTCGAGCCCTTCAGCGTCCCGAAGCTGTGCCCTCAGCCGCTCGATGGTCCTCTGCTGGGCCAGGATAAGAGCCATGAAGAACGGGTCTGCCGTCAGGGGCATTCCAGACTGCTCCACCGCTTCGGCATAGCACTGCCTCACATCCTGGACCATCTCCTCCCAGAGCTCCCTGTCTTCCTTCCTGAGGGGACTTGGAAAGCCCTCCCAGCTCTCGATCTCGTCCTCCAGCTCTGAACCCATGGAGCGACCGATGGCTGTCCTGCTTCAAAGGCGAAGGCCAGATTGCCATTCACTGGCCGGGAGGGGGGAAGCGAAAGTACGGGAACGAGCGATGGCGAGCCTGGTGGAATTTATACCGAAAATAGGTACAAACCTTGAAGGTAAGACCGCGTTAGGGTCGCGTTCGTGTGCGGGAAGTGGGACTCCAGCGCGCGCGCCCGCCTGCACGCTTCCATCTGGCGCCTTCACGCTTCCATCTGGCGCCTTCACGGAATTCGACTTAGCCAAAGATCATAATCTCCAGAAGTCCGCGCCAGACTTCCATCCTTCGACATAGGAGGCGCACTTGACATAAGGATTCAACCTAACTAGCGTAAGGTAAATCAGTTTCGACAGGCTGATTCTTAAGATTCCGACCCCCCAAAAGCGTTCACTTTGAAACTGGTTGAGGCGACTATCCTACCCAAGGGTTATCAGAAGCTACCTTTTGCAACGTCCTCTTCATGAACTCCAAGTACCTAGCCCATCTTGCCGGATACGTGCTCCTTTTGGCGATCCAGGGGTGCAGAACGCAGTTCCTGAGGACGTAGACTTTGCCGGTGCGGCGCCATTCCCTTTCAGGTATGCCCAGCCTCTTTACGAAGGCCAGCGGAGCGTCGCCGTAGTCCTCGACGGTCAACTCGGTCTTCGACGTAATCCAGTCGTCGGCATAGAGCGGACCCGATTTGTATGAGGTGGCACCGTAGATCTTCTCGTTCAGGTTGTTCATCTTCTTGAGGCTCGTGTTGGCCTTGAAGTTGAAAGCGTAGCACACTATGTTGAAGTCTGGGTCGACCAACAGCGGGTGCACCACAAACTCCTTGCCTCCGACCTCCAACCTCCCGACGGTGTTCACGGATTTCGCGAATTGCTCTGCGCCGTCGATGCTCCGGCCGATGATCTGCCCGTAACCGGTCACGTTCAAGGGAATCAGCCTGTGCGCCGCCCAAACTGCGGCCGCGGCGGCTCCGGCTTTCGATCCCTCCAGGATGACGCTACCGAAGTTCGTGGAGAGGTCTCCCCTGTTGTCGAAGACATAGGCCGCGTAGTATGAAATCAGCCCGAGAGCCCGCTTGTCCTTTATCGCGATCCCGCCCGCCGCGTAGGGAACATAGCCCATCTTGTGCGGGTCGATGGCGATGGAGTCCGCGGCCGGAACGGCCCGGTAGTCCTCCCACAGCTTCTTCGTAGGGTAATCGGAGCTAGATGACACCGCTCCAGCACTCCGAATCTTCTTCTTCATCTCTTCGTAGCCCATGAATCGGTTGTTCTCGTCTAGGTATAGCGCTCGCGAGTACCCGCCGTAGGCGGCATCGATGTGGAAGAAGAATGAGACTCCAGTCTTCTCATACTCGTCTCTGAGCCTTGCGATCTCCGAAATTTCGTCGATCTGACCCTCCTCTGTGGTCCCCAGGACTGCGACCACGGCGAGTATTGGGATCTTCTGCTTGACCAGTCCATCTATGGTCTTAGCCAGCAATCCAACGTCCATGTGGAATCTGGAATCGACCTGAACGTTGACGAGGTTCTTCTGCCCGATACCCAGTATGTCCGCCGCCTTGGTTAGAGAGTAGTGCTTGGTCTGCGGGACGATGACCTTGCCGAGCATTCCGTACCCTGCACCCTTTCCCCTCGCCGAGGCCTCGAACACCTTTTCGAAGACGCCGGCCTTCTTGGTCTTGTCAATCAGGTCAAGCACGTCTCTGGTGGGCAGGTTTAGCAGCTGCCACTCGTCCAATCCTCGCAGAAGATTCGGCTTTACCTCCTTCACGCCGATGGGGAACGACTTCAGATTCCTCGCCAGCCACAGAGCCTCATAGTTGGCAACGGTCCCGTCGGTTGTCACGTGGCCCCATGCCTTCTCGGGATCGTATCCCAGCAGAACCGCGAAGTCCCTTCCACACTCGATTTCCATCGGGGACGTGGCGGACGAAGATTCGTACGTTACGTTGTTGGGGTTGTACAGCACCGTGGCCATGTAGGCAAGGTTAGCGACCATCAGCGTGTCGGAGTTCATGTGCCCCAGGTAGCGCGTCGAGAACCAGGGGGTTGACGAGTTCTTGAGCTTGGATGAAAGCTCCAGGAGGATCTCCGTCGTCCGGTCAAGGGTCTTCTGGAACCGCTCATCGCGCATCTCCTCAGGTGTCACCAGTGCCTTGTCCTCGGGATGGAAGTCTCTGCGCCAGTGAATGTGCTCGTCCATAAGAAAGTCCAGCGTGTCCTTGAAGTACCTCTGGTTCTCGGACTTCGGACCCATGAAAAGGGCTTCCACTTTCACGGGCATCTCATCCACGCCGCTTTCCTTTCTTGGTTCTTTCTTTGGCATGATCACACACCATTCCTCGTCATGCTCGCAAGCATGACACTCCGCTATGTCTCCGTCGCTTCTTTCGGCGGATTCTTGGGGACCCAGCTTGGCCTACGGAATCGGTAAATGATCAACGGCACTATCGACACCCCGATCGTTCCGAGTATCATGAATGCCTCGAACACGGTGACGCTCGTAGAGGAGACGGAGGCTTGGCTGGGAGGGATCATCGATATTACGAACACAAAGGCGATGGCGGCGAATCCCCAGCCGGCGGTAATCCACATCCCGAGCTTGCCGCCTGGGACTTTGAACGGCCTCTTGACGTCAGGCTTCGAGTACCGCAGTTTTATGGCTGCCATGTACATCAAGAAATACATCACGATGTAGACGGAAGTGGTGAGCGCGAATATCATCCAATAGCCTGAGTTCACGCCTCCGGGGAGAAGAACGAAGACCGCACCCCAGAACGACAACAGTAGTGCCTGCAGTATCAACATGTTCACGGGGACGTCGGCCTTGTTGTGTTTCTGGAGGATAGGTGGAAGCATACCCTCGGCGGCTGCCCTGCCGAGTCCCCTAACGGGGCCGTACACCCATGCTATGACCTCGCCGATTGACCCTACTATGAGAAGGACTCCCATCAAGGTTACGATCCACGACAGGCCAGAGCCGAAGATGACGGTGAAGGCCTGCATGAGGCCAGCGATCAGGCTGATATTCGCCACAGGGACGACCCAGGCCACCACCACGGATCCCAGGATGGCGGTCACCGCCATGACCACCCCGATGATGAGGATGGCGATGGGGTAGTCTCTCTTCACGTTCTTCATCTCAGCCGCGTGCGCAGCTGTGACCTCGAGGCCTATGTAGACGAAGACGAAGGTCACCAGCAGCGTGAACTGATTGAGGTTTGTGAAGTTTGGAACCAGGCTGGATAGCGTCGGGGACACCGGGATCAGGGTCTTGTACCCTGTGCCCACGATCCACAGGCCGCCGACTATGAGTAGCACTATGGGAACGAGCGTCCCCACAATGACAAACAGGGTCGTAAAGCGGGCGTAGGTCTTCAAACCCCTAAAGTTGAGAATCGTGGCGGCCCACCACACGACCAGTATGACGAGAAAGATGAAGGGCTTGTTGTCGGCCAGAGCGGGTTCGAAAAGGTAAGCGAGCGTACCTGCGATGAAAGCAAGAATGCCGATGAAACCGGTGGTCATCTGGAACCATTGAATCCAGCTGGCGGTGAACCCCCACCGTTCTCCGAAGGCCTCCTTCACCCAGACGTAGACACCTCCCTTGCCGGGCCAGCCTGTTGCAAGCTCGGCAGCCACCAACGAGCATGGGATAAGATAAATCACGATTGCAAGCACATTGAATAGGATTGTCTGCCATCCGATGATTCCCTCGGTCGGGAAATTCCTTATGCTCATCACAGTCGCGGCTGTGATCATGACAAAGGCAAACAGGCTGAGGTAGAACTGCCTACTCGAATTAGCCAAAGATCATGACCTCCTCAGAAGTCCGCGCCGGACTCCCATGCCTCGACGCAGGAAACGCACTGCACATAAGGATTCGACCTAACTAGTGTAAGGTAAATCAGTCTTGACAGGCTGGATATTTGAGATTCCGACCCCCAAACCCGTCCACTTTGGAACTGATTGGGGCAACCATCCTAACCAAGGGTTATCAGAATTGGGTAAGTGGAATAACCGGGCGTTACCAAGCAAGAGTAAGGCTGCTTCAGTCGA
>Ga0208563_1002427_pt1 | contig 10600 bp, 9 predicted proteins | sample June2015DPH_17_1_2_FD_184717 | JGI IMG/M metagenome (GOLD analysis project Ga0208563, IMG submission 184717) | Peatland microbial communities from SPRUCE experiment site at the Marcell Experimental Forest, Minnesota, USA - June2015DPH_17_150... | ecosystem: Environmental > Terrestrial > Soil >... | reverse complement strand
GGTTTTCTCGGCTGCCTGTCTGTCGTTATCTGCTTTGAGGACGGATTCCATGGATATAATGAGTTCCTTCGGCGGCTCCAAGTCTTTGATTTCTGCTCGTATGATTTCGATGCCCCACTTCTCCGTCTGCTCATCTAGGGCTGTTTTGAGGCTGGTGTTGATTACGGGTCTGGAAGTGTTGGCTATTGTCATGTCCATGCCGCCTATGATGTCCCTGAGTACTGTTCGGGCGAGTGTGTCTATTTGTGCGGCGAAGCTTGCTACGTTGTACTGTGAAGCCTTCACGGATGTTTCGTCGGGTTTAATTTTGTAGAATACGACGGCGTCTACGCCCATGAAGACTTTGTCTTTGGTGATGACATCTTGGCGCTGCACGGGCGTCATGCGTTCGGTTGTGTTGACTTTGATTATGCGGTCCGCGAAGGGCACAAGAAATGTTATGCCTCCTTGAACGAACCTGTGGTATTTGCCAAGGCGTTCCACTAGGCCTTTTTCTGTTGGTCTAACGATGCGGAGTGACGAAATGATTACGTATATGATTACAACTAAGGGTATCACTATTGCTATGATTTGGATTGCGTCCACCATACTATCTCTCCCTTCATTGTATTCTTCTTAGGGTTATACGGACAGATTTAAGATTTGCTTAAACCAAAAAGACTCAATTTACAAGAAGGCAAAAGTCAGAAAGCGAGTCCAGTGGGATTTGAACCAAATAGTGTCGGAACGACACTTGAAAAACGTCGTTCACATAAGAAAACTCTAAATATATTTGAACTTTTAAAAGAAAAAATTAGGTGAGTTGCCTACTCGGCGACTGGAAAATAAAACCCCTGATTCAGGAAGAGAGGGGAAAATGTTCCGATCGTTGAGCAGGCATCTCTCACCTACTAAGTTAATGCTTGCTTGCTTGATTTAAATTTTAAGGCGATCAAAACCCCCACTCTGTACCCGTTTAGGTATGGCATCGTGGCATCAGGCAAAAAACCAGGGTTCAAAAAACCTCGATAGCGCTTCTTAACCATTGTGAAGAAATTGGCGGGCTCGGTGGGATGCGCTTAAACTATTAAGCGAATCCTCAAACAATTAGAGAACACATCTTTCTTTAGATTAAGTGAGCTGGACCGGGCTTACCCCCGAAAGGGTCTGGGTCCCTTGATTAAACTTGAAGATTTTAGTCTTTACGCTTATGGGTATCGTTCAAATCACACTGGGTCGTTTGTGAGCTTTAAGAACGACTGAGGTTATGGTGCTTTTGACACCTTTGATCTTCATTATTTTATTCTTGAGGATATCTCTGAATTCCTCGATGTCCGCGGCTGAGACTAAAGTGACTATGTCAAATTCTCCTGTAACCTCGTAAAGCTCTTCGAGGTGTTCAAGTTTGGCAAGAGCTTCTATTACGCCATCCATTTCAGGCGCTTCAACGAAGATGTCTACGAAGGCTAATAGTTTTGGCATATTGGTCGTCTTGTCTAATCGGACGGCCGTTAGGCGTATTTATAGTTTCCCATTTAGACAGCGGTTCCAAGTTTTGTGCGCCAGATGCACCACAAAAACGACTTGCGCTAAAAAGTGCAACCAGTTTCACCAATTCGTTTGAAAGGCATTGCTTGCGCAGTCTGGGCTTTCAGAACTCTGAGTTCCAGTTAGCCGGAGAATTCGCTGTAGACTGACGGATACAGTTTTATAAGTTCAAGGTTAACTCGCAGAACGTTCACGTATGGGCTTCCGAAAATCCAGAGCGTTCCTTCCTGATTTTGATTCACGATATTTGTCAACGCCGTCGAGGTAATGCCTGAAGCATTACTTATTCCGGGTATCTGCGAATATGCATCTTGAAGCGTAATGTCTGGGTCTACTCCTGAGGCTGAGTCGTTTCTTGAATGGAAGAAGATGGGCAGTGTGAAGTTTTGCGCTATGAGGTTTGACCCGACGGCTTTTCCGTTTAATTGGACGATTTCGCCGTTTGCCTGGTAGGCAAAGAAAACTTGAGCCATGCCAATGACCAAAAGGGGGAAGAACAATCCGCAGATTAAAAGCGAGATTACTGTCAGTCCTATGATCGGTTTGAAATTCCATTTTTCTTTGTTTTCTGTCATTGTTTTTTCCATCCTATATGTGGAACACTCCAACGAGGAGGAGGTCTATGAGTTTGATTCCTATGAATGGCACGACTACGCCGCCCACACCATAAATAAGGGTGTTCTTCAGGAAAAGAGTCATCGTACTTGTTGGCTTGAACGCTATGCCCCGCATAGCAAGAGGAATCAAGAGTGGAATAATAATTGCATTGAAAATGAGCGCCGACAAAACTGCGCTTTTTAACCCGAGTTGTAGCACGTTTAAGGCTTGCAGTTCCGGTATTGCTGCGCCGAACAGGACAGGCATTATTGCGAAGTATTTAGCTATATCATTGGCAATGCTAAAAGCAGTAACAGCGCCGCGAGTCATTAACAACTGTTTCCCGAGCATAACGACTTCTATTATTTTTGCCGGATTTGATTCTAGGTCGACCATGTTAGCAGCTTCCTTAGCAGCCTCAGTGCCAGAATTCATCGCCAGACCAACATCAGCAACAGAAAGTGCTGGGGCATCATTAGTTCCATCGCCAATCATTGCGACAATTCTGCTTTCAGCCTGCTCCCTCTTTGCGATGTTGAACTTGTCCTCGGGCTTGGCCTGCGCTGCATATTCTTCGATTCCAACCTCAGATGAAATACTTTTTGCAGTGAGTGGTTGGTCTCCAGTAATCATGACTGGGCGTATTCCCATGACTTTAAGAGACTGAATTTTTTCTTTTATGCCCTCTTTAAGGACGTCTTTCAGTCTGATTATTCCGATGGCTTCGCGGTTTCTTGCGATGGCTATAGGTGTTTCGCCCTCTGCAGATATTCCTTCTACGATGAGGTCAAAGTTTGGAGGAACAGAAGCTACGGTTTTTTTGATGGCTTCTGGAGCGCCTTTGACGATTTCAATTTCAGGTTCGATTCTTGAAGCAACTCCTTGTTCAGATACTGTCGAGGATTTTCTTCTGATTCTCAGTCGGTCTCGCCCTGATTTGTCACCTTTTGGAAGTGTTAGCCCCATATGAGTTATTTTCACTCCGCTCGTGCGGGTGCTGGCTGAGAATGGATAAGTTTCTGAAAGCGCGAGCGAGTTCAATTCTTTTGGTACGAAACCTTTCTCATATGCTAGGCTTAGTATGCTGCGTCCTTCTGGAGTATCATCATTCCATGAAGAAAGGAATGCTGCTTCCCCTACTTCTTCCTCTGTATTTCCTTCAAATGGTACGAACTGTATCGCTTGTCTGTTGCCCACCGTAATGGTGCCTGTCTTGTCGAGGAGAACAACGTCTGCATCGCCAGCGGTTTCTATTGCTTTGCCGGACTTTGCAATTATTTTACTCTTGTACAGTCTGGACATTCCGGAAAGTCCGATTGCTGGAAGCAGAGCGCCTATGGTTGTGGGAAGGAGGCAAACGTAGAGTGCGATTAGCACGGAGAGGTCAGCGCCCAGACCCAGCGTGACCGACATTCCTAGCAAAGCAAGTATTATGATAGTGAAGATGGCGGTCAATCCAATCAGCACAATGGTTATTGCGACTTCGTTGGGCGTCTTTGGCCTCTTGGAAGATTCAACCATCTTTATCATTTGGTCGATGAAGGTCTCTCCAGGGTTTGTGGTAACTTTTGCAGTTAAAGTATCGCTAACCACGCGCGACCCCCCGATAAGGGAGTCTCCAGGCGCCTTCCGAACTGGAGCTGATTCGCCAGTGACAAGCGATTCATCGACCATAGCAATTCCCTCAAGTACGTCGGCGTCTAAGGGAACGATGTCGTCTTTTTCGATAATGATAAGGTCGTCTTTTCTAAGTTCCGTTGATTTCATATTAATTATCTTTCTTGTCCAGTTTTCGGTTATTATTTTCTTGCTGGAGACCTCGGTTTCCAGTTTTCTAAGGCTGCCTGCTGTGCTTTTTGCTTGTTGCTCGGCAAGGGCGTCGGAGAGTGTGCTGAACCAAACTGTAATGAGGAGAATCGCTGCGACTTCAACGTAGAAGATTTGCAGGCTTGGACTAGCTACTGGCACGAAAGCCTGTGGAACGATAGCCATTGCTGTCACAATAAAGAACATGATTTCAACGATAAACATTACTGGATTTTTTAGCAGTGATTTGGGGTTTAAACGGACTACTGAATCGAGCAGCACTTTTCTGGAGAAAGCTGATCTCAGTCCTCCAGGGGCTGATTCCTTGCCTTTTGTTGGTGCCAAAGTTTTTTCCTTATTAGAAGCCATTGGTTAACCCCCTGAAGAATGATGAAATTGGTCCAAGCGCTAAGAACGGGAAGAACGTTAATACTACAAGTATGATGATGCTCGCAACTAAAACGATAGTGAATACTGGGCTATCGGTTTTGAGACCTGTGGTGCTACCTCGTTTTCGCATGATCATTGAGCCTGACAGCGCAAGCAAGATTGCAATTGAAGCGTAGCGTCCTATCAACATGACGATGCCGGTAGCTATGTTAAAGAATGGGGTGTTTCCTGACGCGCCTAGGAAATCGGAACCGTTGTTCGCGGCGGATGTTGTGAATTCGTATAGGATTTGCGTGTAACCAACAGAGTTTCCACCTACCCCGATAGCTGCCGCTGCGCCTGAAGCATAGGCGATTACTGTGGGTATCAGTATGATGATGGGGTGGATTAGGAAAGCCACCATGACGAGTTTTACGTCGCGTCCAGTGATCTTGATTCCTAAGTACTCTGGTGTTCTTCCGGACATTAGTCCGACGATGAAGACGGTTATTATTATGTACATGACCATGTACATCAAACCGATGCCTTTTCCGCCTGGGATCGACTGTATGAACATTCCCAAGAAGCCAGAAGTTATAGCTAGAGGATGCATGCTTGAGAGGGCGGAGTTGACGGACCCTGTTGTGGCAGCGGTTGTTGTGACTGTATAGAAGGTTGACATGAAGCCTCCGAATCTTGTTTCGATGCCTGAAGCAACCAGTGGGATATTGGGAATGAACGCTATGACTAATGCTATCCCGAAGATAATGTAGGCGCCCCACAATAAGGGACGTGCCTCTCGTTTTTTGCCCAGCATTTCTCCGAATACAAAGATGAGTGCTGTGGGAAGAAGAAGCATCAAAGATATCATAAATATGTTTGAATAAGGCGAGGGGTTCATGAATGGGTAAGCGGCGTTTGCGCCGTAGAATCCTCCGCCGTTCGTGCCTAACTGCATTATCGAGTCAAGAGAAGCAACTGGCCCGACGAGGATTGTCTGTGTTGTTCCCTGCAACGTCGTTACTGCGGTTGAAGCGTTAAGAGTTTGTGGGACACCCATAACGACGAAGACCACTGAGGCTATGAGGCAAAGTGGTAACAGTATTCTGGTTATGGTTCTGACGAAGTCTACGTGAAAGTTTCCTAAGTTTTTGGAGCCGACAATGAATCCTCGTATAAATGCTATGCCCATGCATATTCCGGTTGCTGCTGAGATCCATTGTAGGAATTGGATGGCGGTCATCTGGCTAAATATGGATAGTGTTGTCTCTCCGTTGTAGTGTTGAAGATTTGTGTTTGTTGCGAACGAGGTTACTGTGTGGAAGGCTAGGTCCCAATTTAGACCTGGGAAGCCTAGAGGGTTAAGCGGTAATTTATCTTGAAGGACCAGTATTAGAAAAGCGATAACCATTTGGGCAACGTTAAGCAGTAAGCCAGCAAGAAAGTACTGTTTCCAACCCATCGGATGCTCTGGATCTATGCTGCATATTTTGTAAATAAAATTCTCAACTGGGTTTAGGACTTTGTCTAGACGACTTGGTGATCGATTATAAACTCGGACAAGGTATGGTGCGATGAGTCTCGCTATAAGTATGGTTATTCCAAGTATGAGGACAACTGATATGGCCTGAATTGCATTGATCATCTATTCCGAGACTCCAAAAGACAGCAAGCTGACTCACTATAGCTCCTTTCCGCTCCTTCCTATTTTAACGGTGAAACTCTGACGTTTTTCTGTTGGCATTTGGGTCCCTTGTGAGAATCCAAGATTATAGTGGTTATTGTGCTTTTATGTCTTTAATCTTCATTATTGTAGGACATCCCTGAACTCTTCAAGGCAAGATGCCGAAATCAGAGTGCGGAACTCTGCCCGTTATTCCGTATCCTAGAAATAAAGTAAAGGCGTCAGGGGCATTCTGAGAGTCGATCGGAAGTTTAGGAGTCATGGTTCTCAAGAATTCAAAACAGCTTATAAGAAACGGGTGGTCATGGAGCGAGTTTTCAGCAGACTCAAAACTTGGCAAGTCTTACGTAGCATAATCTCAGAGGATTAGCCATGTAACGTTTCATTCTCATCTCTGCATCATTGCGATGCTTCTGACAGCTCAAGCAGCTGTCAACACGCACAAATTAAGCAAATCCAGAAGCATCAGATATTTCGCGAACTAATTTCGGAACATCTATGCGCGGCGCGCTCATCGTTTGGCGTCAGCGAAGGGATATCGGCTCATGGCCTCGAGTATTTCTTCACTTAAGGTTTTTTTGCTGAGGTGTCGAGCAAAATCGGAAGTGGCTATTATACCTACCAACACGTTTTTCTTCGTAACGGGAAGTCTCCTTATTTTGTACTTGACCATTTTCCTCGCAGCATCTCTGATTGAGGATTCCTCCTCAATTGTTATGAGCGGATCTGACATTACCTCAGAGACTTTAGTATCAAACGGTTTTTTCAGCGCCATTACCCTTCTAACTAAATCTCTTTCAGTAACTATGCCCTTTGGCACATTGCCCTCCATTACTACAAGATCACCTACATCTTGTTGGTGCATTAGTTTTGCAGCGTAAAGCACCGTCTCATGAATATCGATTGTGATGACATTTGTTGTCATAAAATCTTTTACAGTTGGCATCATTTTACAAGGTCTATAAACTATCGTATAAAAGTTTTGTGACGTTACAATTCTTAATCAGGATCCAAATATGTTATAGCTGATTTCTCTTACAGGAAACGACAAAGAGAGCACATAGAAAAGTACAATACTTTCCCTGACCATTGGAATATTGAAGAGATTGTGACATGTTGCTGGTGAATTAAGTGCATGAATTACATGCTTTTGTGAACATTTTCGTGGAGGCGTCGCTCATGGATGAGGTGGTTGAAGCCCTTTCTAAGATAGATACAGTGGAGGAACTCTACGAGGTAACGGGCGAATTTGACATTGTTACGCTTGTTTCGGCGTCAGATATCGAGTCATTTAGGGATGTCCTGAAAAACAGGATTATGAAGATCAAGGGTGTGAAGAGTACAGTAACTTCAATTGTTTTGAGCGCCCACAAAGGTCCAAAATGTGCAACCTAATATTGCGCACATGTTTGTTCCTAAATTCGTAATTATTTGAAAATAGATACAAAAATAAACCTGATACGGAAATGGCGCGGGATATTAGGTTTATACCCACGTTTACCCCAATAACTTAAGGGGTTCCAGTTTTAGTTTAAACTTACCAATAGGCTAATACTGAGAGTTTGCTTAAAAAGACAAATGGAATGATGTTCTGTTCCTGACAAAGAAAAACTGAGGGCGTTTTTTTGGTTATTTCTAACTCCTTGACTCATGCCTATTCGATTGTAGCATTAAAAACTTCTTTCTTAAGCACTTTTATGCCATTTTCGCAACCAGCCTTACTCTCATAGCCTTCACCACTATCCGCAATTATTTTGTAGTTCCCTGAAGATTCGAATCTCCATCGCCATTTATTCACAGTGTCTTGATAAATTTTAAATTTTGCAACCATTTTTTCACCTCAAATCACACTCTGTGATATGCAGATAAAAGACTATGCATCCTTCTCTTTAGGAATCAGAAATTTGGGAAAACAACAAACACTACTCTATTCTTGGACTGGTTGAATTGTTCTCATGGGTGCTGTTGAGTGTCTTAATGATGTTTCAGTACGCTGTCTTAACTAATTCCAATCCTTTTCGAACCTGAATTGGTTTAAGCCTCTACCGGGCTCAGCCCTCAACAGGCATGAGTCCCTACTAACTGAACTATTTCTTAAATCCAAACAAACATTTGGTTCACAATATGTGTGTAAATGAGACTTATCTCCAACTTACCAGTAAGATGATTTATTGAACCCAAATCGAAAATTGGTTTGGGATAGATGGGATGCGCTTAAGCTATTAAGCGAATCCTCAAGAAAAAAAGCAAAAAGCAGGGCAATTTCTCATTACAAAACTGGCGAGCTCGGTGGGATTTGAACCCACGATCTCCGGCTCCGAAGGCCGACACCTTAATCCGTGCTAGGCTACGAGCCCAACCCTTGACAACACAATAATGGAGCGACATTAAAAGATTTATGAAAATTCTTATAAACCAACATAATATTAAACTTGTGTCACCCCTAAAGTGGGCCGGTAGCTCAGCACGGCTGGAGCGTTCGACTGATAATCGAAAGGTCGCCGGTTCGAATCCGGCTCGGCCCACCAGTTAATCACAAATCTTTAGAGTTCAAGGTTTAGGCGGCAACCTATTAAGCACGGCAAAGAATTCTTCAGATAGAAAACTATGCCTCAGCTCTCTCCCAAAACAATTTGGAACTTAAATGAAAAAGAACTCTTAAGCTTACTGGAATCAGGCTTCTTTACGCCGAAGCCAAAAGAAATCCGCTTTTACGCCCCAAGCTTTAGCTATTACAAAACAAAATATTACTGCTCCTCCCAAACCAATTTTCCAACTATTTCCGTTACTGGCACATCTTGCGCGTTGAATTGCAAACATTGCGGAGGCAAAGTGCTTGAAACCATGCATCCAGCGCTTTCACCGAAGGAACTGTTTGAGTTATGCTTGAAGCTGAAACAGGATGGTGCTCAAGGTTGCCTTGTCAGCGGCGGGTGTCTGCCTGATGGTTCTGTGCCTCTTAACAAGTTTGTGCCTGCGCTTAGGAGAATTAAGCGGGAGCTTGGCTTAACCGTTTTTGTGCACACAGGCATAATAAATCTTGAAACCGCCGTTTCACTCAAGGATGCTGGGGTTGATGCAGCGTTAATTGATGTTATTGGTTCGGCAGAAACAATCGGGAAAATTTACAACCTTAAAGTGACCGTTCAGGATTATGTGGATTCGCTCATGGCTCTGCATAACGCAGAATTAAATTTTGTGCCTCATGTTATCGTTGGATTAAACGAGGGCAAATTAGATGGCGAACTAGAAGCACTCAGAATGATAAGGAAAGTTAAGCCTTCTGCCTTAGTAATAATAGCGTTCATGCCTATACATGGAACAGCCATGGCGAAAACACCGCCGCCCAAACCAGTCGACATAGCCAAAGTCGCCTCAGTTGCAAGGCTGATGTTTCCTGAAATCCCATTGATTTTAGGGTGCATGCGTCCAAAAGGCGCATCCCGCGGTCTAATAGATGTTTTAGCGTTAAAGGCTGGAGTGGACGCAGTTGCTTTCCCCAGCGAAGAAGCCGTCAAATATGCACAAGGGAAGGGTTACAAGACTTCGTTTTCTTCTTATTGCTGCGCCCAAATGTACATGGACGCTGCTAAGGAAATTAAAAAATAATCAATTTTAACTTGATTTTATCATTTTGTAGCCAAGCACAATGGTCCATGCTGAAACCGCAAGCCCTGATACGAATTCGGGAATAGCCACATTTGGAACATAGTTAAACGAAAACAACAGTAACCACGGCAGCGCTGCAGCAATCCCCGCCAAAACCGTGAAAACAGCCATTCGCCCCTGATGGGCAAGCCAAAAGGCGCAGGTAATGACGAACATTGATGTGGGCATCAACACGAAGAACGCTACGGAAACGGCATCGTGTGTTCCAGAATAGCTCTCGTTAAAAACGCCAATAGCGATGAGCGCTAGCGTTGCTGCTGCAAAAACTGCTACGCCAATTTTCCCCACCCAGCTTTTCCCCAAGTAGGTAAACAAGCCGAATATGGCAAAGTTGAATGCTAAAAGCCCGCTGGCGTAGAGTCCGAAATTGAAGAGTGGCCCAGTTATGCCTGGTATGATGCCTAAATCGCTTAAGGCATTGTTTGTCCAGCTGAACTGGGGGTAAGACGCGATGGCTGCCAGAATGCAGGTGAACGCAAGTATGGGTGCTAATATTCCGGTGGCTGCTCCGATTCTTTGTTTTCCAATGTTTTTAGATTCAGGCAAACCCTTGTTTCCTCAGCAATCTTAATGGCTGTAGCTTGTTTTAAGAATTTGCGTCCTCAGGAACAAACCGCCTTAGCCTCTGCAGCGAACGCAGTTTCTCTTTATCGCCGATTTTGGCTGCCTCCACTGACTGCTTGAGGATTTGGATTGACTCGTCCATTGCTTTGCGGTCAACTGGAAAAGGAAAGCCGTCTTTGCCGCCATATGCAAAACTGAATTTCACTGGGTCTTCCCAACTTGGCTTCTCACCATAAACCAACTCGGCTACAAGAGCTAAACCGCGGACAGTGGCTGGTCCAACGCCTTTTACGCTCAAGAGTTCCTCATAGTTTTGCGGTTGGAACTCGTAGACTCGGCTCAGCGTATCCCAACTTATGTTGCGGGGCATGTTGAGTGTGTTTA
>Ga0208563_1002410_pt1 | contig 10659 bp, 9 predicted proteins | sample June2015DPH_17_1_2_FD_184717 | JGI IMG/M metagenome (GOLD analysis project Ga0208563, IMG submission 184717) | Peatland microbial communities from SPRUCE experiment site at the Marcell Experimental Forest, Minnesota, USA - June2015DPH_17_150... | ecosystem: Environmental > Terrestrial > Soil >... | reverse complement strand
CCAGCGGGATTCGCGGCCGTTGATGAAAAGTACGTCGTAATCCACCCCCAGGGGCCGCAAGGACTCCATCTGGGCTTTCACGAAGCAACCGTAACTCGGATCGGCTTCGTAAGGCCAGAGGTTGGCAACCACCAGAACTCGGTACAAAGTCATACAGCGCGGCACCGCCGCAACCAAAACGAGACTCTCTCTGGAGTGCGGCCCGCCGCGGCGGGCCGCACTCCAGAGCATTCCCTCGTCGGGACAACGGAGATTCTAACCCTTCGGACAAGAAATCGGTAGCGCTGAAACGAATATTCCTTCCACGTGCCGCAGGTGAAACTCGACTACAATGGATCACTTAGCAATTGCATCCCTTTCGTTTTGGTGTTCACCCTATGTGCGGATTCGCAGGATTCGTGGGTTCGGCGTCTGAGCAGGAACTGCGGACACAAGTTTGCCGAATGGCCGACCAGCTTATTCACCGGGGGCCGGACGATTCCGGCGTCTGGGTTGATGCGGAAGCCGGCATCGCATTGGGATTTCGACGCCTGGCGATTGTGGACCTTTCTCCAACTGGCCACCAACCCATGACCTCTTCCAATGGCCGATACGTCATGGTCTTCAACGGCGAAGTGTACAACTTCGGAGAATTGCGAAAAGACCTGGAATCACGCGGACACGGCTTTCGCGGCCACTCCGATACGGAAGTCATGTTGGAGGCGGTGAGCGAGTGGGGTCTGGAGGCAGCGGTCAAGAAATTCGTCGGCATGTTCGCCTTCGCGCTTTGGGACAGGCGCGACCGGGTGCTGCACCTGGTGCGGGACCGGCTGGGCATAAAGCCACTTTACTGCGGATGGGCGGATAGGACTTTCCTCTTCGGTTCGGAGTTGAAGGCGCTCCGCGTGCATCCTGATTTCGACCCGGAAGTCAATCGCGGGGCTCTCGCCTTGTATTTGCGATACGGCTACATTCCCCAACCCTACTCCATTTATCAGGGAATCTGGAAGCTGCCTCCCGGCCACATTCTCAGTCTCAGGGCCGGAGCGCAGACCTCCTTCGAGTTGTCGGGAACGGTTCTCTATTGGTCTGCCAAAGAGGTTTACGAGAACGGAGCCGCGAACCCATTCAGGGGCTCTGAAGGTGAAGCTGTCGAGGAGTTGGATCGGCTCCTGCGGGATTCGGTTCGCCTGCGGATGATAGCGGATGTCCCTCTGGGCGCCCTCCTTTCCGGCGGCATCGATTCTTCGACGGTGGTCGCATTGATGCAGGCACAGAGCAATCGCCCGGTGAAGACGTTCACAATCGGCTTTCACGCGCAGGAATTCAATGAGGCAGCTCATGCCAAGACTGTGGCCGCCCACCTCGGGACCGAACACACCGAACTGTACGTGACCCCCAAAGAAGCCCTGGATGTCATCCCCAAGCTGCCGACTCTTTATGACGAGCCTTTCGCGGACTCCTCCCAGATTCCAACTTACCTGGTTTCCGCCTTGACGCGCCGGCACGTTACCGTGAGCCTCTCCGGAGATGGTGGCGATGAGCTGTTCGGAGGGTACCAACGCTATAGTAATGCGCGCCAATTCTGGGAGACGGTCAGAGGGTTTCCACGCCTCACGAGAAAGGCCTTGGCCAGATTCATCCGAGTGTGTAAGCCCGCCACCTATGACCGCCTGATCGGTGGGCTCGGTCCGTTGCTCCCCCGGCTGGCACGCCCGTCTTCGGTTGGCGAAAGAATGTACAGGCTGGCGGAAGTAATAACGGTTAGGAATCCCGAGGAGCTTTACCGTCACTTGGTGTCTTACTGGAAGTCCCCGACGGAAGTCGTGCTGAATGCAAAGGAAGCACCGACCATTCTGACCGAACCTTCGGACTGGGCGCGCCTGGCTGATATCTCGCAACGAATGATGTTCCTCGACCTGGCCACTTACCTTCCGGACGATATTCTGGTCAAGGTCGATCGGGCCAGCATGGGTGTGAGCCTTGAAGCTCGAGTCCCGATCCTCGACCACAGGGTGGTGGAGTTTGCGGCCCATGTCCCGATCTCCATGAAGATTCGCTCCGGCCAGGGGAAATGGCTGCTGCGGCAGGTGCTCTACAGGTATGTACCGCGAGAACTGGTCGAGCGGCCCAAGATGGGTTTTTCAGTTCCAATCGAAGACTGGCTACGCGGGCCTCTGCGCAGTTGGGCGGAGGGACTGTTGGACCAGGACCGGCTGCGGAGAGAGGGATTTTTCCGGCCCGAACCGGTCAGGGAACTTTGGGCGGAGCACCTTTCGGGGCAGCGGAATTGGCAGGGTCACCTGTGGAACGTCCTCATGTTTCAGGCCTGGCAGGAAAACAGGAGTTTCCCTGCACCGGTAGACCGATGGCTATCCAAGGGACGACGATGATCCAAAGAGAGCCGGCTCGGGAGATGTGAAAGCTTCGTGAGATGCCCTCTCCCTCTGACTTTCTTTCTGGGCGGGCAGACAGAATACCTGGAACGGCCAACCCGCCTTCCCCCCACGAGACTCAGCTTTCAAGCAGACTCTCATAGTCCCGCATTACAGTTCTTACGTCGAACCGACTCAGGAAGGATTCGAGAGGCCGGTGGAGTTGTGGTTGCCCGGATAATGCCTTGAGCGCAGAGATAATGGTCTCGGCGAGTGCCGACGGTCCGCCCGGAGGAGCCACCCAACCCAAGGGACAGTCGCGAAGTATTTCCCGGAGAACACCCCCGCAGTCAGCGGCCACAACGGGCGTGCCCACCGCCAGGGCCTCAACAACTACCAACCCGAAGCCCTCATTGGTGGATGAAAGCACGAATAAATCGGCATGTTTGAAATAGGGAAAAGGATTCGGCTGATAGCCGACCAAGCGAACAGTCTGGTTCAAGCCCAGCCGTTCTCGTTGCGCCAGCAGTTCCTGTTTGAGGACACCCTCACCGAGAATGGTGAGCCGGGCGCCGGGGACAGCCGCGCACACGCGCGGCATGGCGTCGAGGAGCATGTCGAATCCCTTCCGCTTCTCAAGCCTCCCTGCGGCGAGAATATGCGTGCCTTTGCCCTCAAAAGGATTGCCTCCTTCATTTCCAAGCCTTGCGACAAGCTCTGTATCCACGGGCGCATAGATGTGAACCAGCACCCTCCGCGGAATGCCCAGGTTCTCAGCCAAATCGTTAAGGACGAACTCGCTTAGGCAAATAACCTTGTCCGCCCGCGAATACAGCCGCCCATAGAGCCAGTTCCAGACCGCCGGATGTTTGCGACTCCGAGCGTTTTCCACACTGCCCACGACTTCCTCACGGATCAACACACGCACTCCCGGGGGCAGAAACGGTCTGGACAGAACTGTGGCCATGTTCAGCTCGGGCATCGATGAGTGCAGAACATGGGGCTTTAGTTCCCAGGCCAGACGAATTATTTTCGGCACGGCCCATCGCACTCTTGTTGCCTTCAGATCGTGGACCGGAACGTCTGGCGGGACGTCCTTTAAATAGGGGCCTGCCTTCTCGACCAGGGCTAAATGCGGTTCGAACCGCGAGCGATCCAGGTGATGCAACAGCGTCACCATAACCCGCTCGGCCCCCCCAATGCGAAGCGAGGGCATGACAAACAGAATTCTCTTCCGTACCGGCGTCATTCGGATGCTCCTTCAATTGCTTGCTGGCTTTTGAACGACCGTGCAATCGACGCGTAAACAAGACCGCAGGCGACCATATAGACGAATGACGTCGAGAGCGCGATACCGGCCACCCCCCAGTACGTCATGAGGATCAAATTGAAAACGACATTGAGAACCATGTTCACGGCGGAAATCACCATGAGCACGGAGTTCTTTTTCAGCGCACTGATGAACCGCACGCCGAGCTGGGCAGCGAGGTAGAAGGGAATTTGGAGCGCAAGAAACGCCAGGACGCGCCCAACAACTTTGGTGTCTGCCGCCGTGAAAGCCCCTCGCTGGAAGAGAATACCGATCAATTGATGGGAGAGGAATACCACGGCCAGGGTGATGGGAATGGTAACAAGGGCAATAGACCTTACGTAGGACCTCAAAATGCGCCGGCAGCCATCCCAGTCATGCCTGGCGACCATCTGCGAGAAGTAGGGAAGCGCAGCCGTGCCCAGAGGTGTAGCTCCGACCACGATGAAGACGGTGACCACCTTTCGCGCGTAATTCAAAGCCGCCACGCTTCCGGGCTCGAGCATTGCGGCCATCGTTTGGTCCACCAATTCCGTGCTGCCCATCAGAAGGGCGCCTGCGATCATGGGCGCATACTGGCCGATGACTTGCCGCAAGGCGGGATTCAGCCCGTACCAGCGAAGCGCAAGCTGTATGTCTCGTCTTCTCAGCATCCACGCGAGCAAGGCGCCTTGCAGAGCAACGCCTGTCACCGTGCCGGCAGCGAGTGCGAAGATTCCCCACTGCCTGCCCAGCAACAGTATGAAAGTCATTGCGGACAGGGGAGTCATTATGGCGGACAGGGCAGGAAGGCCGAAGTGCTCACCCGCATTCAAAACCGCGATCCAATTCACCGCCAGTCCGCTTAAGGCAATAAAGGGCAAAAGGGCGTAAAGAAGCCGTCGGGTCAGCATCAACTTTGCCGGACCGAAACCTGAACCCAGAAGAGGGAGAAAATATGGAGCGAGTAAGCCGACCAAAATGGAAACTCCCACCAGCAAGCCCAGACTGATGACCATTACGCCGGAAAAGAGCCTTTGAGCGGCTTCTTTCCCCTCCGTCTCTCGGACCTGAATGAAGGTCGGGATAACTGCTGAGTTGAAAGATCCCGCCACGAGATTCACCAGGAAGGAGGGCAGCAGGAAGGCGATCAGGAAGGCGTCCAGCGCGTCGCCCCGGCCGAACCAGCGCGCCACCACCAACTCCTTTGCCGTGGATGCGAGGCCTGCGATCGCAGAGCACACGGCGACGCTGACGGCGGCGTTAAAGATTTTGCGGCCTGAACTCAACGACGCGGGGGCTTGAGGCTGTAAGGAGGTCAGTTTCATGCCCTTCGGTACATCGGGTGTCTTCAGGGGATGGGAGACGCACCGGAGCGCCGGGAAGAGCGTCTTTCTCCTCGCACTCCATCCTATCACGGGCAAATCACGTAAAGGAAACTCGCTTACGGGTAGGGAAAGGCTTGGCCCCACAAATGTTAACTGACTGGCTTAAACCCCCGCCGGATAATTTAGCCCGTGGTGGCGGAGCGATGCGAAAACCAGGAGCTTTAACAAGGCGCGGCACCGAGGGAGCGACGTCTCGCGACCGACGACAGACTACGGACCCGCCGCGCGGTAGCCCAAACCCAACCTCTATTACGCCGTTTTTTCGTCGCAGGATGGCGGTCCTATGCAGGTTTCTTTCCTCGCCACGCCACTGGGCGAGGCAGCAGGGTTATGTTCTCAAGCCCAGCTCCTTCGAACCAGGCTTGAACCTCCGGGTACGTATGTTTCCACTGGTAATGGGCGGAGTACCAGTCGAAGGTATCGAGCACACGCCACTCGGGATCGGGATGCATGGCGATTTTGGTCAGGAGCCGCAAAGGGTAGAAGATTGGAATGCGGTATACATAGTAGAGCGGAATCGCTATGTGGCAAAGCGCGTAGAGCCATCGGCGAGGGAGGCGGGTAGTGAAGAACCGCTGAAAGCGGCTCGAAGCTTCCATCATCCAATCCAACTCCGGGGCGACCCTGGAAACGAGCTTTTGCCATCTCGCTGGAATCTGATAGTTAACATCCTGGGCGAGCACTTCGTTCACCCGCTCAGGGAAGTATTGGAACGTCTCGGTCAGACGGCAACGGGGGTAGACCCAGATGGCCGCCTCGCCCTGCGGCTTCAACGTCTCGGCCATGCGCAAGAAAGCCTGTCGGGGCTTGGACGTGTGATGCAGTACGCCGATGCTGTAAGCGAAATCGAACGTGCCGGGGCGAAACGGCAGACAGAGTGCGTCGGCTTGAATAAAGTGGCAGTTCGGCAGGCTCCGCAGGTTTTGCCTGGCGACCTCAACCGCCAGGCTGAGGTCCAGGCCCACGGTTTCGGCCCCCGCCCGCGCGAGCACGTCCATGAATCGACCAGTGCCGCATCCGACGTCGAGCACTAGCTTGGCGGCGAGTTGCTGCGGCCGTCTTCCCGTGCAAACCACAAACGTGGATTCGGAGAGCTTTCGCGACTCGGTGTCAAATTGCGTCCGCTGCCACTGCTTCCACTCGAAGCTGAAACTCTCCACATAAGCGCTGCTCGGCGCAAAGCGCGGGATGCCGTCCCGAATGGGAAACTCGCTGCGGCACTTCGAGCAATGAAGACAACCTGCAAGAATCTCCTCATTGTCTCGGCCCTGGATTTCAAGCTGCAACGAAACGGAGCATTTGGGACAAACCAGCAACTCGGCCAAGCGGGATCTCACGAGAAAGCCACCTCAAAGACGACGGAATGCAAATGCGGTTGATTGGGAAACGCCACTTTTCCGCAAGCGAATATAACTGATTGATGGGAGATTTCCACCGGGATTTCCAATTGGATTTTCCCAGCCGACCAACAATATATACCTGACCGCCCTCGCATGCTGCATCCTGCCTACTGTCGGCCGCCTACTGCTTTCCGTCTCCCGGTGCGTGGAATCTGTTCGTTCGCCGCCTGCCTGTTCCCTCTTCCTTATGAGTTGTCATCCCGCGGCCAGATGTTCATCGCCCGTGCGATGGGAAACATGCGCAGAGCCGCGAGCGCCGCCAGATAAGCAACACTTCCTGCTCCGCACAGCTCGCAGAGATAAATGAAGTTCTGGAAACCGGAGTGAGGGGGGGCAACCCAGAGGCGCAAAGCCCACACCGCCAATGCCGTCAGGATGGCTCCCAGTAGATTCTTCGAGGCAAAACGAACCTCGGACCGGCCGAGGGCTTGACGGAGGTCGCCAAGATTCCTTCGGATGGACAGGGCACAGACAAGGATTGAAGCAACCAATAAGCCTAGTGGTATTCCCTTCGCGCCCCACCTGAGAACGCCGACGTAAAACAGATCGAATCCCAAGTTGAGGCTGTAAAGCAGGATGGAGAGGCGCAGAAAGGCCCCGCTCTCGTTGCGCGCAAAAAGGTAGAAAGTGAGCAGCCGAATGAAAGAGAGAGGAAGGAGGCTGAGGCAGTAGTAGAAGAAGACCATCGACATCAGGCCGGTGGCTGCCGGCGTGAAGTTGCCCCGCTCAAAAACCAGTCGGATAATGTTGTGGGAGAGCATGAGGCAAAAGACCACCGCGGGGAAGGTCAGGAAAAGACTGATTTCCGAAATATCTTTAAATGTTCTTCGTTCTTCCTCGTGAGCTTTGTTCATCGCGGCCCGCGAGAGCTGGGGCAGGGCGGCAGTGCCCACACTGCCACCCAGTAATTCCACCAGGGTGTACAGAATCTTCGAACCATAGTTCACGGCCGTGAGCGTTCCGGCAGGTAGAAACGAGGCGATCATCCTCTCGGCGAGGACCACAACCTGCCACGCTAATGCGCCACCAATCTGGGCGGTTCCGGCGCCGCGGAGTCTCCGGAACGCCTCACCGCTTCCCGTGAGTGTCAGGGAGTAACGGACAGGAAAGGAAATCACAATTTGCACGCCCAGGACGACCGTCTGGAGAAGATAACCCGCCAGGTAGCCCAGCACGATGCTGAAGGGCCCATAGCGGCCGAAGTACCACAGGATGACCCAGATGACCACGACATTGCGGATAAAGCCCGCCGCCGAGGAGAGGACGAAGCTGCGACGGCTGAGAAGGAATGAGCGGAAGACCTCTGCGATGCCCGCGGGAACAATGACCAGGAAGAGCCATCGGCTAAGCTGGGTGGCGAGCTCGATTTGCGGCCGTGTGAAACCAGGGGCGATTCCGCGCATGATCCATGGCGCCCCGATGGCGCCCACAGCCGCAAACAAACCCAGCCCAAGGAACACCAGGTTGACCACATAGCTGACGCCCTTGCCGAGGCCTTTTAGGGAATCATTCGAATCCAGCGTCGAAAAGAAAGGCACCAGCGAGAACTGGCTGGTCGCTGAAAGCAAATTGGTGATGATGTAGGGAATTGTGAAAGCAACATAGAAGCTGTCAGAGTTCCTGGAGAGCCCCAACTTGGCGGCAATGCTGGTTTCAACCAGGATGCCCGAGAGGGCGCTCAGGAGGCTGAAAAAGCCCACCACCGCAGAACCCAAGAGCAATTGGCGCTTCAGAGCCATATTAGGTGCAGTGACAAGTGCCGAGTCTCGAGCTTCAAATTCAACTTCCCTGTTCGACAAGCGCTGTCGCGTTCGATTCCTGCCCGCGGCTCTCGAGATGTTCCGCTACAAATGGCGTGGACATCAAGAACAGAAAAACCATCAGGACGGGTGAAGTCCCAAAATTGTACTCAAAGAAGCCCTCGGCAAGGAATGCCAACCAGGCCGCAAAGGCTGCGTCCGCCACCCACCGCCCGCCGGAGAGCCGGCCACGAATCCTCAGGATGTGCCAGCCAAGTGCCAGCATGAACCACAGCCAGGCCACCAGGCAAGGCAGACCCCTTTCGGCAGCCAATTGCAGGAGGTTGTCGTGTAGATGGCCGTGGTATCCCCATATGGGCGTCGTGCCGGGCGGCAGGTATTGGGTGTAGACCCGCGGAATATTCTCAGGACCAACTCCCACCCAGGGATGTTCCCGGACCATCCTTAGACCCGCACCCCACATCTCCAGGCGAATAGCCAGCGCCGGCTCGTCAGAGGGGTGGAAGGCGAGAGACACTCGGCGGCGAATCATTGAAGGTGCGGCCAGATAGGCGACGACGAGCAGAACAGGGATTACCCAGAGCGTGCGCAGTTTCCACCTCGCCACGATGTAAAGGATTGCCACAAAACAACCCAGCCATACACCTCGAGTGAAAGTTAAGACTAAAGAGGTTGCAACGACGGATATGACCAGCCCATAGAGCCCCTTGCCCTTCCCCTTTTGCCCGGCTAGGAAACCCTTTGCCAAACTCGCGGACAACAGCAGGAAGGCCAGCAAGGCGGTGAAGACCAGCATTTGCTGGCCCCCAAAATTCATCCAGTGTCCCATGAATCCGTGGATCCGGGTCAATGTCATGTAGTAGTAGACACGCTCCTGGTGAAGGTGACAAACACTGTGATACTGAATAACAAACTGGGCTATTCCCACCAAACCGGCTAAAGCCGAAACGAGAAAAAGCCCTCGAAAGAGCGCTCCGAAGTGCCTGGCGCTGGCCACCAAGTTTACACTCAGCAGCAAGATCAGAAAAAGGACCAACTTGCGGACGGCGACCCAGCCGCCAGCCGGATGTTCGGCCCACAGGACAGAATTGAGAGTGGTCAGGCAGAATAGAAGCAACGGCAGCTTGAGCGGTGGGAAACTGATCGTGGGACGGCTGCGTAGCAAGTGGGTCAAGTAAGCGACGGTGGCAGCGGCAAGAAAGGCCTGCGTCACAGTTACGGAAATCAGGAGCGTCAGGATATGTAAACTGAAAAACAACGCCGCCCACCGCGCTGCTGGGGCGTGGGGGAGTTCCGTCCACCAAGATTCGATAAAGGCGCGTAAACTCGTCACTCGAGTTTCCAAAGAAAAGAAGCTTTCAGCTATCCCGCCACGGCGGGTCAGCTATCAGCGTTCTCTTGCTGAGAGCTGATAGCTGACCCGCCGTGGCGGGATAGCTTATCCTTCTTATGACGGTCAACGCGTCCTTTGCCGCAAGCATAACGAGCAGGGGTGCCGTGACCAGCACATTTCGGTTGTAGGCCAAGGCCTCGCCCCACCGCCCGTGAAAGAAAGCCGCCAGGGCACGCGTGCTCCCGCAGGCCGGACAGGCGGCAAGGTGCAAAAGGCGGCGCCACAAGCACAGGTCAGGGCCTCGCGATATAGCCTCCGGCGGCAGCACACAGAACCCTGTCAGCACAACGCCCAGGGCCAGCAACCGCAGCACCCTGCGGGAAAACAGCGCCATCCGTCACCTCTGTTGCAGCGGATTGCCCTGCGCGTCCGGCAGCTTGTTCATCGCGATCAGGATGACATCGACCAGCCACCAGATGCCACAGCCCCCAAGGGTTACGAGCTTCAGAACCCCTAGCCCAACGTACCCCAGGTAAAAGCGGTCCACTCCAAACGTCCCCAGAAGGATGGAGAGAATCAGCGCCACCATCCAGTCCTTTTCGCTGCCACGCCCGAGCCTCACGCCACATTTCACGCAGATTTCCGCGCCCGGCACCGTCTCCTGCCCACAGGACTGGCAATAGCGGTTCCCCAGGAGGGGCCGCTGGCCACAGTTAATGCAGTATTCCGCGTTGTCCGCCAACTGCCTTGCACAGTTTCGACAATACATAAAGGGTCCTCACACGAGGGGATGCAACCTACGCCAGCGCGTTATTTATAGCGGCTCACAAGTAAAAAGTAAACAGATTTGAGACAAGAGGGAAACTAGAAATCAGAAACTAGAAATTAGAAACTGGAAGCTGGAAAGCGGAAACCAGAAACTGGAAAACTGAGGATGATAGTTTCCAATTTCCAGTTTCCAGCTTCTGCCCTTTGCTTTCTGCCTTCTGCATTCCGTTCAGTTCGGCGTTCCTGCCGCCACCGGGGTCAAGGCCACCTCGCGGGTCGGCTTGCCCACCTCGACAGGTACCGGTTCTTTCTCAAGCGCCAAGTCAACGGCCTCGGTGATTGACTTCACGTAGTGGAGCAACAACCCC
>Ga0208563_1002399_pt1 | contig 10696 bp, 9 predicted proteins | sample June2015DPH_17_1_2_FD_184717 | JGI IMG/M metagenome (GOLD analysis project Ga0208563, IMG submission 184717) | Peatland microbial communities from SPRUCE experiment site at the Marcell Experimental Forest, Minnesota, USA - June2015DPH_17_150... | ecosystem: Environmental > Terrestrial > Soil >... | reverse complement strand
TAGGCTTCGAACATACTCGAGCCGGTGCTCGACGCCTTTAAATTCCCGCACCGCGCTGCGCACGGCGTCGAAGTCCGCCCCAAGCACGCAGGCCGCAGCCGCAGCCCCCAAAACGTCTTCCAGATTGAAACCACCCCGAAGGCGCACCTCCCGTGTCTCTAGAAGCACTCGCTCCAGGTGCCCCATGCGGTACACGACATTCCCATTTGAAACAAAGACCCCGCAGGGAATTTGCTGTAACCGGCTGAAGAACACCTTGCGGCCCGCCAAGGCGGGACTGAGGCCACGCACCCAAGGGTCATCAGCATTCAGGATGGCATAATCTTCCGCCCGCTGGTTGCGGAAGATCTGCCTTTTTGCCTGGGCATAGGCCTCGAAGGAAGGGTGGCGGTCCAGGTGGTTCGGTGAAATGTTCAGCAAGACAGCCACGTGGGGACGAAAATCGCGAATGGCTTCCAACTGAAAACTACTCAACTCGCTGACTATGATCGAACCCGTTGTGACCCGATCCACTGCGGAGCTCAGAGGAACACCAATATTCCCGCCGACAAAAGTCGGGAAGCCGGATGCCTCGAGCATTTTGCCCAGAAGAGTTGTAGTGGTGGTCTTGCCGTTAGAACCGGTAACACCCACAATTGGATCGCTCAAGTACCAACTCGCAACTTCAATCTCAGGCACAACAGGAATGCCGCGCGCGCGCGTTGCCTGCAGTTGAGGCAAGTCCCACGGCACCCCGGGGCTGACCACCACGAGATCGTGAGCGAGAAAGACTTCGGCACGCTGCGACCCAAGCTGCACACCAATCTTTTGTGCCAGAAGTTCCGGCAGGAGCGGTGAGAACGCAGCAGGAGGTTTGGTATCGGTCACCGTCACGACCGCGCCATGCCGTTGTAGGCAGAGTGCTACCGCGTGCCCGCTCCTCCCTAGGCCGACAACGAGCACGCGCTTCCTGCGTACATCATTCATGCGATCCCCCGGGGCAGCGACCGGCCATTCTTTCGAAAGTGTGAGTCCAGAATCTCAGAGATGACCTCTGTCCGTCGTCCGTGGTCCGTGGTCCGTAGCACATGTAAACCGACTCCTGAATTCTGTGGTGCTTCAGCGCCAGACCGCCTCGTCCACGTTACCGCGACGGACAACGGACAACTGACCACGGACCACAGACAGCGTTACCTGAGCTTTAACGTGGTCAGCGCGAAGAGTGCAAAAACCAGCGCCGCGATCCAGAAGCGCGCAATGACCTTGGACTCCTTCCACCCCTCCAATTCAAAGTGGTGATGAATGGGGGCCATTCTGAACACCCGCTTGCCCCTGAGCTTGAACGACACCACCTGGATAATCACGGAAAGTGCCTCGATCACGAAGATGCCGCCAATAAACGGTAATAGGAGCTCCTGTTTGATGATCACCGCAACCGCTGCGATCGCGCCGCCGAGTGCCAGCGAACCGACGTCGCCCATGAAGATCTCTGCCGGATAAGCGTTGTACCAGAGGAATCCGAGACTGGACCCCACCATCGATCCACAAAAGATGGTCAGTTCACCCACGCGCGGCAGGTGCTCCAAGTCCAGATACTCGGAGAGAACGGCATGGCCGGTGACATAGGTCAGGACCGTCAATGCTGAGGCGGCAATGACGACACAACCGATGGCCAACCCATCCAGTCCGTCGGTAAGGTTGACCGCGTTCGAGCAGCCCACGAGAATCAGGACTACAAAGAGCAGGAAAGGCAAAAAGGCGAAAGGGTAAGTCCATACTCGGGAAAGAAAACCGGTGATCAAAAGATCGGGCCGGAAGCGCTTGAAGAAGGGGAACGTCAAGGTGGTCGAGTAAAAACCACGCGCCGAAAAGAGAATCAGCACAACACCAAAGACGAAGCTGACCAGAATCTGAAGCAAGAACTTGGTCCGCCCGGTCAGGCCCAGATTCTTCCGCTGTCGAACCTTCTGGTAGTCGTCCCAGAATCCAATCCCTGCAAAAGCCGCCGCGACCCCTAGAACGAGCCAAACAAAAACATTTCCGAGGTCGGACCAGAGCAGGGTCGGAACGAAAATGCAAAGATTGATGAGCACCCCGCCCATGGTCGGAGTGCCCGCCTTCGACAGGTGGGACTTCGGCCCGTCTTCCCGGACGTACTGGCCGATCTGGAACTCCTTGAGCACGCGTACAAGCCAGGGACCAACGGCCAAGGAGAGCAACAGCGCTGTCAGGCTCGCGTAAGCGGTTCGGAAAGTGATGTAGCGGAAGAGATTGAGGAAGTGAAACTGGTTATGGAACTTGATATAAAGATAATAGAACATATGTGTTCACTTGCTAGTCGAGGAGTCGAGGGTCGAGAAGTCGAACTCTCGAACCTCGACTCCTCAACTCCTCGACCTCTCGACTTCTCGACTCTCGACTTCTCGACCCTCGACTCCTTCGCGTAGCATCTCGGTTACTGTCTCCAAGTGAACCTCGCGCGACCCTTTCACCAGAACCACGTCTCCGGGTTCGAGCAGCGCACGGCAAAATTCTCCCGCCCCCCGCGCGTCGGGGAGGAAGCGGGTCTGTTGGAGCGGCAAACCCGCGGCCACCGCGCCTTCGACGAAAAATCTCGCATCGCCTTGAACCGCGATAAGCCAGGAAAGATTGTTCTCGGCACACTTGCGGCCAGTCTCTTTGTGCAACTGCGGGGACTGCGGCCCCAATTCGAGCATCTCGCCGGCCACCACAATCCGCCGGCGAGCACCAGGCCATGTCCGAAGCGTTTCGAGCATGCACGCCATGGCCTGCGGGTTGGAGTTATAGCAATCATTGATGATCGTCACAGGTCCCGGCAGTGTAAAGCTCTCCCCCCTTTGGGGCATATTCTGGAATTCCGCAAGACCTCTCCGCATTTCCAGGGGGGGAACATCGAAACTGGATGCAACGGCGACAGCGGCAAGCGCGTTCTGGACGTTGTGGCGGCCGGGAAGGGGAAGAAGAAAATCGGCATCCAGGTTCGGTCCAACGACTTGGAATTCGCTTCCGATCCCCTCTCCGCGCTTCACCCGCCGTGCGCGAAAATCTGCACCTCGCCCAAACCCAAATGTAACAACCTTCCCCTCAAATCCCTCCGCAAATCTCTGCACGCGGGGATCGTCATAGTTCAAGACTGCGGCGGGCGGTCCAGCGCGCCAAGAGAGGTTGTCGACGAGCTCCCGCTTCGCCTTGGCGATGGACTCCACGGAATCAAAGAACTCCAAGTGAACCGGGGCAACGTTCGTCACCACGCCGGTCTCCGGCTCAGCGATCCGAGCCAAATGCGCAATCTCACCGGCGGCGGACATGGCGAGCTCCACCACCGCAATTTCGTGCTCCGGCTCGAGTCCTAACAGAGTTAAGGGCAGGCCGTAGCGGTTATTCAGGTTTCCGGCAGACTTATGCACGGAAAACCGAGGGCCCAGCAAAGCGGCGATCATCTCCTTGGTGGTGCTCTTTCCCGTGCTGCCTGTTACGCCTACGAGCGGACGTCCCCACTTGCGGCGTACGCACCGTCCCAGATGCTGGAGCGCCTCCAGCGGACTCTGTACTGGAAGGAGAATGGGCGTGAGCCCTGGCGGCGCTTGGTCAAAAAAAGCCTGCTCCACCACAGCGCCAGCAGCCCCACGCTCGATGGCCTGAGCAATGAATTGATGTCCGTCGAATCGAGGCCCGCGCATCGCGAAGAAGAGTTGCCCCGGCCTGATTGACCGGGAATCAATCGAGTATCCAGCCACCACCCGTTCCCGTGTACCGCATCGGGTATTAAGCAGTGTCGCTATGCGACCCAATCGTAGTTCCATGAGTTCTTGAGGCCCTGGGCCATTCTGCCCTGTCGAATTAAATGACCTTTCCCCGCAGGCTCTATGTCATTCCGATCCCGCAGTTGCGGGAGAGGAATCTCGCTCTGATTCCCTCCTCCACAGACCAGGGCGTGATTCCTCTCCCGCAACTGCGGGATCGGAATGACATACTTCATTTCAGGCGCCTGGGCGATAGCCCATTTCACATAATATCTTCCGGGCAACTTCACGATCGTCGAGAGGAATCGTCCGGTCCTTCAGTATCTGGTAAGTCTCATGCCCCTTTCCAGCTAAAACTACCACATCCCCTTCGCGCGCTTCCTCAACCGCCTTTCGGATTGCGGTTTCGCGGTCCACTTCTGCCCAATAGGGTTTCCCGGCCTTCTGCAGGCCCACCAGCGCGTCGCTCATGATGAGCAGCGGGTCTTCACCGCGCGGATTATCCGAGGTAAGTACGGCAAGATCGCTCAAGGACCCGGCAGCTTCGCCCATCAAAGGCCGCTTCGCGCGATCGCGTTCGCCACCGCAGCCGAAAACCACGATCAGCCTGTTGCGCGTGAGTTCGCGCGCCGTGCTCAGGACATTGCGCAAAGCGTCGTCGGTGTGCGCGTAATCCACTACTACCAGGAACGGCTGGCCTTCGTCGATTCGCTCGAAGCGGCCCGGGACCGCTTTCAGATCTTTAAGCCCCTCTTCGATTTTTTCGAGCGGGATGCCATAGGCGATGGAGGCTGCGGTCGCTGCCAGAATGTTCGCCAGGTTAGCCCGACCCACAAGCGACGAGGCAAGCTGCACCTTGCCTGCCGGCGTTACTATCGTGCCCTCCAGGCCATTGTGTCGGCGGTCGAGATGCTTCACCTTGACCTGGGCGTTAGAGTTCATGCCGTAGGTCAACCGATGGGGGCAGGGCACGTCCAGAAGTTTCCTGCCCCAAGGGTCATCCAAATTAATGACCGCCCATTGCGGCGGAGGTGTTCCAAGCCCCTCAAAGAGACGACGCTTTGCTTCATAATAGTGCTCGAAGTCTTTGTGGTAATCCAAATGGTCGCGGGTCAAATTGGTGAAAACAGCGACCGAATAAGGGAAGCCCCAGACCCGTTCTTGCGCCAGGGCATGCGAGGAGACTTCCATCACCACAGCCGTGCCACCCGCATCGACGGTCTGAGCGAAGTAAGACCACAAATCAAGCGACTCCGGAGTCGTGTTGAGCGCCGGCAGGGCGCGGTCACCAACTCGGTACTCGATAGTTCCGAAGAGGCCAGCGCGGATTCCTGCGGCGCGCAAAATACTGTCCACCAGAAAGGCTGTCGTAGTCTTTCCGTTCGTCCCGGTGATTCCTATTAGCTTCAGGCGTAAATCAGGTTGGCCGAAGAAAACGCGTCCAGCCGTGGAGAGCGCCCGGCGAATCTGGGGGACTCGCACCCAGCGCGATGCCAGATCGCTGGGCGGTATGCGCTCACTGACGACGGCCACCGCGCCCCGCTCGAGGGCTTGAGGGATGAACGCATGCCCGTCCGCTTTCTCACCTTGAATAGCGAAGAAAAGGGTTCCTCGCTGAACTCGACGCGAATCGTAAGCTAAAGATGCGACCTCGGCCCCGACATCTGGTACTGTTTCGAGGCCGTCCAGCCCGCGAACCAACTCGTTCAGTTTCATTTCTCACTCGCATTATATCACTGCGAGAATTTGGATCTATCGGCGCAGCGCGGCTTCCCACATCCAGAACAATCCACGGCTCGCGCTTTCTGCTCCCGCTGCGCGTTTCCCAGCTCGAGGAATATCCCACGGGCGCCGCTCACCTTGACAGCCTTACCACCAGTCGCGTTCCCAGTGGCACTTGCGCATGCGCTGGGAGATTCTGCTCGACGGCCAATCCGCTGCCCAAAAGGCTAAGTTCCAGACCAAGCTTCTGACACTCTTGGGCAACGCTCCGCGCCGCTAAACCTGAGAAGTCCGGGATGGTCACCCGAGGACCATTATCCATGACAACGGTACCGGCCGTCGTAGCTGCCTCCGGCTCACGGTCCGTTGAAACTCGTGTCTGCTCAATGCTTGAGAATGAAGCGGGTTGAACGGGGGAAGCGGCAGCCTGGAGATGCTCAGAGCCCTTGGGAAGGTGTCGCACAAGGTCTCCGAGTTTCTGGCCCGGAATCCCTGCGGAGATTGAGGAGGCAAGCTGAGGCCATCGGGAGGGGTTGTCTTGCGGAACGTTCAAATAACCCAGAGTCTGCTCTGCGATGGACTTGAACACCGGGGCTGCCACTTCGGCCCCGTAAATTGCTCCCACCGGCGAGTCGATAGCCACCAGAATGGTTACCGCCGGTTTTCCTATGGGAGCAAACCCGACAAAAGACGCTACATAGTGCGTTTTTGAATAAGCGCCGGAAGGATCGATTTTCTGCGCCGTGCCGGTCTTCCCGCCGGATGAGTAGCCTGCGAGTTGCGCAGCCTGGCCGGTTCCTCTCTCCACCACGGCCGAAAGAATTTCCTTCATGAGACTTGCCGTCCGCCCGCTGATCACCCGGTGACCGGGCACAGGAGGCATGGCGTCGTGGGCCTGGCCGAGAAAGAGGTCGTGAATCAGGCGCGGCTCAAACAACACACCCCCGTTGGCGACGGCGGAGTAGGTCGTGACGAGTTGGATTGGGGTCACGCCAATTTCCTGCCCCATGGAGATTTCGCCAATCGAAATCCCTGACCACCGGCTGGGGGGCTTGAGTAGCCCCCGCTCCTCTCCAGGCAGTTCGACTTCAGTTTTTTCGCCAAAACCGAAGCTGCGGATATACTTGTAAAGCCGCCGCTCACCCAAGCGCAGCCCCAGCTTAATGGCCCCCACGTCGCTGGACTTCACCACCACATCCCTCACCGTCAGGTTGGCGAATGACTTGTGGTCGTGAATGACATGCCCGGCAAGCACGATGCTTCCCTGCTGGCAGTTGACGACTTCGTCCGGGTTCGCCAGTTTCTCTTCCAGGACGGCGGAGATGGTCACGAGTTTAAAGGTTGAGCCGGGCTCATAAACCCAGGACAGGCCGCGGTCCTGCAGTGCTTCCGGCGGGCTCTTTGCATAGTCATTGGGGTCGTAAGTTGGTTGGCTGGCCATGGCCAGGATTTCGCCCGTGTTGGGATTCTGAACGATAGCCACACCCCCGGCGGCCTTCCATTTCTCGACCGCTACCGCCAAGGCCTTTTCCGTAATGTACTGGATCTTCTCATCCAGGGTCAGAACAAGGTTCTTACCCGGCTTCCCCGCCCACTCGGTCGATTGAAACGACCGGCGACGCGCGTCCGTGGCCAGAAGCACGCGTCCTGGGCGGCCCCGGATGATGCTATCCATGCCGTACTCGAGGCCCGCGAGCCCCTTGTCGTCCAAACCCACGTAACCCACAATGTGGGCTGCCAAATCCCCTTTGGGGTAGAATCGCTTGCTCTCCCGCTGGAAGTAAATTCCCTTCAGGTTGAGGTCGCGGACGCGGTTCGCTTCTTCGGGGGTGCTCTTCCTTTTCACCCAGCAAAACGAATGGGAGTTGGTGATCCGGCCAAGCAGGTCATTCGCATCCAGGCCCAGCACGGGGGCCAGCAAGTTACTCACCATTTTGGGGTCAGGAATCTCGCTGGGTACTGCAAAGACGGAATCCACCGCCAAGCTCATGGCCAGCGGGTTCATCTGGCGGTCGAAGATTTCGCCGCGCTTGGGCGCGACTTCAATCATGTGCTGCTGCTGGCGCTGGGCCCGGGCCAGCAAATCCCCGTAATCGATGATCTGGAGGTGGTAGAGCTGAACGACCAGACCGGCCATCCAAAGAAGAAGAATGCCACCTAGGAACAGAGCCCGGTTCGTTGCGCGGGACCTGTCGGTTTTCTCCGGCCGCGCCTGGCTAATGCGAGGTACCATGAGACTATGGCTCGCCAGCGTTACCTTCGCCGACGGCGGCGAAGTTGCGCGCATACTCCGCGCTCTCCGGTGGTGGCGGTGACGGCGCGTCCGCCCCGCCCCACTGGATCACTTGTTGCGGACTGGGCGAGACCATGCCGAGATGCTTCCGCGCCAGCGTGTCGATCCTTTGTGGATCGGCCAGCGCGGCCTGTTCCAGCCGCAGTTGATAGTTCCATTCCTGCTGTGCGGCGCACTGCGCCTTGAGCTCTTCAATCTTGTAACCGGCCCGCACGCACTGCAAATGCTGCCACGAGAAAAGCAAGACAGAAAGAAAAACCAGAATGCCCAATCCGAGCAGACTGAAACATTCACGGCACTTCTCCAGACCTACCTCCCGCACCAGACGGGAGTTGTCAATGTGTTTGATAAAATGGATTTCCGGAAAACTCGCCCGGCCCCCCGCCAGTGGGTTTGCCGGGCGCCGCCTCGGTTTCGGTAACGTAACTGCCGCCGTCGCCATGTTCCAGGGACTGGAGGCTCGGTGTTAGGAACTGGGGCAACTCAAACCCCATCCCGTACCCCTCCCCCTTCCCTCCTTTCTGCTGGTTATCGATTTCGAGGGCCGTTCGCTGTTCTCCCTGTCGCTGGTGCGGGGTTTTTCCTGGCCCCCAACATCTACCCTGCGGTCCTTTCCGCCGCCCGCAACTTGGCACTGCGCGAGCGCGGATTGTCTCGCAGCTCCTCTTCACTCGGCCGCACGACCTTGCGCGTCAGGATTTGCGCCCGCCCCTGGTGTTGCCACGCTTGAAAGGCTCGCTTCACCATGCGGTCTTCGAGCGAATGAAAACTCAGAACCACCACTCGGCCGCCCGGCTTCAGCACTCCCAGCGCCTGCGCGAGCAGCGACTCCAGGCTTTCCAGTTCCCGGTTCACCGCCAGCCGCAACGCCTGGAAAGTTCGCGTGGCGGGATGAATGTGATGAAGGGCCGCCCGGGAGGGGATCGCTCGCGTCACCACCTGCGCCAGTTCGGTGGTTAATCGATACGGACGGCCCTTCACAATAGCTCGCGCAATCCTGCGCGAGTGGCGCTCTTCCCCCAACTTGAAAATCAAATCCGCCAACTCCCGCTCGCTCATCTGGTTCACAAGGTCTGCCGCCCTGGCGCCCGTGGTCGCGTCCATGCGCATGTCGAGCGGTCCTGGCGCGTTGAAACTAAACCCTCGGGAAGCATCTTCAACCTGCAGGGAGCTCATGCCCAGGTCGGCCAGCAGGCCGTCGGCGGGCGGAAGCCCGCTCGCCACGTGCAGCGCGTCAATCTGGGCAAAGTTCCCACGCATTGCGATCAGTTTCTCCCCAAAACTCTTCAGCCGTTCCTGGGCGGCAGCCAGCGCCGCCGGGTCCCGGTCTATCCCTAACAACTTCCCGCTTTCCAGCCGCCGAAGAATTCCCTCGGCATGCCCCCCTGCCCCCAGGGTCGCGTCAATGTAGAATCCGTCAGGCCGTACATTGAGAATCTCGATGGCCTCTCGCCACAGGACCGGGACATGCGCAAGCCAGGGTTCGGGATTCGGGTTCCGTGTTTCGTTTTGAGCGAACGCATCATGGGTCACGTCTCACAATCCCAAACCGCGGCCGCTGACTACTAATCCGGAATCTCAAATCACAGATTCAAAATTCCAGATTGCTAGATCCCTAAATCACTCAGCGCCTTCTCGTCTTCTTCCGTGAGCGGCTCGCGCTCCAGGTGCTCGAGGTAGCGCTGGTTGTTCCAGACTTCGAGATACGTCAGGTAGCCGAGTACCGCCACCTCGCCCTGCATCGCCGCCGATTCGCGCAACACGGAGGGAATCAGAAGTCTTCCCTGGCCGTCTGCGCGGCCCATCTGTCCGAAGTAGTTGGTGCGGTCGAGGAACTTCTTCACGGACTTTTTCATGGAAGGCTGCGCCTTCAGCTTCTCCTCGATCTCGCGCCACACGGGAAGGGGATAGATGCGCACGGCCTGCCCGTCGAGGCTAGTCACGTAGAAGTCCGCACCGTAGTTCTCTTCCAGGTAAGTCTTGAAGGCCGCCGGGATCTTCAGCCGACCCTTGCCGTCCACCGTCGCGGGGTAGTTGCCACGCAGCATCTGGAATCCCCGAAATCTTTCTCAACTTACGCGAAACGCACGCCCTAGACCACTTTTTACCTCTGATGACCACTTTGCTCCACAAGATTAGAGTCCTCGAACTCCCTTGTCAAGGGTTTTTTCACCTTTCTTGAACTTTTTTGTGAGGCTCCTGGGACCCGGTCGGGAATGATGTCTTTAGGAAGCAGAATCAACAACTTAGAGCGGCTCCTGGGTTGGCAGCACAGGGATGGAAGTGCAGAAGTCAGGCGCCAGGGGTCAGGTGTTTCGTATGAGAAACGAAACTGCGCGCCCCCTGCTGCTGTGCAGAGGTCAGCCGGTCACCTCAAATCCATGCCCCCATGTGGTCGGTGCTGCTGCGAAAAAGGGCTTACGTTTTTTCGCATCCTGTTAAGATTTCATTTCTGGACTCCGCTGAGACATCGGAAGCGCAGGTGGGCCCTGGCGGAGCAGAAATGAATCATGGATTTCAGATAAACTAACCACAAGGTGCGCCAACATGAAAAACGTTCATTCCACTTCCGTTGCACTCATCGCAGAGCAGACGCCGAGAACGGGCTCCAGTAAATGGAAAGCTACCCTCACACTTTCGGCTCTGCTTATGTTGATGCTAAGCATCTCAGCAATGTCCGAGGATAAGAAGGTGGAGGAATCCGTCAAGAGGATTGAGGGAGTTATCGCTCAGGGTCCTTACAGTGCTTCTTGGGATTCTCTTGAGAAATTCAAAGTTCCGAAGTGGTACGAAGACGCCAAGTTTGGAATTTTCATCCATTGGGGCGTCTATTGCGTGCCGGCCTTCGATAGTGAGTGGTATCCCCGCAACATGTACCTGAAAGATAATCCCGTCTTCAAGCATCACCTGGAGAATTACGGCCCACAGTCAAAGTTCG
>Ga0208563_1002386_pt1 | contig 10755 bp, 9 predicted proteins | sample June2015DPH_17_1_2_FD_184717 | JGI IMG/M metagenome (GOLD analysis project Ga0208563, IMG submission 184717) | Peatland microbial communities from SPRUCE experiment site at the Marcell Experimental Forest, Minnesota, USA - June2015DPH_17_150... | ecosystem: Environmental > Terrestrial > Soil >... | reverse complement strand
GCATGCGAAAGATGAAAGGGTCCAGCAACTACCTAAAAAACCAGGTCAGAAAAAACTTGGCAAAAGCGATTCTTTGCTTAGTCTTGTTTGGCTTAATCTTTTTCGCTTTAAGTTTAAGAGTGCTCTTCACCCTGAGCTTGAGCATTTTTGAAGAGGCTGGATTGTTGGTTTCGCTGGTGCCGTTAGCTGCGTTTTACTTTTACCTGCACAAGTACCGAATTTACAGTGGCGGTTGGGAAGGCGAAAAGCAAGTAGCTAAACTTCTGAGCAGCAAGCTGAGCGACGACTACATACTCATAAACGACCTGTATCTACACAACGGCGACGGCGACATCGACCATGTCGTCCTTGGGCCTAGTGGCATCTTTGTTTTGGAGACGAAGAATTGGAGCGGCAGCATAACCTGCAATGGCGACGAGTGGCAAAGAGCTGGTAAACGTAACTTCAAGGGCAGCCCAAGCCGGCAGGTCAAAAGGAACACTGCCAAAATAAAACACATAATTGACTTTTCGCAGGCTTTTAGGTCGCTGGGGGTTTGGGTTGAAGGCATCGTAGTCTTTACAAACAACCACGCCAGCCTGCACTTGAACAATCCTACAGTCCCAATCCTCAAACTTCCTCAACTGCCCAACTACATAACCACACACGCGAGCTCTAGCGACTACTCCCGCCAACAACTAGAAGCCATCGGAAAAGAAATCCTCAAACAAAAACGCTAAGGATAATTTATTTTACAAGGTGATTTTTAGCCATGCCTTTCTTTTTACACAAGCAAAGGCAGTAATGCTAGTTATTAGCAAAGTGCTCATAGTAAGGAAGTTGGCAACAGTCAACTCGGGGTTTTGGATTGACGAGATGGCAACGGCAAGAAAAACGTAGAACGAAATTAAACCCGTAATCAATTGAAGGCCATGGATTACTTTTCGCACCTGATAAGCTCTTAACTTCAACTTTTTCAAGGCAGATTCGACTCTTTTTGAAACATCCGGAAGGTCATCCAAAAGCAAGGTTAACCCAGTTAAGACAAAAAATCGCCCGGCATTTACCGCTATGTTTGAAGTGTTCACCAGAAAGAGGCTAAGCAAAGAGACAGATGTAAATGCCACTACAAAAACAGAAGAAGATAGCATAACAAAAAAGCCGTAGACATAATGGTGAAACAAGAATCGTCCAGTATGCAAAGCTCTGCTTATGCTTGCACTTGGGAAAATATTGATGAGTGCAGCTGCAGCTACCAGCAGAAAAAGGTTACCGTTGATAAGATAGGGTGCATAAGGGTGCCAGTGAGCATGGTAAAAACCATACAAGATTCCACTTATGGCGGCTAAAGTTATGAGTGAGTTAAGAATCAATGATAAGCTGAATATTTTTTTTAGCCATACCCGAATGGAACCAACCATTTTATGTCAAACCCTAGAAACTACTGCCTTAACTTCATTTTTTTAATAAATATTCTGCAAAAACACTCTATTAAAATTAACGCATGTTTTGGGTTAAAAAATGATATTTAATGTTAATCACAAGTCATCTTATGCTATGCGTGCCGTCGGCATAGGCGGCTCTTTTGTTTTTGCTTTTTTATTTTTTATTTTTACAACCTAGCATACAAGTAGGAGTGGGTAGCCTCTTTTTAGCATGAAAACTACTGTTAAAAAGCTAGCTATGTCCAGCGGCTACCCGATAAGGGATAGGCACACTATTGCCTTGAAAGTTACTTCAAAATTGTAGGTAGGGAGGTAGGCGCATTTAGCTTAGTCATTTCAGTAGCAAAATGAGGGGACCCCTCTTACGTCAGCAAACTTCCCAAACGAGCCTTTGTACGCCTGAGCATGCCTATGGTTTTTTTTTATCTGTCTAACATGAAAGATTTCTCATGTGAAAACTTTTCAGGCACCTGATCCAAAATCATCTTTTCCGCAGGCTTCTTAGTCAGCACAATAGGCGATAATTGCCCTGCAAGCTCCAGCGCCGAAGCCAACTTGCTGCTTCTCTCAGCGTACACTTCAAACAAGACGCTGTCTTTATGCACAGTTTCACCAAGCTTCGCGTGCAGCACTATGCCGGCACCCTTCTCTTTCGGCGCTCCAGCTTCCCTTGCAATCCGTACGATGTCTTCGGTGCTGAGCCACATGACTTTGCCAGCGTGTTCAGATCGCACTTCAGCCTTTTCAGCGCCAACAGGTAATTCATCAGGTTTAACCGCTGGGTTTCCCCCTTGAGCTCCAATGATCTCTCTCAACTTCTTCTCGGCTCTGCCAGAATCAAGCATATCCTCCGCTTTAGCTCGCCCGTTTTCAACTCCGACCATCTCAAAAAGCATGCCCGCAAGACTTACAGCTTTCTCCCGCAGGTCAGGCGGACCACCGCCCATAAGGGTTGTTAACGCTTCCTTGGCTTCAAGGGCTGGTCCGATGCTGCAGCCTAGCGGTTGGTCTCCAAAAGTCAAAGCGCATTGAATGTTTAAGTCTAAACGTTTTCCTAAATCCACAAAATCAGACGCTAACGTGTACGCTTCGGTTCGGGTTTTGATTTTAGCAGCCATACCGGTAGGAATGTCAATGACGACGTGGGTGGCTCCGACGGCTTTTTTCTTGCTTAGAATCGAAGGTAAAAGCATAGGGTCAATTCCCAACGGGTACTCAACTTGAATGAAAAGATCATCAGCTGGCGCAAGTTCCAAGGCGCCGCCCCAAACCAAGCACCCGTTCGTTTTCGATACAACATCCTTAATCTCGTTGATAGATAGGTTTACGGGACAGAGGGTTTCCACTCGGTCAGCGGTTCCAGCAGGCGAAGTAATTGCCCTAGAAGATGTTTTGGGAATAGTGAATCCTGCAGCCGCCACAATGGGCACAACCAGCATGGAAGTTTTGTCGCCAGGTATCCCGCCTACACTATGCTTATCTAAGATGGGCGCTTCACCAAAACTGAGCGTTTTTCCCGTTGCAACCATCGCCCTTGACAAAGCCTCATTCTCACCAGTGCTTAATCCATGAATGCTAAGCGCGGTTAAGAAAGCCGCTATTTCAACCGTACTCAAATGTCTCTCTACAACATCATTTACAATAGTCACGATGTCTTTCTCCCGCAAACGCTCTCCACGCAGTTTTGCTCGAACGTTAAACAATGATTCAGGAAGCGGAGCCAACTGCACATTGACTGTCTCGTCTTCCTTCACCCCGAGCGCAGAGGCGGTTTCATCGTAGAGTCCAATGCGGTTTTGGGGAAAATTCGCCGCTATATTCGCAATAGCAATCATCTGTTGACTGCCATATGTTATTCTTATTCTATCTGAACTGTGCACGTCTAACAGGTTGGCGCTTTGTTCACTAAGTATGGCGATTCTGCTTCCGCCTGTAGTGATGTTTAAGTCTTCAACGATGAGCTCCATCCAAGACCACGTCGATTATTGATTAGTTAAGGGAATAGTTAAAGATTTTAAGGAAAACCCAGTTCACACTAAACCTGAGAGGAACGCTTTGAAATATCTTGACTTTGTAGATTCAACTTACAAGCCAAAAGAAACCGACTTGGTTTGCACTTTTTACTTAGAGCCCGAAGGCATCAGCCTCAAAGAAGCCGCAGGCGGCGTTGCCGCGGAAAGTTCCATTGGCACATGGACAGAACTTACAACAGCGCAGCCATACGTTTCACGGCTGGCAGCCCATGTGTTCAGCATAGAAGGCAACATTGCAAAAATCGCTTATCCCATCGAACTGTTTGAGCCAGCTAACATGCCCAACATTCTAAGCAGCGTTGCCGGAAACGTTTTCGGGCTTAAAGCACTCAAAAACCTGCGACTCCTCGACATTCAAATGCCCAAAGACCTAATCGACAGTTTCAAAGGCCCGATGTATGGCATAGCTGGGATTCGCAAAATTCTAAAAGTTCCAGAGCGCCCGCTTGTCGGCACAATAATCAAGCCTAAACTCGGATTAAACACTAAAGACCACGCCCACGTGGCTTATGAGGCTTGGAGCGGCGGCTGCGACATCGTAAAGGACGACGAAAACCTGAGTAGCCAAAAATTCAACCCCTTCGAAGACCGCCTTTCGCAGACTTTGGAGAGCCGAGATAAAGCGCAAGAGGAAACGGGTGAACGCAAGGTCTACATGGTTAACATTACCGCTGAAACCGACATCATGCTAAAACGTGGACAAACAGTCGTCGACCAAGGCGGAGAATACGTCATGGTGGACATTTTAACCTGCGGCTGGTCAGCCCTCCAAACACTGCGCGACCAAAACTTCAAGCTCGTCATCCACGCGCACAGGGCGGGGCATGCGGCTTTCACCAAAAACCCGCTGCACGGCATCGCCATGCGCCCAATCGCCACTGTCGCCAGAGTCATCGGCGTTGACCAACTTCACGTCGGCACGGTAGTGGGTAAGATGTCGGAGACAAAAGCGGAAGTTCTGGAAAACATCGATGCCTGCAAAGGTGAGCTCGGCGATTTGAAGCCTGTTCTGCCCGTTGCCTCAGGCGGACTGCATCCTCGGTTGGTTCCTGCTTTGCTGGAAACGTTTGGCAACGACGTTGTCCTGCAGGCAGGCGGCGGAATCCACGGGCACCCAGACGGCACAGTCGCAGGAGCAAAAGCCATGCGGCAAGCAGTAGACGCCACACTAAACGGAAAAACGCTTGACGAATATGCCAAAAACCACAAGGAACTCAAAGCAGCACTAGAACAATGGAAAACCTAAACTTGAGAAAGTTAGCTTTCCTTAACACTTTATTTCTTGGTCTTTCGATGTCTAAGTAATAAAGCCACGGAAAGCATGTAAAAAAACAAAGGTATAATTGCTAACCAAGAAAACTCTGGAACGGTTGGTGTTGGGGATAAAGGCGATGAAGTTGCTGTAGGTTGAGGTGTCGGTATTGGCATATTTGGGTTAGGCGTTGCTTGAACATTAAGCGATGTTAAGTAGGGAACAAAATTTACTGTTCCTAAGTTTGGGTTATCGTGTTTATCATAGATTGATGTACCAATTGCCGTTTGGTTGGTTGTTCCCCACCAATTATTGGCAGCATCTATGTTAATTGACGATGATGGCGAGATATTATTACTAATTGCACCTAAGTAAAAATTGCTCACGCTGTTACCGTAAATATTGTTGTTAGAAACATTAACTGTTTGTTTTGTGGGCTCTATGATGTTTAAACCAATCGAATTGTCTGTTACAGTATTGTTTGTAACTAACCCGTTTGCGGAAGACAATTGGATGCCTATACTATTGTATTCAATGATATTTCTCTCAATAGTATAAAACCCACCGCTGCCAGTTATGCCACAATCAGAATTGTTATTGCTGCAATTTGAGATAATGTTATCTGTGATTATGGCTGGACAGTTACCAATGCTGATAGCGACAAAGTTTATGCTTAAATTGCCCATGTTAATTGTATTGTTGTAAATTACTGCTGAACCACTTTGAATTAAGATTCTCCCTTCAACAGAAAGACTCAATTCAGATGGTGAGCAGATGTAGCTGTTGCCTGAAAATGTTGTAATGCCCCTAGAAATTATTCCAACATTAATCAGGTCATTGCTTGAAATTATAGCTTTGCCAGTCCAAATTGAGATTTCCGAGTTATCGATAACATCGTTATTCAGGACTATCGAATTATAGCAATTTATTTGTGCCGTATGGACAATGGCATTCTCTATAATGCATGAAGAGCTGTAGGACGTTATACTACCGAAAAATGGACGCATATCAGTATATTCTGAATTAAAAGTAACTTTGTGGTCAAAACTTCCCCGAACGTTTAAAGTGCCATTTATTTGAAGGTCACTTAGCCCCAAGTTCACAGTTACCCCTTCTTCAATAGTTAAAGTCACCCCGTTATTTATCACCACAGAACCAGTAAGAGTATAGGGGCTACCTGCTTGAGTCCACGTTGTGTCTAAGCTAATATTGCCACTTACTTTTGTACCACTTTGAGCTAATCCCAAAGGAATTAAATCAATCATTATTAGACATGAGAAAGAAACCATTAGAATCAAGGTAAACGTTAAGCTTTTGCTTGTAGCACCCATATTCAAGTATTAAGGATGCGTAGGCGATAAAAGGCTATTCGTAAATGTTTCTTGACTTGGTGTTAGTCAAAGTTTCTTGACTACTCACCCTCTAAAACGGTTTAACGCAATTCATCTCAAGTAACATTCTAAAAGCCAGATTTAAGCAAAAAAATCTTCCCGTGTTTATTTGGTGGTGTGGCGCACCCAAAGCTAAATTTTTGCTCACATTGGCAAGCGGTTTTTTCTTTTTAAAAGCCTAAATCTGCTTAAATATCCATGGGTATGCTCTGCGCATGACTTCTGTTATGGATTGTGGTGGTATTATGCCTTCTTCGCAGATGATGCCGTTGATGTAGCGGTGTGGGGTCACGTCAAAAGCTGGGTTTCGCACAGACAATTTTTGTGGGGCTTCTTTCCAAACTTCGCTGGGGCTTCGCTGCTCAATCTTCTCGCATTCCCCTTGGAGAGTTTCTGGGTCAAACTTTAGCAGCTCCGAAACCACATAAAATGGCTTCCTCGCTTCATGCGCTAACACGGCGATGCTGCTAGTGCCAATCTTGTTGACCACGTTTCCCTCAGAAGTTATCGCGTCTGCACCGACCACAACAAGGTCAACGTCTCCCATATAGGAGCGCGCGGCTGAGTCAACGATAAACATGGTCTGAATGTCAAGCTCAACCATTTCCCGAGCAGTTATCCTCCCTTGAAAGGCAGGCCTGGTTTCAGTGCAGATGACGCTGAAGTTTTTGCCGTCAGCTTTGGCTTTGGCTATCATGCGGGTCACGGTTGATGAGTGACAATGTGTAAAAACGAGCATTCCGTCTCGGATTCGTTTGGCGCCTATTTCCGCTGTACGTTCCCTTGATGCCTCAAGATTCTGCAAAAACAAGCTGACGTTTGAAGAAACCATGGGGGTTAGCACGTCAACTTTTTCGGTGCTGCTATCTTGGGCTTGAGTGATTATCCAGTGAACGGCGTTTCTCATTAAGGGCTCAGTTTCTCTTGACGCAAAAAGTATGCCTTGCGCTTCTTTGAGTTCATTTAAGAATGCTGTTTTGTTTTTGGCTTTTGTCTGCTCTGCTAAGGTTTGGAGGGCTTTTATGGCTGCTATTGCAACGTTTCTTGCCCCTTGAACCTCGAGTTTTCTTATCCGCTCAGCTGTGACGCGAACTGTTTCAGTCATAATTTTCAACCCTTAAATGACAAGTGTTTCTGGCTTGTAATTTATTGATGGAGAAGCATATAAGCCAATTCATAACAAATTGGTTAGCGAGCGCTATGCTGCCAGATGAAGATAGCATCAACAGTATTCTGAAACCAATAATTGGTCCTTGGTATGAGTCACTTGAGAATCCGCAGAAAGCGCAAGAGCAAGTACTGAACGATTTGGTTAAGAAGTACAGTTCCACCGACTATGGATTAAGCCATCACGCCTTGCAGGTGAAAAACATCTCCGATTACCAAACAAATTTTCCCATCATCAATTACTCTGGACTTATCCCTTATCTGGCACAAGTTAGAGAAGGAAGCTACAAGGCATTTTTGCCTGAGCCACCCGAATGCTGGGTTATGACCAGAGGCTCAACTGGAAAATCAAAGGTCCTGCCAGCAACACAAACGCATCTAAAACAGATTTTTTCTTGCGGAGCGAGAGCTCTAATAAATTACGCGATCAGGAAAAAGAACTTTGAAGTTTTCACAGGCGCAATTCTTAACTTGAATTTTCCTTCAAGCGTCCACACCATGAACTGTGACGGTAAAGAAGTCACCTACGGATACAGCTCAGGAACCTATGCTAGGCTTAACCCAATGTTCGACAGGTTGAGTCTTCTGCCTCGCCAAGAAGAAATAGATGCTTTGGGTTCAGAAATCAGAAGGAAAGATTGGGAGAAACGTTTCGAGATTGTTTATCAACAGGCTCTAAACCAGGATGTCACTGCTACGATGGGTGTAACTCCTGTAATTTTGGCTTTCGCCAAATATGTCAAACGTAAGCACGGAAAAAAACCAGCTGACTTATGGAAGCTTCAAGCTCTTTTCTGCACCAGCGCACGCAAAATACAATTCAAGTACGGTCCAATATTACAAAGGTACTTCGGTGACGTGCCGATTGTGGAAATGTACACTGCTACAGAAGGCGTTTTTGCCCAGCAACTTGACGATTTACCTTACATGACGCCCAATTATGACTCATACCTTTTTGAAGTTGTAACTGGTAAAGGCGTGAAAATGCTTCATGAACTTAAACGGGGCGAATGGGGAAAGCTGATAATTTCTTCATGCATGTTCCCCCGATACGATATCGGCGATTTCATTGAAGCAGCGGGAAAAAACTATTACCGAGTATTCGGAAGACAAAATGCATTAACGCTTTTAGAGCATAGGCTTTACCGAATGTTCTTAGGATGGCTGATCTAACGAGGCTCCGGAAAATGTTTCCGCGAAATAGCTGCCACGTAAACTGCGCCAACTATGATTATTATGCCGATTAGTAACAGCATTATAGCCCATCCTTGTCCATCAGTAAAATAGCCACTGAAACGCAGCAAACTAAATAGACCTAAGACAATCAGGACTAAACCGCCAATCAGAAAGCCGATAAAGCCATATTCGCCTTTCTCTTGTTTTTCGCCTTTTTCAGGATGCTCATTCTTCTCTTGCTTTTCTTGTTTCTCGTTCTTTTCGGCTTTTTCATAACTTTGATAGGGTTGAGCGGCGGGTGCTGGTTGACTTGGTGTTGCGCCTTTTAACGTTGCTCCACAGCGTGGGCAGAAAGCCATCGTCTCGTCAACTTTATTGCCGCATTTCGGACAATACGACATGCAATCTCTCCTTTCTTTATTTTATTTATCTCTGAGTATTTAAAACATGCACTTCCTTGCTTAAAGAGAAAAATATATGTGCTCAACGTTCTATACTCGAATGAGGGGCGATAGCCTTGATTAAAGATTTGAACACGCAAGCGTTAACTGATAAGAGAAAAGAAGGCTTGGTTACCGCCATATACATAGGCGCCATTTTTATTCTAATTGCCGTGATTTACTTCATCAATACTGGCATTTGGGACAGCATAGTTAATTTTTTCAGTTCTCTCACCCTCGCTCAAGTTCCAGGCGCTGCTAGTATATCTTTGCCTGCGCCTGCGAATCCAGCTGCTTATACGGAGCTTTACATTGCTGCTTTTCAGTTTAGTCTGGGCATAGGACTTTTAGAAATCATAGTATTAGCGCTTAGGGTTTTGCTGCATTCGCCTGTCGCGAGGAAAGCTGAAACTGTTGGAAACATTGTTTTCTGGCTTGGGGCAAGCTACTTAATAACTACGTACCTTGTTAATATGACAATAGAGAGCGAGTGGTTTGTCTTTTGGGCTGGGATAATCATGATTTTCGGTTTATCATTGGTTGCTAGAGCGTTTGTTCTTTTAGCCAAAAGATAACTTTAGCCTTACTTTATTTTTAGTTTCCACCAGAGAGAGATTATTTGCCAAAACATGTTCCATGAATCTTTAAAGAGGTTAACTTTTGTGTCCTTACCGCTTTTCCACTCAACTGGAATCTCTTTTATCCTATAGCCATGACGATAAGCTCTAACCATTATTTCCGTGTCCCAAAACCAATGAGTCGCCTCTACCTCGTCAAGTAACCTTAAAAGCGGTTCTCTCTTGAAAGCTTTGAAGCCACACTGGTGATCCCTGAGTTTAGAGCCGAGCATGTGTCGGACGAGGAAGTTGTAAGTTTTAGAGCTTATGCTTCTGCGCAGGCTGCGTTCAACCTTGCTTTCAGGCAGCATCCTTGAGCCAGTTGAAAAGTCGTAACCTTCAACCGTTATGACTTCAACGAGCGGTTTAAGCGATTTTAGGTCTGTGGCTAAGTCCAAATCCATATAAACCAAAACTTCACCATTGCACTGCCTAAACGCATTGTTGAGTGCGGTTCCTCTTCCCAGCCGCTTTTCACGGTGAATGTGCCTAACATATGGGAGTTTTTGCGCTAACTCTTCAGCTCGTTCAGCGGTGCCATCGACGCTTCCATCCTCAGCTATTACTATCTCATAGGAATGTGTGAATTCATTTAGTGTTTGCGTGGTTTTCTCTACCGCTGGGTATAGATAGTCAACTTCGTTGTACGCTGGGAAAACCACTGAGACGTGTACTGTTTTGTCGAGGCTATTTTGTTTTGTCATGGCGCGAAGTACCAGCTTGGGAACCACTTCAGATTATGTATATATGAAGTGGAAACGGGCATTCCTGAAATCACCGGGTAAAACACTATGAACATTATCACGGCTGCGGCGAATATGGCTATGGCAGCAACTTTTCCTGCCCGCATGTTCCAATACTTGTTGATGAAATATGTTATTGCTAAGCATAGAAGGGGCACACTCAAATAGAAATGATAAATGTACGTTGCTCTTGAAATCAAAATGTAAGGAAGCCATGAGAAAAAGAAGATAACGATTATAAATACTGCAGGCAAATCCCATTTTTTGGAGCTGATACTTTTCCGTAATTTTTGCCCAGATAATCTTTTCCACGCCTTCTCTGGGAACCCGCTTTCATATATAACCATTCCAGTGAGCATGAGAATACAGACAAAGCCAATCCACCAAACCGCTGGATTACCGAAAGCTGAGATGGTTGAGTCGACATTATTTGGCAAGTAAGTTATGTCAAACCATCTGGGAACATTTACTCCATCTAGCCTGAACATGAAGGGCCAAGACCACCAAGGAGA
>Ga0208563_1002376_pt1 | contig 10784 bp, 5 predicted proteins | sample June2015DPH_17_1_2_FD_184717 | JGI IMG/M metagenome (GOLD analysis project Ga0208563, IMG submission 184717) | Peatland microbial communities from SPRUCE experiment site at the Marcell Experimental Forest, Minnesota, USA - June2015DPH_17_150... | ecosystem: Environmental > Terrestrial > Soil >... | reverse complement strand
GCCCGCAGCGGGGCCAAACTGATCTGGGGAGGAGAAGCCGTGGCGGTGCTCCCTGAGGCGCGTGCGAACCCGCACCAGTTGCTCTTGAACGAGCGGACCGCCCCGTCGCTGGCTGACCTGCGTCAACAGATGGTCCAGGCTCACCGCGAGCGCTTCGGCGAAGGGCGAGACCTTGTTATCGGCCTTCAACTCACACACTCGGGACGCTTCTGCCGGCCGCGTGCGGAAACACGGCCGGAGCCGATCATTGCCTATCATCACCCGATTCTGGATGCACGATACCCAGCGTCCGCCAGCACCCCGCCGGTTTCGGATGCCGAGGTAGGCCGAATTGTCGAGGCTTTTGGCCGGGCCGCGCGCCTTGCTCAAGACAGCGGCTTCGATTTTGTGGACTTGAAGCATTGCCACGGCTACCTTGGGCATGAATTCTTGAGTGCGTATCATCGTCCTGGCCCTTATGGGGGCTCATTTGAAAATCGCACTCGCTTCCTGCGGGAACTGGTGAGCATCGTCCGCGCCTCGGCGCCCGCTCTTGAGATCGGGGTCCGAGTGAGCGCCTATGACTCCATTCCGTTTGTCCCGGACCCTAAAACCGGCCGGGGCGTGCCCGTCAAAGCGCCCGATCAACTTCCATATACATGGGGCTTCGGTGTGGATGTCCAGAATCCCTGCCGCCCCGATCTTGCGGAGGCGAAACTCCTGCTCGCCCTTCTTCGTTCCCTGGATGTGCGCCTGGTCAACATCAGCGCCGGCAGCGGCTACTACTCTGCGCATTTGCAACGCCCGGCATTGTTTCCACCCCGGGACGCTTATCTGCCGCCCGAAGACCCGCTCGCAGGGGCCGTCCGAATGTGGGTTGCGGCTGCCGAATTGAAGAAGTCCGCACCCGACTTGGTTTTTGTTTCTTCAGGCGGCACGTATTTTCAGGACTATCTCCCGCACTTCGCTCAGGCGGCGTTGCGGGCAGGATGGACAGATTTCGTGGGTCTGGGGCGAATGATGCTGGCCTATCCTGAATTCCCGGCTGACGTGCTGGAAAAAGGCCGGCTGGAGCGGAAGAAAATCTGCCGCACATTCAGCGACTGCACCAACGCGCCGCGCCTTGGTTTAGTCTCGGGATGCTATCCGCTCGACTCTTTCTATAAAGGACGAGCGGAGGCGAAGCAATTGCAAGCTAAGAAAGCTGAGCTTAGAAGACCATCCCCCAACCCCCTCCTCAAATGAGGAGGGGCCCTGGAGTTTCTGCATTTCTGCTGTGGCCTTCCCCGCACCCGACCCCCAGCAATGACAGCGCAAATCAAAGGTACGGTTTGGCGACTTATCGTCAAGTGAACTGTGATACGAAATCCGATGCCGAGCGTAGTCGTGGCATATCGTCAACAACTTCTTCTTGCTGCGTTCCTCCCCACTTGTCTAGGCATGCTATGATTTCGGTTAGATGTCAGAGATGTCGAAAGGGCCAGACTACCGGAAATTCAGGCCGTCCGAATTCATGAGGGCGCGACGACCCCACCTATTCTCCGACAGCGAGGTGACCGAACAGGCTCAGCTTGATCCTTCGACCCTTGAATACCATCTCGAAACGCTTACTTCCCGAAAACAGGAACTCGATTTCGAAGGATTCGCCCGCAAGCTGGCTGAAAAGGAAATTTGCCCGAATATTCTACCCCAGACAGGACCCACAGGCGGCGGCGATAGCAAGGTTGATTCCGAGACATACCCAGTCTCTCCTGAGATCTCGGATCGCTTGTACTACGCCGATCCAAAGGGCCGCGACGCCGCGAATGAACGATGGGCATTTGCGTTCAGCGCAAAGGAGGATTGGCGGGCGAAGGCTAGCTCCGACGTCAAGGCCATTGCCGGCACGGGACGGGGTTACACGAAGGCATTTTTTATCACCAGTCGGTTCGCCAAAGACAAGGCTCGTGCTGCTCTCGAAGACAAGCTCAGTAAAGAATACGGGCTCGATGTGCGGATACTCGACCGCACCTGGATTGTTAAGAAGGTCTTTGAGAACGGACGCGAAAGGTTGGCGATAGAGTGCCTAAAGTGTACCGTTCCATTAGTTCCAGCCCCGAAGAAAGGCCCTCGCGACCTATCGCGTGAGGCCGAACTGAAGGAACTCGAAGAGCAAATCACCGATCCCAGTCGCTACGTAGGGCTGAGCTACCAACTGACCGAGGATGCGTTGCAGGCCGCGCTGCTTGCGCGTGGGATTGAGCTTCCTCGCGTGGAAGTGGAGGCTAAATTCGAGCGTGCGGTTCACCTCGCCCAGAAACAAGGCACAAATCAGCAACAGCTTTGCTGCGCATACAACAAAGCATGGACCTATTTTTGGTGGTATGAAGATTTTCCCTCCTTTATCGGGGCCTACGACACCGTTGAGGCGCTTGCACGGGAAAGCTCTCAAGTATCTGATATTGAACTCCTCCAAAACCTGTGGCAACTCCTCTACGCTACCGCAAAGACCGGAACGGGCGGTCTGGTCGACGCGCGAACTAATGAGCGCACGGCCACGTTGAGGTCAGCGCTTCAAGCTATTCTAGCTGACACGACACGGCCGAACGCGTCGCTGCGGGCGCGAGCGGGTCTGATCCTAATGGATCTCTCTATCGCCTACGACAACCCCGAGAAGCTAAAGGAGGTATTCCGAGCGTTTCGTGGTGTTTTCGAAAAAAGTAAGGGGCTTATCGACTTCCCAGCGAAGCATTTCGTGAAACTGCTCATGGAATTGAGCGATCTTCTGCCTGACGATGAGGAATTCGATGTTACCTTCGAGTCGGCGCTTGCGGTGGCACGCGAGCGCGAGAGCCAGACCGTCTCAGGACGAATGCTCCTCAGGCGGGGCCGAAAGAAGCTAGAGAGCGGAAAACCATACGAGGCCATCCGCCTGCTCGGCAGGGCACAGCAGGATCTGGCGCTCCAGGAGGCTCGCGGAGAAATGGTTATGGCCCTCGGCCTGTGCGGCGCAGCTTACGAGGCCGCGGGACTTCTGTGGGCCGCCCGCGGCTCTTTGCTCGTGGCGGTCAACCAATCTCTGAAGGAATTTTGGGAGGAGGGCAAAATAGTTCGACCTGCACTCATCTGCCTACGCAAACTAATCTGGCTCGAATTGCAGCTAGGCCGTGTCCCATATGTGCTCGCATGGGCCGAGACATTCCTTATAATGAATAGCGCAGTCGAACATGAGCTTGAGGCGCAGAGGCAGCTAGCCGAGGAGTGGACTAATCTCGACGGCATCCTCGGTCTTCTGCTCCTCAGGACGGACCTCAGGGACCTCAGGGATCTCGGTTTCCTTCCGCCGGTGCTGGAGAAATTTCACTTGGACGGCTCCTGGATGGCTTTGCTCTATGCATTGGGCTATGAAGATAAGCTCCGTACCGAGGAGGTAATCCCGGTCGATGAGAGCCCCGGAAGCGTCGCGGCGTTTTTTGAGAAGTGGCTAAGTCAACCGGCAGGAAACGACCTGCCCTCCGTCCCCGAACTCATAGATCGGAGTACGGTTGAGCTGCGCTCCACTGTCTTGGGCTGTGAGATCATTGCGACTGCTTCAAACAACAACGAGTCGCTCTTCCTGGCCGAAGGGATACTGGCCGGCGTCGAATCATTCCTGGCGACGAGCCTGGATTTCGCCCTTTTGCCCCACGCGTCGCGCATACATCTCCGGGTCAATCCCTCCGATTTCCTAGATCAGGTGCTCGAGTTTACTGTCAAGTCGGCTCCGCACACGATCATAGATGTCCAGCATCGAAAGGACTGTCTGGTGGCTGCGGAGGTCACGGGCGATTTCAAAGACAAACTTGTAGAAGTCATCAGCCATGTCGCAGCATACCTCGCGACACCAGCCGGGCCGGGGTTAGAGCAGTTGGAAAGTCTAATCAGGGATGAGCGTGCGCTTGGCAGAGCTATCCTAATTACCGGCATAAGGACCCTGGTCGCTAACATTCTCGGCGAGAATCCCAAGATTCGCATTTCCGACTGGACCTCAACGGGAGACCAAGGCGAGAGCTATCCCTTGCTTCGGACAGAGCCGTGGAACCACGGGCGGCTGCCTGGCCACTCCGATGTTGAGAGGGTTGCCCCGAGTCCTGGAGTTGGGGAGCCCCCGGCCGAACTGTTCGACGTGGAGAGGCTAAAGCATCGGGATCGGAGGGTGTTTTCCCTTATCAACTTTGACCTCTGGGATAAAGCCGGCTGGGCCGGCACGGGCTTTATCATGCCTGCGGACCCGTGCTTAGACGAACCGCCGTACCTGACCTTAATCTTTGAAAACCTTCAGGCCGCGGAGACTATTTTCCAGGGATGGCTGGAGAAGGTCGGCCCGGAAGACTCCAAAGAGAGGATTAGGGTGTCCATCGTTACAGGAATCAGCACGGAAAATCCCGCTGCCTACCGTGTGATACTGGGGACGAATCCCGACTGGTCCACAATGCCCTCCACCAGCCAGTTCGTCCTCGTCTATCGCATTAACACGATGCACCCAATCACCTCCGCAAACCTAGATCGGTTCTTGGAAAGGTATAGCGACAAGAAAAAGTACATGCTCGTCCCGGGCGAAGCGCAGGGCGCCGGACTCGGGCGCATTGCGCCGAAGCTCGGAATCCTCAAGCGTGAGTTGGTGGTCCGCCCCGCTTGGCAGATAGGCGAACACGACCCGGACATCTGCGGCATTAACCTGGACGACAAAATAATTATTCCAGACGGTGTTAAAGATGCTCCGGTTCTTGCGGCCATGGCGCGAAAGAAAAAGAGAGTGGAGGCTGAACCGAATCCCTTCCGAATGGGTGGCACGACTCTCGAACCTAATCACAAGATGGGCCGGAATGAACCTTGCTACTGCGGAAGCGGCAAGAAATACAAGAAATGCCATGGAAGATAGAGCCCGGCTCATCCACACTCACGCCGGTAGTCCTCGCTCGATGGAACATATAGATTCCTAGTGTTTACCGATAAATCTTGCGTCGCGAATCTCTTTCTCCGCGACTGCGATCGAAATCAATCCACATTGACATGTAACGCCCTAACCACTGAGATGCGCGATGCCTCGCTGAGGATTCGTAGGTTACGATGGAGCAGTGCTGCACCCATGGCATGGTAACCGGCCCTTCCACCCCGCCGGGGAAGCTGCGCACCTTGTCGCGTTGGTTTGCCGCCTGGAAAATGCAAAAAACCCAGTCCCCCTCCTCAGATGGGGAGGGCTGGTTCCCCGTAACTGAAGTTCATGGCGTAAGTCAGCCCCGACTTGTCGGGGCGACATAATTTAGCCCACGGGGACAGCCGAATAAGCGTTAGCTTAACTGTCGGAGATGCCCGAAAGCCCGCCTGGGCGGGCGGAATAATGTGGCCCACGGCGACAGCCGTGGGAAAAGAGGGAGCTGCAATGGCTTCTTAAGCCCCGTCAGGGGCGACATAATCTTGCCGGGCCGAGCGGGATTCTTATGTCGCCCGCCGCGGCGGGCTCACGTTCTACTCTCCCCTGCGCGATCCCACGGCTCGCGCCGTGGGCCATCCCGCTCTGCGGGACCGCTAACGCGGCTTCGGAACAATGCCAAAGCCCTTAAGGAGGGGGAACAAAAGGGGGTGGGGCCATTCTTCCCAGGGCTTTCCAGGCTGCGGAAAAAGGCGTAGCGGCGGCTTTACGCCGCCATATGCGTGTTGCAATGATTGAAGTTGTGGCGACGTAAAGTCGCCGCTACCTCACTAATCAAGGGTTTTTCCGCAGCCTGTTTCGCCCCGGGCTAAGTTATTCCGCCCCTAGCAGGGCTGAGCACGGCGAACCTCAACAACGTGACTTAATGAATGGACATTTGTTGCAGGACGCTAGCGTAGCGCGTCGTGGGTGTCCCGGTCCCTGACAAGGTGTGAAAAAACTCGACTCTGTCATGCTGATCCCGCCCTGCGGGAGAAGCATCTCTGCAGTTCTTCGTAAGTAGCTGGACCAAAAGCAACCGCTGGGATCCTTCGCGGAGTTTACCCTGAGCCAACTGCGGAGATTCTTCGCTTCGCTCAGAATGACAGGCGAAGGGCTCAGGATGACAGCCCGTGATTTATTCACAGCTTCTGACGCCTGGTATCTGCCGTTTCGTCCCCGGCACTTTTTTCTTGACACGCCCACCCCCTTATGGTAGCCTATCCTAGTTGTCGCAAGAGAGCGGTGGCAAATGTAGGCGGCAACGGAAGGCGAAAGGGACGCGGCAAGGGGAAAAAGGCGCGGAAATGGGAAAAAGATACTATTTTAACGGAACGAACCTACCGATCCAGTGCAAACACAGGACTTAGCTCTTTTGAAGTGTGCAAAACGAACTGCTTTTTGATGCAAACGAACTCAAAACGAACCCCCAAAAGGGGCCTAAGAACCGTCTTTTACGCGAAATCGAACCGGAATTCGCGACTCGAAAGGCGCCGGCGGGTGGGCGAATGCAATGGGGGCTACACGAGCTCCGAATTCCGTTCTTTCCGTTGAATCGATATTGCCCATGGCCATGAATCCACAGGTTGCTCTCGTCACTGGCGCTTCGCGCGGAATCGGCCGCGGCATCGCGATTGAGCTGGCGCGCCTCGGTTTCAGCATCGCCATCAACTACGCCCAACGCCAAGAGGCGGCCCTCGAGTGCAAGCGGCTGTGCGTGCAGGCTGCACCCAGGGGGGCTGAATCTTCTTTTGAATTATTCCGAGCCGATGTCTCGAAGACGCAAGATCGCGCTGGATTGTTGAAGGCTGTCCAGGAACGCTTCGCTTGGATCGATCTGCTGGTGAACAACGCCGGCGTGGCCCCCACGGCGCGCGTTGACCTTCTGGAAGCCAGCGAAGAGAGCTTCGACCGGGTGATGAACATCAACGCCCGAGGCCCCTACTTCCTGACTCAGGCCGTGGCCAACTTTTGGATTGCCGGATTGAAACAAAGGCCGGGGGAAAGTGCTAAGCCAAAGATCGTCAACATCTCCTCCGCCTCTGCCTATGCCCCGAGCGTTAACCGAGGCGACTATTGCATGAGCAAGGCTGCGCTCTCCATGATGACGCAGCTCTTCGCCGCGCGACTGGCTGAGTACGGGATTAACGTCTACGAGATTCGCCCTGGAATTGTGCTGACGGACATGACAGGATCGGTGAAAGAGAAGTACGAGGGCATGATTTCCGACGGCCTCACGCCCGTGGCGCGGTGGGGAACGCCGGCGGACGTGGGCCGCGCGGTGGCGGCCATCGCCGAGGACCGCTTCCCCTTTTCCACCGGCGAGGTCATCAACGTGGACGGGGGATTTCACATACGCCGACTCTAATAAAGGTTGAAGGGTAAAGGGTAGAAGCTTCAAGCGGAGGACACGTTAAGGAACTTCTCGCAACTTTGTCATTCCGAGCGCAGCGAGGAATCTCGCTCTGCTTGGGGCGGATCGCGGAACAAAGAATCAGAGCAAGATTCCTCGCTGCGCTCGGAATGACAGCGCCCAAGTGGACGTTGAGAGCGGGCGCAGGTCGAATGGGCTTATGATTCGCATCGACGCAGAACTCACACCGGAAAAACTGAGAGCCCGGATCGAGCGCGTTTTCGAAATCTCCGCCGGAAAGATCCGGGCCATCGAAAAGGCCTTTGACGCTTCACGAGGGTCACCGGTCTTCACAGCTCAGGGCGTCTACACGGCGCGCGAATGGACAGAGTGGACACAGGGCTTCCTGTACGGCTCGGCGCTCCTCCAGTATGACGCCACGGGTGAGAAGTGGTTCCTGGAATACGGAAAGCGTAACACCCTCGAGCGCATGGCGCCGCACCTCACGCACACGGGAGTGCACGACCACGGATTCAATAGTGTCAGCACGTATGGGAACCTGCTGCGCCTGGCAAACGAGGGCAAGATTCCGGCGAGCGATGCTGAAAAGCGCTTCTACGCGCTGGCGCTTAAGGTGAGCGGGGCGGTGCAGGCGGCGCGCTGGTCACCACTCCGCGACGGGCGCGGCTACATATACTCCTTCAACGGTCCCCACTCGCTCTTTGCGGATACCATCCGGTCGCTGCGTTCACTGGCGCTCGCCCACCGCTTGGGACATGTACTGATGGGTGAGAACGACCGGCGCATTTCGCTGCTGGAACGGCTTGTGCATCACGCTGCGGTAACGGCAGAGTTCAGTGTGTATTACGGGGAAGGGCGGGACGCGTACGACGTGCGCGGGCGGGTGGCGCACGAGTCGATTTTCAACATGAATGACGGCAGTTACCGCTGCCCCTCGACCCAGCAGGGGTATTCGCCCTTCTCCACCTGGACGCGCGCCCTGGCCTGGATCATGTGCGGCTATGCGGAAGAACTGGAATACCTCCAGACTCTTTCCGAGCCGGAGTTGGACCCGCTCGGGGGGCGCGAAAAAGTGGAAGGCATGATGCGGCGGGCCGCCCAAGCGACCTGCGACTACTACCTCGAGCAGGCGGCGCAGGACGGTATTCCGTATTGGGATACCGCCGCACCCCAACTGCCGAAGCTGGGAGACTGGCGCCATAAGCCGAGTGATCCGTTCAACGACTATGAGCCCGTGGATAGTTCAGCGGCGGCAATCGCCGGGCAGGGACTCTGGCGATTGGGGACTTATCTGCAAGGGCGGTCCGAAAATTCCGAGAGCGGGAGACGTTATCGACAGGCAGCCATCACCATCGCGAATACACTGTTTGATGAGCCCTACCTTTCCACTCATCCGCAACACCAGGGGTTGATCCTTCACTCCGTATACCATCGCCCAAAAGGCTGGGACTACATTCCACCCGGCCGGCAAATACCTTGCGGGGAGTCTTCCATGTGGGGAGACTATCATGCGCGGGAATTGGCGCTGCTGCTTCTGCGAGAAGCAAAGCGTGAGTTCTACCTGGTGTTCTTTAAGATCGGAGAGAGCACGTAGCGCGGGCCTGATTTGTAGGTCCGCAGTTCGTCTATGAATGCCCCGCTAGGGCGGACCAACGGGTCGGGGCGCCGCCAGCGTCAAGGGGAAGCGCGTCACCTGGCCAGCCAAACGCAGACGACGAGCGATGCAAGAGCCAGAGTCGCAAAGATTGGAATGATGACCTTGCTGAGTGGACGCCCGCCCAGGACCACGGCGATTCCGCCCTTGACGAGCGTGTTCGTGGCGCAGGCCAGGAGAATTGAGGCGTTGGCCGTGCTGGGCGCTAGAATGCTTTCTTGGGCCAGGTGCGCGGCGGAGATCGTGAAGGCGTCAACGTCCACTAACCCCGCCAGCACACCGGTCACATACATTCCCGAAGATCCGAAGTAATGATAACCAGCCTTTGAAACAAACATCACCACGGCAAACACCAGCCCGAACTTGATCGCACTCCACAGCTCCATGGGATTCTTAACTTGGAGCGCTGCGTTCTGCTCGCTCTCTTTTCGCTTCCAAAGGTAGATTGAGATTCCCACTCCCACCATAAAGGGAAGTGCAATCGGAAGGGTCAGCGCCCTCGCCAAGGGAGCATTAACCACCGCGGTAATGATAACCACCCGGACGAACATGATGGTGGAAGCGATGGTTATACCCAGCGCGAAATACCTGGCCAGAGATTCACCCGCACTCCGAGCTTGGTTGGAAAGACCGAAGGTGGCCGCGGTACTCGAGGCAACGCCGCCAAGGATGCCCGTCACGGCAATTCCCTGCCTCGCCCCCAGTAATCGCATCAGAACGTAACCCACCATGCTCAAACCGGAGATCAGCACCACTACCCACCAGATGAGCCGGGGATTCAGCGCTTGGAGTGGTCCGAACGCACGGTTCGGGAGGAGGGGCAAAATAATGACGCTGACGACCCCAAACTTCAGGATGGCGTAGATTTCATCTTCCTGGATGGATTCCGCCAAATGGTGTAGCGGGGCTTTGACCGACAGTAGCAGAGTCGCCACCACGGCGAAGGTGGCCGCTGGAATCAAATACCCCAAGGCCGCCAGCGCCCCAAAGACGAACGCCAGCAAGGCCATGAATTCTGTCGTGGTGCCCTTATACGGTCCCTGAGACCTTACTGTATAGGCCGCCACGGCAACCGCGCATACTCCCGCCAAGCCGAAAGGCAGCATCCATCCCCATCCTGCCCTGGCAGTCAAACCGCAGAGGAAGCCGAAAAGGGTGATGAGAGGGAAAGTCCGGATCCCCGCGATCAAGGGGATGTCCTTCTGGGCGTGCTCGCGCTCGACGCCAATCGAGTGCTCGCGCTCGATGCCAATCAGCAGCCCCATCAGCAAGACCATGGCGCCATTAAAGGCAATCTGTGTGTAGGTAAGCATCAGCTCGAAACTACTTAGGAAAGAAGTACATCAACCACCCTAGCACAAGGGCGGTGGCAACAAACGCGCCAAAAACCTTCGCGGCGTAAACCAATCGCTCGCGAGGCGCTTCCTTGGCGAGAACCCCGAACACCACGGCGACCAGGAAGGAGAATATAACGAGAGCGGGAAAGTGTGTCAAAGCCATTGCAAATATTGAATCATTTTCCCATTGAGTCATTGGGTCAATGAATCAATGACCCAATGACTCAATGATTCAATTCCTTAGCTCTTACGTCCCATGGCAATATCGTAGCAGTCCAGCACCGCAAGAACGTTGAGCATGCCCGCGGCCACGAGGTATGCAGTCCCGTAGTCGGAGCTGACGAAGAACGTATCACCGCCCGAATAACCGAAAAACCTGGCGCCGGGCATCGCCAAGCCTACGCACAATTCGCCGTAATAACCCAGGGTTTGAAGGTAAGACCCGGAACTGGTCGAGAAGAATTGCCCTTGCATCGCAAGGCCCAGAACGAACATTGCGCCGATCGAGGC
>Ga0208563_1002373_pt1 | contig 10801 bp, 9 predicted proteins | sample June2015DPH_17_1_2_FD_184717 | JGI IMG/M metagenome (GOLD analysis project Ga0208563, IMG submission 184717) | Peatland microbial communities from SPRUCE experiment site at the Marcell Experimental Forest, Minnesota, USA - June2015DPH_17_150... | ecosystem: Environmental > Terrestrial > Soil >... | reverse complement strand
AAGTACGCGGGATTCCCACTTTTCCACCGCCTCGGCTACGGGAGATTAACAAAACCGGACATTTCACTTGCTACAAAAACCGGACATTTTAACTTGTTAACAACAACTGGCTGGGGGCTGGGTCGGAGGATCAGGGGTGACAAATGTAAATTCGGGCCGCGAAAGTGGGTCCAGAGAAATTCGCCGTTAACTGCGCTTAACACTTCGCCGTATAATACGGTTCACGTGATCACAGTTTCTAAAGAAGACTACCTTAAAGCGATTCTCGAGGCCGAGAGCGAAGGGGAAACCGTCATTTCGGCCACGCTTGCGCACTGGCTCAAAGTTTCGCCCCCGGCGGTAACGATGGCGGTGCGCCGGCTGAAGAAAGACGGCCTGGTGCGGGTGAATACGGACGGACGCGTTCGCCTGACCGCTCCCGGACGAAAGATTGCCCGCAAGCTGACGGTTCGCCATCACCTGATAGAGCGCATGCTCGCCGAAATTTTCGGAATGGAATGGTACAAGGTGCACGACGAGGCGGAGCGCCTGGAACATGCTGTTTCGCCAGATTTCGAGGCCAGGCTGCTGGCCAAGCTCGTGCGTGGAGTCGCGTGTCCGCACGGCAACCTGACGGAGGTGGAGAGTCCCACCAGCCGGCGCCGTCGCGGCTTGTTGCTGCTGGCCCAGGCCGAACCAGGAGAGAATTTGCAGGTGAGTGGCATCTATGAACGCGATCGCCAACTGCTGGAGTTTCTGGAACAGCGCGGCATTCGCCCCGGAGCCAAAGTTCATGTCACGCATCGCAATTACGACCAGACGCTGACCCTGACCACCGGCGCCGGCCGGGTTTCCCTGGGTGTGTCGGCAGCGGAAAAGGTTTGGGTTAAGTCGGTGGATGGGAAAGACGTGTCCAAAGGGTGAAGGCCGGTTCGTTCACCGCTCGACAAATTCGCGACATGAGTTTGTGTTGTCGTCTTGACCCTGAGCAAGCCGAAGGGGAACGACCTGCGCATGGGACAGATTCAGATACATAGTTCCTTCCCCTTCGGCTTCGCTCAGGATGACAGTTGGGATTTATGCCGCGAACTTGCGGGGCACGACGCTATTCACAAAAGGAATTAACCGTAGTTTATGTCCTGATGTATACTTACGCTAATTAGCCAGCAAGTGACAGGCCCCGTTTCCCTTTTCGTACTGCATCGATGGAATGAATGAACCAAAGACAGCACCGGAGCCACGAGGGTTAACCGTACCCCGATCCAACCTGCTGAACGATCGGCGGACGTCTGGCAGCGACGTCGTCATCACGCATGAGGACATCGATCGAGCGCACGACCGCGAAAGGGTTTCGGAGACGCGGGCGCGGCGCGGATTCCGTCCCCGGTTGCGGTTATTCTGGTTGCTCATTGGCCCCGGCATTCTGGTGATGCTCGGAGAGAATGATGGGCCCAGCATGTTGTCGTATGCGGCGACCGGGGCGCGGTTCGGCATTGGTTTCTTCCTGCCGTTCGTTGTGCTCACATTCCTCATGGCTTGCGTGGTGCAGGAAATGACCGTGCGTTTAGGCGCGGCCACTCATCGCGGACACGCGGAGCTGATCTTCGATCGCTTTGGTCCATTCTGGGGCTGGTTTTCGATGATCGACCTGATGGTGGGAAACTTTCTGACGCTGGTCACTGAGTTCATCGCCATCCGCGCCGGGCTGGGATTCTTCGGAGTGCGGCCGGCGGTTGCGGTCCTTGGCGCGCTGTTGGTGCTCTCCATCGCGCTCATGACGCATCGGTACTGGACGTGGGAGCGGATCATCTTAGGCGCTGCCATGTTCAACCTGGTGTTTGTGCCGGTGGCGCTGCTGACGCATCCGCACTGGGGGATGGTAGGGCGCGCATTGGTGACTTGGAGACCGCTGCCCGGTGGAATCACGCAGGAGACAGTTCTAATCCTGCTGGCCGATATCGGAGCGACGGTCACTCCATGGATGCTGTTTTTTCAGCAAAGCGCGATTGCGGATAAGGGGCTCACTACGCGGGACATCCGCTTCGGGCGCGTGGACACAGTGCTGGGAGCGGCTTTGGCGGCCGTCGCCGCAGTGGCGACGATGTTGGCAACGGCTCCGCTGTTTTTGCACCACATGCCGGCAGCGAACTTCGAAGCCGCCGAATTCGCCCAGGCGCTGCAGCCGTTCGTTGGGCACTGGGGAGCGGCGCTTTTCGCGCTGGGCATCTTCGAGGCAGGGATGGTCGCGGCAATTACCATTTCGACTTCATCCGCGTACGCGTTCGGAGAAGTTGCGCGGCGGCCGCACAGTTTGAATCTGCCATTCAAGCAGGGGAAGGCGTTCTATCTCGTTCTGCTGATCGAAGCGGCGGCCGCTGCGGGGCTGGTCTTGATCCCGGGAATTCCACTCGTGTACATCGTGCTGCTGGTGAACGTGATCGCTGTGCTGGCCATGCCTCCGGCGCTGCTCTTTCTGTACATGCTGGTGAACGATCGTGAAATCATGGGCCAACTGGTGAGTCCGATTTGGGCGAATGTGCTGGCACTGGGGGTCGTGACCGTACTGATCGGCGCCGGCCTCTTGTTTGGGATCAGTGTGATTGCACCCAATGCGCTGGCGCTTATTGGAGGCAGGTAGATGGAAAAGGAATTTGATTCTGCGACCGGCGCTGAGCTGAGCCGCGAAGAGTTCACCACGGTGATGACGGCGCTGGAGCCTGACCAGCTCACTTCCACCAAGGAGCAACATCATTGTCCGCGACGGCAGTTGACGCGGACAGAGATGATCCTTTTCTGGGCGCTCAGGATTTATCTGGTGTTCATGGTCGGCGTGGTGATGTATCAGATTTGGACGGGCGTGCGGTAGGTACGCATTGAAAAACTTCAGGAATTGTCATCCCTCGCTTCGCTCGGGATGACAATTCTCAAGCTTTTGCTCGGCGTGACAATCCTGTAGGTTCCCAAACAAATTACACTATTAGCTCCGAGTCCGAATTACGCTTCGGGTGTGGGCCGGAGCTATCGAGGAAACACCATTATGTCATTAAATAGTTTCGGCGCTCGCGCAACTCTTAAAGTTGGCAACAAAGAGTACGAGATCTACCGGCTCGACACTCTCGATAAGCAGGGCATTTCCACGCGGCACTTGCCGTTTTCGCTGCGCATTCTGCTGGAGAACCTGCTGCGCACCGAAGACGGGCGCAACGTGACTGGGGAAGAAATTCGCGCGCTGGCGGCGCGGAACAAGAATTCGAAGCCGGAAAAAGAAATTGCCTTTACGCCCAGCCGTGTTCTGCTGCAGGACTTCACCGGCGTCCCCGCAGTTGTCGATCTTGCCGCCATGCGCGACGCCATGAAGCGACTAGGCGGCGATCCGAAGCTCATCAATCCCCTGCAGCCCGCCGAACTGGTCATCGACCACTCGGTGCAAGTCGATGAATTTGGGTCATCCAAAGCGTTTGATGTAAACGCGCTGCTTGAGTTCCAGCGGAACAAAGAACGCTACGCGTTCCTGCGCTGGGGACAGACGGGCTTCCGCAATCTTGCCATCGTGCCGCCGGACACCGGCATCGTGCACCAGGTGAACCTCGAGTATCTGGCGCGCGTGGTTTTTGTGCGCGAAGAAGGCGGAAAGCGCACCGCCTATCCCGACACGCTTGTCGGCACCGACTCGCATACCACCATGGTCAACGGACTCGGCGTGCTGGGCTGGGGCGTGGGCGGCATTGAAGCCGAGGCCGCCATGCTCGGACAGCCCGTCTCCATGCTGATCCCGCTCGTCGTGGGCGTGAAGCTCACCGGACGCTTGCGTGAAGGCGCCACGGCTACCGACCTTGTTCTTACTATCACCGAAATGCTGCGCAAGCACGGTGTCGTCGGCAAGTTCGTCGAGTATTTTGGTCCTGGCCTGCAAGACTTGCCGCTCGCCGATCGCGCGACGATTGCGAACATGGCTCCCGAGTACGGCGCGACTTGCGGCATCTTCCCGATCGACAAGGAAAGTTTGCGCTACCTGAAACTCACCGGGCGCAGTGACGAGCAGATCGCGCTGGTCGAAGCCTACGCGCGCGAGCAGGGACTATTTCATGATGCCAAAACGCCCCAAGCCGAATATTCCGAGCTGCTGAGTCTTGATCTCGCCACCGTCGAATCGAGTCTGGCTGGGCCGAAGCGCCCGCAGGATCGAGTCGTGCTGTCGAAAGCCGGCGAATCTTTTGAAAAGGCTTTGCCGAGTTTGATCAAGGCCACGAAAGGCGAACCGAAAACTCCTGCCAACGGGCATCTGCATCACGGCAGTGTGGTGATTGCCGCGATCACCAGTTGCACGAACACGTCAAATCCATCCGTGATGCTGGCCGCCGGGCTGCTGGCAAAGAAGGCCGTGGAACGCGGTCTCGAAGTTCCGGCGACGGTCAAAACTTCGCTCGCTCCCGGATCGAAAGTCGTGCTCGACTATCTCGAAAAAGCCGGCCTGATGCCGTATCTGGAGAAGCTGAAGTTCCACATCGTCGGCTACGGCTGCACCACTTGCATCGGAAACTCCGGCCCGCTGCCGGTTGAAGTTTCGAAAGAGATTGAGGAGAAAAATCTGGTCGTCGCTTCGGTGCTTTCCGGCAATCGCAACTTTGAGGGCCGGATCAATTCCGAAGTCCGCGCCAACTACCTGATGTCGCCGCCGCTGGTGGTGGCCTTCGCGCTCGCCGGACGCATCGACGTTGATCTGCGCAAGGATCCTGTCGGAAAAGGCAAAGATGGCAAGCCTGTCTATCTCGCCGACATCTGGCCCTCGCAGCAGGAAGTCGAGCAGGCGATGGCGAGCGCGATTACGTCCGAGATGTTCCGCAAGAGCTACGCCCAGGTGTACTCGGGAGACGAGCGCTGGCGCGGGCTGCCGGTTCCGAAGGGCGAGACGTACGCGTGGGAACAAAACTCCACCTACATTCGCCAGGCGCCGTACTTCGATGACATGGCGCTCAAGCCGTCCGCCATCGAGGACATCAAGGGCGCGCGCGTGCTGGCCGTGCTCGGCGACAGCGTTACCACGGACCACATCTCACCCGCGGGCTCGATCAAGAAAGACGGGCCCGCCGGCAAATATCTGATTGCTCACGGCGTGCAACCGGGGGATTTCAATTCTTACGGGTCGCGTCGTGGCAATCACGAAGTCATGGTGCGCGGCACGTTCGCCAACGTTCGCCTGCGCAACAAAATGGTGAGCACCGAAGGCGGATTCACTCGCCACCTGCCCGATGGCGAGGAGATGCCGATCTTCGACGCGTCCGAAAAGTACCATGCCGAAAAAGTGCCGCTCGTGATTCTTTCGGGCAAGGAATACGGCTCCGGAAGTTCGCGCGACTGGGCGGCCAAGGGACCGCGTCTGCTCGGCGTTCGCGCCGTGATTGCGGAAAGCTACGAACGCATTCACCGCTCGAACCTTGTCGGCATGGGCATTCTGCCAGTGCAGTTTTTGCCGGGAGAAAATGCGGAGACGCTGAAGTTGACCGGCGAAGAGTTGTTCGAGATCGCGGGGATTCGCGATGTGGTCGAGAAATTTTCTTCCGGGCGCAAGATTACGGTGCGCGTGAAGGGTGGGAAGACGGCGGAATTTCAGGCCGCCGAATTTCAGGCGATGGTTCGCATCGACACTCCGCAGGAAGCGCTCTACTACACCAACGGAGGCATACTGCAGTACGTGCTGCGCCAGTTACTGGCGGGAAAAGCTCAACCGGAGGCGGTTAGGGATTAGCATTTCCTGTAGACGCGCGGCTTACTGCATCTCCGCAGCCTGAATGGCAAGCTCCGTCTCTGCAGAATCGCTGAAACGATGCCTCATTGTTCCTGCGTGATTCGTGCTCGTTGCGTGCTAATCTCGAATTTCCATGTCCGTCGCAGCCCAATACATTCCTGCCGCTTATAGCCTGACCGCAGTCGGTGCCTGGGGCGCTAGCGATTTTCTGGGTGGGGTGGGCGCTCGGCGCGCGAACGCGTTTCTGTTTACGGCCATCGTGCACATCAGCGGCATGGCGGTGGTTGGCAGTGTCGCGCTCATGACCCGCGCGCCATTTCCGGGAAACGCCAGCCTGGTTTGGTCGCTGATCGCCGGGTCGGTCGGGGGGATAGCGCTGGCGTTGTTCTATCGTTCGTTAGCCTGCGGAAATATGGGACTGGTCGCGCCTGTGGCCGCCGTTCTGGGCGCGGCGATTCCGACCATCGTGACCGCCTTCGCGGAGGGCTTTCCGGGCTATCGGCACGTGCTCGGTTTTATTCTCGCTGGAGTCGGCGTCTGGCTCATCTCACGGACCGAAGCCGGTGTTGGCCGTCCCGAAGGCATAGGCATGGCCGTGCTGGCCGGAATCGGCTTCGCTGGTTTTTATCTCTGCATCCACCAGGCGGGCAACGCCTCTGCATTGTGGGTCGCGGCCTGCTCGCGATCCGCTTCCTTGCTGGTCACGGTAGCTATCGTGCTGATTGGAAGATACCTCCGCGCGGTGGCCGCGCCGGTGCTGGGCATTGCCGTCGTTGCCGGCATCCTCGACATCACCGGCAGCACGGTCTTCATCCGCGCGGCTCAAATCGGACGCCTGGACGCAGCGGTCGTGCTCAGTTCGCTCTATCCCGCCGTCACCGTTGTGCTCGCTCGCATCTTTCTACACGAGCACTTCAGTCGCGCCCGCACCATCGGGATGGTCGCCGCGCTGGCGGCTGTGCCGATGATTGCGGGGTGAAGACTGACTGTTCCATATTCTGGAATATGGAATTGATATAGAATTCCCATGTCAACTTATGTATAATAAGTACATTCCATATTCTGGAATATAGAATAACATTTTGAATTTGAGTCCACAAGACGTGGTGGTTGTGTTGAAGTCGCTGATTGACGGATCCGCGAGGGCGGCCCAGCAGCAGGCCAAGGACGTTGCCGAAGAAATGGGGGCAAAATTTCTGGCCGCAGGTTGCAAGAGTTCGACCTACGCCGAACTGGGGGAAGAGTTGGCGATGAGCCCCTCCCAGGTTTTTCGATCCGTGGTTCGCGCCGAAGAGGCCCGGTTGCTTTATCGGTTGCCGGTCAAGCCCGCCCCTGGGCATACGAAGGATCAAACTAGATTTTGGCCATACCGGGAGAACTTGAAAGAGTTCCTCATCTACGGTGTGAAATATGCCTTTCCCGTTCATCGCGGCGGCATCGTGCGCGGAGTTCCGACCGCCCACGCGGCTCCCCCGCTCAAACAGTACTTTGCGGAGTCTTTCGATCCTCCACCAGTTTGGCCCGATGCCGAGGGTTCGGTGCGCGGAGTAGAGTTCTCGCCGCTGTGCAGGAACGTGCCTGAGGCAGCGCGGCGGGATCCCAAGTTATATGAACTTTTGGCGCTCGTGGATGCCATTCGCGACGGCCGGGCACGCGAGCGAGAGATTGCAATCCGCGAACTGACCGCGAGGGTCGACGAACCATGGAGCTGACCGCGAGGATCGACGAACGGTGAGCCCGCCGCAAAACCCGAACGCGGATCTACTCCTCTCCGCAGTGCAGAAGCTTGTCCCGCTGCTCGATCAACTTGCATTTGTGGGTGGTTGTGCGGCCGGTCTCTTGATTACCGACCCTGGCGCTGCGCCCGTTCGTCCGACTATCGACGTCGACGCTATCGTCCAAATCGCGTCTTACGCGGAATTGATGGCACTTGAGCTCCGCTTGCGGCAGTTAGGTTTCGAGCAACCACACGTGGAGGGTGCCCCGCTTTGCCGCTGGATTCACGGAGACGTAATTCTCGATTTGATGCCCACGGATTCGACGGTTCTCGGCTTTAGCAGTCGCTGGTATCCTCCGGCCCTCGAAAATGCCGGAACTGTCAAGGTTGGCGGCCAACAGATCCGGCTGATTTCGGCTCCATATTTCTTGGCGACCAAACTCGAAGCCTTTCATGGACGGGGCCAATTCGATTTTCGCACCAGCCGCGACCTTGAGGATATCGTTGCCGTAGTTGACGGACGGCCGGAAATCGTCGCCGAGGCGCAACAAGCCGCGACTTCGCTTCAGCGATTCCTGAGCGACGAGTTTTCAGCTTTGCTGGCAGAGCGCGATTTCCTGGAAGCTCTGCCGGGGCACTTGCTGCCGGATGCGGTCAGTCAGCAAAGGATCCGAATCGTCCTAAACCGCATGCAACAGATTGTTGGGAGACGGTGACCCTTGGCTCTTGTTCAAGTTCGCAATCTCACGAAAGTCTTCGCTTTCGCCGAATCGCCGTTCAGCGGGCGCCGCGGGGGCGAAGTGCGCGCCGTGGACGATGTTTCCCTCGACATTCACGAAGGCGAAACACTGGGCTTGGTGGGCGAATCCGGCTCCGGCAAGAGCACGCTTGGACGGCTCATTCTTCGCCTCATTGAGCCGACTTCTGGCGCCATCGTTTTCGATGGCATCAATCTGCTGAAAGCGAACGGCTCCGAAATGCGCCGTCTTCGCCGCGACATGCAGATCATATTCCAGGACCCGTTCGGTTCGCTCGACCCGCGCTACCGGGTAGAGGACGTGATCGTCGAGCCGCTGATTCTTCATAGGGAAATCATCGGTGAAAGTCTCACCCGCGACGCCCGCCGCCAGCGCGTGCGGGGACTTTTGCGTGCCGTGGGCATGGATGAATCTGCCATGCCCCGTTATCCGCACGAGTTCTCCGGAGGCCAGCGGCAGCGCATCGGCATTGCCCGCGCTCTCGCCCTGCGGCCGAAGTTCATCGTCGCCGACGAACCGGTTTCCGCTCTGGACGTCAGCGTCGGCGCGCAGATGGTGAATCTTCTGCAGCAACTGCAGCGCGATTTCGACCTCACCTATTTGTTCATCTCGCACTCCATGCCGGTGGTGCGCTACCTCTCAAACCGCATCGCGGTAATGTATCAGGGCAAGATTGTCGAGATCGGAAGTACGGAGCAGATTACGGCCCAACCTCAGCACGCTTACACGCGCAAACTGCTGGCGGCGACGCCGGAGATGGCCATCACGGGCCGATCCTAGCTGGTCCGGGCCGCAGCCGAAGGTGGCACGTTGCTCTTGCCTACGGTTTGCTGGCGGACTACAATTCGCCGAAACTCCTCTTGGAGGCGATTCCAGATGGCTGCTATGCCCGTACCGCCCGCTCCTGAGCCCGTTGTCGAAGCCTCACCGTTATCCGAACCGGCGCGCGTCCTCAACACGTTCTTTGCGCCGACCAAGACCTTCACCGACCTGCGGCGGAGCGCCAGTTGGTGGCTTCCATTTCTGATCTCCGCGATCGTTGGTGCCATGTTTGTCTATGTCGTCGATCAAAGAGTCGGCTTCCGCAAGGTGGTGGAGAACCAGATGCGAATCCAGCCGAAGCAAGCCGAGCGCATGGATCGCTTGCCGTCCGACCAGCGTGAGAAGGCCATGCAGCAGCAAACCGGGTTCTGGAGAGTGCTCTCTTATGCGTCTCCTTTGACGGGTCTGCTGTACTACCTCATTATTGCCTCGGTTCTATTTGGGACGTTCAAATTTGCCGCGAGTGCGGATATCCGATTCAAAACCATGTATGCCCTTGTGGTTTTCGCCTGGTTGCCTGCGATATTTGTGTATTTGCTGGCGATTCTTTCACTGCTCGCGGGGGTGAGCAGCGATGGATTTCTGATTCAGAATCCTGCCGCGACCAATCTCGGAGTTGTCGTGGATCCGACCTCGTCTCCGGTGCTTTATGCGCTCCTGAGTTCGGTGGATATTCTCACTTTTTGGAGCCTGGCCCTGATGGCCATCGGCGTAACTTGCATCAGCAAAGTGAAACGTGGAACAGCGTTTGCGGTGGTGTTTGGCTGGTTCGGTTTCTGGATACTGATCAAGATAGGACTTGCCGCGGCAACTTCCTGACTTGCCAAGCAAAGGCATGACCGACGCCCAGTTCAAAGAGTTGATGTCCGTGGTCGGAATGGCGAACGAAACCAATCGCCTGGTCGCGGGATATCAGGTGGAAATCGACAGCCGCTTCAAACCGCAAACCGGGATGACGTGCGAGCGACGGGTGTCCTTGCTGTTGGACGCGAACCAAGACGCGAATCAAAAAAGCGAATCCTCAGCCGCGAATCAAGACTCAAATCGTCAGGCGATGCGTGCAGGTTTTTCTCAAGGCCCGACTTCCGGAATGGAAACTCCGAATTGATACAAAGCTGCGGAGCCTATTCCGTTTCGCCCATTAACTGTTATACTCATTTGTTTCAGTGTCGTGCGTCACATCAATATGTGACGTGTGTCATACGAATGCGGTCGGCCGTGAGCGGCGCAAGGCAGTTTCGCAACACCAAAAAATTCACAATCAATATCAATGCAGATATTTCCACGCAGCAGCAATGCCATCGCCCGGGCCTCCATGGTCCTGACCGTTTTTGCCGCGGCCGGGATCTTTTGGGCCATGGTGCAGATTGAGCGGTCTCCGTACATCACTTATGCCGGAGTGAGGAAGTCACAGCCCGTCCCGTTTAGCCACCAGCACCACGTTACCGGGCTCGGCATCGACTGCCGCTACTGTCACACCTCGGTCGAGCAATCGAGCTTCGCCGGCATTCCGCCCACCAAGACCTGCATGAACTGCCATGCGCAGATATGGACCAACGCGGCCTATCTGGAGCCGGTTCGCGAAAGTTTCCGCACGGGCCGCTCGCTCGAATGGACGCGCGTCAACCAGTTGCCCAACTACGTATATTTCAATCACAGCATCCACGTGAATAAGGGTGTGGGCTGCAACACCTGCCACGGTCCTGTCGATCAGATGCCGCTGGTGTATCAGTACGCGTCGCTGCAGATGGAGTTCTGCCTCGACTGCCACCGCGCTCC
>Ga0208563_1002369_pt1 | contig 10820 bp, 9 predicted proteins | sample June2015DPH_17_1_2_FD_184717 | JGI IMG/M metagenome (GOLD analysis project Ga0208563, IMG submission 184717) | Peatland microbial communities from SPRUCE experiment site at the Marcell Experimental Forest, Minnesota, USA - June2015DPH_17_150... | ecosystem: Environmental > Terrestrial > Soil >... | reverse complement strand
CTCGATCTCTACGGAGCCCTGCGCCACCTCGACGAAATCACCGGCGCCACCACCACCGACGACATCCTAAACCTGATCTTTGGCACCTTCTGCATCGGAAAGTAAAGTGTTATTCAACAGGGTCCCATGAGATGTACAATAGGCGAATTATCTATTGAAATACCTGCACATAGTGTCCTACACTGTCCAGCAGAGTACACAGGCAGCCGAACCATAATGTGTACTCCAGCGTGTACTCCAGTCGCAAAAACAGGCGGAATTGGGCCTGGAGTACACGGGAAAGAGAGCACATGGCACTGACGGATACCAGCATCAGAGCTTTGAAGCCGAGGCGAGCGCGCTACCTAGTGACCGACGGAAGGGGACTCTGTTTGGAAGTTCTCCCTAGCGGAAAGTTGTCGTGGCTGTTTCGCTATCGTTTCAAAGGCCGGCCAGAGAAGGTGTCGCTCGGCCGCTACCCGGACCTGAGCCTCAAAGCGGCTCGGAGTGAACGTGACAAGCAGGCGACACTCTTGGCCGGCGGCAGTTCCCCTGCAGGGGAGAAACGGTTGGCCAAGATGGCGATCACAAGAGATTGCACTACGGGCGAGTTCTCCGAACGCTATTATCGCGATATTGTGCTCCGGGATCGCAAAGACCCGAGTGATATGCGGCGGTATCTGGACAACGAAATAATTCCGGCTCTTGGCCAGAAGCCTCTCAGGCAGGTGACGGCTGCCGATGTGCAGACCCTTGTTTTCCGCAAGCGCGACAATGGGAAAGAGTCCGCCGCGGCGCAGATCCGAAATCTGATCAAGCGCGTCTTCGATTATGCCGTGGTATGTGGTGTTGCTCAGGCGAATCCCGCAATGGCACTCCCCACCCGCTTTATCACGAAGGTCAGAACTAGAACGCGTGCCCTGACACCTGATGAAATCCGGATTTATCTTCACACGCTCTATCGGTCCAACATTCGACGCCAGTTCAAACTGGCGCTACATCTCATACTCCTCACGCTTGTCCGCAAGTCAGAGTTGCTGTTGGCGCAATGGAAGGATGTGGACCTGGAAGGTGGAGAATGGAACATTCCGGCTGAGAACTCCAAGACGGAGCAGCCCCATACGGTCTATCTATCGAGACAGGCCACTGAGCTTTTTCAGGAGCTGAAAGCCTTGGCGGGTGGGTCAGTATGGGTAATGCCCGGACGGAGCGGCCTGTCGAAGCCCTTCTCACATAACGCGATGAACCAGGCCATGGGGAGCATTACCTTTGAAATTCCGCCCTTTACGATTCACGATCTCCGGCGAACCGGCTCGACGTTGCTACATGAAAAGGGCTTCGCTTGGGACGTGATTGAGAAGGCTCTCAACCACCAGATCAAAGGGGTGCGGGGCGTCTACAACCGCGCAGAATACGCTGAACAAAGGCGCCAGATGCTTCAGTGCTGGGCCGACTTCGTCGAAGATCTCGCGACCGAGAAGGAGATATTGGTAGCTAACTTTCGGATAGAGAGTCGGCGATGAAGCACAACCCAGGTGCAAGGCTGAGCAAGGCTTGAAACCCCCCGCCTACTGGGAGTTTTAGCAACGAAAGGTGTGACGAGAGAATAATATAGAAGAACACTTCCGGCTGGCGGCATACAACGAGCAGTGCCGCGCAATTGCAATCACAGACGACTGGATGAAATCTCAGCAGGGGGAACCCTCCTGGTACACTGTCGACGATTTCTTCTCTTGACGTATCCCTGGATTTTACGGCACCCTATGATTGATATCTGAACTGCCTGCAACACGCGTAACGCCGCACGTACTGCAGCGCCCGCAACAACGCAACGCCAGCAACACCCTGTAACACCCGAAGGACCAAAACTGAATAGCGCAAGGCAGAATCAACAGCCGGTGCATTTGCACCAGGATGGCTCTTGCATTCTGCCTGCGGGAGGAACCACATCCGCAGCGGCAGAAGTTGCGTCTATGCGGACGGTGGTGCGGCTTGCGGTCTTGCGCGAATGCTTCTTCCTGGTCCAGAAGCATGACGCAATGGAACCTTGAGTGGCGTTTACCCTCCAACGATTTCAACACTCGAATGGAGAAGGCTATGGCAAATTCGATACTTCGCTTGCCCGAGGTAAAGACGCGCGTTGGACTGTCCCGCAGCTCAATCTACCTCCGTGTGGCTGATGGTTCCTTCCCCCGTCCGATAGCCCTTGGGGCACGCGCTGTCGGTTGGGTCGAATCAGAGGTTGAGGAATGGATTTCTAGCAAGATAACAGAGAGTCGGGCCAGTAGTCCCGCAAACGCGAACCGCGAGGCGCATTGATGGGAACCACTGCGGAACTCCAAATATCAGAGCCTCCAACGGAACGCTCGCGATCGCTGACGCGTGAAACCGCTGTCCTTGGTCTGGCCAGTCGCGGCTTCCTGCTCTTCCCGGTGGAAGATCGAGGGAAACAGCCGCTAATCACGAAGTGGCCCGTTAAAGCCACATCCGATCCCGAAGCTCTAAGAATGTGGATGAAACAGTACCCCGGCTGTAACTGGGGTTTGGCGACGGGGCATTATTCCGGTGTCTTTGTGCTTGATGTGGATAGAGAACAAGGCGCTGCAGCGATTGGAGAATTGATCCGATTGCATGGTGGCGATTGGACGAACACTCTCACGGTGAAGACCCCGCACGGTAAGCATCTGTACTTTCTTTGGCCAGCGGGCACACAGATTCGAAACAGCGCCTCAAAATTGGCCCCGGGCTTGGACGTGCGTGGCGAAGGTGGGTACGTCGTTGTTCCGCCCTCGGTGCACGAGTGCGGTCGCCAATATATATGGGACGACGAACATACACCAATTGCCGACGCGCCCGCCTGGCTTCCTGAAAGACTCACGGCCTCGCTTTCCCCATCATCTTTACGATCCGAACGTCGTGACGGGATCCCAGAGGGCCAACGAAACCAAGCGCTCACATCGCTTGCCGGCTCCATGCGACGACGTGGAATGACGGAGCATGAGATTGAACCTGCTCTTCTCGCCGTGAACACTAACCGCTGCGTGCCCCCACTGCCGGAAGAAGACGTGAAGCGAATAGCGCAAAGCATCTCGAAGTACGAACCGGCGGCGTCCGCTACGCTATGCGTTTATGCAAGTGGGCGGTTCCAAAGGGCCGATACCGGCATTGTCTACGCCAAGGACGAAGCAGAAGGCAAAGGGGAAGGGGTCGAGATGGCGCCCTTGTGGTTATGCGCGCCGCTTAAGGTCATCGCAATGACCCGTGACTCCAAGAGTGGCGAGTGGGGCCGTCTGCTCGAATGGAAGGATGCTGACGGGGAGATGCACCGGTGGGCAATGCCGATCGAGCTGCTCCAGGGCGATGGTGTAGATGTGCGCCGTGAACTTGCGCGCCAAGGGTTGGCAATCTCTCCCAATCGGCAGGCTCGCGAGTTGCTATCGTCCTTCCTTCTAATCTGCCCGGTTGACAGCCGGGCGCGGTGTGTCGAACGGCTAGGCTGGCACGGCGCGGCATATGTAACGCCAGCGGAAACCATCGGCGAAGTGGATGAACGCGTGGTGTTTCAGAATGCCCACGCTTTGGAACCGGCGTTTTCGATTGCTGGAACAACTGTCGACTGGCGAGAGAAAATCGCTGCGCTGGCGGTCGGAAACTCAAGGCTTGTCTTTGCAATCAGCGTTGCGTTTGCTGGGTCTTTGGTGGAATCGGCGGGCCAGGATTCTGGTGGATTCCACTTCCGTGGCTCTTCGTCCAGTGGCAAGACCACCGCGCTGAAGGTGGCCGCGTCGGTGTGGGGCAACCCGTCAAGCTACTGTCGCCTCTGGCGCGCAACATCGAACGGCCTTGAGGGGCTTGCAGCCCTCCACAACGACGGTCTCCTGATCCTGGATGAATTAGGCCAAGTGGATCCAAGGGAAGCCGGGGAAAACGCCTATCTCCTCGCAAACGGCAGGGGTAAGGCGCGTGCTGAGCGCAATGGGACAGCTCGGCAATCGGCCGCATGGCGCCTGTTGTTCTTGTCTGCAGGGGAGGAGTCACTTTCTGCGCTTATGGCGCGAGCGGGAAAACGGCCCAGCGCCGGGCAGGAAATTCGACTAGCCGAGATAGATGCGGACGCAGGCTCGGGGATGGGTGCGTTCGAGCAACTGAACGATTGTAAAACGCCGGCGGACCTGGCGAGGACGCTCGGGGATGAAGCCAGTCATTCTTACGGCGCGGTTGGCATGGATTTCCTTCGCCATGTAGTTGTTCATCGGGTCGGGTTGGCCGACTTCATTACGGATGGTGTGCGGCAGTTCATGGAAGAGGCTTTCCCCAAGAACGCGAGCGGGCAGGTGATACGCGTCGCTCGTCGTTTTGCCTTGGTCGCAGTTGCCGGTGAACTGGCCACTCATTACGAGTTGACTGGCTGGAAGGAGGGTGAAGCAAATCAAGCCACGCTTAAATGCTTTGCGTCGTGGTTGGAATCCTTCGGCGGGACAGGCAATCGGGAAGAGCGATTACTTATGGCCCAGGTGCGAGGGTTCTTCGAGCAGCACGGTGCCAGTCGCTTTGAAGACATAACCAACAGCGCAGGACAAAGAATTATCAATCGAGCTGGATTTTTCCGCGCCGGCGCAGAGGGTCATCGTGAATATCTGGTGTTACCCGAAACCTTCAATCGGGATCTGTGCTGCGGCTTCGATACGAAGGGCGCCATAAAAACACTGCTTCAGAACGAATGGCTCATACCCGGTAACGATGGCAAGTCAACTCAAAAACCGCGGCTTCCCGAAATTGGACCGACTAGGGTTTACGTGTTTGGCGGCAAGATGTGGGGGAGTGAATGAAGCTGAAATTCGCAATTCTGGCGCAACCTCTGCAAAAACGTGGGGGACGCAGGGGACAAGGGGGACAATCAACAGATGCGCGGGTTCCCGCGTCCCCCAAGTTGTCCCATGCGATTCCGAATGAGGGGAACCCGCTGAGACATCTGGATTTGCGTGTGGGCGGTTGTCCCCTGCCGTCCCCTATTTGTTCCCCCGCCCCAATACAACTAAGACCAGCTATTTCTGCGGTTGTCCCCCGTGTCCCCTGTCGTCCCCCTGACAATGGGCAAAATCTGAAAAGTGAAGAGTTGCCGCCATGCTACATCCATCGTGCCAACCGAGCGAAGTGGTGGACCCGTGCGGATGGCTCTATGGTCTGCGGCCTCTGCCATCCCGACCCGTATACAGTCGCGTTGGAGGGGACGGCACAGATCGAACCCCAGCCGATGCCTAAAGGCGTGACGCTGCTACGATGGGCACCCGAGCGCCCGCCTGTGGCAATCGAGAGGTGGGCAGTCGTGAACGACGTCCCACAATTTATTCAAACCACCCTCCGCCAATTACAAGCCGCAATGGCTGGCGAAAACTGGTTAGCTGGGAATTGTTCAGTCCGCGAGTTGGTCGACCGCTTGGAGCAGGTAGGAGTGAATGTGACAGCGGTCGTAGAGGCGGAGGAGGGTACCCCCACCGTTGAACGGTGAGGAACGACAAATGGCGAGGGTTTGAACGATGTCCAAACGGTGCTCGGCGAAGAATAGAGACGGTAAAAGGTGTGGCGCGTGGGCTGTCACCGGAGCAACACAGTGTGCCCTACATTCGGATCCCAAACGGGCGGCAGAAATGGGCTCCAAGCACGGGCGCAGGGGGACATTACAGTCCCGACCAGACGTGCTCGATGCGATCACACCGGCGCCGCGCACGAAGATCGAGGAGGAAGTCCTCGAGCATGAGTTCATGTCCCTCGCGCTCAGTATTGACGAAAAGCGTGACCCAGAGGCAAAGCGGAGAGCCCTCATAAGCGCCGCAGTCTTTAAGGGCATCCTGGAAAGCGGCAACACCCGGCGGGTAATCCCGCCCGAAAACGCCACCCGCGACACCGGTCCCGGCATGTACCAGAGCCTATTCCAACGATTGGCGCTCCAGCCAGCCGCGGAAACAGCTATTCCTCCCCAGGAAGATGCCGCTCCTCTTTTCCCTAAGCCGGAACAGCTCGCCATTCCCGCCGGCACGCCTCTGCCTCCCGCCGGCGAAGCCATCGACGAGCCTGTGGAAACGCCGTCCGACAACTCCCACATCGTCACGGTGGAGATTGAGGAATGAGCGCCGTTCCGAGTCCTTACCCGGCGCTCGAGCCGCCTCCGCCCGGTGACTTCGAGCCCGTCTGGTGGCCGATCAACGCAGCCCAGCAAGCAGCGATGAACAGCAAGGCGGAACTCCTGCTCTACGGCGGAGCCTCGGGGGGCGGCAAAACGCAGATGCTGGCTGCAGACGCCATGGATGAGTACGAGAACCCGCGGCTACGCGGCTTGCTCATTCGCACCACGCTTGAAGAACAGCAAGAACTCGAAGACTTGCAGCAACGCATGTACGAGCCGAAAGGGGCACGGTGGATCAAAAAGCGCTGGCGCTTCCCATCCGGAGCAACGATCCGCCCGGGCTACCTCGCCCACGACAAGCACTTGAGAAGATACCAGGGAAACCCGTATTCATGGCTGGGCATCGACGAGAGCGGCCAGCATCCCGAGCACCGCATCAAGTTTATGATCGGGTGGCCGGCGGCGCCGACTGGATCCGGCTTGCGAGTCCGCGGGCGCTTTACCTCCAACCCGGGCGACGTGGGGCATTCCTGGCAGATGGCAGATGAAAGTGTTTCTCCGCAACCGCTGCCCCGTGCACGCGCCCGCGGACGCTCTGGACAACCGGCCCTGGGAAACTTCCGTCTATCCGGGAAAGATTTACAAGGATGCCTGCTGGACCGACGACTCCCCGGTGCACAAAACCACGGCGTTCATTCCTGCGCGCCTCGCGGATAACCCGCTCTATGGCCGGGAGAAACTCGAAAGCCTGCTCTCGCAGTCGAAGGCCATCCAGCAACAACTGCTCTACGGGTGCTGGTGCAACGCCGCCGGACTCTACTTCGACTTCATGCGTCCGGAGGACGTAGTGCCTTACGCCTCAATCGGGGATTCCTGGTGGTGGCAGGTGGTGGCAAGGAATCCTTGCCGAACACTTGATAGGCCTTGCCCAGTCCGCCGCGCTGGACGAAAGGTTCGTACTCAAAGTCATCCGCTTCGATCGTTAAACTGGTCGCAACATGATCGCGGATCGCTTCCAACCACTGCCGCTGCTCAACGGTAAACTTGCGACCACTGCCGTCCTGTTGAGCCATCCAACGTGCGAAGCGAGCATTCACATCATCCTCAAATGGATGCAACTCATCCTGCTGGTGAATGGCGAAGCGGACAAGGGAGACGATGTCGGTTAGCACGCGGCCACCAGAACCTCGCACCTTCGAGCGGTCCAGCGCTTCATAGGCGTGCCACAGGCGTTCCGGTGTCCATGCCCGAGGCGGCCGCTCGATGGTCTCGGCCAGTTCCTTGATCTCTTTGAAAGTTAGCCGCTGCTTGTACGGGCGGCTGTAGAGGATCTGCAGGGCGGTGATCTCGTCCTTGTGCTGCTCGATGAACTCCTCGAACGATCGGACCATGCTCTGCGCTTTCTCTAGAGCTCGGTGAAGAAGCGGTTTTCTTCAGGCGTGCGAAAGTGCTGAAATTCTTTGAGGGTCTGGCGTCCAAGGTTGCTGCGGTCCACGAGGAAAAGAACGCGCCGCGCACCGGCGTGCTTGATCAGCCGATAGACGAAGTTGCAAGCGGTGTAGGTCTTGCCGCCGCCGCTGGCCATCTGAATGAGCGCCCGCGGGCGACCCTCGGCCAGCGACTTCTCCAGGTTGCGAATCGCAATGATCTGAGCGGGGCGCAGGCCGTCAGTGATGAGCGGGGGAAGACTGCACAGCCTAGCACGCACGGTAGTGCCTGGGTGATGGAGTTCCTGGGTGAGCCACTGGTCGAGCGTTTCGGGCCGGTGAAAAGCAAAGATGTGGCGGCTACGGGCGTCGGGCTCCAGGAGATTCGTGAAGCGGGTCTCGATGCCGGTGCTCTGATACTGGAACGGCAGGGGACGCCGTGGAGCGGTGAGATTAGTCGGAATGCCCTCACTGTACTTCGTGGTCTGCAGCTCGACGCCGGTGAGCGTGTCACCTTCCTTCTTGGCTTCGACCACCCCGATCGGCGCACTATCAACGAATAGAAGATAATCGGCTTCGCCGTGCCCAGACTTCATCGGGAACTCGCGAACGGCCACGCCCCGACCTGCTGTCAGATTCGCCTCTTTCTTGTTCTGGACGATCCAACCGGCAGCCGTCAGGAGCTGGTCGATGTTCTCACGAGCGCGATCCTCGGGAGTTATAGGCATGGTAACCGCGAATTATAGATCGGATGATCCGCCGAGGGCAGACGCAACGCATTAGCGAAAACCCAGATATTATGAGAGAGGGCTGAGCTGTAGTCGGGACGATTCGTGGCACTCCAGTAGGTGAAGTTGGTGCCGAAGAAGCCGTCCGCACAGTCCGTGCCGCCCACCGCAACATTGTACGGCGTGCTAGCCAGACCGGTGACGTTAATACCGCTCACCGCCGCGGGTGCGAACTTATCCGTCACGTCTGCGCCACCATCAGCCGCTGCAAAAACACCTATTTATGGGCAGCAATTCCGCCGAGGTTGTGACCCCACTGATTGAGGCACTTGCAAGCGCGGGCGCGGAGAGGATTTTGGGCAGTCGCTATACCGATCTGGCGCGCTTCCCAGAAGCCCGTTTGTGGACCGCGTCAAGTCTGTCTTCGGGCTAGCGACCCCTCGAAGGCGTGGTGGCCACCGAGTCTGTACGGCAGCGGCGTTAGAAAACCTGTCCAGAATTGCTTCCGTGGGAACCCCATAAAGATGGCCTTCTTGATCTCGACAGATGGCGTTAGGAATGGGTAGCTTCCTAATCCGGTGGCGGTTGCCACAGTGGGCCTCGACCTGAGCGCGCGATCCGGGCTTTTGGAAGCATGGCGCGTGGTATACGCGAGTTCGGCGAAACCCTTGGTGGTGTTAATGTAATCGCGCAGCACATTTGCGAGGAGGGACATCCCAAGTTATGCATCAGTGTAGTCCGGCCAGCACAACCGAACTGGCGCGCCAAGACAGCAAATTCGCTCTGCCTTCATCCATATTTCTTGTTTTGCTTCTGAGTCTTGCACTGAATGCCGCACTTTGCGTCCGTGCCGAGGCTGACGATTCCAACGCTCAGGCGGAGATGCAAAGTTGGGTGTCGGCTAAGTTCCTGGGCATGCCGCAAGCTGCCGCGCCGATACCGTATCTGCTGCCGCAGCTCAAGCTGACGGGCAAGACGGTGATGCGCAATTCCGTTCAGGGGCACGCGTTGCTGATCGCGGGGCGCAAATTCGAGCATGGCTTGGCCATGCGCTCCACGGGAGAGATTCGCGTGGTCCTGCCAAGCGGGGCGAGATCGTTCGCAGCCACCGTTGGTGTGGACAGCAACGATGTTCTGCAATACTCGAATGCGGGGCGCGGGAGCGTGGTTGCTTCGGTGGCAGTCGCGGGGAATGAATTGTTCCATTCGCCGGTGCTGCATGAGGGGATGCAGGGAGTGGATGTGAACGTGGAACTTCGCGGGGCGCGCGAGTTTTCCCTTCAGCTGGCCGCGGTAGGAGAACGCCCGGTTGCGTACCAGCCAGAGTGGGATCAAGCGGACTGGGGCAACGCAGAAGTGACGATGGAGGACGGATCGGTCCGGCGGCTGGGGGAATTTCGCATCGGCTTGCCGGCGGCACCTTTTTCGAACGAGCCGCCGTTCTCGTTTGTGTACGGAGACCGGCCATCTTCAGACTTTCTGAATAATTGGGATGTGAAGCGCGCAACGCGCCAACTGGACGAACAGCGGACCGAATACACGGTCACGTTCACGGACCCAGTCACACAGCTCATAGCGCGCTGCGTGGGCGTGGCTTACAACGATTTTCCGACGGTGGAGTGGACCGTGTATTTCAAGAACGGCGGCACAACACGCACGCCGATCCTGGAGAAGATTGAGGCACTGGACGCACATTTTGAAGGCGAGCCAAGCGCGAAACTGGCGATCCATCACTCCACTGGGAGCGATGCCGAGCCCACGGATTATCGCCCATATGAAACGGAGCTTCCACCCTCCACCATGAAACAGTTCGCGGCGCGCGACGGGCTTCCGACCGAAGCCGACATGCCGTACTTCAACCTGGCGTGGCCTGGCCGCGGGCTGATTGCCGTGCTGGGATGGCCGGGCCAATGGGCCTTGCAGATTGCGCGCGACGATTCTTCTGGCATTCAGATCACAGGAGGGCAGGAGAAAACCCACTTCTGGCTGGCTCCTGGAGAAGAAGTGCGAACGCCGCTCGCGGTGCTGCAATTCTGGTCGGGCGATTGGCTGGACGGGCAGAATATCTGGCGGCGATGGATGGTGGCGCACAATTTGCCACGTCCCGGAGGAAAGCTGCCTGCGCCGCAACTGGCGGGCGGCAGCGCACACACGACCGTAGAAATGCAATGGGCCACGGAGGCCAACCAGAAGGAGTATTTCGCGCGCACGCTGGCTGCGGGGATACCGATCGATTATTGGTGGATGGATGCCGGATGGTTTCCATTTTCCGACGGCTGGTGGAACACGGAGACATGGGAACCGGACGCGAAGCGATTTCCGCATGGGCTGCGTCCTGTTGACGACGCAGTGCACGCTCAGGGACGGAAAGTGATTGTCTGGTTTGAGCCCGAGCGAGTCTATCAAGGTTCCTGGCTGGACAGGAACCATCCGGAGTGGACCATCGGTCCTCAGGGAAAAGAGCGGTTGCTGTTTCTGGGCAATCCCGAAGCTTGGCACTGGCTCGTCGAGCATGTGAGCCATCTGATCGAGAGCGAACAGATTGACACGTACCGGCAGGAC
>Ga0208563_1002347_pt1 | contig 10907 bp, 10 predicted proteins | sample June2015DPH_17_1_2_FD_184717 | JGI IMG/M metagenome (GOLD analysis project Ga0208563, IMG submission 184717) | Peatland microbial communities from SPRUCE experiment site at the Marcell Experimental Forest, Minnesota, USA - June2015DPH_17_150... | ecosystem: Environmental > Terrestrial > Soil >... | reverse complement strand
CCTATTTCTTCAGCCAAGCTCACGATTGCTGGCATTTCTTCAAGGTTGCTTTTGGTGGCGGTTGTGGCTATGCAAGCGCACAAATCCGCTTCCACGCAATTCCTAAGCCCAGCCACAGCTTTCTCAAATGCGCCAGGAACTCCTCTGAACGCGTCGTGTGTTTTTGCGGTTGCGCCGTCGATGCTTATTTCAACATAGTGTATTCCGGTTTGCTTGAGTCTTTGCACGTTTTCCTTAGTTAGCAGAGTGCCGTTTGTAGCTACGGAAACATATAATCCACGCTTGACTGCGTGGTTTGCAACTTCAAAAAAGTCTTTTCTGCTCAACGGTTCGCCGCCTGAAAAAGCAAGCGCTGTCACACCTGCATCGGCAAGCTGATCCACCACTGCTAAGGCTTCTTTAGTTGTCAGTTCTTCTTCGTTGACAGCGCCGGAGTTTGAGTAGCAGTGCTTGCAGTTCAAGTTGCATTTATGAGTGAAATCCCAAACGATAAGAAACGGTGCATAAAGTGAGATTGGCTTTTTTATACCTAAGTAAGCGAAGGACTTTGTCAAGTTGGTTATTGCTCTTCGTGCGTATGGGTCTGTTAAGAGTTTTTCAACTTTCTGTCGCTTAATGTTTAAGCTTTTTCTTAGGAATTCAACCCAAAAACCTATAATCTGAGAGTAAAGACCGCTGCATTTCTCACATTTGCGCTCAGTTTTGCCTGCATAATCATCCAGTGCTGCTTCAAGAACCGTTCTGCCGCATGCAGGACATTTTTTGAGCGATAGCTGCAGCATTTTTTTGGTCATCGGCAGCGTTATTACTGCATTCCAGAAGCTGTCGTGGCTAAGTAAACTCATGCGGGGTTTCTCCTGAAGCGGTCTCGATACTTAATTGAACGCGTGAGTATGTTAAAGATTTCTCTAAAAGCCTGCAATTTTAACTACTTTGCAATACAACTAAAGTTACACTAGTTCTTCTTTGTTTTTCCCATTATTTTTTCTGCTATTTCTAAATCCTTGAGAGTGTTAATATTTAGGAGCACTTCTGTTTCTTCCGTGATTATGGCGCTTGTTTCAATTTTGCCCTCGCCCTGAATTTTGGCGCCGTTTACTATGTTGACTCCTGAAACAGCATACCACTCGCCTTTGTACTCGTCAGTGGAAGAAACTGAAAGTCCCAAGATCTCGCGCTTTTGGATGGGCACAAAAACCGCCAAGAAATCTTTCCCGCAAACCTCAAACTTTCCGATGACTTTGCCAAGAAACTTGCCTGTGATAGCTGGCAAATCTGCTGGAATCGTTAACACAGGACCCATCAAGCCAGCCATAAGAACAGCCTGCTTCAGGTCGTTATGGTAACCTTTTGCTTCTGTCCGAAGAACCTTCCATCCCTTGCTGACGCAGTGCTTTTCAGTTTCAGGCGTGTTCCCGCTTGTCACCACATAAAACTCCGAAACCTTCACGGCGCTAGCAACTGCTTCAGCAACCCAGTCAACCAAAGGCTTACCCAAAAAGGGCAAAAGCGGCTTCTCCACTGGCAATCCCATGCGTTTGCCTTTTCCGCCAGCCATAATCAATGCAGGAACTTTCATATTAGCATCAACACGCCTGCAAGCAAAATAAGCGTAACTGCCCTCGCCACTTCATTTGTTGCCCCAATCATGTCGCCTGAAACTCCGCCGAAAACGCTTTCCGCAACTTTCTCCATAACAACCGCCACTGGAATGCTAACTAAAACCACTCCGACGCCTACGAAACCTAAAAAAGGGTTACCTGTAAGACCGAAAAATGGGTAAACAATCAAAACAGAAAGCACATAAGCGATAAGGTTCAGTTTCTTTTTGGCTTTCTGAAGAAAAATCGAGCCTAACCCCTTATGCGTCGGCTTCCCAATCCAAACAATCGTAACCATCGCTAATTTTGCTGAGACTTCAGCGGCAATTATTGCTCCGAACGCGAAAACTGGGTTCACAAGAGAGGGGTAAAGAAGGAATAAGCCTGCAAAAGCCACAAACTCAACAATTATCGCTATTAACGCTCCTGAGTAAGTTACGGTCCAAGCGTGAGCAACCATTTTTCGGTCATGCAAATTTCTCAATCCAACAGCGTTACCTAAATCGATTAAGCCGTCGAAATGCTGAAGCCCAGTTAAAACAAGCAGAAAAGCCACAGTCACAGCGGCAACCGCAAGCTTCAACAAGAAATCAGTCGGCAACGCAGTAACCTGATTAATTAAACCAAGCAAAAATTGAATGATATATCTTGAACCCACAAAGTAAACTGCGCCAAGTAAGCCTATGAATCCGCCGATAAGCGGAAACAGGTACACATGTTCGGCTGTGGTGAAGATGAAATCTTCCTTTCCGCCAACTGGAATGATGGTTAGGAAAGACAGCAAATCCCTAAAAGTTTTTATAGGTTTCACAGGCGACATATACCGTAAAACTAACCGAAAGAGAATATAGACTTTGTCGTGAACTCCATGGGTGAACTTAAAGGGAAAAAAATACTAGTCACTGGCGGCGCAGGCTTTATAGGCTATCACTTGTGCAAAAAACTATCAAGCTTAGCGTCTAACTTAACCATTTATGATAACTTGTCAAGCGGCAAAATGGAAAACGTGAAAGATGCTCCCAACGCAAAGTTTGTGAAAGGCGATATCCTTGACCTGAAAAAGCTGGGTTCTTTAGAGAAGGCTGACTTGATCTATCATTTAGCCGCTCAAGTCGTCGTACCATACTCAATGGAGAATCCTCTGATAGATTTTGAAACAAACGCTAAAGGAACCCTGCAAGTTCTTGAGAAAGCGCGCAAAGACGATGCAAAACTAGTTTTCGCATCCAGCGCAGCCGTCTATGGGAATCCAACAGTTTTTCCAACTCCGGAAGAGTACGGTTTTCACCCCTTCTCATGCTACGGCTTATCCAAAGTGGTTGGCGAAGAATACTGCAGCATGTACCAGAGCCAATACGGCTTAGACATCACCGTTTTAAGGTTCGCTAACGTTTATGGGTTAAGATGTCACGGCGTCATTCATGACTTTCTGGATAAACTTGCTAAGAACCCAGGCAAACTAGAAATAATCGGTACAGGCTTGCAGTCGCGGGACTTTGTTCATGTTTCGGATGTGGTGGATGCTCTGGTAACCGTTGGCTCAGAGGATTCTGCTAACGGTAAAACTTACAACATAGGCTATGGAACAACCACCACGATAATAGACCTTGCCAAAATGATGCTTAAAATCCTCAACCTAGAAAAAAAGACGTTTATTACTACAACGGGTGTCTCTTGGCAGGGTGACGTTACAAAAATCTGGTTTGACAACTCCAAGGCCAAGAAAGAGTTAAACTGGAACCCCAAAGTAAGCCTTGAAGACAGCATAAAAGAAGTCATAGCTGACAGGAAACTTTCTAAATGACTCCAACGCCAGCTAGAGGATTAATCGCTCTCTTGCGGCTTCCCTACTGGCTGATGACTGGTGGTTTATCTCTTTTAACAGCTTTCGCCATCACCAAAAACCCTCTTAGCCTCAGCGTACAAACTATTCTACTGATTTTCTTTTCAATGGCATTCATAACATCCGCAGGCTTCGCAATAAACGACTACTTCGACAGGGAAACCGATGCAGTAATCAAGCCAAAACGCCCCATACCCTCAGGCGCATTAACGCTCAAGCAGGTGGTGGCAATTTCAGGTTTACTTTTCGCTTTAGGTCTAATCATGGCTTTTTTCATTAACTGGCTAAGCTTCATAATTATCGCTGCTGATTCCCTACTGCTTCTGATTTATTCGACTCTTGTGAAGCGGAAATCAGGCTTTGTCGCTAATGTCTTGGTGGGCATTTTAACAGGCACAGCCTTCATGTACGGAGAAGCCACCATCTCAGGCACTGTAAGCTTGATTTCCCTAAGCCTGTATCCAATAGCTTTCGGCACAATAGGCGGCAATGTCCTGCGAGACATCCTAAGCCTTGACGGCGACGCAAAAATTGGTTACCCAACACTCCCGCAGAAAATCGGCATCACTGGCTCGGCGAAAACAGCTGCAGTGTTCTTCACGTTGACTGGGTTGCTTGCGCCTCTACCCTACTTTTTGGGCAACTTTGGAGTTTACTATTTGCCACTCATACTGCTTTGGAGTGTTCTTCTAATTTACTCTTCAATACGCCTAGTAACCTCAGCTTCATCAGTGTCCAATGTGCGAAAATATGAGCGGATAGTTACTATGTCGATGATTCTGCTTCCTTTAGCGTTGATAATTGAGGCGTTATCCCCAATGATAGGAGGGTTACTGTGAGCAAAACAAAAAGCATCTGTCCTGAATGCCAGAAAAAAATAGACGCCCAATTAACCAAAGTCAACGGCAAAATCAAAATCACAAAACAATGCCCCGAACACGGAGTTTTCGAAGCTACTCATTGGCAAAGCCCAAGCATCTTCAATCACATGCAAACTTATGATCAATTCCAATACCTTGGCGACTTAAACGCTCCAAAAAACCCTGAAGGCTGCCCCTATGTCTGCGAATCCTGCAATAACCATGCCTCAGGCACTGTTATCGGCGTTATAGACGTAACAAAGAAATGCAACTTGAAGTGCGCGGTGTGCTTTTCCACTTTTCCTCAGCAAGAAGTTGATTATGAACCAACAGAACAAGCCCTCGTAGAGATGCTTGAGTTCGTAAGCAAAGCTAATCCGAAGCCGCCAGCCATCCTGTTCTCAGGCGGCGAACCCCTAGAACGTGAAGACATGCCTGAAATCATCGGCGTAGCCCACAAGCTGCGGTTTATGACTATTCTTGCGACGAATGGTGTGCACTTGGCTGAGAACCCACAGCTAGCTGAGAGGCTGAAAAAGAATGGGTTGAATATTGTCTATTTGCAGTTTGACAGTTTCCATGACGATTTTTACAAGAAAGTTAGAGGACAGGCGCTTTTTGACTATAAGCTGAAGGCTATTGATGTCTGCCGCAAATACGACATAGAAGTAATTTTAGTCAACACGCTGATGCGTAGTTTAAACGATAAAGAAGTTGGCGACATAATCAGGTTTGCGGCGAAAAACACTGACATAATCAGGGGATTAATTTTCCAGCCAATCGCATTTACTGGCAGAGCGACGGAAAACCCGTTTAGAGAAAACTTCCGTGAATGGTCTTTTGCAGAGGATGTTGAAAGCCAAACGCAGGGTGAAATAAAAGCGACTGATTTGTATCCGATGTCGGTTATGACTTCGCCGATTAAGATTATGCGTAAGTTCATGAAGAAGCCTTGGCCGCTGTTCTCGTGTAGTCCGCAGTGCGGCATCGTGAATTGGATTTATGTTTCGAAGAGCGGCAAAATGTTCCCAATCAACCGTTTCGTGAACTTTGACAGATTCTTTAACAGCATTCGCAAAACCGCCGAAAACGCTGAATCCAAAGGCAAACTCTCTCTTCTCTCATCGCTTTTCATGGCTTCGATGCTGTCGATGGACATGTTCTTAGTCACAAAAGAAGTCGGCATGCTAACCCTAATGAATTCAATCATGCGGATGCATCTTTCGCCGTCTTATCAGTCGCTGGGCAAAATCCGCCGAAGAATCTTCCTGTTGGGTTGCATGGCATTCATGGATTCCTACAACTTCGACATCAACCGAGTCCGACGATGCGTAGTCCACTACATCACCCCCGACAAAAAGATTATTCCGTTCTGCGCCTATAACAACGTGTATCGGGTTGCGATTGAGAAGGCATATGCGGCTAGACAGAAGAAAGCGTGACCTATTGGAAATGGGCTTTTAGCTTTTTTCGCTTCCATTTTCGGAGGTTCGGTTTTTCTATAGTTGTTGCCGAAAACCGCCTATACACAACAACAACCAGTAGATTGCCCTGCATATTGCTTTCCGCATTCTAAGTTGGGTTTGGGTTGCAGGCTGGTTGTGAACGTTACCACAAGCAGAACAGACGGAAAAAATTTTCATCTGCCGTTGCATAACAGCAAAAAAGTTTGCCAGCTCTCTATGTTTTAGATTTAAAAAGGCTTAATAGTGTTTCTTACACCGTGAAAATTCAATTATACATGACTTGGATGGTTGATGTTTGGTTACCCTACGGAAAAACCGGCAACTAGCTATTTAATTCATCAAGCGATTATTTTGGAAGCGAATTTGGGGCTAAAATCTGTTTTCGTCTATTCTCGCTGCGAATAATTAAAATTAAAATTACCGTTACAACCGCAAAAGTAAGCAAGATGCTGACAAGATAAACGTCACTATCAATCGCATTGATTAAGACCCAGTAATACAATATTAGGCCGACTGCAACGAAAGCGATTGCCAAGCCGACACGTGTTTTTGTAAAATGAAAAAAATGTTTGTTATTATTATTCATAGTCATAATAGTTCAAATTGGCGCGTTTATGTTTTTCGTCTTACTGCCTGCATGAGACTTGCGAAAATCTTATTTAAATTCAAATTAGTGATAAATTTAGAGGCGAAAAATGAATGAATAAAAATTTTAAGGTTTCTTTTATTAGTTAGTAGCCATCGAAAAAGAGTACGCTCAAAGACAAAAGCAAGCTTAACTTACAACTTGAATGTTTAAGACACTGTAATCGTTAGTGAACTCGTAAACTCCTGTAGAATTCTGATGCCAGAGCTCAAAAACAACTGAGTAGCTTCCAACTTGGTTTTCTGTGATTGTTGATTGGGTTTGCCATGTTGCTGCATTTGCTAAGCTTAAATCATATGTTTGGGTTGGCTGGGCGTCAACTGGGAAATCTGAAAGGTTAGATGTCGGAGTAATTTTCACAAGGACTTGGTATGTTTGGTTTCCGCTTCCTCCCATGTTGTTCACAACGCCTACCCACACGTTAAAAGTGTTGTTCTGGTTAGCAACCAGCGACACTGGGTAATCAACAGCTTTTTTTTGTGAATCAAGCAAGTAAATTGTGTTGTACGGTTCAGGCTGTGGTCTAAACTCTAAATAGTAAGCTGCAACTAGTGCGGAAACAATTACTAAAGCAAGAAAAATGGCGACCGCGTAGCCTTTCTCATCGTTTAAGCCGATTTTCCTTCCAATGTTTTTGACACGTTCTAATTGTATCCGCATCCAGAAGTCCTCTAAATATTGTGCTAAATATTTCAATTCCTGACTTAAATTTTTTCAGTTTAGTTTTCCCGTATTTTCGGGCTTTGTACGTGGTGGGAATCTCCACCATGTTGTATCCTTCTTTGGCGAATTCCACAAGCATTTCAGTGGCGAAAGCCATGTCTTCCTCTTTTAATTCAACACTGTCGATGGCTTCGTGAGATATTGCTCGGAAACCTGATTGTGAGTCGCTGAGGAATTGGCTGTAGAAGAAGTCGTAAAAGAAGGTTATCACTTTGTTTCCAACGAAATTCATGAGTCCCATGGCTTTGTTTGGGTCATACATGCGCGTGGCTAAAACCATGTCAGCATCTTTTTCAATCATCCTACTCAGCAAGCGGTTGATGTGTCTTACTTCGTAGGTTCCATCGCCGTCAACCATCACGATAATGTTGCCTTTCGCGCTTTTAATGCCTGCCTTAAGAGCAATGCCATATCCGCGTCTTGGTTCAATAATGAGCTTACAAAAACTTGCGTCTTTAACGATTTCTATCGTTCCATCAGTGGAGTTTCCGTCTACAACAATTATTTCTTTTGGGTATGCCAAATCTTTCTCGATGTTTGTAACAGCTTCTAAGATGTTCCCTGCTTCATTGAGTGTTGGAATCACTACAGAGACCAGCTCTACTTTTGACGTCATTTGCCTACTCCCATTTTGCGAAGGCTATAATGTTTCGGTAGCTTGGTTAAATAAGCTCTTCGTATATTTCAACGAGTGTTTCAACGTTTTTATCCCAACTATACTTTTCTTCCATTACTGCTCGAATCTCTAATTTGCGTGAAGACAAATCAATATTAGAAAATTCCAAAATTGCTTTTGCAAGCAGCTCAGGCTGGTTAGGTGGCACTATTTTTCCATAATCTTCCATTAAGATTTCACTTATTCCCCCCACATTTGTGGCTATTACTGGCAATCCGCAAGCCATGGCTTCGAGCGCAACCAAAGGCAAGCCTTCTCCAGATTTTGATGGCAGTGCAAAGAAGTCTGCGGCGTTATAGTAAAACGGTAAGTCTTCATCTGTAACGAAGCCTGTGGGTCTAAAATTGTTTTCTATCCCTAACTGGTTAATTTTCATTTGAACCTTGTTGAGGTCTGGTCCTTTTCCAACAACTAGAAAAACAATCTTAGGGTTCTTCTTGACCGCAATGTTTGCACTTTCTATCAATGTGTCGATGCCGTTTTTGTAAACAAGCCTCCTAACAGTTAGAACCACGATTGAGTTTTGGGAAATTCCAAGCTTTCTTCTCATTTCTTCGCGTTTTCCAGCTAAAGGTCTAAAACGGACCAAGTCAACGCCGTTACGTAACACTTTAACCTTCTCTGGTTTGGCTCCTAAACTTAAAACATAATTCTTAGTTGCATTGCTTACAGCGATTATTTTGTCTGCTTCTTTCAGCGTCTCCTTTCCAACGGCAAGGTCGTTTAACCGTTCAATGTTATCAAAAATGCTATCGTACTCAATGAACGTGTTATGCTGCGTAAGCACAAATGGCTTAGAGTACCTCTTCGCAAGCTTAGCCGCAATAAGCGACGTAAGGTATGGGTGACCGTGCGCATGGACTATTTTGCTTGATTTTACCGCTTTAAGAAAAATTTCAAGACTTGTTACCGTCGGAATCGAATATGGAATTCCAAGACGGAACCCAGTGTTTAACGATTCATAACACTCAACGTTTATGCCGTCAACAACATAATGTTTCGGCGTATCAATTCGGTTTGTTACAACAATGGGCTCATAGTTTCTCTGGAGTAGCCGCTTGCTTTGTTCATAAACAACCCTTTCTATTCCGCCAACATGAGGTAGAAAGGTGTGTGTAACAATGCACAGCCTTGTTTGAACCATGGGAGCCCAACTGCGTAGACTCCTCAATCAACATAGTATTATAATCTTATGGTAAACCCTCGGCGACCGCTTATGTGCAAAGCGCTAGCACGCTTAAAAAATATATCCATTATCCTGCGGGGATACCCTCATTTTGCTGCTCAACGATTAAGCTAAATGCGCCTAACCCTTCATCCAACCGCTGAAGGAACTGTGTGATTAAGTCTGAGAATGAGCTTTGTATTGAGGTTTAAACTCGCCAAACAGAGCCTACCCCTCCCCCTACCCTCTTTTTAAGCCTATTTTTCCTATCAAAAAAGCGTCTACCCTACGGTATCTCATTTTAATTAAGAAATCCGCTAACAAAAATTACCTACCTATCTCTAGTAAACGTCCAAAAATGTCCTTGTGCTGCAAGAATTAGGGAGAAAAGACCTTTTTTATGCTTTTACTTGTGCGTTTTTAGTAGCGCGTGTATAAACGTTTGACGATACGCCTGCAACTAAACCGCCTACAGCATCATTTATGATTGGCCCAAGCTTCTTTAGAATCCCCGGTTTAGCTTGGTCAAACCGTACGAATTCGAAAACGCCTCTCGCTCCACCGATATAGTTGGCAATTGCTATTCCTAAAATTTCGTCAGCGACAAGTCCAGGCCTGCCCATGAATCTTTCCTTCGTCAATCCAGGAATCAAGCCCTTCTCTGCATCTTCTTGTGCTCGGAAGGCGGCTACTTCAAGGGTGGAAACGTTAACGTCTTTTAGGATGTCGAGGAATTCTTCCCTAAGCATTTCAGCGGCTTTTTCCTCTGTTTCTACGCCTGGGTGAGGCACAAACATTTCAAGTGCACAAAGAATAAGGCTTTTTAGGGAAATGTCTCTTTTTTCAAGAAACTCAAGTAAGGGTGGCGTTTCATTGCTCATGATATTCAACCTCACTTTTTAAAGGTGAAGTTTGCTTTAAGCGTTGCGTGACCCTGATTACCATAATACTTATATGAAAAGGTTGGATAAACCAACCAAACATCTGCTAGTAGTGATAATTTGCTGAACTTCAAGAAAAAAGCCAATGTTTCGCTCAAAATTTTACCCGAAGGCAAGTTATCTAAATGTTTGAACAGTAAAATTACATTTTTATGGTTACCTGTTTGTGGACTTAACCAACACAATTTATTTAAAAATCATGTTCACCTAAAACCAAAAGAAAACGAAATAGCGGTTGAGGGTGAAGTAACTTAGGATGGAAAAATCAGAAATGAAAGTTGTTGCCTCATGGAGTGGCGGAAAAGACAGTTGCTTTGCATACTACAAGGCAACCCAACAAGGCTACGAAGTAGTCAACCTTTTAACCATGATGATGAGTGAGACAAAATCAAGCTTCCACATGATACCATCCGGCATACTGGATGCACAATCAGACGCCATTGGGATTCCATTGGTAAAACAGAAAACTACCGCTGAAACCTACGAGAACGATTTCAAAGCAGCACTGCAACGGTTCAAAGCTAAAGACGCCGAAGGCTTAGTCACAGGAGACATTTACGAAGTGGCGGGGCACGAGGAAGGCTGGCTAAACCGAGTCTGCAAAGAAGTCGGCTTAAAACCTGTAAAGCCCCTGTGGATGGGTGACACAAAACAGATTTACCTTGACTACTTAAAGAGTGGTTTCAAAGCAACCGTAGTGCGCACCAAACTGGAGTTGTTAGGCGTGGAGTGGCTTGGAAGACAACTAGACAAAAAATTCTACGATGACATTCTTAAGCTTGGCAACGTTGACGCTTGCGGTGAAGGCGGCGAATACCACACTGTCGTAACTGATGGACCGACATTCAAGAAAAAGATTGAAATTCTAGAAACACAAAAACATAAGCTTGACGGCGGCTTTGGCTATTTAGAAATCAAACGGTTCGCTGTTAAATCCAAATGAAGTGGTCAACCAAAAATGGACAGAAGCCTTGATGTGCTGGTCG
>Ga0208563_1002328_pt1 | contig 10978 bp, 10 predicted proteins | sample June2015DPH_17_1_2_FD_184717 | JGI IMG/M metagenome (GOLD analysis project Ga0208563, IMG submission 184717) | Peatland microbial communities from SPRUCE experiment site at the Marcell Experimental Forest, Minnesota, USA - June2015DPH_17_150... | ecosystem: Environmental > Terrestrial > Soil >... | reverse complement strand
AATGAGATGTGGCGTTCTGTTCGCCTGGTTGTGGATACAGGTGTGCACTACAAGCACTGGTCGCGCCAGCAAATGGTGGACTTCTTCCGCCAGCACACCGCCATGGATGAACCCAACATCCAGACCGAAGTGGACCGCTACATCGCGTGGCCCGGGCAGGCGCTGGCTTACAAACTCGGCCAGATGAAAATTGTCGAGCTGCGCCAACGCGCCCGGGACTCCCTCGGCGACAAATTCGATATTCGCGCCTTCCACGATGCCGTGCTCGCCGACGGACCACTCCCCCTCGAGGTGCTCGAAACAAGAATCAATGAGTGGATTGCTGCACAGAAAACAGGCAGATCCTCCGCAAATTAACGGACCGGTGGGATTGGAAGGTACCCTGTTTCAACGCTGATTCTACGAGGCCTATAGGGTCACACATGGGCGTCACAACGCCGCTGGATTCATCGATGTCGCGACTGGCCTCGGATTTTTCAGAGCCTAATGCCAGGGCCGGGGCGACTTAAATTGCCCCGGCCCCTCGGTCACTAGCTGGTTTTGACTTGCCCATCCGGCCCAACTATCGTGACGACGTGCGCCGGAAGCGGGTCCCGCCCCTTGTCGAAGTGATCGACAATTTCGACCCTGGGGGGGTCCGACTTGACCTGAACTTGTGTCAAGTGGTCCGGACTGCCTATGTTTACCGTTTTACCCATTGCACCCTCCTTTCTGATCAAGGCCGGCTATCTCGCGTTGGCCTTGGTCTGCTTTCTCTCTGGACGTATAATGAAGCTGAGTCCTCGAACGCGCCAAGAGCCAGATATAAGCCCCGCTTATACGGAGTCGGCAAGCTATGGAACAATCAGATTCAGGCGCTGGAGCACCATCCGAACAAAGACCACAGCGTCTTTCCGAACGCGGCCTGCGCCACGAATTCGGAAAGCTGTTGAAGAGAAGGCGCCTGGAGTTGCATTACTCTCAGGAGGACGTTGCCCGGCACCTACGAATCACTCAGCCCGCGTATTCGCAATACGAGAGTGGGACCACAGTGCCAACCTTTTCCCACCTCGATAGGCTCAATAGGCTCCTCCACTGCCACTTGCAAGAGGAAGCCCGTCGGTCCGGCGACGCGGCGCGGCTGGGCGTCCACCCCGAAGATCTTTGTGAAAAGTATCTCAACCTTTCAGCACGACTTGCGGAACACCCCGGGTCGGCGCACGACTGGCAGGAGCAGTTTCAGCAGGTGGATCCAGAGGAGTTGGTGACCGTCTCTTACTACCTAATGGGAAAGGACCTGAAGGGTTACAAGAGGATGGTCCAGCTGTATCTGGGCGCGCCCGACCTGAGGATGGGAATCGCTCACTTTTGCGCTTTGTATGGCAGACACGCTCCTTCCCTCGTCGAAACCTGCTGCGATTGGATCATCCGCGAGGCACGGAAAGTGGGTGGTGCGGAAGACCGCTTGATCGAGGCACAGTCCCAAGTTACGAAAGTGGCCCTGTACGCCAAAGCGTATCGGCCAAATGACGCACTGGGCGCACTCGAGGAATGCCGGTTGGTGGAGAGTTGTCTGAGATCTCGGCCGGAGTGGCGTTACCAACTCGAATTGGCGAAAGCGTTCGCTTGGTATGAGAACCGTAATCCTCGCGCGGCAAGGACGGCCTTCACAGAGGCCGATAGGATTCTCGGCGAGAAAAGCACCAGGGATGTAGACGCGGGTCTTTTCTCGTATATTCAGGGCCTGCTTTGTTTCGAGGAGTGGGCCCTGGATCGCACCAGACTGGACAGGTCGTGTGACAATGCAATAACCCGTTTTAGGGAGACACAGGACCTGGCCCGCAAAGAGAAATGGATGCCCCGGGTCGATTACTCGGCCAGCGCGACGGCAAACGTACTGATCGCCCTTGGCGGCCCGGAGCAGCTAAACGAGGCTAGCAAACTCCTCGGCGGATGCTACTTGAGCAAAACATTCAGAGTGGAGCCGGACTTCGCAGGCTGCCTTGACGTTTCTAGTGCGGTACTCAGCTGGAGGAGGGGAGAAGTGAACGAGGCTTTGAGGCATTCTTTCGATGCCGCAATGCACTTTGCCCAGGGCACGGAGCGGCCGCGAGAACACAAGGCACGAGACCTCAATAAGAAGATTAACGAAGTAGAAAATCCCGCGCGACTAAGCGGCCGACATTTTGCCGAATGGCTGCTCTGAGGCGCCACCGTGGGAGATGCTCGCCCCCACCGGTACGCCACCGGTGGCGGCAGCGGTCGACGGTTTCGCCGAGGGGCACCCGCAGTTCTTTGAGTCACCTTCCCGCATTGCTGCGGTGTACGATTCTCCCGAGGAAACCCAGCCGCGCCGTGAGGCTCTCGCGATTTCGGCAAATGTCTTCCTCGCTAACGCGGGTGTACAACCTGGGAAGCGCCTCCATGCTGCACGGCTTACCGAACAGTTAGCTGGCGTGACCCAAGTGGGGCGTCTCCGCCGCCACACCGTTGGCACACCTTCGCGTTGAATCTATATGGGCTTACCTGTATACTGGGCGCTTGTTGGCACCGGTTTTCGGTCAAGGTGAGCGTGCGAACAGTTGCCGACCCATCCTGTCCCCGCACCTGTTTAACCCGACCGTCATACGGCGGCGTAGCGGGCAAAGCCACCTTAGTACGGGGTTTCATGAGTGCGCTAACGTGTTCGCGCGGGGGATCGAAGGGCAGTTTGCCACGGCGCGCCCTTGGGTCACACAACCCGCCCTGAGAGTGAAGTATTCTTTTCGAGTGCGCGACAATCCGACCTGAACGGGCCTCTGCTGCGCCGTTGTCGCTGAGCAGCGCGGGCGGGCTGCCTGCAAACGCTTCATGTCGATTTCCGAGCAGGTGCGTGACCGCGGGCAGAGGATGACGGAGTTGACCACCGGTCACGAGCACAGTTTTCGTGGAGACGAGCATGAAAATCCCAGGTCTTGCGCCCTCAGACTTAGATTATCTCCGCCCTTACTTCATGGGCGAGAATGCCGGTCCCGAATGCTATCGGTACGTCGTCTGGATCGACATCATGGGCGCACGCGCCAAGCTTCTGCGTTCCGTTCGCACAGCAGCGATTCCCATTATGAAGCTCCATGTCGCCGCGTTGACAGCGGTCCGGAAGAACAAAAAGACGCCGCTGGAACTGTTTCCGATGATCGACGGAATATACATCGTCTCGCAAGAGGCCGATCCGGTGAGGTTCTTCTTCTCTGACGTGTTCCGCTCGATGGCCGCCGAGTTTCTCGCTGTTGAACTTTGGGAACGCTCAGTTGTACGCGCAGCTGTGGCGTACGGACCTGTCATACTCGGCCGAGAATGTAAAGCAGGCGCTCAGATTCTCCAGGAAAGCACGTATTCGGACTCGATGCTCATAGGTATGCCGCTCGTCCAGGCCTTTGTTTCTCAGACGAATGCTCCGCCATTTGGAATCTATGTTCACGAGTCAGCCAGAGCGTTCGCGCCCGCCGGTTCAAAGCCGCTTTCGCATATCTTATGGCGATGGTGGCTGACGGATAAACCCGCCGGCAAATTGGCGCGCGCGCTCTTGAAGGAGCTGGATGCATATTACGATCACTGTGCCGCTTTCCCGACCACGACCGGTTACGCGGTCGACAGGATAGCCGCACACCGTAGGCTCGCGCACGAATACTTTGCGGAGTTCGAACAAACCCAATCAGTGAGGAAGCCAGGCAAGCCTGGGAAGGCGGGCGCGTGAGGGTTCGACCGTTTCTCAGCGGCGCCGCTGAGCCGAGACACAACAAGACCGACCAAGCAGATACAACACGTTCGGCTTGCTGGTATCCAGGGTGGCGCCATCCGGTTCGTAATCCGCTGGCCGTTCTTCCCGAGTCACGGCGTACTCCGAAGGTGCCCGGAGCACGCCGCAGGCGAGAGCCCGCGCTTAGCGTGTATCGTTCGCAATACGTGCCTGAATTTCTGGAACTGTGTACTTAGCTACCAAGGTAGTGAGTTGGGCAATTGGGTACCAGCCGAATGAGGCTGGAGAAAGATCATGAGTCAAATGAAAGCAGCAGTTTTTTACGGGCCGCGAGACGTGCGGATCGAGGATGTTCCGAAGCCCACGGTTGGAACCGGGGAGGTTGTTTTGCGGGTCCTGCGCTGTTCCGTGTGCGGGACGGACAAGCGCATTTACACCCATGGGCAGAAGAACGTAGTGCCGCCGGCGATCACCGGGCATGAGATTGTTGGAACTGTTCACGAGATTGGTTCAGGTGTAGGAGGTGGGCTGCACATCGGCCAAAAAGTTGTGGTCGCCACCGTGGTTGGCTGCGGAAAGTGCGTTTACTGCAAGCGCAAGCAATACAATCTCTGTGACTCCTTCACAGCGCTGGGTTACGATTACGCCGGGGGATTCGCGGAGTACGTCAAGATTCCTGCCCTTGCGGTGGCGCAAGGCAACGTGATTCCAATTCCGAATTCCATGTCCGTGGAGCGCGCGGCGCTGATCGAACCGCTTTCCTGTGTCCTGAACGGCCAGGAGTACTTATCTCCTCAGCCGGCAGATCGTGCCGTGGTCTTCGGATCGGGGCCCATTGGCCTGATGCACGCCAGCATTCTAAAGGCGCGAGGTTGCGACTCGGTGATGGTGGTGGACGTGTCGCAGGAACGTTTGAATTATGTTCGCGAGTTTGGGGTCGGTCTGCCCGTGAATACGTCCAGTGGGGACGCTGTCCATAAGATTATGGCGGCAGGCGGGGAAGAGAGATTCGATGTGGCCATAGTCGCCTGTTCCGTGAAGGCGGCCCAGGCTGATGCGCTGAAGCTGGTTCGCAAGAAAGCGCGAGTTTCATTCTTTGCCGGCGTGCCCAAGGACGACCCGGTTTTGGGCATCGACACCAATTTCATTCATTACAACGAGATTTCCGTCTTTGGCTGCTTTGCTTCCAACCTCCAGCACTACCACCAGGCCCTGGAAATGGTCTCCCGCGACGACTTGCCCTGGGATCGCTTCCTAACGCACCGCTTTAAACTGCAAGATATGGTCAAAGCCTATGCCGTGGTCGAGGCGGGACAAGGAATCAAGGTCGTCATCGATTGTGAATAGTAACCACCACGATGGATAAAGAATCTCTGGCACAATTAATTGCAATCTCTCGCGCGGTCGGCGCTAATCCGGACTACGTCCAGGCGGGCGGCGGCAACACATCGGTGAAATCTCAGGACGGGCGGACCATGGCCATCAAGGCCAGCGGTACGCCCCTGACGGCGATGAGTGAGTCCGCCGGGTGGGTGGAACTGGATACGGCTGGAGTCCTGAGCATTTTCGATCGGAAGGACCTTGCCACGCTGGCGACGAATGCCCGCGAGGCGCGCGTGCTGCAACATCTGTCCTCCGCAGTCAGCGGCGGCAGCGGGCGGCCATCCGTCGAGACCGCGCTCCACGCCATGCTCGGCAAGGTGGTCATCCACACCCACCCCGTCGCGGCCAACGCCCTGAATTGCGGGCCGGGGTTGAAGGCCCTGGGGGAGATTACGCCGGCGAGTGAACTCCCGCCGCTCTGGGTGCCCTACACCGACCCCGGCTGGCGCCTCGCAACCACCATCAAGTCTGCTGCTGAGGCTTACGAAAAGAAACACAACCATCCTCCGGTTGTCATTTTCATGGAGAACCACGGCCTTCTCGTCTCGGCTCCTGAGGCACGGACATGCCTGGCGCTCCACCATGAATGGGTGGGACGTTGCGGGCGGTACTTCCTGCCGGAAGCGCCGCCGGTGCGCGCATCCTCTGGCCTGGATTCTGCGGCCTTACGCAAGGCCATGGTCTCGTTGCGCCGCACGTGGCGAGAGGCGCGAGGAGGCGCTCCTTTCGCCCGCTTGACGAATGATACGGAGTTGGCCGGGGTGGCGTGTGACGAGAGGGCGGAGACGTTGGCCGGTGGCTCACTGACACCCGACCATATTGTTTACACTGGCTCCCGCGCCGTGCTGGGCGAATCACCGGACGAATTGGCCGCGAAGCTGAAACCGGCATTGCGCGAGAAGGCTCCGCCAAGGGTAGCCATGATTAGAAATGTGGGGACCTTCCTGCTGGCTGAAAGTGCTACCAAGCTTGATGCGGCGGAGGCGCTGGGGGTCGCCGCCGCCAAGATCACGCGTTTGGCGATGGGGCGGGGCGGCGCGCACAACCTCGGCCCGGCTTCTGCCGAATTCATCATTAATTGGGAGGCGGAACACTACCGCTCGGCTTTATTTGGCGCCGCCGCCGCTCCGCTGGCTCGGAAGGTTGCCTTGGTGACAGGTGCGGCCTCCGGTCTGGGCTGTGGGATTGCCCAGGGTTTGGTCGAAGCGGGAGCCGCGGTGGCCTTCTGCGACCTTGACGACAAAGGCGCCGAAGAAGCGGCAGCCACCTCGCCGGAACCCTCGCGCGCACTCCCCGTGCACATGGACGTCACTGACGAAGGCGCTGTGGCAGGCGCATTTGACACGCTTTTGCGGCATTGGGGAGGTCTGGACATCGTCGTTTGCGCGGCGGGGGTTGCGCCTGCTTACGAGTTGGTAGACATGCCGGTGAGTAAGTGGCGGCAGGCGCTGGAGATCAACCTCACCGGTTATTTCCTGGTGGCGCGGGAGGCGGCTCGCATTATGCGCGCACAGGGTGACGGTGGCGCTATGGTGATCCTTTCCTCAAAGACCGGCTTGGACGCTTCCCGAGCCAACTCTGCTTACAACGCTACGAAAGCTGGCGAGCTCCACCTGATGCGTGGCTGGGCGCTCGAGCTGGGGGCGGATGGCATCCGCGTCAATGCCCTCGCCCCAGGCAACGTCTTCGAAGGGTCGAAGATCTGGAACCCGGAGTACATCAAAACCGCCGCCCGCAAGAAGGGGATCAAGCCCGAAGAGGTCATCCCCTACTATGTTTCGCTGACCGCACTGAAGCGCGATATCAAGCGCTCGGACGTTGCTGCTGCCGTCGTCTTCCTCTGTTCCGATGCAGCGCGCTGCATCACCGGCCAAACACTGGTGGTGGACAGCGGGCAGGTCATGGTTCGATGAACAGCCCGGCGCTCGAAAGAACGGTCGAACTCGAGACGGAGCTTTACCAGGGAGGGCTCGAACAGCGCTTGAGCGCTCTCCGCCAACTTTGCGCCCAGCTCGGCCCCAGACCGCACCGTGGAACCAACTGCCACATCCACACCAGCGAGTCGTTCAGCGTCTTTCGCTCCCCGACGGAAGCGGTGTGGCAGGCGGCGCAGGAGGGCCTCGCAGTCCTGGGCATCAACGACCACTACACGATTGCGGGGCACGAGGAGTTCCGCCGCGCCTGCGAGATTGCGGGCATTGCAGCGGCATTTTCTCTCGAGGCCGTCGCCATGGACCGTGACGCCGAGGCGGACGGCCTGCTCCTCAATGACCCCGATAACCCGGGCCGTGTGTATCTGTGCGGCAAAGGCGTGACCAGGGATCCGCCTGATTCCTCGACCGAAATGCGCAACCTCGCGCGCCTGCGGGCGGCCCTCGAGCGGCGGAATCGTGAGATGACCGAAAAGGTCGACGCCCTCTTCAAGGATCGACTGCATGCCGATGGCCCGACCTGGGAGTCCGTTCGTGGGTTGACGCCGCGCGGCAATGCCACAGAACGGCACGTGGCCTGGGCAACGCTGGCGCGGTTACGCGAGTGGGCCGCAGTGCAGGGAGTATCCCTTTCAGAAGCTCTTTCGGTTTGTTGTGGGGCTGCTCCGCGGGCAGCGGCTGACGACGCCGCACTACAAATCTTCCTTCGCGCCAAACTCCTCAAGGCGGGCGCTCCTTGCTTCGTGCGCGAGTCCGAGGAGGCTTTTGTCTCCGTCGAGGAGCTGCGCAGGATCTTCCTGGCTTTCGGATCTATCCCAACTTACCCGGTCCTCGGAAATCCGGTTACCTCCGGCGAGCGGGACATCGAGGCTCTCCTCCACCGATTAGAGGCGACGGGCTTCTACGCCATTGAGGTCATCCCGCACCGCAATACGCGCGAGCGTCTGTCCGAAATTGTCTCGACCGCGCGGCGCCGCTGGTGGCCAGTCTTCAATGGCACGGAACACAACACGCCGGAGGCCCGGTCCCTCCTCGACCCCTTCGCCCTCGACCCGGAGTTCGAGCCCTGGTTCCGCGAGAGTGCCGCGCTGCTGCTCGGCCACCAACAGCTCGTCGCGCAGGGTGAGGGGGGGTACGTTGATCTTGAAGGCAGACCCACGATTGCCGACCCACGCGCCAGGTTCGAGCGCTTCAGTCAAGCGGGTGGTTCTGTGAGCCGGGAATTGCCCCGAAGGGGCATGCCGTGAGTAGTCCCGCGCCTGCGGGACTGCGGCTACTCAAGGAAGGCCCCTTCGGGGCCTTGGCCCCCCCCAAGGCTCTCGACTTTGACGGGACCAGCACCACGGTGCAAAACCGATTGCAATTTCATGCCTGTTGGCGGAACATAGCAGGTTTGGTTTGATGAATTGATTTCCTGCCTAAGAAGCGGAGGACGAGAAAAGTGACAAAGAAAGAGATTCCAATAGCAGAACCGAAAGGGAAGTTAGGTGTTCTTACGGTCGGAATGGGGGCAGTCGCGACCACAATGATCGCAGGGGTGGAAGCGGTTCGTAGAAAGATTGCGCTGCCTATAGGTTCTCTTACACAAATGGGTACGATACGCCTGGGAAAACGCACGGATAAGCGGATTCCCAAGATCAAAGATTTCGTGCCCTTGGCTAATCTCGAGGATCTGGTTTTTGGTGGCTGGGACCTTTTCACTGACAGCGCCTATGAAGCAGCCATTAAAGCCGGGGTTCTGGAAAAAGCCCAGATTGACCAGTTGAAAGATTTTCTCGACGAGTTGCGGCCGATGCCCGCCGCGTTTGAACAGAAGTGGGTGAAGAACCTTCATCCCAACAATGTCAAGACCGGCAAGTCAAAAATGGATCTTGCCGACCGAGTGATGGAAGACATTCAGCGCTTCAAGAAGCAGTCAGGCGCAGACCGCCTGGTCATGATTTGGTGCGCATCGACGGAAGTTTATTCGAAGCCGCATCCTGTTCATGACACCCTCGAGAGCTTTGAAGAAGGGCTAAAGTCAAACAGCCCGGACATCTCTCCCAGTATGATCTATGCCTACGCTGCCTTGAAGCTGGGCATCCCGCACGCCAACGGGGCACCGCATATCACCACGGATATTCCTGCGCTCACCAGCTTCGCCGTCGAGAAGAAGGTTCCCGTCTGCGGTAAAGACTTCAAGTCAGGTCAGACCTTCATGAAGACCCTCCTGGCGCCCGGCATCAAGGCCAGGCTGCTGGGACTGAAGGGTTGGTTTTCAACCAACATTTTGGGTAACCGCGATGGCGAGGTGCTGGACGATCCCGAAGCTTTCCGCAGCAAAGAAGAAAGCAAGCTTTCGGTGCTCGAGTACATCATTCAGCCTGATCTCTACCCCGAGCTTTATAAGGGTTACTACCACAAGGTGAGAATCGAGTACTACCCACCACGGGGCGACAATAAGGAAAGTTGGGATAACCTCGATATCTTCGGTTGGCTGGGCTATCCGATGCAGATTAAGGTGAATTGCCTCTTCCGGGATTCGATCCTGGCCGCTCCCATGGCGCTGGACCTCGTCCTTTTCATGGACCTCGCTCAACGCTGCCCGGACCTAGCGAAGATGGGAATCCAGGAATGGTTGTCCTTCTACTTCAAGAGCCCCATGTGCGCCGCCAGCGTTTACCCCGAGCACGACATCTTCATTCAACTCATGAAGCTCAAGAACACTCTCCGCCATCTGCGAGGTGAAGAGCTGATCACTCACTTGGGATTGGAGTACTACGACTAACCAGGCAACCTTGCGCGGCCATGACGAGCGAAGTTTCCGGGGTGACCCCCTCACCCGTCCCGATCAGATCGGGACACCCTCTGTCGCCGCGGCGACAGAGGGGCAGGGGGTGAGGGGGTTCTAAGGTCGAACAGTGAACAGCCTCCTTGAAAAAGCTTAAGTGAACAGCATTGGCCCTACACGCCATTTCACGCGTCGCCGATGGGTCTGCGATCTTTCCCATCACACATTTCATGTTGCGGGTAGCCTGGCGGAAAATGCCGACCGGGAAAGGAGCGTCTCTGTGTCGGTTCCTGCTTATATGCGCGCACTAGTTTTGGATGGGGTTGGTTTCGGTCACCTGCAAGTGCGACGAGTACCGACTCCGCGTCCTAGCCCGCGTCAAATGCTGGCCCGAGTAGATGCTGCGGGGATTTGCACGTCGCTCATCAAGCTGGTTGAGCAGGGTCCGGACCACAAACAGTTGTATGGCTGGGACCTCGAGCGCTTTCCACTGATTCTCGGAGACGAGGGGTCCGTGACGCTTGTGGAAGTGGGGCAGGAATTGAAAGACCGCTACCATCCCGGCGAGCGTCATGTCATTCAACCTGCAGTTAATCACCCACCGATCAACCACCCGGAGCGATATCGCGACGAGGGCCGAGGCGTCGCCAAGGTCGCTGTCGGCTATACGCTGCCAGGACACCTCGCGGAATATGTTCTCGTCACGGAAGAGACTGTGGCAGCGGGGTGTCTTCTCCCGGTTCGAGACGCGGGTTTCCCATTCGCCCATGCTGCCATGAGCGAGCCTTTGTCCTGCTGCGTCTCGGCTCAAGACCGCCATGTGCATTTGGTGCAGGAGACACCTCTGGGACCGCGCAAAGTCATAAAAGGGCTCAAGCCCGGAGGAGTAACCGTGGTGATAGGTGCAGGGGCTATGGGCCGGATGCACGTGGACTTGGCGCTTAGCTACAGACCTCGTGCCATGGTGGTTGCTGACCTCGCTGAGGCACGGTTAGAGCTTGTAAGGACTCTCGTGGGACCGCGGGCAAGCAAGGCCGGAATCGACCTTCAGGTCGTCAACCCGGGGACAACTGATTTGAACAAGTTGGTGAACCAGCTCACGAATTATAGCGGGGCCGATGATGTGATTGTGGCCGTTGGCTCCAAGAAGGCCATCGAGAGCGCTCAGAGCCTGGTCGG